>Ga0335081_10002301_pt1 | contig 30063 bp, 20 predicted proteins | sample Lox_Sample_35_FD_206713 | JGI IMG/M metagenome (GOLD analysis project Ga0335081, IMG submission 206713) | Soil microbial communities from Loxahatchee National Wildlife Refuge, Florida, United States - Lox_Sample_3.5 | ecosystem: Environmental > Terrestrial > Soil > Wetlands | place: USA...
TCAGGTTGTGTACGTCTACGCCTTGGACGCGCTCGTGTGCTGGTCGCGGCGCGAAAAGTGGATTTTGGGTTTCGGGCCGTTCCCCATCATCCTCAGTACAAACTTGTTTCTTTGGTTCAAGGACGAGTGGTTCTACCTGCAGTTCGCGCTAATCACCGTTGGCGTGCTCGGCAAGGAATTCCTGAAGTGGAGGAGGGAAGGGCGCCTGACGCATGTCTTCAATCCCTCTGCATTTTCCCTGTTCCTCTTCTCGATCGTGTTGATCGCAACCAAGACCACGGACATGACATGGGGTATCGAGATCGCGAATACACTCCATCGGCCACCGCACATTTATCTTGAAATATTCCTCTTGGGTCTGGTGGTTCAGAGCCTGTTCCAGGTAACGCTGGTAACTTTGTGGTCCGCAGTTGCCCTCTACGCAATTAACCTGTTCTATACACGCGCGACTGGCTCTTATAACTTCATCGATTCGAACATTCCGGTATCAGTCTTCCTTGGCCTACATCTGCTGGTGACTGATCCCGCAACGTCCCCACGCAGAGCACCCGGAAAAATCGTGTTCGGTACCCTCTATGGAGCCGGAGTGTTCTGCATGTACCGCCTTTTATCCTCGATCAATGCACCTGAATTTTATGACAAGCTGCTCTGCGTGCCATTCCTGAACCTGATGGTGATCGGCTTGGATCGAGCCAGCGACTTCATGGGTTCGAAGGTTCGTGCGGTATTGCCTTCTCTTCGATGGCTAACGCCAAGGAATGCCAATTATGCCTGGATGGGTGTGTGGATCGTCGTTTTTTCCGCGATGACGACCACGGGCTTCCTGGTGAAGGGCCGCAAGCACCCCGGCGGCAATCCGCTGTTTTGGGAGCGAGCATGTGACAAAGGAGACAGCAGCGCATGTGCCACTTGGGTGCGGACGCTGAATGCTGATTGCGACGATAACTCGGTCGAGGCATGCATTAAAGTGGGGCAATTGATGAATGAAGGAAGGATCGTTCGGCGAGATGTAGCATACGCCGGCGTGGCGTTCGGCCGTGCCTGTGATTTGGGTTCCGCACAGGCCTGTGCTGAGCTGGTGCAGTTCACCAGAGGGGGAGGCCAGACGGTTTTTCTGAAAGCCTGCGGACGGGGTGACGGCGCGAGCTGCTTTATCCTGGGATCGCTCTACAGCGCCGGCCAGGGTGTGACGAAAGACGACAGCATGGCTTTCGGCCTTTTTGAAAAGTCCTGCCAGAACGGATGGTGGCGCGGATGCGGGCGCTTGGCTGTCAGTTATTTAGTGGGCCAGGGAACACAGGTTGATGAATCGAAGGCTGTTGAGAACTTCGAACGCGGCTGCGATGGTCAGAATGCGGCCAGTTGCCTGGAGGCCGCAAAACTCTACTGGCGCGGTGTTCACCGGCGCGTGAACCGAGAACTTGCGCGTGAGCGCATCCATCAGGCCTGCGGTCTAGGGCTACAGGCTGCGTGCCAGTTAGAATCAACGACGAACGCAGCGGTGCGGCGCTGAGCAGGCCAAGAGTCCAGCTTGTCGTGATATTTCTCAATCGACAGGTCCAGCGAAGTTTCCGATGACGTTGGCGTGCCGTTGTTGAGCACCCAAAACTGACCTTCGGAACTACTGTTCACGCCACCGGACAACGCCCGCTCCCCGAAAATCTCACCGCCAACGTCACGTCGCCTCCGGCCGGCACCTTCAACGGCATCGATTTCTTCACGGTCGACTGGTAGTCTCCACGACGGACTATATCGGAATGTCCACCCCTGGCAATTTGCGGTACTCTAAATTCCGCGCTCAAGGATGAGGTACGCGGAATTCAAGATTGATAGTCCTGCCATGAGAGCCGCGCTGGCATGAGGAGAGTGTCGTTATGCTGGATCCTGATGTGACGCTCGGCGAACGGCAGGGCTGCGTCTCGAGCTTCACCCGCGGTTGCGAACTCGTCTTCGTGCACGATGTTCTCACCGTGCCGGCTGTCCCTCAGGGTAAGGCGCCAGTGGCCGCCATGCGGCTCCACGGTGAGCTCGACGTAATCATATTGAGATTTGTAGCTGTGCCCCAACGTCATCAGTCCCAGTATAGAAGAAGTGCGCTTGTGCCTTCACTTGAAATCCTCCACCAGCATGAGATCGCTTTCCTGGCGGTCTGTCTGCGAATACAGGATGGTGCGCTCGTCGGCCGAAACGGTGAAGGCGGTACCGCCTCCGCCAAACACAGCCGCCGCCTTCGGAAAGCGCACGTATTCGAACTTGCGGCCGGTATCGGTGCGCCATACCCAGATGCCGGGCGGATTGCGAACGCCGTAATAGATGCTTCGCCCCGCCACCGCATAGAGGCGGAAGCTTGCCTCGGGCAGGACTAGCTTTGGGTCGCCTCCGACTGGTACGCTCCATAGCCCCTGGTCGTTTGTGTAGTAAAGCAGCTTGCCGTCGGCCGATTCAAACGGTTCGTTGCCGGAATTGCGGGTGATCTGCTCGGCTGCGCCGCCGCCGGACGGGACCTTCCAGATTTCGTCGCGGCCCGAGCGGTTCGAGCTGAAGTAGATCCATTTGCCATCCCGGGAAAAGCTGGGGCGAATATCACTGGAGGCATCGTTAGTGATGTGCCGTGGCTTGCCACCCTCGGCACTTACGGCATAGATCATGCTGTGGCCGTTTTCATAGCGGTCGAAGACGACCGTCTGCCCGTCGGGCGACCATCGGGGGCTGCCCAACGAAGTGGGTCCCAACGCCGTGAGCGCAACCTGATTAGCGCCGCTGGCCTCGGCTATATAAATTTCATTGAACCCTGAACGGTCCGAGTTGAAAACGAGTCGGCGGCCGTCCGGAGAGAGCATCGGCTCGCGGTCGATCGCCGTCGAATCGATAACAACGGTGGCGTGGCACTGATCGAAGGGCCGCGGCCCCCCATCGGGCCCGGGACCATCCATGCGGTAGATGTTCAAGTCCGTGCGGCGCTTTTCGTAAGCCAGGCGGTTGCCGACACGTGACACCGATGGCCACCTCACCGCGTCGCTATCGATACCCAGCGGCTGGAGCGCTCCTCCCAGCGGCAGCCGCCAGAGGCTGTAGCGTTCCAGGCCCAGTCTGACAATCAAAATCAAGCTGCGGCCGTCCGCTTGCCATGCGAGTTCCTCGAACGTGCCGTCGTAGCCGGTGGCTTCGCGCCGGGGGCCTTGTGTGGTCCCGTCCCGACTCATCTTTTGCAATATGACAGCCCGGCTGTAAGTGTCGCGGGCGCGGATAAACGCGAGGGTGCGGCCGTCGGGAGAGAACGCGGGAGAGATGTCGGAATAGTACCCCTCGGGCGGGGTACTCGCACGGTGATATTCCCCTGATTCGGTGGAAACGATCCAGATCGACTCCGCAGCCGTGTCCTCCGTACCGCTGAAGGCCAGGAATCGTCCGTCAGTGGACCAGGAGATCGGGCTGATCGTGAGGCGGCCGCGTGGGAACTGCACCAGCTTGCGCTCCACGCCGCCGAGGGCGGGAATGAGATAGATGGCATTATTTCGGACAAACGACAGACGAATGCCATCGGGCGACCAGGCGGGCGCGTAGTCGGACGCCGGATCGGTGGTCAGGCGCACCGCCGCACCGCCCTCCACCAGGCGCACGTAGATGTCGAAGTTGTTCTTGTCCTCGCCGTTCCATGAGAAGGCCACCTGGTGCCCGTCCGGCGACAGTGCGGGTTGGTACTCGAGGCCGGAATAGGTGGTGAGAGGCTTGATCGGTCCGTGAATCGCGGTGTGACGCTCGCTGCGGGAAGCAAACCACCAGGCGCCCGACGCCCCGAGCGCCAAACCGAGTGTGAGGGTCGCGATCCAGCGCTTGACACGACGCTGCGACGGCGGCGCTCGAGCGGCATCGAGCACGCCGGATTCCATCTCGCGCAGGAGGTCACAGAGGCTGATCTTCAGATCGGCGGCAGATTGGTAGCGCCACGCAGGATCCTTGCGCAGGCAGCGCTGGATGATTCTTTCCAGCTCTCGTGGCAAGCCTGAGTGGATCTCGGCGGGAGGCCGTGGGGTGCCCTGGAGGATGGCGGCCAAAGTCGAGATCTTCGAGTTGCCCATAAAAGCGCGCTTGCCGGTGGCCATCTCGTAGAGTACTGAGCCGAAGCTGAAGATGTCCGAGCGCGCATCCACCCTGCGAGCCTCGGCCTGCTCGGGCGACATGTAACATACGGTCCCGAGGATTCGGCCTTCCTCGGTCTGCGGACTTTCCGGGCCCGTGAGCTCTGCGTCGCTGGCATCGTGCAGGCCGGATAACTTGGCGAGTCCGAAATCGAGCAGCTTGACCTGGCCGTCATCCGCAATCATGATGTTGCCCGGCTTGAGATCGCGATGCACAATGCCGGCTGCATGCGCGCGGGTCAGGGCGTCGGCGACGGGGATCGCGTACTTCAGAACGACCGCGGTCTTCAGACCGCCGCGTGGGATGAGGTGGTCGAGCGTGCGGCCGGTGAGGAACTCCATCACGATGAAGTCAGCGCCGTCCTCGCAGCCGATCTCGTGAATGGTGATGATGTTGGGGTGATTCAGCGCCGAAGCGGCCTTTGCTTCCTGAACGAACCGCAGCTTGCGGTCGAGGTTGGCAAGCTTGTCGGCTGGCAGAACCTTGATGGCGACAAGGCGGTCCAGTTGGGTATCGCGCGCCTTATAGACAACGCCCATGCCACCCTCACCCACCTTTTCGATAAGCACGTAATGAGAGATGCTGCGGGCAATCACGGCGTCGCCTCCAGAAATCCGCTTGCGGGCTTCTGCACTCGGAAGTTTACTCGCACCACTCGACGCGGAGCAACTACCCGTCTTCTTGTGATGCTGGTTGGCGATTCGGCGATGGCATCCACGGCGCGCGCCCTCCAGTTCGAGACACGATCACGCTCACCTACCGTTCTGGAGCCGGCACCGCCGGCAACGCCACGACTATGGTCGTCCAATCGGTGATCCACCCTATTATCGATCAGGCGCTCTGGGTTGCGATACGAAATGGAACTCGCACGATCAGCTTCGAGTCTTTCGAGCGCCGGTAGCCGGATCGACGGCAGAGATCAAGGAAGACCCCCGTGTGACGGGTGTGGACAGTCAAAATCTTCCTCGTGCAACCCCCAAACAGATCCCTACGACGCCAAGCCTGCTTTTTGTTATTCTTGCCCTGATCGTGCGCCACGGCCATCGCCGTCGTAGTGTTCGACGACAGATCCAGCTTGTCCTGGCAGGTAATGGCGATGGTGCAGACTCTCCCGTTGCCTGTTCCCGCGCGCTCGGCGTGCAAGTCAACGTGATGAGCGTCCAGCACTATCCAAGCCGGTGAAGTGTGGCCGCCAACGCCCTCGTTGTTGCTCAGGCTCAGCGAACACGCAGGGGCCGGGTCACAATTGTCATTTAACGTGTAATTGATCGTGACCGTCGCCATTCGGTGATTGGGGGGCCACAATGCATTGGGGGATGCGGAAACGCCAGTGAAGTCAGGTCCGCCGCAGGCTGCCAAACAGTCCATGACTCTGGCCTTCGATGCCCGCCGTGAGGTACAGCACGCCACTGCTCCCGCCTTCATGATCGTTGCCGAATGTCAGAATCCAAACTCCGTTGATGGAAAGGTGGCGGGCCGGCAGGGGTGACCGCGCCCCACCAACTGGCTATCACCCGCCGGTGTTTTTGCGGCGGCTGATCAGACCGGCAGGCGCCATCGAGAGACCGAACAGCGTGGCCGTCGAAGATTCCGGAACCTGGTGATGGAATGGGATTGATCGGTCCGGTCCCAGTATCGCCCTGTATTGCACCTCGACTTGCCAGTCCAGAGCATTGGGCGGTTGCGCGAGCACTACGGCGCCTGTCGCCAACAGGAGAAAGCGCTTCATCGCTATTGTGTATGCGAGCTTCCAGATCGAGCACGCAAGGAAACGCGCACCTGCACGGTTCGCAAGTGTATAGTCAAGAAACAATGACATCCTGTTTCTTGTCAAAGTGCGCTTTGCCCGCGCGCCTTTTGGTGATTGTGCCTCTAGTGGTCGTCGGCGGCTGCCACAAGTCCGGACCGCCTTACAGTGCCGGCGAGGCCCTGCGTACGTTCAAGGTCGAGCCCGGTTTTCACGTCGAGAAATATGCGGCCGAGCCCAACGTCGAATCACCCGTTGCAATGGAGATCGACGAAAACGGCCGCACATACGTGGTGGAGGATCGCGGTTACCCGCTGAGCACCGACCATCCGCTGGGACGCGTGAAACTGCTCGAGGACTCCAACGGCGACGGAATTCCTGACCGGGTCACCGTTTTCGCGGACAACCTGGTGATGCCCACCGGCGTGATGTGCTGGAAGAAGGGCATCCTGGTGACGGATGCCCCCAACGTCTGGTACTTCGAGGATACAAAAGGCACAGGCAAAGCCGACGTCCGCAAGCTGGTGCTGACGGGATTTGCCGTAACCAACCCGCAGCATACCGTGAACAACCCGATCTACGGTCTCGACAACTGGATTTATCTCGCGCACGAAGGCCCGGCGACGGCCATCATTTATAAAAAGCAGTTCGGCGATCGCGGCTCTGATATCCGGTTTCCCGATCATCCGGAAGCTCCCGTTCTCAAGGAGCATAACCGCAACGTGCGTTTCCGGCCGGATTCGCTCGAGATCGAGGCTCTTTCCGGCAGCTCACAATATGGCCAGACCTTCGACGATTGGGGCCATCACTTCACCACCAACAATTCCGATCATGCGCGCGAGGAAGTCATCGCGGCGCGCTACCTGGAGCGGAATCGCGATCTCCCCATTTTTTCCGCCATGCAGCAGATTCCCGATCACGGCGCGGCGGCCAAGGTTTTTCCCATCACTCTGCATCCCCGATTCGAGTTGCTCACCGAAGTCGGCCAGTTCACATCGGCCTGCGGCATCACCTTCTACCGCGGCTCATTGTTTGTCGCAGAGCCTGTGCACAACCTGGCGCACCAGGACCTTCTCGAAGACGGCGGAGCAACCTTTGTCGCAAAGCGTGCGCACCCGGATGTCGAATTTCTGGCCTCAACCGACGCCTGGTTCCGGCCGGTAAATTTCTACAACGGGCCCGACGGCGCCCTTTACGTCATGGACTTCTACCGGCTGGTCATCGAACACCCCGAGTGGATGTCGACGGAGGCGCAGAGCTCGCCGGATTTGACGAAGGGAATTGACCGCGGCCGGATCTACCGTATCGTGCCCGACGGCGCGCCAGCGCCCAAGCAGATTCATTTAGGCAAAGCCTCGAACGCGGAATTGGTTCAGGAACTGGCGAATCCTCTGGTCTGGTGGCGGCGGACGGCACAACGGCTGCTCGTCGATCGGAAAACCGTAGATGCGGCGCCGGCGCTGGTACGCATGGTTCACCAAAGCCAGTCTCCATTGGGTCGGCTCCATGCTCTTTGGACCTTGGAGGGGCTAGGCAAGCTTGATCCCGCCGAGGTCCAGACCGGTCTCGCGGATCACACGGCCGGCGTACGCGAGAACGCAATCATTCTGGCCGAGCCGCGGCTCAAAACCTCGCCCGCCTTGACGCACGCATTGATCGGCATGGCCAAGGACCCCGACGCGAAGGTGCGGTTCCAATTGCTCTGCACACTAGGCTCACTGAATACTCCTGCGGCTTTCGCGGCGCGTGACGAGCTGCTGTCCCGCGACATGGAAGACAAATGGGTTCAGATTGCCGCGCTCAGTTCGTCCTCAGACGAGGCGCTGCAGCTTTACGCTAAAGCCACCGCCGGCGGCCACGAAACGCCGGGTGGCGTAAGCTTCGTTCGCCAGGCTGCATCGGTGGTCGGCGCTCGTCAAAAAACGGCAGAACTGCAAAGTGTGTTGCAGAAGGTCGCGATCTCAACGGACGCCGCCAGCGAATGGTGGCGCAATGCCAGTCTGGAAGGCCTGGCGCTCGGCATGCGCGGAAGAGCGGTGGGGCCGGGAACATTCGGCTCGGGCCAGCGAACCTTGCTCAAGCTGTTCAGCAGCCCCCAGGCATCCATTCGCCGCGGGTCCCTTCGGCTAATGGAAATGAGCGGTCTTCCACCCGGTGCCGACCAGCCATTGCAAAGTGCCGCCACGGTTGCGGCCGACCGGCAAGCTGACCCCGATCTCCGCGCGGATTCCGTCAGCCTGCTTGCGCTGGCGGGTTCGGACAAAAACGAGACCCTCCTGCGGCAGTTGATCGATCCCCACGAGCCCGATCACGTGCAGGCGGCCGCTGTGCGAGCTTTCGGCCGCATCAAGGGCGACGATACCGGCAAGTTCCTGCTTTCGAAATGGCGCGCCCTAACTCCGGCCGCCCGCACCGAAGCCGCCAATGCGATGTATCTGGAGCCCCGCCGGGTGTGGCTGCTGGTGAATGCGCTCAAGGCTGGTGATGTGCAGCCGTGGACACTTTCGTTTACGCAACGCCGCCGGTTGATCATGAATAATGACCCCGCTATTCGTGAAGCAGCCCGTCCTCTTCTGGACGAATCGGCAAGCGAGCGGCAAAAGGTCGTCAAGCAGTATGAAGCGGCGCTAGATCTGACACCGGATGGCACACGCGGCCGCGAGGTCTACAAGTCGATCTGCATCAAGTGTCATCGATTTGCCGGCATGGGGTCACAGGTCGGACCGGATCTGGTGACAGTGCAGAATCGTCCCAAGAAAAGCCTGCTCGAAGACATCCTGATGCCGAACAAGACCATCGCCCAGGGCTACGAAGCCTACGTTGTCGAGACCACTGCCGGTATTCTCGATGGCGTTCTGGGCGCGCAGACGCCCACAACCATTTCTTTGCGGCATGAAGACGGAAAAGAGGACATCATCCAGCGCAAGGACATCAAACAGATGTACGTTACCAATGTTTCGGCGATGCCCGGAGATCTGGAAAAGCAAATCAGCAAACAACAGATGGCCGACCTGCTTGAATTTCTCAAAACGACACACTGAGTCGTACGTGCGCAACCGATTCGTCCGTGCGCAACTGATTCATCTGCGCGAACTGAGCCGCGACCAAAGGGAGCGGTCCTAACTGGTGAACGACTCTCCGAAATACCGTTCCAGGGTCCGCTGGTTCATCGGTGCGCTGCTTTTCGGTTCCACCGCCATCAATTTCATTGACCGCCAGACCCTGAGCGCGCTCGCTCCCATTCTGAAAGAGAAATTCCACTGGACCAACAGCGACTTTGCCTCCCTCCTCATCGCCTTTCGCATGGCGTACACGATCATGCAGGGCGTTGGCGGCCGGTTGTTCGATGTTCTTGGATCACGTCTCGGCTTTGCCGTTATGGTCGCCTTCTATTCGGTCGTGGCCGCGGCGACCTCTTGCGCTCAGGGGCTGGCCAGTTTTCGCATCTTTCGATTCCTGCTTGGGCTTGGCGAAGGACCCAACTTCCCGGGCGCAGCGAAAACGGTCGCCGAATGGTTTCCGGCACGCGAGCGCGCCTGGGCCGTGGCGCTGTTCGATAGCGGTACATCCATCGGCGGCGCCGTCGCACCTTTCATCGTGCTCTATGCATATAAGGCTCTTGGAACCTGGCGCCCCGCATTCCTCCTCACCGGCTGTTTGGGGCTCGTCTGGCTGGCTGTCTGGTTGCGCTTCTACCGCGATCCGGCCGGCCACCCGAAGGTATCGAAGGCCGAGCTTGCCTACATTCAGCAGGGGCAATCCACCCAGCTTCAAGCAGCCCCAGCGCCCCGCTGGCGCGACCTGGTCCGCTATCGCCAGACCTGGGGCATCCTGCTCGGGCGCTTTCTGCTCGATCCCTTCTGGTTCTTCATCGCCGAATGGTTCGCCTTGTACCTCGCCAGCAAGGGATTTCGTCTGGAGTTCAGCATCCTGGGATTTTGGATGCCGTTTCTAGCGGCCGACCTCGGAAATTTTGCCGGCGGCGGTCTCTCCAGCTATTGGATATCGCGCGGATGGCCGATCGGCAAAGCACGCCGAACGGTTCTGTTGATTTTCGGTCCAAGCATGGTCTCCCTCGTGCTGGTCCTTTACACGTCGAGTTACTTCGTCGCCCTGCTGCTCTTCGCTTACGCCTCATTCGCCTACGCCGCCTGTTCAACCATGTTTCTATCTCTGCCCACCGACGTGTTCCACTCGCGCGCCGTCGGCACCGTCTCCGGAATGGCAGGCACCGGAGCCGGAATCGGCACCATGATCTCAACCTACTTGATCGGCCGCGTCACCGACGCCTCCTCCTTCGCCCCGGTGATTACCGCAGCCGCCATCATTCCTTGCCTGGCAACATTGATCCTCGTCGCTCTCGTCCGCTCGTCCGGCCGGCCGGACTCAAATGGCCTCCTGCAGAAGTTCTAGCAATCGACCTGCGCACTAAATACTACTTTTCTTGCTATCGCCCCGTCCTAAGCTGCGGCACAAAACCGCGGCCGATTCAGCGCCGTGCTACGTTGGTTCCGCGGCTTGCACGACTTGTCATCCCGCGATGTATGCCCGCTGGCAGTAGACGCGGATGTCTGATGATATTCGGGGCCCGCGCGCTTTTCCGGATGCGATTCTGCCGGATCTCACCAAGGCATTCCGACAAAACTACGAGCAAACGCTGCCCGACGATTTCGTCCGCAGCCACACCTTCCGGTTCATCACACCCGCCATAACCAAGCGCCACAAGATTCCGAACCCGTGCAATCTCTGCTACAAGGACAAATCTACGCATTGGGCCGCTACCGCGCTTGCTGAGTGGCGCGAGCGTTCCCCCTTGGAGCATGCAGAATTACGTTTACTCGACCATCGCCGCGAGACCTGCGGTGGTCGCTTCGCCTGCCGTTGGAACCTGTGCACAAATTGGATTGTTGCGATATTCGCTCGGTGAGCTGCCCGTGATTTTTCGAAACACGCGGGCGAAATAGGCGGAATCGGAGAAGCCGCACCGTTCCGCGGTCTCCGCGATGGTAGTGAGCGGCTCGAGCAGCATGCGTTTCGCCGCTTCCACGCGCTGCATCATCAGGTAGCGCTCGAAGGTCTGCCCGGTCGTGCGTTTGAAAACACGGCTGAGGTGGCCTGCCGAGATTCCCAGCGCCGCCGCTACCTCTGTCACCGAGATGCTCTCCGCCGCCCATTTGTCCTGCAAATCCCGGTTGATGATCCGGCAGGCGCGATCTACCAGCTTTTGCGACCGGCCGGCATACAGATGCCGCACCGTTTCCAGCAATGACTCGGCCGCGGAAACAAACGCGTCTTGCAGCTCAAAAGCTCCCGTCGACCGGCTTAGCGCGGTCTTGCCCTCCGTCTGCCGGCGTGAGATCTCTTCTACCGCGGCCCCTGCCTGTTGCGCCGCGTACCCGATCGAATCCAGGGCGTACTCGAAAAAGTGCTGCTGCGCTGCCTGTTGTTCCGCCTGCTCGCCTGCCTCACGGCTGACCAACAGCGGCAATCCTGCTACCTGCATCTTGGCATCGTGTACACGCCGCTCCGCAATGCTGCGGCAAATCTTCGCCACGGCTAAACCGAGTTCTTCGTGCGCCGTCAACGCCGCGCGATACAGCACAACCGATTCCGCCGACTGCGCTAGCGCGATGCATGCCTCGTGATAAGAATCCGCCAGATAATGCCAGTTGCTCTTGGCCGTCCCGATCCCAACCCGCGCCCGCAAATCTGTTCTTGCCGCCACGGCATGCAACAGTTTTTGCACGAAGGTCTGCGCCGTAAGCGATGGTGTGTCCTGCTCCTCGCGATCCCGAAGAAAGATGCAGACGCCGCGCTTGCGAACATACGCGCTGCAGACATTTCGCGCGCCTTCGCACAGCTCGTCAATCGCTTGCAGCGCCCGCGTGAGCGCCAGATCGAAGGAACTAGCCGGATTGTGGTACTCCTCCTCGCTTTCGAACTTCACTACCAGAACGCGATTGGGATACCGCGTAAACCCGATCCGGCCCATCAGCTCGCGCAGCAATGGACGGTTGGCGATGTTGCCCTCCAGCACTAAATGCGCAAACTCTTTGCGCTCCAGATGCAGTTCCCTGTCTTTTCGCTGCTGGTCGCGCGCCACTTCCATAAGGCGCTTCCAAATCGTCGCCAGATACCCGGCAAATATTTCCAGCACTTCGATGGTCGTCTGAACATCGGCATCGGATACCACCGGAACATGCATGTAGGCCTGCTCCAACTCCTCCCAGTTGATGTACATAAGAGGCGCGGCCTGCTGCCGGATTTGCACGAATCCCTCTTTTGTCGGGGCGTCGGAGAGCACCTGGCCCGTGAACAGCGTCGCGATGTATTGCCCGTCGCAAATCACCGGAACCGCAATATCCAACAGGCCGGCGTGGCACCGGTAGACCTCGGCTTTGCCGGTTTGACGCACGCGCAGTTCCGCTGCCTTATCGGAAACCCCGCACGATTCCGCTTCGTGGCGCCCGTGGTCATTCACGATGTTGCAAAATACCGGCTCGGGCAGGTCATCGCAACCTAGCAACTGGCCGCAAGGCCCCGCCAGCGCCTGTTCGGTGGAAAGGTGCTGCTGACGCAATCCCACTCGTCCCGCCGGGCCGTCCTCTGCCCAAACCAAATCGATTCGTTTGATCGGGCATGACTTGTTCACCAAGAGCAGGAAAAGCTGGAGAAACTTCAAATCCTTTTCGAACTGCTCGACAACCAGCGGATTCCCCAACGGCAGGCGAGAATTTTCGGCCATGTTTTGTTACAAACGTATCACTCTGCGCCCACCAGCCACAAGGACTCTGGCGGCTGGAGTTGCACTTAATCGGCCTGATTAATCGGAACGGCTCCAGAGACAGCTCGTGATAGAAATTGCCGGAAGATTTAGGCTCAACAACTTACGGTGCCATTCCAGCTTGACCATCGTCGGCTTCGCGTTGCTGTTGAGAATCTCTGCAATGATGTCACCGTTCTTTGCCTGAAACGCGACGCATCGGATTCCGTTCGCCGTGCCGGTCGCCGCGATGCGCACCGCTCCCGGCCGCACGAATTTGCTGAAATGGGCCAAATAATAGTACAAGCCGGTATAGATCACCTGCTTGGTCTGCCGGTCGATAATCACGACCGGATGCTGCTGATTTCCATCGTCGTCTCGGTGCACCGGCGAAATCAGCCAAGGTCCGCCCTTCTCGTCGAGAATCATGTTCCAGTAGATCCACGCCGAGGTCCCCGCTTCGAGATCGTTCATGATCTGGTTGCCCCAGAAGTCGCCATCTGCGTATTCTTTCTTGGGCAACACCGCGCTTCGCGGCGTATCTGTGTTGTAGGAATGATCCACCTCGGTCATCCACAGCTTGAGATCCGGGTAACGCTCGTGGAGCTTGTTGAGCTTGTCGAAATCCTTGAACTCGTAACCGTGGTACGCCATGGCACCCGCGTATTTGCGAGCTGCGGGATCATCAAGAATCACCGGGTAATCTCGGTAGGCACGCTCCCGCGTGTTGAATTCGCTGGGCTGGATCTTCGTCTTCCCCCCGGCTTGCGCGAGTAGTGGGCCTACGTGGTCTCGCAGAAGATCGCGGATTTTCGTGGCCGGAATCTGCGTGTAGATTCCTGGTTCGTTGAACAGGCTGACAAAATCGATCGTGATTCCCTGTTTTTCGTAATCTTCGAGATAGCGCAGGTAATAACGCGCGAGAGCGCCGAAGTAGCGCGGGTCCACATCCTGATTCTTATTGATATCGAACAGCATCCAGTCCGGCGGATAATCCATGGGCGCTTGCAAAACGAACTGGCCATAACGGCGAGCGCTCTCGATGTAGGGAATCAATCCGTATGGCTCGAGATCACGGCGGACGGAAAACAGTTTCATTTCTATATCGCCGGGGTGGTCGTCGTAAGTGTAGTAGGGGCCGGCGGATTGGAAATCGGTGGCGCCAATGACCGTCTTCATGGCGCTGAAGCCCGCGCCTTGCTCGGGGTCGAACAGCTTCCGCAGTACCTCCTCGCGATGCGTGGCATCCAGGCTGTGGAGGCAAATCATTCCGGCTTCGAGAAAGGACGCTCCGAAACCAACGATCTCCTGATCGCGAACCGAATCGTCGATGCGAATCCGCGGGCCGCTTGCCGCTGAGCTCGCAAAGCTCGCCGGGAACCTGGGCGCGATCCGGTCTCCGGCTTGCGATGTAACGTAAAGCCTCGCCTGCTGTGCGCACGCCGCGAACGCGACCAAAAATAGTAGGGGCCGGACACGTCCGGCCTTCACCTCCATAAGCACGTCGTGATGGACAACGCCGGCAGATTGAGGCTCAAAGACTGTCGATGCCAGGTTAGGTTCACCGCCTGTGCCTGTTTGCCGCTGTTCATCACCTCCGCTACCAGTCCCCCATCTTTCGCCTGGAAGGCCAGGCAGCGCACTCCGGGCTCAGATCCCGTTGTTCCCACACGCACCGCCCCGGGCCGCACGAATTTGCTGAAATGCGCCAGGTAGTAGTACAAGCCCGGATAAATCACTTTCTTTTTCTGCCGGTCGATAATCACCACCGGGTGCTGCACGTTGGGATCGGGGTTGCCGTGCACTGGCGAAATCGCCCACGGCCCGCCTTTTTCATCCAGAATCATGTTCCAGTAGATCCACGCCGAGGAGCCGGACTCCAGGTCTTTGAAGATCTGCGTGCCCCAGAAATCGCCGTCGGCGTAATCGCGATTGGGCAGCACCATCCTGCGCGGCGTTCCGGCTTCGTAAGCGTGGCAGACCTCCGTCATCCACAACGGAAGGTCGGGATAACGTTTATGCAACGCAGCAATTTTGTCGTAATCCTTGTAGTCGTAACCGTGATACAGGATGGCCGAGGCATAGCGGCGTGCTTGCGCGTCATCGAGAATTACAGGCCAATATTTTCCGGCGCGCGCGCGATCATTGTACTCGCACGGCTGAATCTTGGTTTTTACGCCCTCTTTGGCGAACAGCGGCCCCACGTGATCTTTCAGCAGGTCGCGAATCTTATTGGCCGGAATTTTGGTATAGATCAACGGTTCATTGAATTCGCTGAGGTAATCGATGAAGATCCCTTGCTTCTGGTACTCCTGCAGGTAGCGCAAATAGTAGAGGGCCAAAGCATCGAAGTACTTCGGATTCACGTCCTGGTTCTTGTTGACGTCGAACAACATCCAGTCGGGCGGATAGTCCATGGTCGCCTGGAGCACGAATTTTCCATAACGGCTGGCGCGCTTGATGAACGGGACCAGACCGTTAGGTTCGAGGTCGCGCTGGATCGAAAACAGCTTCATTTCGACGTCGCCCGGGTGGTCGTCGTAGCTGTAGAACGGACCGGCGGGCATCTCGTCGCTGGCTGCGATGTCGGTCTTCATGGCGGTGAAGCCGGCGCCTTTTTCGGGATCAAAAAGCGCCTGGAGCACCTGCTCCTGTTGCGCCGCATCCAAGCTGTTCAGGCAGATGGATCCCGATTCAAGAAACGAAGCGCCAAAACCGATGATCTCCTGATCCCTAACCTTGTCATCGATTTGAAATCCGCCGCGGCCGGCGCCCGGCGCAAAATGGATGGCCGGTTTGAGGGCGATGCGATCTCCGGCCTGCGATGTGACGTAGACGCGCACTTCCTGCGCCGGCGCCATCGAACCTGCGAGCCATACGAGGTACGGCAACCATGCGGCGCGTTTCATAGGCAAGACCTTAGAGTCTTCTCGAATGCGGCGATGATTTCCGCCTCATCCTGCTCTGTCAGGCACGACGGTATCGGCAGAAGGATACTGCTCTCGAACAGGCTGTCGGCCACCGGGCAAGCGCCCTTGGCGTAGTTCCCGCCAAGGCCGGCGTTCTCTGCGAGGTTCCAAGGAAAACCGCCACGATCGGCGCTCGCGCGCATCGCCAGACTCACGTTGTTGTAGTAGAGATGTAAACCCCAGTCGGTCATGACGATATCGGAAACTCCTTCAGGCGAAGTCACCAGGCCTTCGGCGCGGAGCATGCGGTTGACCCGGCGGGCCGTTTCGGAATCCTGAAAGGTTGTGATGAGGAAGCAGCCGGTGTCGCCGAGCGGATCCTGGATCTTTCGCAGCCGGACCTCGCGGAACTGCTCCAACGCCTGGCGAATGCGGTACTTGCTGCGCCGCATGGCGCCGATAATCGTGGGGAGCTTGCGCAACTGCACGCGCAGAATCGCCGCGCGGAGTTCGTCCATGCGGCATCCTCTACCCCACAGGCAGAGCGTCGGGTCGTTGAAGACCAGCCGCCCGTTCTCGTCGCGCGCATAGCCCAAATCGTGGCAGGCGAAGGCGCGCCGGTAGAGTTGATCATCGCTGGTGACCACGCAGCCGCCCTCGCCTGAGCTCATATTCTTGTTCATCTGGAAGCTGAATATGCCCATGTTGCCGAAGGTGCCGACCTTTTGCCCCCCGATGCTGCCGCCGTTACATTGAGCACAATCTTCCAGCAGAAACAGGCCTTTGTCCTTAGCTATCTTCTGAATCGCTCTGGCGTCGCCCGGAGCGCCGCTCATGTGGACCAGGATAATTCCCGACGTGCGCGGCGTGATTTTCTGTGCCACGTCCTCGGGATCCAGGCAGAATGTGTTGTCGATATCGGCGAGCACCGGGATGGCCCCCAGACTCACGACTGCGCCGATCACAGACACCCACATATATGCGGGAACGATCACCTCCTGCCCCGGCCCAACCCCCAATGCCGAGAGCGACACGGACAACGCACTCGTTCCGCTCGCCACGGCGATAGCGTGCCGGACGCCCACGGCGTGGGCAAACTCCTGTTCAAATTTTTCGGTTTCCTTTTGAAGGTCAACGCCGTAGTACCGGAACAGCGATTTCGAGCGCAGTACGCGCAGGGCTGCGTCGATTTCCTGGTCGTCAAAGTAGTGCACGCCAGGAAACTCCAAAGGCAGCGGCTTCGCTCGAGCTGGAGCCTCGGATTCGGTCAGTGTTCGGTCTTGGGTCATATCAGTCCTCATTACTTTGGAGCCTAAACGATCGAGTGCGTTCGCCCAATGTATTTAACGGCCATCTTCGGTACTTAACGGGCATGCGGTGAAGGTCTGCCGATAATCATATAAGTCCTCAAAATGTCAGATAAGTCTCTTGGACTTGCGGCCTTGTGGTGGTTCCATATTCTACAGTCTCAGCAGAGCGGGGCGCAGGCCCGTGTGCCCAGGAGGTTGCGATGTCTGAATCCAGGAAGGCGAGTCAGAGCAGTGTTTATAGGCTGGCGCTGGCAGTGTGCATTGGGCTGGCCGCCTGTCTCGTTACGTGGGGGGCGGTCACCGGCCGCATTTCCGGGACCGTCAAAGATCCCACGGGCGCGGTGACACCGAATGCTCAGGTGACGGTACTCGAAACGCTGACGGGGATAAAAAGCTCCACGGTCACGGACGCAGCAGGTTTTTACTCATTTCCCTCGCTCCCGGTGGGCCATTACGATCTGGAAGTGAAGACCACCGGCTTCAAGGACTTCAAGCAAACCGGCTTGATCCTGGATGTCAACACCGCGTTGACCGTCGATATCCCGCTCGAACTCGGCGAAGCCAGCCAGGAAGTGACAGTGAATGCGGCGGCAGTCCAGGTGGAGACTACCAACACCCAGATGGGCGAGGTGATCACCGATACGAAGATGACGACGGTGCCGCTGAACGGACGCAGTTACACGGATCTGCTGGCGCTGCAGCCGGGCGTGGTGCCGACCAGTTCGGGACAGTATGGCGCGCTATCGGTGTCCGGCAATTTGAACCCCGGCAGTCTGTCGGTAAACGGCCAACGGGAGTCGGCAAACGGTTTCATGGTGAACGGAGGCAACGTCGAGGAGGGCGCTTTCAACGGAACGTCGATCATTCCCAACCTCGACTCGATCGCCGAATTCCGCATCATCACTAACAACTTCGACGCCGAATACGGCAATTACAGCGGGGGGCAGATCAATGCGATCACGAAGTCGGGGGCGAACGCATTTCACGGTGACGTATTCGAATTCCTGCGCAACACGGATCTGGACGCGCGCAATTTCTTTAGCCCCGACAAGGGCAAGTTTATTCAGAATCAATTCGGGGCAACCGCAGGTGGGCGGATCATCCGCGACAAGCTGTTTTTCTTTGTGGACTACCAGGGGACGCGGCAGGTTGTCGGACAGAGCACGGGCCTGGTGCCGGTGCCGACGACGGCAGATCGCGATGGCAATCTCGCCGACGTGGCCAGCCAGCTTACGAGCACGGTGACGGGCGGATACTGGGCCAACCAATTGAGTCAGAAACTGGGCTACGGAGTGAAAGTCGGCGAGCCCTACTATCTACCGGGCTGCACGCTGACCAGCGATTGCGTGTTTCCAAACGCAGTCATCCCCCAATCCGTGATCACGACGCCATCGCAGAACCTGTTGAAATACATCCCGCTCGCCAACTCGGGAGCTTTTTACTCCACGTCCTCAGCCAACAATACACTGCGGGGCGACAAAGGAAGCTTCCGGTTGGACTACAACAGCCGGTTCGGAATGATCTCGGGGTATTACTTCCTGGACGACTTCAATCAAGACTCGCCATATGTCTCAGCGAGCTTTCCCGGATTTACGGCGACCAGTTTGGGTCGTGCCCAGATGGCCAACATTGCCGATACCAAGAATTTCGGCGCAACGATGGTGAACGAGCTGCGCTTTCATTATGTGCGCATGGTCAATCTGGGTGGATTCCCCAGCGGCGGAACCGGGGTCACGTTAGATTCCCTGGGCTTCGTGACCGGGCCGAGTACGCTAGGTCTCGTCATTCAGAACAAGCAATACGAGGGCGTTCCCAGCATCGGGTTTAATAACTTCAGCATTGGAGTTCCCGCCTACTTCGCGGGGCAGTACAACAACACGTACCAGATCCTGGACAACTTTTCCAAAGTCTTAGGGACCCACACCATGAAGTTCGGAGCCAGTGTCCACTACGACCAGATCACGGAACATGACTACGGCGCCAACGACGGGACGTTCGGCTTCGACGGCCAGGAAACCGGCAGCGACTGGGCGGATTTTCTGCTTGGTGCGCCCACGAGTTTCCAGCAGGGCGTGCAGGCGCCGCTGCACACGCGAACCTATTACTACGGTCTGTACGCGCAGGACAGTTGGCGCTTCCGGTCGGATCTGACGCTGAATTATGGGCTGCGATACGACGTAACGTCTCCCTGGTACGAAGCGCAGGGGCAGCTTGAGACGCTGGTACCGGGCCTGCAATCCAAGGTGTTCCCGGGGTCTCCGACCGGATGGGTTTTTCCCGGCGATCCCGGCATTCCAAAGAGCCTCGCGCCGGTGCGGCACAACAACTTCGGCCCGCGTGTGGGCGTTGCCTGGTCGCCGAGCGGAAAAATATTCGGCGGTCCGGGCAAGACCAGCATTCGAGCGTCGTTCGGGCTCTTCTACACGGCGTTTGAGGACACCACCGGTTTCAACGAAGTGGGAGATGCGCCGTTTGGCTATTTCTGGAGCAACCCGGCGCCACCCCTGTTCACCACGCCGTACATCGACCGGCAGACGGGCAATGTGGAGGGGCAGCGTTTTCCGGTGGTTTTCCCGCCGTCTAATGTCTCGGCAAGCAACCCAGACAATACGGTGAACTGGGCGCAATTTACGCCCATTTCGAGCTCGCCGGGCTTCTGGCACAAGAACCGCGTGCCATATGCGGAGCATTACAGCTTCTCGATCCAACGGCAGATCGGCAACGCCAGCGTCTTGAGCGCAAGTTATGTGGGCACGCAGGGGCACGCGCTACTGAGTGACCTGGAATCGAATGTAGGCAATCCGGCGCTGTGCCTGAGCGCCAGCCAGCCGAGCCAGGTAGTGGCGGGCGGCGCCACCTGTGGTCCGTTTGGCGAGAACAACATTTTCACACTGGTGAACGGCACCGTCATCAACGGAACGCGTTCTCCGTTCAGCAACGCTCTCGGTAGCAACGGATACTTCATGACGATCGGGAATTCGAACTACAACTCTCTACAGTTGACGATGCGGCATCGGAGCGGTCCGCTGGAGCTGCTGGCCGGCTACACCTGGAGCAAGTCGATTGATGATTCTTCCGGATGGGGCGACCAGATCAACGTGATCAACCAGAGGCTGGGCCGGGCGATCTCGTCTTTCGACGTGCCTCAGAATTTCGTGATGAGCTACCACTACGATCTGCCGTTCGACAAATTCGGCAAGAACCGGTTGACCAGCGGCTGGGTGATCACCGGCATCACGCGATTCTCCAAAGGGCTGCCCGTGACCATGCGAGAAAACGACGACAGCTCGCTGCTGGGCACCTTCTGCACGGGTCCGAACTGCAATGAAATTGACACGCCGAACTACCTGGGCGGCAGCCTGAAATTCAGCAACCCGCGATCGGGGCTCCCTTATTTCGATCCGACCGCATTCGGCTTTGAAGCCCTCGGACAACTCGGAACGGCCGACAAGCGCATCTTTCACGGGCCAGGCTTTAACAATTGGGACATGGCGCTGCTGAAAGACACGCACATTACCGAATCGATTCTGCTTCAGCTTCGGTTCGAGTTTTTCAACGTGTTCAATCACGCACAATTCCAGAATCCATCCGGGGAAATTCTAAACTCGACCTTTGGTTTTGTGACCAACGCCAACGACCCGCGCATCGGGCAGGTGGCGGCGAAGTTGATCTTCTGAGTTCGTGCGCGGCCTATTGCAGGTTTGCTTATCACTATTCGGTACGCAGACCATTGCAGTGTGTGTGGGGCGTCGTTAGCGTAAAGTCGAATGAGCCAAACACTTGCTGGAGTGGCGAAACTGGCAGACACACGGGACTCAAAAGACCAAGTCCGTCCCTTAAGCCATCTGTAACCTCTTCAATTTAAAGGCGAGGAAATCGCCATTGACACCCCAGGCTAACCCCGGGATAACCAAGATTGGCCACAGGGCGGAATCCGCAGGAGCGGTTTTTTCGAGCACCTCGCTGATCGACACGCTCGACCTCGTTTCTACCCACGGGCCGATGACTTCTTCCCACGGGTCGCCCTCGTATCGATCGACCTGTTGATCCGAGGCAAGTTGAATTAACTCGGCAGTGTCCATCCACCAGACACTTCCGGCATCGAACCTCGCTTTCGCTTCCGCTTCCGCCCATAGCTGGTCCCGATCGCGGGCCACGGCGTCCGCATCGATGCGGCCGCAGGCGACCGGCCAGAAACGGCGTCCACCCGTCTCGTCGCGCAGATACGTGCTGTGATTTACCGTTCCAGCGAAGACGCACTGGCGCGGTGATTCCACCAGGCGCATGCCGTAAGGCGGACGAAAGCGGTCCGTCGTTCGGCTCATGAACGCCTTGATCCGGGCCACCTCGGAGTGGCTCAGACTGTCGAGCTCGGAAAGCTCGATGATCCAGACCCCGCGGGTTTGCATCGCCGCATCTTTGCTGCCCAGATCCGCCAGTTCATCGGTGAAGTACTCGCCGGCGAGCGTACGCAGCGCCGTCGATTTCCGGATGCCTTGCGGCCCTTCCAGGACAGGCAGCAATCCGCCTTCGCCCCTGGCCGGAGGATCCGGACCACGGCTTAGATGAGCCAGCGCGCGCCTACGGCACGCGAGTAGCCGGACCAATTCTTAGTGGTCACTTGTATTCTCAACATCGGCGGAGCGACCGGCGTTTACCGTTCCTAATCCACACAACACACCGAGCGTCCCTGGCACATCAGCAGTTTGTGCGTTAGAGTTGCGGGCTCAATCAAACGTCGCCCATTGCGGCCGGGCGGCGTCATCGACGGCGGCGGCGGGAAAGCGCCGTACCGTTATCGGATGCATCATTCCCATGCTGGGTTCGAAAGGCAGCGAGCCTGGTGCGTACCCGTTGAAGCCCGTCGACTGTTTCGATGGCCCGCTATCCACTGATCTGCGGGCTGGCGAAGATCGCCAGGATGAGCCCGCCGCCACCGCCAGAGGTCGACCAGGTGCCCTGCGGCGGCCTCCAGCAGGAGAACGGTGCTGTTCATGAGTCCCTGCAGGGTCCGGGTTCCTTCTTCATGCAGGACCATGTTCCATGGCGTGTCGATGAAGACCTCGATATCCGACCGGATCGCGGGGCAGGTGTGATTCGCGGCGCGCGCGGAGTGCGGGCTTGCCGTCCGGTCCAAGCAGAATCGGCGTGATTGCGGCTGGGACAACGGTCAAGGCGACGGTGTCCGCGTTGAGTCGATTTCGGTGCTGGATTTCCGGAGCAGTTCGGAGCAGTTACGTCGTTTGTTCTCCCTTGCCCGGAGCACTTGCGGAGCAGTTCAGAATGTTCTAAGTCCTTTGTTTTTAGTGTTGAGGTCTGTAAGTTGTAGATGCCATCTTCCATGCCATGGAAGAGGACGGCCCCCACGACTGGTTCGACGAGGATCGGAAGTTGAAGACCTTATTGATAAGGCTTGGACTGAAGCATCTCGACTCTGGGCTCGAGATAATGGGTTATGAAGACGCACAGGGGCGCACCAGCCGAGCCCAGCGTAAACGACGGATCCGAGGCCGAAGGATTGCGTGCCGTACATAGCACGGTGGCGCCCAGGAGCTCGCACTCAAGAGTCGGCACCAAGCCGAAGGATCTCCCGACTGACGCTATTTGTCTGCGGTTTTGGCGCACGTCTTGAACCCGCCGGGCTGATGTTAACCCGCGGTGACGGCAGTCCACCTCAAATACATGCTTCCCGGATTCTGCATCCCACCGCCTCGATAATCTGTAGTTTGTTGGGATCGATGACCTTGACCTCGGTCTCGCTGCACACGAAAGTCGTGATGCGAATGTTAGACAACGGCGTTCGGAACTTGATGTAATTCGGCCCGAATTTCCGCGCGGCGCACCATTCCTCCAGCGCGTAGCCGGAATAAAGCAAGGACGCGAGCGGGGGAGCCGGATCGAGTGTGCACTCCTTGCAGAGGGCACTCAGCATAAAACTCCGGTCGTTGAACCATTCCGTTTCGCTCCTCGATATATTGCAATGCACGGCATGAAATGAAGTGACGGAATCTGCCAGGGTTCGGGCGTGCACGCCCATCAATCGCGAGCGGACAGCGGCGGTTGTCAACCTTCGAAGCAGAAAGACTTCGGCATCTTGAATTCCTCTATAGAGAACGGCTTCGCCTCGCTCGATATAGGGCTGCGATTCGGTCTCGGCGATCAGATAGCTGCCGTGCTGAATCAAGATGAGACGTTCTCCCGCGAAAGGGCGGGCATCAGGATGGCGATACACTGCCAGCGGCGCCGTTACGCCATCCCGGCCCGCCGTTCCGTTCGCCAGATAGACGGCGTCCCGTTTGCCTCGTCTAGCCGTGTTCCAGAACGCGAAGAGAAGCCGCACTTCAGTGCAATCCTTCCACGGGCCTCCGAACCAAAAATGCCGCCGTAGGTTCACTCCCGCGCGGAATATCGCCGGAATGACCCAAGAATACTGAAAATAGTAATCCCTCTCCGGCGGCAAATCCGGAGAGTACGCCAGTTCGCCGGCTGCGGCGAGCCATGGAACGAACTCCTCGCCAGCCAAGGTGGAAGTCGAAAATCTCACTCTCGGTCCTGAATCTCGGCGGCGCGCTTCACCGCAACCTTCATCCTTTCGCACAGAACGGCGGTCCCGACTTTCGGCACCAGTCTCACGAGCCTGCGCATTGCGGCGATCTCATCCCGATATTGCTTCATGCGCCGATCGAACGTCCGGCGATCTTTGGTGCAGACCAGCGTTTGAGGCGAACCCACGCGCTCGGTCACGTGCGTCATGTCGAGCCGGTGTCTGTCGATGATGCCGTGGAGGTGGCGGCGGCGTTGTTTGTTCACGCGACATCGGTAAACAAGCGCGGTGGCATCGCGAGCGAAGGCTTGCAGCGACAGGCAATCCGCGCAGCGGCATTTGATCTCCACATCCAGTTGCCAGTCCGATGGTGGTTCGGGTGGGGTCTCGCTGCGCCGCAGCAGGAACTCCGCGGCGCTGGTCCACAGATGCCGGATGGCGTCGTCGAGCAATACGCTCTTTTGCCGTCGCCCCGCACAGATCCGCTCAACCGCGGGAACGACCAACGTCACGGGATTGAATATCTCCGGGCGTGAAACGATCTCCTTAGCCGCGGCGCTGCACAGAGCCCCGCCGTTGAAATGCTGCAGCGCGCGCAGCAGGTTTTCGAGGAACTGAAGGTCGAGCGGGCGCTTCTCCTTGTCCTCTTCCGCCTCCCCATCGGAGTCGCCAGTCGCTGAGTCGCTCGCGCCGACGCGATCAAGCCCATTGACCACAGCCGACGCCACGTCCTGAAAACGATGCGACGGAGTTCCGCTCAGCGCCAGCAGAAGCTCGGCACACCCGCTGGGGTAGTGTGGCATCCGGGCCGATACCAGAGCGGAAAATACGGTTGCGGCTTTCGCGGCCCCAAGTACGCTAATCGCGCCAAGCAACGCGGTGTTTTCCGAGCCGTCATAGCTCGCCGTAACAACTTCCCGAAGAAACCGCTCGAGCAGCCGCGGCTCGTTCAACTTCGCCAGCGCGGCAATCATCCGAATCCGGTCAGCCGGCCCCGGCCATTCTCTGCGAAGTGAGTAGTTCTCCCACCGTTGCGAATCGCCAGGCCACGCTCCCAGAATCCGCTCCGCGGCTGCGATCGCCTCCGGCCGCGCGTACTTGCCACTGGCTGTCAACCGCGCCAAGTAAGGCAGTGCGGCCACAACGCCGGCCTGAAGCAGCACATCTATCGAGCGGTTCTGGCGCCAAAGGACGAGCGCCGCACGATGGTAGGAGCGCTCGTACGTTGCGCCTTCGTTGCCCGAAGCTTCGGTCAGCCGCTTTTCGTCCGGAGGCTCGCCGTCCAGCGCGCCGGCCGGCAGCAACTCGCCGCCGGCCAGGGGAATGCAGCCAAACTCCACCACCAGGTCGCCGGGATCGCGCCATTCGTCGACATACTGCCAGGAGTCATCAACTGACGCGACCGTGAAACTCGCATCCTCATCGTTGTCTTCCTCATCTTCATAACTCCGATAACGATTCCGGCGCGACCGGTAGAAGGTATCGTAGTCCGGCTCGGCCGCCCCGGACTCCCCGATATGGACGATCCCCAGGTACGCGTCGCACTGCGCGCGTGACGCGGCTTGCAAGACGGCTCTCGCCCTGGCTGCGTCGGCGCCTTTCAGCGCCGAGAACGAAAGTCCCGCGGGACTGTACTGATGATCGAGAAGCCACGCGATTTTGGCAGGAGCGTCTGGCGATTGCAACGATCGATCCAGGATCGCGGCGATCTCAGCGACCTGGGATTCATATTCCGGAGCCTTCACGCTCTTATGCCTGCCCTTCGGGTGCGTCTGGATGAGGTTATAGATCAGACACACGCGGTTGCCTTCCTCGAGAGGCAGAACCTCGTGTTCGCAGTCGGCATAGAACGCGGCGTAGGAAAGCTCGGAGGGGTCAGCCGCGCTAGTTTCAACCGTTACCTCGCGACCCGCGTGAGAAATTCGCAGCGCGCCGCCGCGATAGGTGGAAGGCAGCGTCACAATCAGGGTGCCGAACATGCCGGCCGTTTTCTCGGTGTCACGGTGCGCCAGAAAAAAGCCGCCGCGGTCGTACACGAGCAGCTTATAGAGCTGAGCGGACACGACTGCGTCGCTGCATCCCAGACCTGCCTTCACTTTGCAAAGGATGCTCTCAAAGTTCGCGCCCCAAGATTTTCCGGCGATCTCGACTTGACCGGGAGCGATCTGCCATACGTTGCGCACCGATGTATCGACGATGGTTTTCTCGCCCCTGCCGTACGGCGCCCGCTCCACCCGCCGCACAATCGCTGCGATCTGGACGTCCGGCACAGGAAACGAAAGCGTACCGGCGCCCTTGACTACGACCCTCGGCATCGGTATCTCCACCGTGCCGGAGACGAAGAAATCACCCGGCTGCCTCACGCCCGACAGTAAAGCCTCAAACGGCTTGAGTTGCCTGTTGTACTCGATCTCTATATGTTGCAGTGCGCTCTCCGCGGCGGGTCCATGGTCGCCAAACAGTGATTATGAACGAAGCGGTGGTTCGGGTCGAATTCATGCCCACAGCGTGCACGTCCTCAAAATACCGTGCTGCCGCGTCGAATGCTGTCCCGGTTTTACTGGGCACTCTGCGGCCATCCTTGCGAAACGGTACGGCCCAGTCATCAGAAGGGGCGGTCACACGCCCAGTAGGCTCGTGCGCGCCGCGACGGGTGAAGGTACGCGGGAGCACCGCTGCTACGCCCAGTGAACCAATAGAGTCAGGTCGACCCAAGGTCTCGGACCCGGCTATTGGGCGCACCTTCTCGTCGGAGTGTGTGGGCGTAAACCTTCTTGTGCTCGATTTCTAGTGATCGCAGCAAACCGACGTGGACGCGTTCGTCGCTCGGCCGAACCCGTTTCGCTAGTACCGTGACCCGCTGATTCCGATGCAATGGCCTGAGCGAGTGCGGCGTGGAGCCCGCCCGCTCGATCAGCGCACCGCCTTGTCGATGATGATTGCCTAATTCAACGTGTGTGAGTGGTGTGAGTGGTTGACACGCCGCCTTTAGCCATCTAAAATATAGATGGTATTGATCTATGGAAGCTGTCGAGCTGAAATTGAAACAGGCGAGCGCGGTTTTGGGCGTCGCCCCGAAAGATCTCCAAAACCTCGTCCAATTCAAGGTCTTGCGGCCAAGTCGCCGTGACAGCATCTATTGGTTCGACAACCGGCTTCTTCTGGAGGCGAAGATCGCCCTGTACCTGAAGGACTCCCTTGGTACCTCAACGGACGTGCTCACGCTCTTTGCGCGTGCCTTGTCCAGTCTCAGTGACGAGCATGTGTCCAAGGCTCGATATCTTTCGCTGCGATCTCGACCGGCGAAGGGCCGAGAGCCAATCGAGGTTCGAATTCCCGTCCGAGATCTGGCGAACGAGCTCAACGAACAGCTCCCGACGGCAGCCGTGTACCAGGACTTGCCGCGAGGAAGAAAGCGATCAGGCTGGAAGCGCGAGTTCACGCGCACCTTGGAAGCGGCGGCCAAGGATTTGTCCAGCGTAACGGAATCCCAAATTGCGGACGCAATTCGCGGCTTCCGTGCTGGGAAAAAGACGTTGCCGGAGATCACGATTGGGCCGTCGAACAAAACAGCCTAGAGGTGTAATCGACACGTCGGTACTTGTCGCCGGAGTAGCCGGATTCAAATCCCGACGGCTGGCGCAGAACCCGAGCGCTTCATTTCTTCGTGACTGGATAAAGGTGGGGACGTTTACCTGGCTGGTTACCGAAGAAATTCTCTCGGAATACAAAGGAGTCCTCAGCAGGCTCGGCGTTCGACGAAATCTCGTGGGCGAAATCATCAACCTGCTGAGGGAGGAGGCAGAGTTCGTGACCATTCGGAGCGAGGACAACCTTTCCCCAGATCCGGACGACAACGTATTCTGTGCCTGCGCGGAGCAAGGGCGCGCCGCCTTTATTGCCACGCTGAACAAGAAACATTTCCCCCAAAAGAACCTGACGGCCAAGGTGATTTCTCCTGGTGACCCGATCCCCACAACCCGGCGAGGTCGCTCATCCGGAAGCCAGTGACGGGGTGGCGGGTTTGATTCGGCCGTGTACGAGTGGCGTACGAGTGGCGGTTTTTCTGGTCCAATTAGGCGTTTTAGACCATTGAAAAGTCTGCAAGCTACAGATTCTGCGTGCCTTATGGTAATCGTGGTTCGAATCCATGCCGGGGAGCCAAGCTTTCGTTTCAATAGCTTAGAGATGCCGCAACGCCATTTTGTACAGACTTTGTACACAAGCATAAAGACGGACGTTCATAACCGATTCATCCTGAACAGCAGAAGCGATGAGCATGGATTCGAGAAATGTAAATCCATGCTCACTAGAGCTACTTCTCGCTCCGTTTGCTGAGGACAGGAAGATAAATCGTTGTCGACGTACGCGGCGTCTCATTGAGCATGGCCTTCTGCATTATAGGCGAAGAGTATTGATCAAAGCCGAAAGCGCCGCCGGCTGTTGTCGTCGGCTCGGGTAATAGAGGAAGAACCCGGGGAAGGGCTGGCACCAATCGTCCAGGACGCGAATGAGCGCGCCGCTCGCGAGATGCTGCGCAATCTTGTCTTCGCCCACGAAAGCGAGGCCGATGCCATCGAGCGCAGTGCGGATCACGATCTCCACGTCGTCAACGATCAGCGGCCCGCTAACGGCAACCGAGAGTGATTTCCTGCCCTTTTCGAACTCCCACCGGTAAACATCGCCGCCATGCCCGTGGCGAAAATTGATGCATCGCTGATTGAGCAGGTCACGTGGAGCTTTCGGCTTCGGGAACGACTTGAAGTACGCAGGAGAACCCACGATCGCTGCGCGATGGTCTTTCGAAACGCGCACCGCAATCATGTCCTTTTGAATATATTCGCCGAACTGGATGCCCGCATCGAAGCCGCCAGCCACAATGTCGCGGTGCGTGTCGTCGGCGGTGATGTCGAGCACGACATCCGGATAGTCGCGCGTGAATTGCGCCAGCTTCGGCGCGAGCAACTCTGTTCCCGCCAGCCGCGGCAGCAACAGCCGCAGACGGCCCGCAGGTTTGTTGCGCAGGCCAGAGAGCTGGTCCAGAGCCTCCCGCACCTCGGTGACCGCGGGGCGCAGGCGCGCAAGGAGCTGCTCTCCCGCTTCGGTCGGCGAAACGCTGCGCGTCGTGCGCGATAACAGGCGCACGCCGATGTCCTCTTCGAGCCCGCGAATTGCATGGCTCATCGCGGAAGGTGAAACGCCATGCCGTTTGGCGGCACGCGTAAAGCTGCGTTCCTCGGCGACGGCGAGAAAAGCGGCTAAGGTACTGAGATCGTTACGTTCCATTTGTGAATCCTGCTCACAAGCCCTTGTCTTTAATACATACTACTCAAAAACCCTTTCTGGACATACCTTGGAATTAGGGACAGCGGGGAGCATTGGAATGACTTTGAACGAGAGAGGACACACCTATGGAAATCATGCGTAACGGATCAAGGCCATCGCAAAAGGGGCCGGAACAGTATTTTACGGGGGCGGTGCGGGTTGACCCGATTGTCCAGGCGCCTGAGCCCTCCCGCGTTACCTGCGCCTGCGTCACGTTCGAACCCGGCGCACGTTCGGCCTGGCACACCCATCCCCTCGGGCAAACTCTGATCATCACGGCGGGTGTCGGCTGGACTCAATGCGAAGGCGGTCCGATTGTCGAAATGCGCGCCGGTGACGTTATCTGGTGTCCGCCAAACCACAAGCACTGGCACGGCGCGACGCCCACCACCGCCATGACGCATATCGCCATCCAGGAGCACGTCAACGGCAAGAACGTGGAATGGATGGAAAAGGTCACCGACGAGCAATACCTTGCCGGCCCGCAAACCAACGCGAAGGAGTAACAGCTATGCCAGACAATGCACGTAAAGCATTTGGCGACATCGCACCGGCGCTGGCGCAATATACAGACGATGTTTTGTTCGGGGATGTTTGGGAAAGGCCGGGCCTGAAACCCCGCGACCGCAGCCTCGTCACTGTCGCCTGCCTGATTGCGCTGTACCGGACCAACGAGTTGCCGTTCCACCTCAATAAGGCGTTGCAGAATGGCGTGACGCGAGACGAGATTATCGAAACGATTACCCATCTCGCTTTCTATTCCGGCTGGCCGACGGCAAACACTGCCCTGTCGATCGTGCGGAAGGTTTTCGAGGAAACGAAATAAGACCAGACTGAGACTATTGATCCGCGTCGAGGAGTGAAGAATGCCCCATGTCATCGTGAAGCTCTGGCCGGGCAAATCGGAGCAGCAGAAAGAGCGGCTCGCGGAAAAGATCGCTAGAGACGTTATGGACGTCCTCAACTACGGCGAGGAGTCCGTATCGGTCGGCTTCGAGGAAATCAACTCGAAGGACTGGAAGGAAAAAGTCTATGAACCGGACATCAAGGACAAATGGGACAAGCTCTACAAGAAGCCGGGATACGAGATGTGAAGTCCTGAAGGAATACACGAAACGCAGGAGACAACATGAAAGGCGCAGTTCTCTACGGACCAAAGGACATCCGGTTTGAACATCGAGATGACCCCAAGATTATCCAACCCACCGATGCGATCCTCCGGCTGGCGGCGACCTGCGTCTGCGGGTCAGACCTGTGGCCTTACCGCGGCTTGCAACCCATCGACGGACCGACACACATGGGACATGAGTACTGCGGCATCGTCG
>Ga0335081_10002302_pt1 | contig 30057 bp, 30 predicted proteins | sample Lox_Sample_35_FD_206713 | JGI IMG/M metagenome (GOLD analysis project Ga0335081, IMG submission 206713) | Soil microbial communities from Loxahatchee National Wildlife Refuge, Florida, United States - Lox_Sample_3.5 | ecosystem: Environmental > Terrestrial > Soil > Wetlands | place: USA...
TGCCGACCACGGATTGACTGTCGCCGAGTTTCCGAATGCAATGCTGCTCACAGCTTCCGCATTGTTTATAGTCTTTGTCCGAGTGGAGCGCGAAACACGGAAGCGAGTGACTCGCCAGAGCTGAAGTTGCTACTTCGTTCTCCTGATACTAACACCTAATCCGAAAGACCAAAGTCCTAACATTAGAAGAGAAAACGAAAAGATCCAGCCTCGCCCCTGAGGCGCGTATGTTGACAACGCAATTATCGCTGTAACCAAACTCAAGACGCCGAACAATTTGAACGTTGGACTCTTCAACGTTACTCCACCAATGACGAAAATGCAGACAACAAAAATGGCATTCCCCAAAGCATAAACCAAATCATGGCTTATCCTTGACAATGTCGATAGCGCAAATAAAATATCAGATAAAACGATCATGACCATGCTGACTCCCAGCAGTAGCACGGTAAATCTCGCGACCGTCTTATTCAACTGATCAAGGAAGCGGTGGATTGGTGGTAGAGCTATGAGAAATAGTAGAGCGATGAGTGTAACAAGCCCATGAACTCCACTAACCAAGCCAGGCACAAAGAATGCGTAGAAAAGGAAGATGAAACCATTAACAAACAGACAGGCAATCCCAATCCTATACAGATTCATTCAGTAATCGATCACTCTTCTGCAATCTCTGAATATAAGGGCATGTGGCATGAAGAGTGGGAAAACCTTTCAGAGTTGCCGTAAAGATCTGTTCGGCGAGCATGTCAGAATTGATTCGCACAATAACTTTGCTAACTGATTTTGGAACAAGAGACCCTTTTGTTGCCGAACTTAAGGCCGTTATCGTCTCGCTCTGTCCTGATGCCAGAATAATAGACATCACTCATGAGGTTGAACGATTCAATATTCGAATGGGAGCATTTCTGCTTTCTAGCGCATCGCCCTATTTCCCCGCGGGAACGACCCATCTAGCTGTCGTTGATCCGGGCGTTGGTACCGCACGACGCCCGATCCTCGTGGAAACTGGACGTTCACTTTACGTGGGGCCTGATAATGGCCTACTCATTCCAGCAGCGTCCACTCAGAAAATTCTGCACGTCTATGAATTGACTAACCGATCGTTAATGCTAGAGACAGTTACCTCCACTTTTCATGGGCGAGACATCTTCGCTCCTGTCGCTGCTCATCTCGCTTCAGGGACCAAACCAATTGAAGTGGGTAGAGAAATTCTGGACTACGTCCAACCACCCTTCACCCCACCAACCCCTTATCGACATGGCTTTGAATGTGAGGTCCTTCACGTCGACAACTTTGGCAATATCATCGTTAATATCTCCGCGGAACACGTTGAAGAACTCAGATTAGATGAAAGAGGAAAACTAAGAGTTCACGGAAAACGAATTCGTCTGAGATTCGTCAGGACATTTTCGGATCTGCGTGAGAGAGAGTTTGGTGTTTTGCTGGGAAGTCATGGATTGTTGGAGATAGTTTGTCGTGAATCTAGTGCGGCGGGTGCACTCAGGATTAAAACCGGTGATGTTCTCCGCCTGGATGGTGTCTAGGGTCATCGCTCATAGCTAACTCTCTCAAACGCTCGTCTCCGAATATGTCTTTGATGTAGCTGGCGACTGAATGTGGTACCAGTTCTTCCCAGCTCTTGCCGCCGACAACTCGTTCTCTGATCTCGGTTGAAGAGTAGGTGTCACGGTCAAAGAATTGAATTGGTTCGACGCGGAAACCCGCCTCTTTGAAGAGGCGTGAAGTGACTGGTTCGTTCGAAAAGACAACTTCAAACCTGGGCGTCTGTGAGACTAAATGAGAAACCCAAAGGTCGTGTATTCGGAGGTCTCTTATTGGAATAAGGTAATACTTTCCGGGATCTATCTTTGCCTCGTCCAATGCGAGGCGAACCATGGTGATGCGTTCGCCTGCAGTGAATGGGTTATGCAGAGTATGGCTGAACTGTGCGCTCCCGATTCCTATTATGATTTCAGGTAGTCTCGTTAAGACGTATCGAACACACTGAAGATGCCCAAGATGAAAGGGTTGGAACCTTCCAATGAGTAGCCCGCGTTTCGGTCCTTCATTCAACTTCTTGACGCCTTCAATTAGGGGTCCAATTGGATTCCTTGGAGGCCTTGCCATCTTGAAACCTGACGCCTTCACGCTCAAGCAGCTCTTGTTTCATGTACGCGCCAGTGGATGGTTCTCTTCCACATACACCATAATTACCGACCTTGAATGAGGCGGGCAAGACTCTATGGCAAGGAACGAGCGGAGAGTATGGGTTTGTGGCGACCGCGGTTCCCACGGCTCGTGAGTAACGCTTGCCGCCCAATTTCTTCGCTATCGCACCATAAGTTGTTACACGACCTCTTGGGATTTGTAGGAGAATTTGGTACACTCTCTTTCTGAAGTCAGATACGGGTGAGAAGTCGAAGTGGTCTGAATCAATTCTCCCGCCTTTCCCATTATAGAAATCGTACAGCTCCCGAAACGGCCATGAAGTTGAGGGCTTTGCGTTTTCGTGGTCAAAGCCATGCGATGACAAATATTTCCTTACCGAGCGCTCCGCTTCATCGCGACTCTTGTCGGAGAAAGAAGAAACAATCAACTTCCCATCTTGGTTCAGGGCGACAGAGAACCATACTCCGTCTCTTTTGGTTGAGGCAATCTCGACCAGGATCCGTGCCTCCTTTGAGTTGAACGCTAATTACTCGGTTGGTAGATAAAGGATGGGCTCCAAGTCATCAGATTAGTTTCATATTCCTCTCCCCTTCATTAAACTCCCATCGTTCGTATTGGTATGATTGGTTTGGAATCAGCGCAAAGCTTGGATTGGATCCAGAAGAGAACCGGCCTGGATCCTGCGCGAAATCTCGAAGCATTAACCTTCCTCCAAACCTCATCATCAACCATCTGCATGCAGTGTCGCGGTAGCCGGATGCTTTGCGGGAAAACGCATTGCCCCGTTCTGTCCAAAGCCGAATTATTGGTCAGACATTTACCCAAGTTATCCAAAGAAGAGATAGATGGTTCAAGTCCTCCCGGAGCGTTCGTTGGACGCGTCGGCTATCCGAAAGTCTACTTGGGTCCCTTGATTCCGCCGGAGAAAGGGGATACACGACTTTTAGATACTCCTGAAATGTGGCTAGGTAAGAGTATTCAGGACATAATCGATTACAGATTCAGATTGATCCGCGGCAAATCCCTAGTTGAAATTCATGAAGCGACAGACCCTGGAAGGTATCTGCTGGACCTTCACGACCTCGCACTTTCTTCGGCTTCTGTTGATGTAGATGCAAAGTTCAAGAAGAAGCCAAGGATGGCTGTCTCGCTAAGTGAGGAAACGCAACCGTTTGGCCCCTCAGCTTTGATCCGAGAATTGGAGATTACGCCGGGTAATGGGGAACAGAGACTTGAGGCAGTTTACTATGACAAAGACTTGCTTGCTACGGATGGAATGGTTGAGCTTTATGATGAGAACGTTGAGATCTCACGGATCCAGAGAATCCTAAGCTTAGGAATGCTTGGAGTCCAAAAACAAAGGAAGATCGTACCGACACGCTGGAGCATCACTGCCGTCGATGATACGCTATCCAAACACTTGCTACGGATGATTCGACGATATCCTCCAATCAATAATTATCAAGTCTACAAGTACGTTTATCTCGATAACTACTACGCCGCGATTCTGTCGCCTCGCAACTGGGAGTTCGAATGGATCGAAGCTTGGTTTCCGGGGACTGCATGGAACGAGACTGGTAGCAGGCCGGCCATGATGGGAGATCATGAACCATTTGAAGGCAGAACAACATACGCCTCAGTTGGGGGATGTTACTACTCAACTAGGCTCGCGGTTGTGGAAGCCTTGGAGAGGATGCAACGGCAGGCATCAGCCCTCGTTTTACGTGAAATTCGTCCCGGTTACATTCTTCCAGTGGGAGTCTGGAACGTCCGCGAAAGCGTGCGCGCTACGCTGAAGACTCGCCCTGCGACATTCGATTCGTTCCAAAAGGCGTTAGAATTTGCATGCAGGGAATTCGTGATCAAACCCAATGTTTGGACCAGAAGCAGCCATTTGATTCAGGAAGAAACGTTCCAACCCAAGCTAAGCCAGTTCTTCGCGATCGCGTAGAAGTGTGGGACTTCATAGAGAATTAATCGTTAACACTAAACATTCGTTACCGATTGCAACGAATGATCGGAATATAGTTAAAATAAGCAAGAATGGACACAGATGTGTGATTTTCAATGCACTCGCGTAGTAAGTGCCGAGTCATCATCTACTTGATCGTGCTAATCACAATTGTGGCGACCCAAATCGCGATACCACATGCCTTTGCGGCAGTGGTCATGAATTTCGGTGACCAGAACATCGAACAGTGGTCCAGCATAATCGGTGCGAACATGGTTCAAGCGTACACGATGTTCACAGTCCCCGGCCCTGCCATCATCCAATCCGTATCTATGTACATGCAATACTCAGGCTCGGATGGAACGCAATGTTTGAAGTTTGGAATTTACTTGGACAATGGTAACGGAAGCCCGGCCGGTCAACCTTTAGTTTCCGCCACACTCAACTCGTACTGTCTACACGGTTCAGCAAGTTGGGGACCGGCCTGGGAAACATTCAGACTTCGTCCCAACGACACACTGGGCATACCAAGTGCGGGTGCGTACTGGATTGCGATCTTGGCTCCTTACAGCTATGGATCCGTGCACCATTACGCTTACACTTCAAGCTATGACTTCACGTACGGTTACGCGAGTTACTTCTTCTACTCTCCCTACGCCAACGGATTCCCGATCTCATTCTCCACCCAACCCGCATGGGAAGGAAACGGCCCCTACAGCATCTACGTTACTGCATTAGCCGCATAGTGGACGACGCAATGAAAAAAGCATGAAGGGTGAGCGAATTGTTTGAATGGAAAACTCGAATGATTCTACCAATCACGCTGATTGTACTTTCAGTGCTTACGTTTTACATGCTACCAACCCGCGCGGACACTATACTCAACGCGGGCAGGGTTTTTGGTTCAGCAGCCACTGTCGACAACGAAGGTAGCCTGATAGTTATCGGGAGCAGTGTACCGTTCAGTAATGGTCAATCGCAAGCATTCCTGTTCAAGTACGTCTCATCCCTTCCGGATTCTCCCCAACCACAGCTTTCATGCATGAAGACGTTTGGGAACGGTGAGCCGTTAGACACATTCGGCTACAGCGTAATCACAGACAGTTCGAATAACATCTACATAACCGGCTCCACGCAAACGTTCGGGGGAGAAGACTACGATGTCTTTTTGCAGAAATACAGCTCCTCATGTAACTTGCTCTACACAAAACAGTGGGGAGGCCCCGGCAACGACGTCCCACGAGGAATCGCAGTAGACGCCGCCGATAACGTCTACATAACTGGGTCAACGGACAGTTTCTCAAACGGCCAAAGCCAGATCTTTCTCCTCAAATACTCACCCTGGGATGGCCTGCAATGGGCGCAGACTTGGGGCGGAAAACAAAACGATTACGGAAACGCGGTGGCCGCCGATCTATTTGGGAACGTCTACGTAGTTGGAACTACCACCAGTTATGGCGCTGGAGGGTCGGATCTAGTTCTTCTGAAATACGATTCTAGCGGCAACCTACTCTACCAACAAACTTGGGGTGGAAACCAAAACGACTTTGGAACTGGAGTGGCCCTGGACAGCGGAGGATATGTTTACGCGGTCGGATACACCTACAGCCTTGGACCTGTGCCGGGAACCTCAGCGATTATGCTTCTAAAGTATGACCAGTCTGGCAACTTGCTCTTCAAACAGATTTGGGGCGGCACCCTACCCGACTTCGCAACGGGAGTTGCGGCTGACCTCGATGGCCATGTATACGTTGTCGGATACACGAAGAGCGCGAGCATCAAAGTGGGCGTCCCGAGTGCATTGCTTCTGAAATATGATTCGGCAGGGACTTTGTTGTTCGCGAAGGCTTGGGGAGGCAACAGAGGAGATTTAGCTTACGGCGTAGCCGTAGACACATCGGAAAACGTGTACGTGACTGGGTACACTTACAGTTTCGGCCCCAACACTCAGGGAGCCAACTTCTTCCTTCTCAAGTATGACTACTACGGCAACCTACAATTCCAAAACCTATACGGCGGCGGAATCCCCGACCCTTAACACTTAGGCATCGGATCACACCTCTCAACCTGCCTGAAAGACCCGAATAGACAGCCCTCCAGCTTCAACTAGGCATTGCGCAGTTCATGCGAAAACCATAGTGCACCGCCGTTTACGTCAGCGAGGCGCACGTGCCACGGAGGAGCGAAAAAGAACGCCAGTGAGAGGCTTCAAGCCCACAACGCCGACGAGGGCAGAGAAGTGTAGTTACTACACTTCCCACAACCCACCCCAAGAAACGTCGCATAATTTCTCATAGTTACTCAGGCCGGAAACACAGTTTTCTCATAATTTCTCATAATTCCCACAAAGCTTCTTCTCATAACCAAACTGATTTTGGAGTTCTTTGCTGAGTCGTTTTGCTGTAGAAAGCACGTCTAGATTCTCCTTATCTTCCCGTTCGCTTCACAACATGAAACCAGGAAATCAATGAGATTGGAGTGCAATTGGGGAATCTAAAATCAATTCACCTCTTCCTATTCGACCTAGATGGGGTCCTTTCCGTCGGCAAGGAGAATCCAAAGTACCTAGGTGGAAGAGACTTGGTCGCTCGATTGAAGGCGGCAGGTAAACTCGTGTACGTAGTTACGAACGACTCTACGCACCTGCGCGGTGAGTTACTTCAGAATCTGAAGGAGATGGGCTTCCCTTTGGATGAGGGGGAGGTTCTGACTTCAAGCTACTTAACCTCTCTTTACCTGAAAGAGAGATTCGGCAAGGTGTCCTTCTACTTGATTGGTGAACGGGGACTTAGGGGCGAACTGGAGGCGAGTGGGCATTTCGAGGGGGACAGACCGCAGGTCGTCGTTGTTGGTTTTGATCGAGGATTGAGCTATCAAAAGCTTGACAATGGGCTCCGGTTTCTGAGGGCTGGTGCTCAGTTGATTGGCAGCTATGGCGGTGCAGTGTTCATGAGCGATAAAGGGCCGGCTCTCTCGGCTGGGCCAATAATCAAGGCACTGGAGTACGGAAGTGGAAAGAGGGCGACGATTATCGGAAAACCCTCCCCTCGCATGTTCGAACTAGCTCTGAAATTAGCGGGAGAAAAGGCTGGGAGGACGGTTATGATCGGGGACCAAATCGAGACGGATTTGCTTGGAGCCAAGAAAGCAGGAATCCACACGGTCCTGGTCCTCTCAGGCGTCGAGACGAGGGAGACCATAGGCCGATCGAGGATAAAACCGGATTTCGTAGTGAACCGTGTTGATGAGGTTGAGCGGTTGCTCTGAAAGCAGCTGCCTCCTAGAGCACCATTCCCTCAGGCAAGTCTGCATAACGCTTAAGACCCCCGCGCTTCTGTTCTTCCATCACCGTTTGAATAGAAGTCGACGTGAAAATGTCAGAGGAAGAAGGACAAGGACAACCAGCCGAAGTTTCGGCACCTAACGTAAAAGTTAGCGAACTAGGCCCCTACTCAAAGCAAGTCAACACGACTGTCAAAGTCGTCCAGAAGGGCGAAGCACGAGAAACCGTCTCTCGACAAGACGGAACGACACACCGCGTGCTAGACGCACTTGTCGGTGACGAGTCCGGAGCGATCTACATGACGCTCTGGGATGAGAACATCGACAAAGTGAACGAAGGCGAAACGGTCAACGTCAAGAACGGCTACGTGCGACCCTTCAAAGGCTCCATGCGCCTAAACATAGGCCGCTACGGAGCACTAGAACCATCGGAAACACCAGTCGGCGACGTCAACACCCAGAACAACCTCTCCGACAAAGTCGTAGAGGAACGCCCATACCGATCCTACGGAGGCGGAAGACGCTTCGGAGGCGGCGGTGGTGGATACGGACGCGGTGGCGGAGGCTACGGCGGCGGCCGTGGGTATGGTGGCGGAGGCGGCTACGGTGGTAGAGGACGCGGTAGAGGCTACGGCGGCGGAAGAGGCCGCGGACGCGACCAATACTAGGTAGTTGGATAGCAGCAGGTAGCTGCGAGAAATTCCCACAAAGATTTTTTCTTTTTTTGATTCTCAAGAACCAACGTTCGGTATCCTAATTCTATCGTCGTTTATGGTTACAGTTTGAGTTTTGGCAGCACGTACTGCGTCACTAACGTTAGGATAACGAAGTAACAAATCAATAGAGCAATGGAGATGGCAAGATTCTTTTTCCAATTCGGACTCCAAGCGAGACCAAACGGTACTCCCAACATGAAACCGATCACATGTGATATGTATGCGACATCGCTTTGGCCGCCAGCTTGAAAGTATACCGTCACCGCGTTGTACAAGAAGTACAGTATTGCTACTAGGCCGACCGGCATCAGGAGAAGCCAAGAAAATCTCAAGGGTTTCAGTAACATAACCACCGCGGCCAGGGTGAATATCGCTGCGGAAGCACCTACAAAAGTAGACCCCGCTGGAAAGAAAGGCAGGCTTAACGGAAAACTGAGCAATCCTCCTGTAAAGAAGACTGCGAGCATGTGCTTTGAGCTAGTTACGCTCTCAAGTGTATTGCCAAAAACGTAGAGGAAGATCATGTTCCCGAGCAGGTGCAGAAGACTGGCGTGAACGAAGATTGCGGTTACAAGTGTCCACAACCGCCCCTCTTGCAGGTTCTTAAGGCTGAAGACAAGGTTGTTTTCTACGTTAGTCGTGCTCGTGGTCAAAGCGTAGAGCGTTGCCACGATACATACTAAGATCAGGACGTTAGTGGCCCTCATGGCCGAGCACACCAAACCCACATTGGATCGCACGTTTGAATCCGTCACAGAAAAAACCTTCTCCGAAACCATTCTCATGATCCCTACACTCAACGAAGAAGAAGCAATCCAGACCTTGATTGCTGAATCAAGAAAATGTGGATTTACAAGAATCTTGATCGTCGACGGATTTAGCACGGACGGAACAAGAACCGTTGCAGAGAAGGCTGGAGTCAATGTGATTGAACAAGAGTTCGGCAAAGGAAAAGGCTGTGGGGTTCGCACGGGAATGAAGAAGTTCCTTGACGAAGACGCTCAATTCCTAAGCATTATTGATGGAGATGGGACGAACATACCTGCGGACCTAACGGCCATGATATCAATAGTCCAAGGTGGAAAAACTGACGTCGTTTTGGGGTCCCGAACTCGCGGACTTAGAGAGCCTAATTCAATGAATTGGCTTTCTCTCGCATCGAATCGTACCGTTTCCTTTCTCTTGGGAGCCAAATTCATGCGCTTGTTTACCGATGTCCAGACAGGGTACTGGGTATTCACGCGGGAGGCAGTTCAACAAATCTATCCTAAGATTCGTTCAACAAGTTTTGAAATTGAACTAGAGCTTTTCGTAAGGATCATGAAAGACCGATTGCAAGTCAGCGAACTACCAGTGGGATTCCGTCGGCGAAAAGGAACTACGAAATTCAGCTTCAGATTACGCATGAGGAACCTGTACTACGCAATTAGATTCCTCGCTTCATGATCTGCATCACCGTCGACCCAACCGCCTAACGTATTTGAATTCTCGAACGGGTTTGTGTTTAGTAACGTATGGATTATCCTTGATGTAGAATCTCCAGAGGCGGTCTATTCCTGCGTCTCCGATGCCTACTCTCGTTGATCTCCAAATTTCGAACCCTGTATGTGCGCGGTCTTCGATGAACAGGGGGCCCGTTCGAGTCATATCTAGTCCATTCAGAGCTCTGTCAATGTCTAGCGCTTTCGTTAGTTTACCGGGTCCATTCGTCAAATCTGAATCGGGAACACCGGGTCTTAGCTGTCGCATCAGCTCTACTCCATGGACTGGTTGAACTCCGCGGATTAGAACTGCCCCTGGAGTTCCCGCCTTTTGAGTTGTAATGTTTAGCATGAAGTGGTTTCCATAGGTGAAGTAGACGTAGGCATGTCCTGGATCTCCAAACATGGGCGCGTTTCTTGGTGTTGGCCCGCGGTACGCGTGGCTAGCCGGATCGTCTGTTCCCCTGTATGCCTCTACCTCAACAATCTTCGCGACTAATCTCCTTCCGTCCGTGAAGCGTACAAGATACTTCCCGAGAACTTCAGGAGCGACTTGAACAGTACCTCGCGCAAAGAACGATCGCGGTATTATCTTCACCCTAGTTTTTCCCTCCTATTGCGCTTGGACCCGCATGAAGGCAAGCCTTAAGTCCGCACCACGATAGCGTACTCGCGATCATAAACGAATTTCTAGTTATGATCGATGCGTTGGATTGCGAGATTAATGGATAAGAAACGGATGCAAGGAATAACCAGCTCCTTCATAGAGGCCATTGGAGAAGATCCAACTAGAGAAGGACTTCGAGACACACCGCGACGAGTCGCGGACATGTTTGCTGAACTCACCGAAGGCTACGCGATGAACCCGAAAGAGATTCTGGCCAAGGAGTGGAGCGAAGTGTCTGGCATGGTTGTCGCAAAGAACATCAGCTTCTTCTCGATGTGCGAGCATCATATCCTACCATTCTACGGTAACGTTCACATCGGCTACATACCATCCAAATCAGTCGTGGGGCTTTCGAAACTTGTCCGGTTGGTGGACTGCTTCAGCAAACGTCTCCAGCTTCAGGAGCGGATGACTAAACAGATTGCCGACTCATTGAATGACACCTTACGGCCACTGGGCGTTGTTGTGGTGGTTCAAGCTCGTCACTTGTGTATGGAGATGAGGGGTGTGAAGAGCGGGGCTGATATCCTTACGTCGGAACTTCGTGGGCAGTTTGAGAAGTTCGAGACACGTAACGAGTTCTTCAACATGCTGCGGAAGGAAGTCTGAGTAAGCACATGTCTCCCACCGTGGAACCTGATGTTATGCGATTGTACAGAAGAGAGTTCGCTGCGGCCCACATAATCGCTGGTCACCCGAAATGCGGCCGCCAGCACGGGCACAATTACACATTGCTAACGAAAGTTTACGGGAATAGCCGGCAATGGTTGGATTTTGAGGAAGTTAAGCGGACTGTGGACGACTTGATCGATGAGAAGTATGACCACAGGGATATCGGAAATATGACCGCTGAGACTCTGGCAGGACACTTACAAGAACAGCTCAGTAATCTGTTCCAGAGCAGGGTCAAAATTGAGCTATGGGAGACTGGAAAATTCGGCGTAGAAACCTTGTAAATTCGCCTACAAACTTGCAATTTTGCGAAAGTTGAGCTAGTACTTTTCCACTTCTCCGCGTACGTGACCTGCCTTTAGCAGGGCGAAGTGGTGAACTTCGGCTGGGACCCGGAGTTTGCCGGTGTTGCTGATTCGTTCGATCTTCTGGAAAGCTTCGCGGTCTACATCTTTCTCGAACGTTAGCTCTCCACTGTTCTCGAGATGGAATGGCCCAAGCTCCTTGTGTAGGCCTAGGATATCGGACTTGGAGAGGAGGACTGATCCGGCGAGCACTAGCTTCTTGGTGTCAAAAACGTCGTGGGCTTCCGGTGCAGATTGATTCATGTATTGGGCTAAGGCCTCGTTTACGAGGTCTGCAACGTTCTTTCCTTGTTGTTTAGCTTTGGCTACCACGTTGTTATAGATATCCCGATCCATCCCGCGAATCAGGACAGCATTGTTTGTCATGATAGCCAACTCACAAAGTTAACCCAGTTAACTTGATATCAAGTTAACATTGATTACATAGGTTTCTTATAAATCTTGTTAATTCTTTTAACACCCCTTAACTAGTATTACGTGATTGCCTCGCTTGCACACGCAAACGAGGTATGGGCCAGAAATAGAAAAAGAGGAAAATGAGATTGGTCGAAGATCTGGAAAGATTACTGTTCGAAGAAATCCCCGAGATGGAGACCCCGAGAATCAGACGATGTGAATGGTGCAAGCAGCCGCTCCCCAACGACCGATATCACCTGAAAATATGTCCCCAGTGCCGCAAGGAATCCATCGCCACCTTCATGAAAGCACACTAAACCCGGGGTCCCCACAGACTCTTTTCCCAACGCAACCTTACCCGTATTTTGAGAACACCGAACCGTCAGCGTCAGCTTTGAAACTGAGTAAGCTTATGGCAACTCTCTCAGCCGGGAACAAGGGACTTGGACAGAACCATAGTGCTATTATCGGGCGGTGTTGATTCGGCGACAGCACTATACTTAGTCAAACGCGAAACAGGCGAGGTATATTCGCTTAACATGATTTACACCCAGGCTCACGATAGTGAGGCTGAGGCATCCAAGAAGATCGCGTCCGTAGCTAGAGTGAAAGAGCATTTCACTATCTACCTCCCGTTCTTCAAAGACGTCGAGAAACGCTACCGACCTACACCCTCAGCTGAGATTTCCTCCGCATACTTGCCTGCTAGGAATCTGGTCTTCTACGGTATAGCAGCGTCCTACGCCGAAACACTCAACGCTACAAGGATCGTGTTCGGATCGAATGCGGATGATGCTAAAGAATTACCCGACGCGAGGCCCGAGTTCATCGGGCTCATGAATGAGTTACTTAGAGTTGGTACACGTAAAGGAAGGGAGAATTCTCCGCCCCAATTCGTAAACCCTCTTATCAATTACTCCAAGGGTGAGGTTCTCCGACTTGCACTCAAGTTGAATGTCCCGTTGGAGTTAACTTGGAGTTGCTACGAAGACAGTCAAACCCCTTGCGGGAAGTGTCGAGGATGCTTGATGAGGCGGAAGGCTTTCGATGAGGTTGGAGTTCATGATCCTTTGAACCTGAACTCGACCAAGGCATAACGAGCCTTCACTTTTTTGGAGGAAATCCCGGCCGCGCACTTCTAAACAATAAAAGCCTTTGCCGCAGGACAGTCATGGCGGGAGAGCAAGGGGACATGCTTCTCCAGTAGAAATTCCGGAACGCTCGTTGAATGCGGTGATGCATTTTCAGAAAGGCCTGGTACAATATTTTAAACAATTCTGTCGAAAACTATTAAAGTGCATTGAAGGGCTAACCGGCGTCTTTGCATTCTCAAAGGAAAGAATCAAATTGGTAGAACACTTCATGACATGGAACGGGAAGGCTTCACCTAAAGTGCGAATTACTCAGATTAGAAAGCGTGATGGCCGTATTGTGTCGTTCGATGTTGAAAAGATTAGGAACGCCATCCGCAAGGCCATAGTGGCGACCGGCGGAAGAGACCAGACCTTAATCGACTCTCTTTCAGCCCGAGTGGTAGAGATTCTCGACGAAAAATACGGTGCCGATACGATTCCTGCCGTTGAAGATGTACAAGATGTGGTCGAGCGTGCCTTAGTCGAGAACGGGCAGGCGAAAGTTGCGAAGGCCTACATAATCTACAGGCAGAAACGTGCAGAGGTTCGACGAGAGAAGCAACGAATCCTAGAGAAGGAGAATATTGATGAAGTCGACAAAGTATTCGACCTGAACGCCCTGCGCGTTCTCAAGGCCCGATACCTCAAGAAGGATGCTTCGGGTAAACTCATGGAGACCCCCAAGCAGCTCTTCACGCGAATTGCGGTCCATGCTGCATTACCAGACTTGCTCTATGATAACGACGTTTACGATATTACCAAAAGACAGGGACCACATGCAAAGGAGAATTTCGATCCCGTTCAACATCACGAGAAAATAAGCATAGGTAAGTATCCACTGAATCGATATCACCTCGAAGCCATAAAACGAATGTACGATAGATTCGATCGAGACCGCGTAATCAAGATTTCATGGTCCGAATTCTTCACCATGTTGAAGAACGGAACCTTCAACAAATACGAGAAGTCGATCAACGCGTTCTATGATCTAATGGTTTCAAGGAAATTCATGCCCAACACCCCAGCCATAGCCAACTTCGGCAACGTTCTCGGAATGGGCTCGGCATGTTTCGTACTGGGCGTAGATGATTCAATTGAGAGCATTATGGAGACGTTGAAGCAAACAGCCGTTGTCTTCAAAGCTGGAGGAGGCATGGGCTACAATTTCTCCAACTTGAGGCCCGAAGGAGATTACGTAAGCTCAACCTCAGGAGTTGCCTCCGGCCCAATCAGCTTCATGATGCTTTTCGACACCATGACCGACGTAATCAAGCAAGGAGGAATTCGACGTGGCGCCAACATGGGCATTCTCAATAGTAATCATCCGGACATCGAACAATTCATAACAGCAAAGAAAGGTAACAAGGCGCTAAGAAACTTCAACATCTCAGTCCTCATCTTGCCCGAGTTCTGGGCCGCCTTTAGAGCAAACAAACCTTACCCACTAATCAACCCGAGAACTAGTGAAGTTGTACGTGAGGTAAACGCCCGACTTCTATTCGACAGAATCGTTTACCAAGCCTGGGAGAGCGCTGAGCCGGGAGTAATCTTCTACGATCACGTGAACGAACATAACCCATTCGTCAAACACTTGGGACCGATAGTAACTACCAATCCCTGCGGCGAAGTTTTGCTCTACCCCAACGAATCCTGCAACCTGGGAAGTCTCAATGTGTGGGCTTTCGTGACGCGTGACGAGAATGGAAAGATAATTTACGATTGGAACGGATTGCGAGATGCGGTCTACGTCGGCTCAAAGTTCCTCGACAATGTAATCGATGTAAACAATTTCCCACTCAAAGCGATTGAAGACATGACTCTTGCCACCAGGAAAATTGGATTGGGAGTCATGGGACTGGCGGACCTGCTCTTCGAAATGCGCAAATCCTACAACAATGACGAAGGCAGAAAGATCATGGAGGAAATGATGGAGTTCATTAACTACCACTCGAAGTTGGCGTCGATCGAACTAGCCAAGGAGCGCGGCTCGCTCCCATATTACGATAAGAGCTTCTACCCTGAAGGAAAACTTCCCTTCGCGGGATTCTACGACAAGAAATCATGGCATTTTGAGTGGGACAAGATAGCTGAAATGATCAAGCAAACTGGTGTACGCAATGGATACACAACTGTCATCGCTCCCACCGGTAGCATCTCGATGATTGCGGGATGCAGCAGCGGCATCGAACCCGTGTACGCGCTGGTCTACGAGAAACACGTGAAGGTCGGGAGCTTCTACTATATCGATCCAGTCTTCGAACACATAATGACCGAGGAGGGCCTATTCGGAGAAGACCTACTCAGAGACGTTAACGAACATGGAGGCTCAATACAACGTATCACATACATTCCTGACGACCTGAAACGCGTTTACATCACAGCCATGGACATTCGACCTGAAGACCATATCCGCGCACTCGCCGCTTTCCAGAAATGGACTGATTCATCAATCTCAAAGACCAATAACTTCCCAGCAAACGCCACGGTTGACGACATGCGGGCCTCATATCTACTCGCATACAAACTAGGCTGCAAGGATGTCACAGTATTCCGCGATACGTCGATCAAAGACCAAGTCCTTGTCTCTGCGGGCAAGAAACAGGAAAATGACAAAAGTCGAGACAGTGAACCAGAAATCGTCAATGAAGCACCCCGTCCCAAAGTGATGACCGCTCCCCTCATCATATCGCAAGCGAGTGGAGAACAAATGAAAATCTGCCCTCAGTGCACCAGTCAAGTCGTTTACCAAGAAGGCTGCTACATATGCCACGAATGTGGCTGGGGCGCATGCTCCTAGTCGAAAACGCGGAACAACACTCGTCCCTACTCAACTTTAATTCTTCTTAAGATAAGAAAACGAAAGATTCCGTTGGACAAACGGTTACTCACAATCGTTAACAAAATCCAAAACAAAGAGCTTCGTAGACGCGTACACAAGCTATTAGAGAATCCCTCTGTAAAAATTGGCGACCGAACCTACTCCGGCCTGCCTGTGGATAAGGCTCCAGCGAGTGTATGGTACCACCACAACTACCCGGGCGGGTTCATTGAACATACAGTGGCCCTCTATCACCTCTGCATGAGCTTGTCTCGTATAGTGCAAGAAGTCTACCGATGCCGAGTAGACAAAGATCTCGTTATCTGCGGAGTCCTACTACACGACATCTTCAAACCCGCAACATACTTAGAACGAGGTAATGGCCGATATGGGCGGTCAGGATTAGCTGAGAGACTTGACCACCTTACACTCGCGAGCGCCGAACTAATTCGAAGAGGTTTCCCTCTCGAGGTTGTGCATGTTGTCGCAGCAAGTCACGGCCGACAATATGGCCCCATTGGTCCGATGACTATCGAAGCGCTGATTTGCCATTTGGGCGACTACACCGAAGCCAAATTAAACGGTGAAATGCTGAGCGCCGCTCGGTTCATGATGCGAGAGATTACAGGAGAGGAACCCCAAACCTTGACTGGGAAAGAAGCATTCACGATAGTGAGAACGAAGACCGACAAAGGCTGGGAAGGACTAAGACAATACCTTCACAAAAGACAGGAATCATAACCGAAAGAACCGTCATTGGTTGGACAGAAACTCCGCTATCCTACTCATGCCCAACTCGATCCGCTCTTCTGTTTCAGTTGCGAACGTGACCATTCCCGCTCTCTGAAGAACCCACCAGGGATGACTGCCACACTGGCATTCGTAATTGTGCTAGGCTTTCGGGAGCTAAAGGTGCTATACGCTGCACTTTCTCTGCTGAATCGATTACTTCCTTCGGCGCAAAGGTGTACCCCAACCTTAAGCCTGGAATGATTGTTTCCTGGAAAAAGCTGCAAATCGTTACTGTACGATCTCTCGATTCCGGAAAGCTGTTGATCCAGAGATGTTTGCCGTCATAGATTATGTGTTTGTAGATTTCGACTGAATTCTTCGAGGAACTCGCGGGGAGACGGAAGGATTTGGGCGCCACCACAGAATGAGATTTTGTCGCTCCGTTTGCATGCCTCAAGTAGGGCGACGGTCTTGCGGATTGGGAAACGTGAATCTTTCTAACTCTCTCCGAGGGTTGCTTCATCAGTCGTTCGTGTTTGCGTCTTGGTCTGTGCTTTTACCGTTTACTTCCTCAATTTGCAGGTTTGATTTTTCTCGCTCCGTTCATATAGATTTGTAAGGTCTCAGGTATGCTGATCGAGCCGTCTTTCTCCTGGTAGTTCTCCATAATCGCAACCAGAGTTCTCTCGGTAGCGACTAGCGTGCTGTTTAACGTGTGAACCCACTTCGTTGGTTCATTCAGCTTCTCTCTGAACCTGATCTTTGAACGAACGGCTTGGTATGAAGTGCAGTTACTGCACGACACTATCTCCCTATACTTACCCTGCCCAGGCAACCAAGCCTCGAGATCGTACTTCTTTGCGGCTACGGCGCCCAAATCTCCCGTGCATACATTTACAACACGATATGGAATTTTCAGCATTTGGAAGAATTCTTCTGCGTTAGCGATCAGTTTCTCATGTTCTATCCAGGAGTCTTCCGGTCTGCAGAACACGAACTGTTCAACCTTCTCAAACTGGTGAATTCGGAAGATACCCTTTGTGTCTCGTCCATGTGCGCCAGCCTCTTTCCTGAAACATGGGCTCACGCCGGCATATTTCAGCGGCAGAGATTTGGCATCCAGTATCTCGTCCATGTGCTGAGCAAGCAACGCGTGTTCAGAAGTGGCCAAGAGGTACAGGTCCTCGCCTTCGATTTTGTAGATTACGTCTTCAAAATCCGACAGAGAGACAGCACCTCCAATTGCTTCACGATGCATCAGGTAGGGTGGCAGAGTCAACTTGAATCCCTTCATCAGAATGAAATCCAAAGCAAGCATAATCAGAGCTTGATTCAACTTGACCAAGTCGCCTCTGAGATAGTAGAACCGGGCGCCAGCGACTTTAGCTGCTCTCTCCAAATCGATAAGACCGTACTTTGCGGCCAGATCGATGTGATCTATTGCGTTGAAATCAAACGTAGGGATCGTGCCCCACTTCTTGACTTCGACGTTATCATTCTCATCTTTCCCGACCGGTACACTCTCATGAATAACGTTTGGCAGCTGCATTAGGCAGTCTCTGATCTTAACCTCCAGTTCTGAAGAATCTTTCTCGAGTGTTTTGATCTGTTCAGGTATAGATTCGGCCTCTTTGACGAGCGCAGTTGGATCCTCGTTTTTTCGCCGCATCTGAGCGATTTGACCTGTCAGTATGTTTCGCTTACCGCGGAGGTTGTTTGCTTCGCTTTGAACTGTTCTCCATTTCTTGTCTTTAGTCAGAAGGTCGTCTATCCAATTGATTTTCTCAGTATCCCCTCTTCTAGTCAGGCTCTCTTTGATTAAGCCAGGATTCTCACGAACGAGTTTGATGTCGAGCATTCTTCCCACACTGAGACTGCTTATAGATGATGGTAGGACTGCAAGCCAGTATGAACTTTAGAACTTGTTGGGCGATACCTACTCGTACGGTGAGAGGCATTAGCCCTATTTTGATTGGCGGGCGATCATCTTACCCACGAATAAACCAAATGCTTGTCGGATAATTAAGTGCTAAGCCGAAGCCCGTAGCATCGAGAGTTTCTACTTTAGTCCCGTCGCAATAATAACGACAGCAATTAGAATCATCGCATAGCCAGTAATTTGGATTGGCGTGGGCACTTCTCCAAACAGTGGAACCGCCAATATCGAGGCGATGATTGGTTCCGTTAAGGGAAAAAGGTTGGCTGTAACAGCTTTGACAGAACCGAGTGAGTAATTGTAGAGTGAGTGTCCGAAGGCCGTAGGGATTAGCGCCAAGCCGAATATCGCAAACAAATTCTCACCATTGTACGCTTGAACTGGTCTCACTCCCAACAGAGCCACCAATAGGAGCGCGACCAACGCGGCCACCCAGTAAACATATGTTGTATAGCAAGCAGTATTGATACCCCCCGTCCGAGAGAATCTGCCTGCAAGCGTGTAGAAGGTTAGGAAGAATGCGGACAATAGCGCAGACAGCTCCCCCAAATCTATTTGACGAAATCCATTGCCTGCATTTGCAACAAGTGAGACTCCGAGCATCGCGAGAATCACGGCTAGTATCTCTCTGCGCGTTGTTCGCTCTCTGATCAGAACGGGAGACAACACGGCGAGCATCACCGGGCTAGTGTTTACGAGAAAGGTTGCATTTGCAATCGTTGTTCCTTTGACCGCGAAAATGTATGCGACAAAATGAAGACTGAGAAAGACCCCTGAAATTGCCAGGAGAACTAGCTCACGACCATTCAATCGTCGAAGTTGTGAAGTCGCTAAGGCCACGATTAACAAAACACATCCTGCGATAAAGAGTCTAAAGAACGTCAGCGACAACACGGATACTTCGGTCGCGAGACGGACGAAAATGGCAGCTGAACCAAAAGAGAATGACGCCACAACAAGCGCTGTCAAACCCTTTGACGCCGGCATATTGAACATCGATCCACGCGAGAGGTTAACGACCTTCTGATGGAGCTCTCATTTAACTATCCATTAGATGCTTACGAGCACTTGCAAACCAGAAGATACTTGCAACATTTACCGTGGATCTGGAAGAACTTGGTGAACGATCAAACGAAAGGCGCGCTCTTGGTAATGGTGGCAGGAGTATTGTGGGGTGTGACTGGAATTATAGTTAAGACAATATACGCCCTTACCTCGTTGGGTCCCATTTCGATCTCGCTGTTTCGACTTTTGCTCGCGTTACCATTCCTAATTGGCTTGGTTGCAATTAGAAAGTACGACTTGTCAATGACCAGGCGCGAGGTAGGCATCTTCGCCGGTTTCGGTTTCTGTAGCCTAACAGTCTTTGTTACGGTCTATTTTGCCTCATTTGCCTACACTACGGTCCAACATGCTGCCGCACTGTTGTATACTGCTCCAACCTTTGTTGCCGTTCTCTCCTGGATAATTCTCAAGGAGCGAATGACACGGTCGAAAATCGCGTCGGTCGTGTTGTCTGTGCTTGGAGCATTTCTTATCGTTGGAATTCTGAAAGGAGGTCAACTTTTTGCATCCAAGACACAGATTGGAGACTGGCTTGCGATCGGATCTGGTTTGGCTTATTCTACGTGGTATATTTTTGGGAAAGTACTGGGCAGGAACCGTGAAGCCGCGGTCGTGTGCGTCTTCGGCATGAGCTTTGGCGCATTCTTCCTCTTCTTAGTCTCAATTGCAACTGGCACATTTCAGTTCCCGAATTCTCAGATAGCTTGGGAGTTGTTAGTGGCGCTAGGCGTGTTTCCGACCGCACTGGCTTACCTATTTTACTTGAGCGGGTTAAAGTTGATCGATGCCACGAAAGCTAGCGTCTTCGCAATTGTTGAACCGGTTACGGCCGTCATTCTAGGCGCCCTATTGCTTCAGGAAGCGTTCTCCTACGACTCTCTTGTAGGTTTCATTTTAATCGTGAGCAGCATCCTCCTAATCTCACGTCCTGCATCAGGCAGCAGCACAGGAGTCATACCTGTCTAGGATGAGTCGAAAACAGTTTCGAATGCAAGTCAAAACATACAGATACGTCGCGATACTGGCAGTGTCTGATCTAAGATGGCGACATTAGGACGAGATAGAATCTTCAAATTAATCGAAGAGGGTACGATTAAGATACAGCCGTTCAACAGGGCTCAGGTTGGACCAGCTTCAGTAGACCTTCACTTGAGTAATACGTTTCGCGTTTTCGAGAAAACCCGTCAAGTCTTCAACATCAGTGAGGAAGCAGACTATCGTCAAGTCACCCGCACGGTCAAGGTTGAGCCGGGCAACCATTTGTTGATGATGCCGAGCGAGCTTGTTCAAGGAATAACTGAGGAGAACCTAACGTTTCCACCAACGCTGAGCGGAAGGATAGAAGGTAGATCAAGGTTCGCTCGAGTCGGCCTGCTAATTCATCTAAGCAGCGGGTTCATTCAACCTGGAAGCACTGGCAGAGTTGTGTTGGAGATTCTAAATGTTTCACCCCTCCCTCTGGCTCTCTATCCCGGAACGGCCATCTGTCAAGTCATAATCGAGGAAGCGAATGGCGCCACAGCATATAGTGGCGAATTCTCAGGACAAGAGGTACCGTAGATCACAGTAATCCGAGCGACAGAGACGATTGGTCCAGTCGAATCCTTCCTAAACCCATTATAATCCAAACCCTAGTCGACTCGATAAAACGAATGAAGGCGTGAAAGGATTGGCGCGGTTGGGGCTCTATAGGCGCTCGATCGGTCTGGAGCAATTGAAGTACATTATTCCTATTGCTCTGCTTGCCCCTATCATTCTTAATACTCCCTTGGCCTCATGCACCCCTTCCGCTCAGCAATATGATATGACAGTCCCGCTCCAGTACCAAGCTGGCTACGCTACGCTCAGTGGTATTCTGAAGTCTTTCAACACTACTCTTGGCCTCACATTCGGGTCCACCAAAGGACTCACGTTCGCCACAGAGCTTCTCCCGGCCAATGGGAACCGGGGCCAGGCATTGTTGCAGCCGAAAAATTTGGCTTCTGTCGCCGTCAATCTGAACGCACTTCAGGCGATGGGGGTTCAGGGCGTTACGATTGCAGTCGGATACCCGCTGCTTGACCCAACTTTCCCGAACAGTGCGCAGTACCTTAGCTACTTTGCAGAAGTCGTTTCGATGGCGCATGCTCGCGGAATGAAGGTGCTCATTGAATCTCAGATTTTGTTCGCCAACACTCCATACTCGCCACTCACATTCGACTGGTCGGCTCTGCCATATTCTCAGTACGTGACCAATCACATCGCTCAGGATCAGTTGATCATCAACCAAATCCACCCAGACTATTTGGAGTTGGGAGTAGAGGCTGATACGGAAGCGTACTTGAGCGGATACCACCAGCTCAACACTCCAACCGGTTGGAGTAGTTACATTGAGCAACTCCTTGCCGGCCTAAACAACGGGAACCGGAGCACGAAACTGGTTGCGGGAGTAGCCACATGGCTTGACCCGTCATATGTCTCGGGGTTCGCGAATGACCCTAGGTTGGATTTCCTTTCGACGCATGTGTACCCAATCTACGGGAGCAACCTCCAAAATCTACTCGCACTCAGAAAGATAGCGCAACAGAACGGGAAACGCCTAGTGATAGATGAGGTGTGGTTGCAGAAGATTCTCCAGCCCCAGGGCCACGGCCAGGGTATCGGTGGGCCGGCATATACTCCGCAGGATGTGTTCGCGTTCTCCGCTCCACTCGACGAACAGTTCCTCACCCTCCTAACCAAATTCAGCCAAATCTACCCCGTCGAGTACCTCTCACCCTTCAACGAATGGTACTTTTGGGCATACCTGAACTGGACTCTCGCCTTAGGCGGACAAGTATACTTCCCGCTCGAACAGCAAATCTACACAGCCGCAGGCCAGAATATGGCCTCGAACACTCTTACTCCTACAGGGACAGCATACTCACAACTCGCCCACGACGCAACTTTGCCCGTCGCAGAATTCCGGAACGGTTTCCTCGCCCTTCTCACACCAATACTAGCCGCAGCATTCGCATTTCGTCTCTCTTTGGCGCGAAGAGCTACCTCTGACTAGTCACAACTCCGAGAGCGGGCCAGTCTCACGACATATCATAAACCGGGTCAATTGCATTCACCATAACGCGATGAGAAGCAATCTGCGAAAACAGCAGAGTTCCACGTTTCGGTTACCGAAATACTATCTAGTCGCTTGAATTGACCTACTGTCGGTTAGATTGATAAAAACGGTCGTGGCAGGAGCCGTCAACTGGGACATCAACCTCTTCATCAAGGAATTTCGCCACAAGGGCGAGGAAGTAGTTGTTAAACGAATTACTCGTGTCCCAGGCGGCAAGGCGGGTAACACTGCTGTTGCAGCCGCACGATTGCTCGGCCCGGATAAAGTTGCAATCTTCGCCAGTATGGGAAATGATTCCGTCGCCAAGCAACAAACGGAGATATTTCGAAGCGAGGGAGTTGTCACCTCCGGGCTGAAGTATTGCGGAGAAGCGGAATCCGGTCAAGCATACATCGCCATTGATGACGAAGGCGCCAACGTCATTCACAAATACTCAGGCGCCAACGCCCTGTTCACTCCCCAAGATCTTAAAGACCCATCTCGTCGTGAACTTATCTCTGAAGCAGACGTAATTGCAATCATGGATCCGCCTTTGGAAACCTCGATCCGATTGGCGAAGATGGCGAAAGAATTAGGGAAAGTTGTTGCTTGGGATCCGGGGGTAAGATCGGAACTAGGAGCTGGCGCGGTTAGTCAATTGCTTGAGAACGTTGACTATGTTGTTGCAAATGAGCATGAAACCGCGAACTTGTCAGGTTCCACGGACCCTAAGATTGCAGCGGCGCGACTCAGTGCTGTAAACAACCGAATTAGGGTGATTGTTAAACTGGGTGCTCAGGGTTGCGTGATGTATGACGTCGCGAAGTCGAGTGTAATTTCTGGTTTAGATCTGTCGGCCCTTGGGCTTAGGGCCGTGAATACTGTTGGATGTGGAGACGCCTTCTTGGGTGCTTTCATATCCGCACTCGCTGAGGGGAGGCCGGATCGAGAGGCCCTAAGGTGGGGTAATTGTGCAGGTGGCTTGAAGTCAACTAGGTTCGAAACTCGGGGCAGTCCTACTCGCGAAGTTCTATTGAAGCACGTTTAGTGAAAGGCGGAGCTTACTTGAAGGTCGCTACGCCCCATGTGTCGATGGCTCTGCGTAGTTCTTTGTGGTCGCGTCCGTAGTCCTCAAGACTGCCTCCACTCAAACCGATCTCGATAGCCTGCCTCAGAGCAGCCGCGCCTGCTCTGCCACCGTCGGGGTGACCCCAAACTCCTCCGCCTGCTTGGACTATAATGTCCGACCCAACCATCTTGAGTAGTTCTGGGACAAGGCCAGGGTGCAGCCCGCCTGAGCAACAGGGAAAGACCGGTTTAATCGTACGCCAATCTTGCCCAAGGGTTGCTGTTGTAGGTTCCAGTTTTTGCTGTTGGAGGTTGTCTCGTAGCGCCATGACTTCCTCGCGTGGTGACTCAAGTTTTCCGATGACTGTGCCAATGTGAAGTTGGTCAACTCCAATTAGCCTCGCCACATCTGAAACCATTAACATCGACATGCCGTGAACGCGGTTTCTGGTGAAGGCAGCATGGAACGCTCGGTGCGCATGAATTGCCAACTTCAAGTTCTCACAAGTTCCGCGGATTGTTTGCAGCGCGGACCATCCACACGTGAGAATGTCGACCATAACGTATTCACCGCCGGCTCGAGAGACCGCCTTGGCTCTCTTGATCATTTCATTCGTTTCCGCCGTTACGTTGATCAGGTAACTCTTTCGCTCCCCAGTCTCCTTCTCTGCTTTGTCGCGCAATCGAAAGCATTCACTTACCCTCTCCTGGAATTTGTTGAAGGGTTGTGAGGTCAGGTTCTCGTCGTCCTTCAAGAGGTCAATTCCGCCTATCCATGCCTCGTAACCCGCCCTTGCATGCTCTTTGGCTGTGAGACCGAGCTTTGGCTTGGGGACTGTGGCGGTCAACGGTCTGTTCCTTATACGCAGAAGTTTTCTAATTCCAACAGTTCCGAGAGTCGGTCCTTCAAACGATGAAAGCAATTTTCTGGGCCAACGCACGTCCTCCAACCGTACGTGTTCGACGGCTTTCATGCCGAAGATGTTTCCAGCAATTGAGCTCAATACTTGTGCCATGTTCCCTGGTTCGAAGAGGCTGATCGGATAAGCGATCTTCACTAAATTGCCCTGAATCTCGTAGGCCTTAGCCATCAACTTCCTAATTCGAGGATTCATAGTCGTCACCTCGGTCCAAGTACCGACTGAGGATTCCGACGCGACGCGCCCTGCCGCTTCTTCAATCGAAAAGCCCGACGCCGGTTCCAGTTTAAACAGACATAGTAAGTCGTCCGGCTGGGGAGTGCATTTGGTGTCTACGAATTCGTGATACCATTCACTCAATCTGCATCATACCAATGAGTGTAGTAGTCGCACATTAAGCTTCGTCAATTCGATATGTCTGATACTCACGAAGTTCCTCTGGAGTTACAACTCCGAATACTTCCTGAAGGACCAGCATCGCTCCGAGTGGCGGAATTATCCCGCGTTCAGTTATTATCAGATCGATGAACTCGGGAGGGGTAAGGTCGAATGATGGATTACGGACTCTGACTTTCCCGAGCGCTTTCAACTCCTTCCGGGAAATCATCTCCGAGGGATCGCGCTCCTCAATCTGCACCAGTTCCCCGATCATCGTCTCGGGACTGAACTTGTAACTTTCCGCGGCAACGTACACACCGACGTTGGCTTCATGCGCGGCCAATGCAATCATCGAGGTTCCCACTTTGTTGACCAGTGCGCCGTTAGCGGTGATCGCGTCGGCTCCAACGAGTACGGCATCAACGTCCTGAATGAAATATCTAACCGAGTCATCCAAGATTAGTGTGACCGGAATCCCAGCGCGAGCCAATGAGTGAGCGGTGAGACGACCCTGAAACCGCGGACGTGTCTCTGTTGCGAAAACTTCGAACCGTTTTCCGTGCCTCCAAGCAGTTTTCAACACTGCAATCGCGGCACTGCTGTTGCAATGTGTTAGCACAACATCCCCGTTACGAATCCTGTTAGCACCAATTTCCCCGATCCGTCCCACTGCATTCATGGTCAAGGTGATGAAATCGTCCGCTGCTTTCGTTGCTACCTGTCTAATTTCCTCAACTGAAGTCGCAGTGGACTTAGCGGAATTGACTCTATGCATTACGTACCGTATTCCATTCGGAAGAGAAACGGCCGTTGGTCTTGTTTCCAGAAGGATTTTAGCCGCGTCCCCGAGTTGGGACACAAAACCTTCCGTGCTCTGAGCGTGTGACTTGCCCGCAACCATTCGTAATGCTTCTACTGCCGAAGAGGCGATTAAGCGTGCTCCGCGTATGCGCATTGTCCTTATGCCTTCAGCAATTCTACCCGCCTCACCGGGAAGGCTGCGCGACGAACGCGCGCTATTACGAGACGAAGACGCCTTTTTGTTCGCGCACAATCATTATCGCCGCTTGTGGAGGTATGACCCCGCGCTCGGTTATGATCAAGTCAATGTCTTGTGGCGAAGTCACGTCGAATGCAGGGTTTCTGACTGCAAAGTGAAACGATTTCTTCTTCCCTGCTGATTCGAGAACATATGATGGATCTCTCTCTTCGATCTCGATCAGCTCACCCAACATGGTCTCAGGGCTGAACTTGTAGGTGCTTGCGGCTGCGTAGACTCTTACTCTCGCTCTCTGGGCAACTGAAGCTATAGTGGCCGTGCCGATCTTGTTGACAATCGCTCCATTCGCTGCGACAGCTTCAGCACCTATCAGAACCTTGTCGCTTTCCTCAATAAAGTGCGATACGGCTGAATCGATTATCAAGGTCGCATCGATGCCATCTGCGGCGAGTTCTCGCGCGACATCGCGTCCTTCAAGTTCGGGACGCGTTTCCGTTACAAAGACTTTTGGTCGCTTGTGTTGTTGATGGGCCTTCTTTAGGATGGCAATAACTGAGCTACTGTAACTGTGAGTCATAATCACGTCACCCTCCTTGATTCGTCGCGCCCCGATTTCGGCGATTTCGCGAACCGCTGCTTCCAGTTTTTCGTCGAACTCTACCGATGATTTCGTGAGAATGTTCTGCAATTCCTTAACGTAGGCGCCACGGTCAGCCGCCTGCTGAACGTCCAACGAGACGAAACGAAGGCTGTTGGACAAGGGAATTGATGATGCCCTGATCTTCATTAGGTACTTGACGTTCTCTTTGAGTTCCGTAAGGAACTCTCTCGATGACGACGCCCTAGTCTTATTTGAAGCTGAACGTAACGCCTTCAACGCGGCGTGCGTGACTACGGTTCCGCCTCGCATTTGGCGAATGCGAACATCGTCAACGACCTTCAGAATGTCCTTGTGAACCATAGAACAACCAACGGTTCAAGACTGCAAATACCTGAATTCAACCGACCTAAAAGCACATGGTAGCGCATACTCGCAATACAAAACTGCGATCATTAGCATTACCTGCCGGTTCATGGCCCACTAAACTAAACTTGTGAACTGTTAGGGGTGACCCTAATCTTACGACAACACAGGATCGTTCTCTAGGTGCAGCTGTATGGCTCAAGGTCCTATTGCGGCGGTCGTGATGCAGCTTAGTCTGAGATATGTGAAAGCGAGCTTATTCTACCTGGTTTTGGGAGGAACGCTGCTTCTGCTAACCTTCAGTCGCCTATTGCCGTTCGACATGACAGGATTCTATTTTATGCAGCTCTATGGGTTCGTTGCAATGATGATCTTCGGGCTGTCATACCTTTTCGTTCCTTCGTTCGCTCACGCTTTTCTACATAGCCTACGCTTGGCAAAATTCCAATTCTGGTTGATGAACATTGGAATCGTTGGCATGTCAATCGTATTCTCTGGTCTATTGCCCTACAATCCCAACGTGAGGTTTCTAGTAATCGGATCTCTATCGGTGTTGGTGCTCGGGCTCTACACGCACGCCTACAATCTATGGCAGACAATGAGAAACTGGAAGGGATCCCCCGGCGAAAAGTTGGCGCACCAAACGAGTTCCGCAAAAAGCTAAGCTATGCAAGGAAGAGAAATCGCTCAATCCTACCCTTCACATGCGAATGCTGCCGTTTGACCTCCTTTGCCTATTTGACTCAATAACTCAACGCTAAACCGTCCCCCAATGGAACAATTATGCTACTGAGGCGTTTGTCTTCGAAAATCATCCGAGTGTATTCGTGTATTTTTCGAGCACCCTCTCGTTCACGCAAGCCTAGCACAGAACCTCCCCAGAGTAGATTGTCTGCGAGTATGACGCATTGGGCCGGGTTAGCCGAACTGCGTATCGAAGATAGTCCGGATACTCATCCTTGTCAGCATCAATGAAGACACAATCATACAATCCTTTCAGACGTGGGAGAACTTCGAGAGCTGGGCCACTGTGGACCCGAATTTGTTCCCAATAGCCCGCTTTCTTCATCACTTGTTCAAATTCACGTGCAACAGTGGGATTGATTTCCATGACGTCTAACCGAGCCGTTTTGGCTGAACCTTTCAGAAGCCACAGAGCGCTGTATCCAGCACCCGACCCGATTTCCAGAATCCTCTTCGGCCTAGTCATTCTGGCCACTAGTTCGAGAAAGCGACCACGCGGAGGATCGATCGGCACGACTCCTTCGGCCATGAGTTCATGTGACTTCTCAAGAGCCCACGTAAATAGATCATCGCCGCTCCCGACGAAATTCTCAATATACCTTGACACGCCTTCATAATGCAAACAAGTTCGCCTTGAAACATCTTTCGAATACTGACGATAAGGTAATTGCTTGTGACAAGAGGGGGTGATGAATTCTTTGTTTAACACCAGAGGCGCAAACGTGCAGTAAGACTTAGTCTATCCAACACTAAGGCACAGCGAAACCACACCAAGGTCCAAAACAGCGACTCTTAGGTGGTGGAAGTTCGACGTGATCATGCTTGTGAAGCTAAGTGTTGGAGGTACGCGATTGCGACTCTGGCGAATCCGACGAACGTATTCCAAGCCCTCATTAACATATTCATAATCGTCGAGGTATCCATCTGAATTCACCTCCCTCGCGTATCTAGAGCGAGGTTTCGGATACGGTTGAATTAAGCATACTTCCACCGAGTAGAATTGTGTTGGCGCATGCTGGAAAAGGCGTGGATTTGCTGGAATTCTGAAGCTCTACCGAAATGAGACTGGGGCAACGCGTCGGTCTTTCAATTTGCGGTAAGCGTGGCTTTGGTCTTCGCAACTGATGAAAGACGTAATCTGTTCTCGAACTTCGTAGCTTCTTGTCTCAGTTCTTCGGGGAATTTTGATCCTAGGCTTTGGAAGAATCTGAACGAGGATTCGAGTTCGTTGATCCATCCTTCCCGATCTACACTCAACAATTCACGAATCGTGCTATCGGCAACGCCGGTTCCGGTGAGGTCAAGAGCTTCTGGCGTTGGTAAGTGACCTATCGGCGTTTCTACGGCATCCCCCTTGCCCCTACACCTGTCGATGATCCACCGTAGAATAGCCAGGTTATACCCGTAACCCGGCCAGAGAAACTTTCCGTCTCGCCCCATTCTAAAGGCGTTGATCTGGAAGATTTTTGGAAGTTTCTTGCTCTTGGATCGAAATGACAGCCAGTGTTTGAAGTAATCAGCGATGTGGTATCCACAGAATGGTTTCATGGCCATCGGGTCGTTTCTTAGAATCCCGATCTCCCCTGCCGCGGCCGCTGTTGTCTCAGCCCTGAGCATTGCTCCAATTAGAACCCCATGTTCCCAACTGAAAGATTCGTAAACTAGTGGAATCAAGTCCGATCTTCTTCCGCCGAAAATTATTGCTGAGATCGGAACGCCGTAGGGGTTGTTGTATTCTGGTGAGAGGAATGGGTATTGTTGAATTGAAGTTGTGAATCGTGAGTTTGGATGAGCGGCGTTTCCTGAAGACCTTCCAGCCCTCCACACTTTCCCTTGCCAATCCCAAAGTACGCGCGGATGCTCTCCCATGCCCTCCCACCATGGAGTCTTATCTGCCTGCAACGCAACGTTTGTGAAGATAGTATTCTTCTTGACCGCTCCAATTATTCTAGGGTTAGTCTTCATGTTGGAGTTCGGCGCAACTGCAAAGAGTCCGCTCTCCGGGTTGATAGCTCTAAACCTTCCTTCTGAATCCAAATGAATCCAAGCAATATCATCACTAACCGCCCAGACATTCCATCCCTTCATGCTCTCAGGTGGTTTGAGCATAGCCAGGTTTGTTTTTCCACTGGCACTTGGAAAAGCCCCGGTAAGATAAGTCATGTTTCCGTCCGGGTCCTCGACTCCGATCACTAGCATGTGTTCGGCCAGCCAACCCTCGTTCCTTGCCATTACGCTTGCAAGTCTTAGCGCGTGACACTTCTTACTGAGAAGGGCGTTGCCTCCGTAATTCGAATTTAAACTCATTATGAGATTGTCGTCAGGAAAATGGCAAATGTATCGGTTGCTGGGGCCCAACTGACCCATTGAATGTAAGCCTTTGACGAAGCAACCATCCTTGAAACGTTCCAGAGCTACCTTTCCTACTTTCGTCATTATCTGCATACTTGCAGCGACGTAGGGGCTATCGGTGAGTTCAACGCCTACTTGCGAATAGGGAGAGCCTTTCGGGCCCAGAAGATAC
>Ga0335081_10002303_pt1 | contig 30040 bp, 26 predicted proteins | sample Lox_Sample_35_FD_206713 | JGI IMG/M metagenome (GOLD analysis project Ga0335081, IMG submission 206713) | Soil microbial communities from Loxahatchee National Wildlife Refuge, Florida, United States - Lox_Sample_3.5 | ecosystem: Environmental > Terrestrial > Soil > Wetlands | place: USA...
TTGCCTGGCGATGCTCTCGATCGCGCTAACCGCGGAGAACCTCAAGGTACTCGGCCTGGTCCTCGGCGACCAGAACTTCGTCTTCCGCGGAATTGCCTTTGTGGTGATGAAGGCCTTTGCGATCCTCGCCACAATCTGCATCTACTTCCTGATTTATTGGCTGCTGCCGAATGGGAAAGTTCCGGCGCGGGCCGTGCTGCCGGCGGCCATCATTACCGGAGTGGTCTCCGAAGGCGCCAAGTACATTTACATCCTTGTCCTGCCGTGGCTGAATTTCCAGGAGGTCTACGGTCCGTTCTCGGTTTCCGTGACGCTGATGTTCTGGTCGTTCTGGAGCGGGATGCTGCTGCTGGGCGGCGCGTATCTGTCGGCTGCCGAATACAGCAGCCGGATCGAGGCGCGACGGGAAACGGCAGCGGCGAAGTAACGTTTGATTTCTGCTGCATATGTTCGACGTGCAGCCGTCGCCTCATCTTTCATCTGTCGGCCAGCAGTGTAATCTGTTTGAAATATCCTAGCCAACTTGCGACGACTTAAGGATCAAAGTCGATTAAACCAGCGAGGCGGCCTTTTGTGCATGGTCGCGAAAGGGTCAGCGAGAGTTGGATCTGAAAAGCGCCTGGTCGCGGAGCATCCTGTGCAGGTGATTATAAACTTCAGAGCGTCCTCGCCGGATAAATCCCCAACACTTTCACAAACTCCGCGACCTCTCCCAGATGGCGCAGCGCATTGCGCGCGGCCTCGTCATCACCGCGCAAAATGTCGACGAAGAAAACATATTCCCAGGGATGACCGCGCATCGGGCGCGATTCGATCTTACTGAGGCTGATATCGCGCAGCGCAAAGACACTCAACGCCTTAAACAGCGCTCCTGGCGCGTTCTTCAGACCAAACGCAATCGATGACTTGTTCGCCGCTTTGGCGAATTTGCGCGATGTCTTGATCAGCAGAAAGCGCGTGTAGTTCTGCCGGTCGTCTTCGATTCCCGCCAGGAGTATTCGCCCTCCATATTGTTGCGCAGCGCGCCGGGGAGCGATAGCAGCTGCATCGCGCAAGCCCTCTGCGATCACATGACGGAGGCTTCCCGCCGTGTCATAGAACGGTGCAGCCTGGACATTGAGGTGAGAGCGAAAGAAATTCCGGCATTGATCGAGTGCCACCGGATGCGAGAACACTTGTCGCACTTCGCTCAGCTTCACTCCTGGCGGAGCGATCAAGTTATGCCGGATTCTGAGGTGAAACTCGGCATGCACCGATACCTCGCGCGTGAGCAACAGGTCGAAGTGCTCGGCCACGGAACCTGCCAGCGAATTCTCGATCGGGATCAACGCCGCGCCGACTGAGCCATTCTCCACGCGATCGAACACCTCTGCCGAACGGGCGCAGGGAACAATCGAGGTGCCCGCCAGCATCTTCTCCGCGGCCTCATGACTGAACGAGCCCAGCTCGCCTTGAATGGCAACTTTCATGGTGATGCGCCGAGCATAGCAGAACAGAGGAGACAAGCGGGTTGCCCGAACGCGAGAAATATAGCTTGCGCGCCGGAAGCCGATTGAAACAACCATCAGCCTGCCATGCGCCTTCCAAGTACTAGGTCGTTGCAGGAAGCCTGACGCAACGAGTAAAGCGCAGGGAGGTGACGGGATGCTTTGGACGATTTTCGTGATTCTGCTGGTGTTGTGGCTGATAGGCGTAGTTTCCAGCTACACGCTGGGAGGATTCATTCACATTCTGCTGGTGCTGGCGGTCATCGCTTTGATTTTCCAACTCATCTCTGGCCGCAGACCAGTGGTTTAGAGCCGCCGCAAGCGACCGGCGACGGAAGTTGAACGCGGTGACGAACGATGGAAGTACAGACCCAGGGAGGCTCAAGCAGATGGACAAGGATCGGGTGAAAGGCAAGATGGACGACGCCGCCGGACGCGTTAAGCGTCAGGTGGGCGAGTGGACAGACGACAGTCAGCTCCAGGCGGAAGGCTCTGCTCAGCAGGTCAAGGGCAAAGTGGAAAACGCCTGGGGAAAAACCAAGGATGCCGTGCGGGACGCAGCCGACGAAGCCAAACGCAAGCAGAACGAGCATAGAATGCACGAGCAGCGCGGGGATGTGGAAGACGAGCAACGGAAAAAAGACGTTGCTTAGAAACAGTCTTGGTACTGTAACTGGAGGGCGCTCGAACCTGGGCGCCCTTTATTCTTGCCCACCTCCACAATCAAATTTCCGGTTCGGTCCGTGTGGAACCTTGCTCCGAGAGGAACTACGGTTGTTGCACTGTATTCGGTTATAACTGCCGGCCCATGCAATGGTCTGTTCGACGTGAGAGCTTCACGAGCGAGAATCGCGGTCACAATACCTTTGCCGCCAAACCATACTCGGCGTCGATCGGTTTCTTTGCTCTCCAGCGGACGGCTGGAGCGGCCGGCGGCAACACGCGGCGATCTCAGTCTGGCGCGGACGCGGAGAGTGACCAATTCGACTTCCCGCTCAGGGTGACTGTAACCGTAGCGAAATTGATGTCGGGAATGAAAATCGGCCACGAATGTCGCCGACGACGGAACGTTGATTTCGAAGCCTTGTCCCTGGTAACGAAGATCGGCGCTGCGTTCGAAATGTAATTTGCCGTTCCAACCATCCTCGCGGAAGTCTTGCCTGGCGCGGCTTTCCAGCGACTCGAAATACTGCCGCAGCTTGGAGGACGGCAGCGCTCGGCCCAGCTTCATAACAGCGGTCCGGCAGTAGTCCTTGATAACATCGCTCGACAAAATGCCGTAAGCGGAAAGCGCTCCCGGCAGCAGAGGGACGACAACTCGGGGAATGCCGAGAGCGAGGGCCAGCCCGCAAGCGTGCAGTCCTCCAGCTCCGCCAAAAGCGACCAGGGTATAGTCCCGCGGGTCGTGGCCGCGCTCGATGGACACGACGCGCAGCGCGCGCTCCATGTTGGCGTTGACCACGCGAATCATGCCCTCGGCAAACTGCTCGGGAGACATGTGGACGTGCTGCTGTTTCAGCCACGCGGCGGTGAGCGAGTGAGTACGTGGCAAATCGAGCTTGAACTCGCCGCCCAGGAACTTGTCGGCGGGCAAGCGTCCGAGCAGCAAATTCGCGTCGGTGACCGTTGGCTGGAGACCACGTCCATAGCAGATGGGTCCGGGATCAGCCCCCGCCGACTCAGGACCGACGTGCAACGCCCCGCCCGCGTCGAAGCGCGCGAGGGAACCACCGCCCGCGCCGACGGTGTGAATGTCGAGCATGGGGACGCGTACCGGCAATCCGGCAACATCAGCTTCATTGTTAGGCGCAGGTTCATCCTCCACCAGAGCAACGTCGGTGGAGGTGCCACCCATATCGAAGGTGATCACGCGCTCGAAACCGCTGGCGCGGGCCATGGCCGCGGCCCCGATCACTCCCCCGGCAGGTCCGGACAGGACGGTGCGGACAGGCTGTCGCGACGCCGCTTCCAGCGAGGTGATGCCACCGCTGGACTGCATTACGAAGACGTGTGGCGTTTTGGGTTTCCCCGCCGAGCGACGCCGGGTCTGGAGATCGAGCCGCTGTAGATATCCCTGCATGATCGGTTGCAGGTAGGCATTCACGACCACGGTGCTGGCACGCTCATATTCGCGGAACTCAGGAAGAATGATGTGCGAAAGCGAAAGCGGCAGCCCCAACTCTTCCAGCACGCGGCCGACAGCCCGCTCGTTCTCAGGATTGGCAAACGCGAACAGGGTGGAAACGGCAATCGCCTCGGCGCCGCAGGCATGGACCTCGCGCGCCAACCGCCGCAGCTCCTCGCGCGTAGGCTTCTGCAGGATCTCGCCGTCGGAGCTCACCCGCTCCGGCACGCCAAACCGCATGCTTCGCTCGACCAACGGAGGGGTGCGCTGGAAGCAAAGATCGTACAGCTTCGGGCGATTCTGCCGGCCAATCTCGATCGTGTCCTCAAATCCCGCGGTTGTGACGAAGGCAACTCGCGCTCCCTTGCGCTGTAACAGAGTGTTCGTGCCAACGGTTGTGCCGTGCAGCAGAACGATCTCCGCCGAAGCAGGCACAATCTGTGCCAGCGCCTGGACGATCGCCTGTGAGGGATCTGCCGGAGTCGAGAACACTTTGGTCATCCGCAGCTTTCCCCGCTCCACCCAAACGCAATCGGTGAACGTTCCTCCAGTATCGACGGCAATGCGGAGCGTAGTCGGCGAGGTTTTCGAGCGGGATGCGGCCATGGTCGCGGGATCTGAGCCCGCAAAATCGGGATTGTAGCACCGTGTCTCGGTGCCTCCGGGGTGAAATCTACAGATGCTTGCCCATCTGGAAGGCGTCGAGGTGGTGACTGGAGTAGTATCCCGGAAGCCTACGCAGTACCTCATAGCCGAGCTTACGGTAGAGGCGCAGCGCAGGCTCGTTATCTACCGCGGTTTCCAGGTACACATGCGTGCATCCCAGCGCTCGTAACCGCTGCTCACAGGCAGCCATCAACCTGCTCGCAAGGCCAGCCCGGCGCGCCCGCGGAATAATGTCCAGCGTCAGAATGCGTCCATATTTCCGGCGGATGGGATGCGTCACCACAAAGCCCGCGATCGTCCCGGCTTCTGCCAGCGCAAACTCAGCCACCAGGATGATGGCATTGCGACGGGTGATGAACCCGCTCAGTTCCATCTGGGTGTAGGCGATGCCGGGCGGAAAGCACTGCTGATCGATCTCCCACAGGCGATCGAAGTCGGCGGCGCGATAGTCGCGAATGTTGAAGGTGAGGCCCGCGATGTCGGCCGCGTCGAGTCCCAAGCGATCAGCTCCCAAGCCATCATAAGCGGGAAAGAGTACCAGCGCACAGGACCATAGTGGCGTCTCATTCCATGTCTTGGCGGAACTCCGACCCGGATAACGCCTGCCAGGCCGGCGGCAGAGATCGGCCCAGTGCCTGCGTCCCTAAATCCAGCACGCTAACGTCGCCGATTCACGGGAGCTTGCGAAGGACCTTCGAGCGACGCGTCTTCGACTCGTTCCATCCTGATGAGCGCAATCCATTCGTTATTGCGGTTGAGGTACTTCGCTATTCTTCCACCCAGGATATCGGCGGCGTGCGGTGGAAGCAGGTCCCGGTGATAGTCGAAGAAGCGCTGCTGGAGCGACCTTCCGAAGATCGCGCTCTGAAAGAAAGGATGCGGCGGTTCCCACTTTGTGGTGAACAAGTAGGCCACATCGAATTGATCAGCCGCCTGAGAGGCGCGCGCGATCTCCGGCGCTGAGAAGTTCTCGATGCGCACAACTTCGAGTGGTTGCTTTACATATCCCAGGAAAGGCCGGGTGAGCTCGTCGGAAGCAGGCCAGGCGGTGAGCACTCGCGCATGCGGATACCTGGCCGAGAGCTCGTCAGCGGCGAGCTTGTGGAGAATGACGTAATCGCGATACAGCAGCGTGTCCTCGGGAGCAATGCGATAGGGCGGCGGAACGAAGAGCTGGACCACGAATGCGGCGCATGCGATAGCAACCAACCAGGTCCACTGACGTATCCGGCGGTGCATGGTAGAAACGCAGATCAGGATAACCAGCGGCACAACCGGCAACATGTAGCGGGCGAGGACAGCGCCTCCGAGGAAGGACTCGGCCAGGATGTTCGCGGCAAGAACAACGGCAAACACGAGCTGCACGTTGATCGCGATCCGTGGCCGCAGACTGCCGTCAGAATAGCGCAGCGGCGCCTGGAACATCGCATAGAGCGCACCCAGGGTGAGCAGAAACAGATTCAGATATCCGAGGACGTGCCATAGCCGGACCAGGACAGCCAGGACGATACGCAACGGATTCAGCGTAGCCCGCAGGTTGTAGCGAACGTACTCGGGATTGCCCAGATAAAATCCGGTGCGGTGATGATGGTAGGCGAACCAGAGAAGCAGCGGAACCAGACAGATCAGCAAGGATGCCGTGTTCCACCGGCTGCGGCACAGGCAAATGTTCTGCCGGCCAGCGTCCGAGCGGCTCAGCCGCGGGCACAGCAACTCCCAGGCGAGCAATGCTACAGGCGTAACGATCGCGGTCTCCTTCGCCAGCGGCGAAAGCGCGAAGAAGACGATGGTCGCAACTGGCCGGCGCTCCACATACATGGCTAAGCCCCACAAAGTGAGGGCGGCCGCCATCATGTCGAGATGGGCCATCGAGCTCTGGGCAAAGAAAACAGGATAAAGCGCGGTGCAGAGCACGGTGGCAACAGCGACCGCGGGCGGAGCTACATCGCGCGCCAGGCGCCACAAGCCGAGCAGCGCAAAGGCCGCGACCAGCAGCATGGCCGTGCGCGTGACCGCCGGGGTGAAGGCGCTGAACTTCCACCAGAACGCCAGCCACAGCATCACCAGCGGAGGATGTGCGTTGGAGAGCGTCGTGTGAGGGATGAGCGATCCGGTCAGGAGCAAATCGCGCGCCGCCGGGATGAAGTATCCAGCTTCGTCCCAGAAGTACGGCAGACGCAGCAAGGGGGCGTGAGTGATAAAGAGGGTGGTGAAAACGACGGCGTAGGCGCAGAAGTACCAGCCCAGCCCCGTCAGCGAACGAATTGCCTTGCTCATCGAATTACGGTGCAGTGCCGTCGATCCAGCGCAGCAAGTATATTCCGAAGGCGAATGAGCTTAGTGAATGGGCCCGGTGCCGGGGCCGATGCGAGGATCCAGTTTGATCTCGCCAAAGGTGTTCTCGTAGTTGACCAGGTTCTGCTGCAGGATGGTGTGCAGCGCTTTGGCCTGCTGCGGGCTGAGATAGATTCCCTGAAAATTATGCACGTCGACATGGGCTTCATCCTGCTGTTGCAGCGTGCCAAAGACGAGGAAGAAATCCCACACATTCACGCGCACTTGCACGCTGTTGGCATAATTCTCGCGGTAATCAGGCGTATTCGTCAGCTGAATGGCGGGCTGCGTGGTATTGGGCATCATAACCTCGGAAAGCAGTTGTCAGCAGCCAGTCGCCCGTTACCAGTGGGGAAGCTGCTGATAACGACATCCCTGCGCTGAATCTTGCAGTGTACCAAACAAGCAGGAAAGCAGTTGCCCGTTGTCAGTGGCAAAAAAGCGGCGGCCCCGAAAGGAGCCGCCGCCAAGGAGAAGCAGATTGGAAAGTTAGAACACCAGCTTGCCCTGGAACTGGATAACACGCGCCGAAGGCAGGTTGGCGAAGAACGATCCGTACGGCCCGGTGGGGGGCAGCACTGTCGTCAGAGTCTGGCCGAAGGTTCCATCGCCCAGGGTGTTGTCCGGGAGATCGAAGTTCGGGTGATTGAACACGTTGTAGAAGTTCGCGCCGACACCGAACGCCACGCGCTCGGTCAGCTTGAAGTTCTTGTTGACGCTGAAGTCGGAGTCGAAGAACCCAGGACCGCGGTACTGGTTACGCCGCTGGTTCGGGAACACGCCCGTCGAGGCTGCGCTGGTGAAGTTGTTGGCGTTCAGGCACGGATTTCCAACTCCGAATCCGACCGAAACGAAGTTCGCCGGCTCGCCGCAAGCACCCTGACCCTGGGTCACGACTGAAGCGATTCCAATCGGTCCATAGATCGGGGCGTTCCAGCCCAGGATTTCGTTGGTGCCGTCCATCACGGTGAAGGGCAGCCCGCTACGAGCGAAGAAGTTCTGCGACAGAGTCCAGCCACCTAAGGCTCCGTTGACGAACTTGTTGCTGAACTTCCACGGGGTTTGCCAGACGTAGCTGGCGCTGAAGTAATTGCGAACGTCGTAGTCGGCGTCAGCGTAGTTGTTACACCGCAGACAGGTCGGGTTGAGCTGGAACTGCAGGTTCGGCGCGGTGCCGAAGTTGAACGGAGTGCCGCCGATACCGCCGTTCGACACTTCGTCGATTGCATGGCTCCAGGTGTAGCTGGCCTGAACGGTGAAGCCGTAGGTCAACCGCTGGCTGAAGCTCGCTGTCAGACCGTTGTAGTTGGATACCGCACCCGAGTAGTACTCGCCATTAAGACGGCTGAAAACCGCCGAGGCTGTACAGGATGCATTTCCGCAGCCCAAAGGCGGCGTATTCGGGAACGGTGAGTAGCCGGCATCGAAGGCATCCAAGCCCGGGTTGTCGACCGGGATTTTCACGCCATGGTTGCCAATGTAGCCCACGGACAGGGAGGCCTTGTCGCCTATCGCCTGCTGGATACCAAGACTCCACTGCTCGTAATACGGAGTGTGGAAGGTGCCAGCCTGGTTGGTGAAGGACGGAGGCCTGAAGTTCGGCACCGACGCAAGCAAGCTATCGAAGGATGCGCCATTGGCGAATCCCGCCTTAATCGCGGTTGCCGACTGCAAGCCCTGAACATAGGGGCTGTTCGGAGTTGTGGTATCGCCCCAAGGTATGCCGCCACCGCCAGTGCTGCCGGGGTTGGCGAGGACCATGGTCACCGAGTTGGGCATGTTCAACATGAATTGGGAAACCGCGTCGGCAGGGGCAGCATCGTAGAAGATGCCAAAGCCACCGCGAACGACGGTCTTGTCGCTGCCACCCGGCGACCACGCAAAGCCAACGCGCGGACCAAAGTCGATCGCATCGACCGAGCGGTAAAGCTGATGCAGGTTGGCATTGATGAAGGAGTTGTACGGAGCTGCAGCGCTGATCAGACCAGCGTTCAGCAGGTTGTTAAAGGAGCCGTCCAGCAAGGCGCCGCAATTGGTCTGGCAGACCGGGTTGGAGTTACGCTCCGCACGCAGCGCCAGAGTCAGCTTCAGGCTCTTGTTGACCCGCCACTCGTCCTGCGCATACATGCCGAGTCCCCACAGCGCAACTGGTTCGGTAGCGCGATCGGGGAAGCGCTCTTCGGTCTCGAAGGCGAAGCCGTTGAAGAAGGCGGCCTGGTCGACCGGGATAATCAGCGGGTTGGTCAGGGTGCTGAAGGTGTAGTCCGTGACGTCGTACCGGCGGAAGTTCGCACCGAACTTGAAGGCGTGTGCGCCCTTGGTCCAGGAGAAGTCATCCACGAACTGGTACTGGGTTACGTTGCGGCCCTGCGGGAAGTTATCGACCGCGCCGGCGACTTGCGTGAGGTCAAAGCCGGAGGCCGAAACTTCAAACGGGAACAGATCGGGATTGTTCTGGGTAAAGATGGCGCGATAGTAGCTGCCGGCATAGACGAACTGGTTGGTGGCGTTGGGCCCGAACACGTGGGTCCACTGCCCCTGTCCGTCGTAGGCAGGCTGATAACTTGCCGCGCTGAAAGCGTTGTTGATGAAGTCCACCGAGGTCGGCTGCGTACCGTGATCCATACGTACGCGCCAGAACAGGTGGTCCTTGTCGGAGAGGTTGTAATCGACACGGCCGCTGATGATGTACTCGTTGCCGTTCTGGTTGCCGTTGGCTTGGTACTGGTTAACGCAGTTGCCGATGACCGGAGCATCGCAACCGCCGTCACCAGGACCAAAGGCGCCGCCCTGGTAGCCCGGAGCCGACTGCATCAGCTGGTAGTACTTCTGATAGAGAGCCAGTTCAGCCGGCTGGGTGGCCGCGATAGAAGCCAAGCTGCCGTTAACGAAGTTGTTGCTCCATGAAAAGACCGGAGCGCTGGCGGGCAGAATGAAGCGAATGCCTTCGGTGTTGGCGAAGAAGAACAGCTTGTCCTTCTTGATCGGCCCGCCGATGGACGCCGCCCACTGGTTGTTGTTGGCGAACGGCTTGGCAACGCCCTGCGCGTTGTTGAACCACGCATTGCCGTTCATCGAGCTGCCGTTCCAGTAGTAAATGGCGTCGCCGTGGAACTGGTTGGTTCCCGACTTGGTCACGTAATTGACCTGCGCACCCGCCTGCTGACCGTACTGGCCGGAGTAGGCGTTGCTGACAACGGTCACTTCCTGAAGGTCGTTTCTGCCGAGCATCAGGTTGGTGGCGCCGGTGTTGTTCAGGTTCAGATACGGATCCATGTCGTTCTCGCCGTTCACCGAGAACAAGTTGGAGGTGGCCGGCAGACCGTACACGCTGAAGTTGCCGTAACCCGAAGCGGTGTTCATGATCGCGCCGGGAGAGGTCTGAGCGATGTAGGACAGATCGTTACCGCCGTTGGGCCCGTTGGCGATCATGGTCTGGTTGAAGTTAGTGGACAGATCGGCGTTGTCAGCCTGCACCAGAGGCGCTTGCGAGGTGACTTCCACCGTCTGTGAGCTGGCGCCCACAGCCAGTTTCACGTCCGCCACCGTCGTCTGACCGACGTTGACCGCAGTCACCGTCTCGGCCTTGCTGAAGCCCGAGGCCGTCGCGCTGATCGTGTAGCTGCCTGGAGGTAACAGTGAGAAGCGGTAGGCACCCGCGGAGTTGGTGGTCGAAGTGCGCGTCTGCCCATTGGCGTTGTTCTTCAACGTCACCTGGGCATTGGGGACGACGGCACCACTCGGATCAGTGACTGTACCGGAGATATCGCCGGAAACCAGGGACTGCGCCATCAACGACGGCGCCATCACTACGGCGATCACCAGCAAGGCCAGGATCCCAATGATCAGTTTCTTTACTGTCATATCTCTCCTCAAACTGGACTCGCGTTTTACGCGAGCGTTGCGAAGACCTTCTGCACTGCTGGAAGCTGCATCGGGCTACCCACACAACCTAGGCTCCGACTATCCAAGACTGAATGCATGGGGCTTTTCCGGACAGAAGTAATGCACCCGGGGTGCCACTCATGGGGGTCCCTGTAACTCAGTTAACCAATTATTAATCAATGACTTATGATGGCAAGCCCGAGGGGTTCCGGAGACGATTTCCGGCTTTTCACAGATTCTGGATATCGAATCTGTGATTTTTGGTAGATTGCCTGGTTGCAGGCAACCTTGGTAGCGCCCCCATCATCGTCAGGCCGCGCCGAAATGTTTACTTCGAAGGCATCGTGTAGTAGCCGGTGCGATGGCGCACTACCAGCTCCGACGGGTTGGGATAGTCCTTCGTGGTGGGATCTATTTTGATCTCGATGCGGCGGAAGTCGGAATCCGCGACTCGCCGGCTGGGATAGTAGGCGATCAGATACTGGGTTCGCAGCTCGTCGCTGATCTGGCGGAAGGCGGCATCGAGTTGCTCCATGCCGCTGGCGTAATAATACTTTCCCCCAGTGTCGCGCGATAAGGTGATCAGCGCGTGCTCACCGCCGGTATCGCGGCCGGCGCTGTTTTCGATGGGCACGATGATGATGCTGTACAGGATGACCTCCGCCTCCTGGGCTTCGCGAATGGCTTCCTGATAATTCACTTTGCTAACGGTGTCGCCGCCGTCGGTGATCACGACCATGACCTTGCGGCCGCGGCGCTCCAGCAGCGCATCGGAGGCGAGATACAGCGTGTCATACAGAGCGGTGGCTGCGCCCGAATGAACCCGGTTGATGGCGCGATCGATGGTCCGCAGGTCGGCGGTGAACGGCGTCAGTTGATCGACAACCTCGCTGAACTGAAACAGCGACAGGCCGTCAATCGGCCGCAGGATAGCGTGTGCGAATCGCCGCGCCGATTCGAGTTCCAGCCGCTGATCGCCGCGCGTGCTCAGGCTTGTGTCGATGGCCACGACAATCGACAGCGGCAACTCCGATTCGCGATGGAATACGGCGATCTGCTGCGGAATGCCATCCTCGAACACCTGAAAGTCGTCCTGCTTCAGGGTCGAGACCGGCGCGCCATTGGCATCGGTCACGGTGGCGAAGACGTTGACCAGCTTTACATTCACCTTGAAGGTTGTGGTGGGCTGGTCGGCACTGGATTGCTGGCGTTGCGTTTGCGGAGGCTGAGCTACGGCGCCCGAGTGCTGCTGGCCGGGCAGGTCCGGCGGATGCGGGACGCTGCTGGTCGCTTGGGCCTGGCTCAAGTTTGGCGCAGCAGCCATGGCGAGAGTCAAGGTCAGAGTGACAATTGCCATGCCCAGCCGCGCTCTGGTTTTATTCACAGTTGATTTGCCCGGGAACATTCGCTATTTAGAACACCAATCCGCTCACTTTGACGCGTCGGGAGCGCGCGGAATCTCCGCCGGGAAGGGCTCGCCGTCGGCCCAAACCGCGCCATCTTCAAAATACTCTTTCTTCCAGATCGGCACCGTGGTCTTCAGCGTGTCGATGAGCCAGCGGCAGGCCTCGAAAGCCGGCGCCCGATGGGCCGCGGCGACTGCGATATAGACGCTGGTTTCGCCGATCTGTAACCGGCCCAGCCGATGCACCAGCCGCACATCGCGGATGGCGAAACGGGTGAGTGCCTGCCGGGCAAGCTGCTCCATTTGGCCGAGCGCCATGCGCTCGTAGGCGGTGTAATCGAGATACAGAGTGCGACGGCCGCGCGAGTGATTGCGCACGACGCCGTCGAAAGCTGCTACCGCGCCATCTTCCGGATGCTTGATCGCGCTCAAAATGGCGGCCGCATCAATCGCCTTGCGCACAATACGGGCATGCTCGGAAATCAAAGGCAGAGGAGTCTCGGCGGTCGAGGGCTCTTCTTTCGTCTGCATCTGCGTGCCGGGACCCTTACCTCCGCTTACCGGAGGGAGCAGCGCGATTTCGTCGTTTTCGCGCAGCACGGTGCTGCCGTCCGAGTACTCGTAGTTCACGGCCATCGCGATCGAGCCGCGATAGTCGGCGAGCTTCGGCGTGCGCTGCTCGAGTTGCGCGAAGAGATCGTTCAGGCGCGAAGATTCGGCAAGCTGCACGACCTCGCGCTCGCGCCTGGCCAAATCCCGCAGCATGCCCATGTAGAGCACTCGCACCTGCATGAGGTAAGGATAGCGCGTTTTGTTCTTCGTTTTTCGCTCTTCGCTATTCGCTTTTGCGCTTCCCAGCGAACGGCGAAAAGCGAATAGCGACCCCTCTGTGTTACCCTCGTTGCGCCGGAAGTGCCTCCCCTGCAAATTGGCCTCACCGCTCCAGCACTTATGAACGCTCCCTCATCGCCACTTGCCGGCGCCGCACCGGACGTCAGCCGTTCGCGCCCGCAAGCGGCCCCGCGTGCGGCATCGCGCTGGTACGACTCCATTGCCTTCGAGCTCGCGCTCGCCCTGCTCGCGGGATTCTTCTATGCGCTGCTGGTGATGGGACCGCGGCCTCTGAACCCGCGCCACGTCAACTGGGTCGCCTTCGATCCCGCGTATCACTACATCGGGTGGGAACTCTACCGGCAGGACCCGCACCTGCACTGGCCCATCACCTACACCGACCGCATCGGCTATCCCAAGGGCGAATCGATCGCGCTGCTGGATCTGAACCCGCTGATGGCTGTAACGCTGAAGCCTTTGTCGCCGCTGCTGCCCGAGCCCGCACAGTACTTCGGCATCGAGGTGATTCTCTGCTGCGTGCTGCAATTCTTCTTTGCCTTCCGGCTGTTTCGGCTGCTGATCGGCTCAAACCTTATCGGCGCCGTGCTGTGCAGTGTCTTTTTCTTGCTTGCGCCGCCGTTGAACTATCGCTTCTGGGGACATTACTCGCTCAGCAATCAGTGGGTGCTGGTCGCGGCGCTGTACCTCTTCGCGAAGGCGCAACAACCGTCGCCGAATTCCCTGCGGCGCTTCGTCATTTCGGCCGCCGTTCTCACCGTGATCACCGTCGGCATTAATCCTTATCTCGCATTTCAGGTGCTGCTGATTCTCACGGCTGGGGTCGCGAGTTTGCTGTGGCAGAAGCGCGCCAGCCTGGCGCAGTTCGCCGGCATTGTGGCGATGTTGGGCGTGATCGGCTTTGCGATGGCCTACGCGATGGGGCTGGTGATCAGCGGCGGCAAAGGCTACAGCAGCGGAGGCTATCGCGACCTCTCGATGAACCTGTTGGCGCCCTTCGACCCGCGCGGCTGGACGTCGCTGCTGTTTCCGCGCATTGGCTCGGCCAGCCCTGGCCAGTACGAAGGCTATAACTACTTCGGCGCCGGCGTTCTGATTCTCGCGGCCATCGTGGTGATCCTCGCGATCCTGCACAAAGGCAAACTGTGGCGGCCGGACAAGCGTTGGCTGGTGCCGCTGGGGTTGTGCTGCCTGCTGCTGGCACTGCTGGCGCTCTCGACGAAGGTCACGGCCGGCACGCACACGCTCGTCGATGTCGATCCTCACGGAGCAGTCTCCAGCTACTTCGCCCCCCTGCGCGCCAGCGGAAGATTGTTCTGGGCGCCGTACTACGCAATCCTGGCCGCGATTCTGGCGGCGCCGTTTCTGCTCATCCGCCGCGCGTGGGCGAACCTGCTGATCGCCGTGCTGCTGGTTCTGCAATTCGCCGACACCAGCGCGCTGCGCCAGTGGGTACACCAGACCATCAGCGAGCAGCATCCGTCGCCGCTGAAGTCGCCCGTCTGGTCGCAGCTTGGCGCGCTGCACCAGAACCTGATCGTGCTGCCTGCCTGGCAATGCACGAAGAACGCCTCGCCCGGCGGCACTGAGGGCTATCGCAACTTCGGCTTTCTTGCGATCCAGCAGCATATGCGCATCAATAGCTATCAGTCAGCGCGCTATACCGGAGTCGCGCAGGACTATCACTGCTCCGAGGAGATCAACGCATTGTCGCGGCAGCCGCTCGCGCCCGACTCGGCCTACGTCGTCACGCCGGAGCTGGCGAACGTGATCGCGCAGGGTCCCACGGGTCCAGGAAAGTGTCATGACGTGGACCACTTCATCCTGTGCTCCACCAAGACGGATTTCGGACTAAGTCCGGTCTTGATGACGCCGGAGCAGCGCGTCGAGAGCTCCGTCGCCAATGCTGGATTCGAAGACGGCGATCTGGCGCCGTGGTCGACCAACGGCGTCGAAGCGGAGATCAGCAGCGCACACGCCCGCTCCGGCACGCGCAGCCTGGCAGAGAGCGGCGCCGGCACGGTCTATCAGGACATCAACGGATTGACGCCGGGCGAGACGTACACGCTGTCAGCCTGGGTGTCGGCGTCGGCGGGTGTACCGGTGACCGCGCAACTCACCGTCTACAATCCCACCGACAACACTGCGACCTCGTCCCCGGCGATCATCTGCGATCCCGGCTGGCAAAAGCTCTCGACCTCCTTCACGGTGGGAGGTGAGGGCGCGATTCGCATTCACCTGGCGCGCGGTCCGGGCGCCGCAACCGTTTTCTGGGACGACGTGCACATCGCCGCGGGAAAGGAAGTTCGTTGAGCACGCGCCAGACCATTCCTGAGCAAACGCGGCCGGCGTCCGATCGTCCCCAGCCGGGGCTGGGCAAGAAGCTCCTGCTTCTGCTCTTCTCTGTCTTCTTCTGCCTGGTCGCGTTCGTGGCTCTCGACTTCGCTTACAGCTTCCTCTTCCGGAGGTCGTCGGTGCCGACTCCGGAGGAGCTGCTGGGATGCATGACGCCCGATCCCATTCGCGCAATCTCGCTGAAGCCGGATTGCACCTGCACCCGTGCCTGGGGTAGCCGGCGCTATGAGCTGGCAATCAACAGCCAGGGCTTTCGCGACGAAAAAGTGCGCGACGTGATGCCCGTCGATCCGCGACCGCGCATTCTCATGCTCGGCGATTCCTTCACCGAATCCATGGGTCCGTGGAACGAGAGCTTCGTCGGCAAGCTGGCCGCGAAGTTTCCGCAGTACGAGATCCTGAACGGCGGCGTCGGCGGCTATTCGCCATCGAATTACCTGAACACCGCCAGCATCGCGCTAAAGAGCGGGCTGGACTTTGACGAGGCCATCGTCTTCATCGACATCTCCGACGTGCAGGACGAAGCGGCGCTGGTACACGACCGCGACGAGTCGGGCGCGGTCGTCCTCGCGCGCCATCAATATCACTATCACTCGTCGTACTCGAACCTGCGGCTGTTCGTCATGCGCTACCTGGTGCTGACGAACTACCTCTGGGAGTTGGCGGAGCACGTTATGGTCGGGCGCGGGCACTATTTTCTCGATCACGGCTTCAACGGCAACGTATTCGATCTCGAGCGCTCGGGCTGGACCTATCGCAAGGTGATCGAAGACGAGCCCTTCGAGCTGGGATTTGCGCCGCTCGGCGTGGAGGCCGGCATCGCCAAGGAGAAGCAGAAGATGGACCTGCTGTGGCAGGAACTGGCCAAGCGCAATATCCCGATCAGCGTGGTGGTGTATCCGTGGCCGGCGCAGTTGATCTACGACAAGGTTGATTCGCGCGAGGTCCAGATCTGGCGCGATTGGTGTGAAGGCAAGTGCAAGCGCTTCATCACCGTGTTTCCCGAGTTCTTCGCCGTCAAGGAGCAGTGTCCGAAGTCGCAGCCCGGATGCTGGTACCTGAAGAACTGGGTCTTCGGCGACATTCACCTCAACGCCAGCGGCAATGCGATTGTCGCCGACAAAGTAAGCCAGAGCCTGCAAGCACTGCCGCCGGTGAAACATCAGCCAACGCAGTAGGGTTTTGAAAGGGCTCGGCTTTCAGCCGTGCCGACCTGTGTCTCGTTTTAATGGGTTGTCATCCCGAGCGGAGTGGAGTCCATCGCATCGCGATGGACTCACGCAGTCGAGGGACCTGCTGGTCGCGCGCGCGGGATGAGCGCTTCGATCAAACAACAGGTCCCTCCACTCGGGATGACAACCTTATAGAGATCTACTCGGCACGCCTGAAGGCGTGCCCTTTCAAAACCGCTGGCGAATCCTGGATCGCAGTCACGACAGAAATGCCGGGGATTTCGTTCCCGCTTCCCTACTGCTTCATCGCCTGCAGCTGGTGCCAGACCTGTTCGACCTGCCGCTCGGTGTCTTCCAGGCGGCCTGAATTGTCCACCACAAAGTCGGCGCGGTGGGCCTTGTCCTCATCGCTCATTTGGGCAGCACTGCGGCGTTCCACCTCGCCCATCGCCCGCCAGCGCATGACACCCGCGCGTTTGGCAAAGTGCGCCACCTTGTGGGAGAAGTCGCAGGTCACGACGATGATCTGATGGAAGTCTTTGGCGGCACCGGCTTCGATCAGTAGCGCGGCTTCCACCACAGCGATGCCGTGGGGATCGGCTGCTTCCATTTCGTCCATCCAGCGCTTCTGCGCCTCGATGACGGCGGGATGCACGATGGCGTTGAGCTCGGCGATGCGCCCGGGGAAGACGACATTGGCCAGCTTTTCGCGATCGATGCAGCCATCGCCGTCGAGGATCTCGCGGCCGAAATGCTCGACCACTTTCTCGTAGATCACCTTGCCGGGTTCGTAGAGCTCATGCGCCAGGGTGTCGGCGTGGAGAACATGCGCGCCGCGCTTGAGCAACATCTCGGCAACGGTGGATTTGCCGGATGCGATACCGCCCGTCAGCCCTATGCGGAGCATGACTCACCAAGCGACGCGATCGATGTGCGAGCAGAGGGTGGCATGAGTGATGATGAAACTCATGCAGTATAAAGGCCGGCTGTAATAAATGTGAGGTCAGTACTTCCGCAGCACGCCAATCACCCTGCCCTGCACCTGCACGGAGGCGGTGGGAACGATGATGGGCTGCATGGTCGCATTTGACGGCTGCAGGCGGACCTTCGCGCCCTCGACGTAAATCCGTTTCAGGGTGGCCTCGCTGCCGTCGACCAGCGCCACCACAATTTCGCCGTCGCGTGCCGAGTTGGCCTTCTCGACCAGAACATAATCGCCGTCGAGGATGTGCTCGTCCTGCATGCTCTCGCCCTTCACCTGCAGCACGAAAACTTCTTTGGAGCGGGTGAAGTCGGCCAGCGAGATCGACTCAGGATTCTCCACAGCTTCCAGCGGCCGGCCGGCGGCGATGCGGCCCATCAGCGGCAAACTCAGGCTGCTCTCGGCCGCGGCTGCGGCGGCCACCGCCAGCGACTGCTTCATCAGCCCGCGCGGTTTCAGCAGGTCGATGGAGCGGCTGCGATTGTAGTCGCGGCGCAGCAGCTGCTTCTCTTCCAGGTTGGTAATGTGCTTGTGTACCGTGGCCAGCGAGCTGAGCCCGAGGCCCTCGGCGATTTCTTCGAACGACGGCGAATAGCCGTGCTCGTCGACGAAGCTGGAGATGAAGTCATAGACCTGTTTCTGGCGGCGAGTGAGAGCCATAACGGTACGCTGGACCTCCGCCTGCTATTGTTAGCGAATAAAAGGCGAATGTCAACGGGCAATGCACAAAATCAGGCCGCAGCCCGTTGCTTTGCTGGTTCCAGGCTGTCGTGTTGTGTGAGAGCTGAGGCGGCGTCATACTCTTCAGGCGCGAAAATTTTCTCTGCCCCGGCTGTCGATTTCGCGCGAGCCGGAACGTCGTACCGGTGCCTAACGAAAAAAGGCAATTCAACTTGGAGATTGACCATGCGTTACATGCTGCTGATCTATTCCAACGAGCAAGCGGAAGCTCGGACTGACCCGGCCGAGATGAAGGCCATCATGATGGGACATCGCGCGGTGATGGAAGGCACGGCGAAGGCCGGCATTCTGCGCGGGGCCGAGCCGCTGCATCCCACCAGCACAGCAACTACTGTGCGGCACCAGAACGGCAAGCCCATCATCACCGATGGCCCCTTCGCCGAAACCAAAGAGCAGCTCGGCGGCTATTACATCCTCGACTGCAAGGACCTGGACGAAGCCATCCACTGGGCTTCGCAGATTCCCACCGCATGCAAGGGCGGGACGGGGTGCGTCGAGATTCGTCCGCTGGTGGATGTTGCGCAGCTGGAAAAGACTGTGGAGGAAGCCGCGGCGCGAATCGCGTAAGACGGCCTCTGAAAACGCCCCGGGCCGACTGCCATCTCCGCGCGGCCCGTCCCGCAACGAGCTCTTGTCGATTCAACCAGGAACGAGGTAACGATGCGAACCAAGCTTCCGACAATACTTCTCTGCCTTCTGGCGCCCTCGATGTTGTGGGGCGACGTGATGGATTCCGGCGCGAATGGCTTCACCGTCAAGATCGCAACCGTGATCCACGACACCAGCGCCAACGATGTCTACCTGCGGCTGGTCCACATCGGCGACTGGTGGAGCTCCGAGCACACCTACTCGAACGACGCGCACAACCTCATCCTCGACGACAAACCCATGGGCTGCTTCTGCGAGAAGCTGCCCAACGGCGGCGGCGTGCGCTTTGCCGAGGTGATCCTCGTCATGCCCAACAAGATGCTGGTGCTCTCGGGCGCGCTGGGGCCGCTGCAACGCATGGGCGCGACCGGCACCTTGAGCTTTGTGATCGAGCCACTGCACCACGACGTTCGCCTGGAGGTGACCTACGCCGTAGGCGGGTATCTGCCCGACGGGCTCAACACCTGGGCAGCGCCGGTCGACAAGGTGCTGACCGAGCAGGTGGCGCGGCTGAAGAGCTATGTCGAGAGCGGCAACCCGGTGGCGGCGGGCGAGAAAAAGCCGTAGCGCGGAACGCTTTCCGCCATTCGCCGTTCGCCATTCGCCATTCGCCGTTCCCTCTTCGCCGGAGGCCTTGCGTGACTGTGTCGTAACCGGCTAGGGATTTTGCGCTAAGCAAATAGGGAGAAATGAAGCCGAAACAGCCGCGGAGCGGCGGAATGAATTGAGCCCGGCGCGTAAGCGCCGGGGTGTACGAGGGAAACGACCAGAGCCGCGTCAGCGGCGGCACGCCTCTGGCGAAGAGCGAAGAGCGAATGGCGAAAAGCGTCCTGGAGTCGGTTTTCCGCGAAGAGTCCGGGCGGATTCTGGCGGCGCTGATCCGCATCTCCGGCTCCTTCGATCTGGCCGAGGAGGCGATGCAGGAGGCCTTCGCCGTCGCGCTCAGCGACTGGCAGCAGAACGGCGCGCCGCGCAATCCGGGGGCGTGGATCACGGCCGTCGCCCATCGCAAGCTGATCGACCAGGTGCGGCGCGAACACATGCGAAGCGAAAAAGCGCCCGAGCTTCTGCATGAGAGCAAGCTGTCCGCCGCCGCGCCGCCCCCCGACTGCAACGAGGATGCGATGGAGTATCCCGACGATCGCCTGCGCCTGATCTTTACCTGCTGCCATCCGGCGCTGAACGTGGAGGCGCAGGTAGCGTTGACGCTGCGCACCCTCGGCGGTCTGACCACCGGCGAGATCGCCCGCGCTTTTCTGCTGCCTGAGCCGACGCTGGCGCAGAGGCTGGTGCGCGCCAAGGGCAAGATTCGCGATGCGCACATTCCGTATGAGGTGCCTCCGCGCGAGGCATTGCCGACGCGCCTGGCGTCGGTGCAGGCGGTCATCTACCTGATCTTCAACGAAGGCTATTCCGCGACCGCCGGCGACAGCCTCATCCGGCGCGAGCTGTGCGCCGAGGCGATCCGCCTGGGCCGCGTGTTGTGCGAGCTATCGCCCGAAGATCCCGAGAACCTCGGCCTCCTGGCACTGATGCTTCTTCACGACTCGCGGCGCGACGCTCGCACCAACGCTGCCGGTGAGCTGGTGCTGCTGGAAGAGCAGGACCGCTCGCGGTGGCTGACCGAACAGATTGCCGAGGGCGTCCGTCTGGTGGAGCGGGCGCTGGCCATGCATCATGCCGGGCCTTACCAATTGCAGGCCGCCATCGCTGCTGTGCACGCCGAGGCGAAGACCGCGACCCAGACCGACTGGGCGCAGATCGCGGCGCTGTACGGCGAGTTGGCGCGTATTCATCCTTCGCCGGTAATCTCGCTGAACCACGCGGTCGCGATAGCGATGAGCGAGGGGCTGGAGAAGGGACTGGCGATGATCGACGCCCTCGGCCCCGCGGGCGAGTTGGAGAAGTATCACCTGTATCACGCAGCGCGGGCCGACATCCTGCGCCGTCTGGATCGTCGCGAGGCCGCGCGCGCAGCCTATGAACGAGCAATTGCGCTGGCCAGCAACCGCGTGGAAGCCGCGTACCTGCGGCGACGGCTGGCGGAGATGCAGTAGCCAAGCGCCCCTTGCCGCCTCACGTCTCGTCACGCACTGCACCTTCACCGGTCACTGACAATGGGTCGCCGACAACCGAAAAATCCCACTTGGAGAGAGTCTCCGTTGGTTTCATTCGGCTGCCGCGGACGCCGGCGCGGAACATCTCAGGTTCACTTCCCTCTGGTTTTAGGATACCCACCCGGCTTACGGATCCGATTCTCTCCAGGAGGCGAAGCCCATGTCCCACAGAACGCATTTTTCTCACTTCGACTTCCATGCCCTGCACTGGAACAGCGCGGCGATGGCGATCATCCTTACGCTGCTGTTCCTGATTTTGCTGTTCGTATTCCTGACCATCACCGCTCAGCCGGCGCAAGGACAACAGGTGATTCATAACTTTACCGGAGGAGCAGACGGCGCCTGGCCCTACGCTGGCGTAACCATGGATCAGGCTGGCAATCTCTACGGAACCGCCATCGCCGGAGGGGCAGCAGGATTGGGCACAGTATTCAGGATGTCCGCTGTTGACGGACCCTGGGTGCTCGTACCCATCTATGCCTTCCGCGGGGGCAATGACGGCAGCTATCCCTCGGCCCGGGTGATCCTCGGAGCGGACGGCAATCTCTATGGGACCACCTACGGCGGCGGATCGGATGGATGCGGTGGCAACGGCTGCGGCACGGTGTTCCGGCTGCGCCCGTCGGCCACCCCGCCGCCCACTGCAACCCGCGGCTGGCCGGAGACTGTTCTGTACAGGTTCACCGGGGGCGCCGATGGAGCTACACCGTCATTCGGCGATCTCACATTCGACTCTGCGGGAAATATCTACGGCACCACCACCTTCGGCGGCAACGACGGGTACGGGGTGGTCTTCGAGCTGTCACCCTCAGGCGGCGGCTGGACGGAGTCGGTCCTGTACAACTTCAACGGCGACACGGGCGGATATCCGTACAGTGGAGTGATTTTCGACACAGCCGGCAACCTCTACGGCACAACCTCCGCCGGTGGCACTTACCGTGACGGCACCGTTTACGAACTCTCGCCCTCCGCGAATGGATGGGTGGAGACGGTGCTCTACGATTTTCCCGCCGGAATCTGGGGAGGTACTCCGCTGGGAGGGTTGACCTTCACTTCGAACGGCGAGCTAGCGGGTACTTCGGCGGGCTCAGCCAACGGCGGCTACGCGGGCACGGCATTCCTGCTCGGCCACTCAGGCTCGACGTGGTCGATGGACTACGTCCAGGGCTTCGGAAGCGGCAGTTATTACTATGGCGGCGCCGGCCCCTGGGCCAGTGCAATCGCAAAACCGGGGCCGTACGGTAAGGACAACATCTACGGAACCACTTACGCCAGCGGCGACTATGGCTATGGCTCCGTTTTCGCAATGTATTGGGAGTGCGAGGGCTGCTATTGCACCTGGTATCTCGAGAGCTCAAACTTCACCGCTGACAATCCTTACCCCATCAGCAGCCTGGTGTCGGATGCGAACGGCAATATGTACGGCACCACCTCCGGCTATTCGCCGAATTACGTCTCTTACGGATCGGTCTTCGAGACATGGCTGGGAGAAAGGTCGCGCGTTCATCCCGAATCCGAATGCACGAAACAATGAACTGACCGATCGTGAACCAGCTTCAAAGGCCGGCGTTCCTGACCAAGGATGCCGGCCTTTCATTCTTACTCCGCGGAAGTACTGCGGCGCTTACGCCCCTACTTTCATCTCGCTCAGGATCTCTTCCACCGCTGCGATGGCGGTGTGGATCTCCTGGTCCGCGTTGTAGAAGTGCGGGGAGAAGCGCACGCCGGCCTTGGGACGGTAGTCGACCAGGATGTCGCGCTTCAGCAGCTCGGTCGCGACCTGTTGCGCGTTGGGCATGTCGATGGAGACGGTGCCGGCGCGGCGCGCGGGGTCGCGCGGCGTGTTGGTGCGCCAGCCGTGCTGCGAGGCCAAATCCATCAGCATCGCGGTCTGACACTTCGACCTGAGCCGGATGTTCTCGATCCCGACCTCGGCGATGATCTTCAGCCCCGGCTGCGCCACTTTCAGTGCCGGGATGTTCGATGTGCCCTGGGTGAAGCGGTAGATCTCCGGGGTGTAGCGCGTGGGGCCGATCTCGAAGCCGAAGGGATTCTCGTGGCCGAACCAGCCAGTGAAGCTCGGCTCCAGCTTCTTGGCCAAATCCGGCCGCACGTACAGATAGGCAGTGCCCGGTCCGCCGCACAGCCATTTCAGGACGCCGCCAGTGCAGAAGTCCACGTTCAGCTTCTGCACATCGAAGGGCAGCGTGCCGGTCGCCTGGAAGGAATCGAGCAGCACGTGCGCGCCCACGCGATGTGCCTTCTCCACAATGGCCTCGACGTCCTGAATAAACGCGCTGCGAAAGATAACGTGGGAGATCGGCACCAGCAGCGTCTCTTCGTCGATGGCATCGAGCAGGCGCTCGGTGTTGACGTGGATGGTGTCGTCGTTCCGGACCATCTGTACGCGCGCGCCGCGCCTACGCTGCGCCTCCCAGAAATACATGACGGAGGGAAAATTCAGATCGGTGTATACGACCTTATTGCGGCGGCCGGTGAAGTCGAAGCACGACGCCACCGTCGCCTGACAGGTGGTGACGTTCTGAAGACACGCGACCGATCCCGGCGGAGCATGGAACAGCGCGCCAATCTGGTCACCCACCTCCAGCGCCAGCATCCACCATTCCTCCTCCCACGCACGAACGCCGCGCGTGTTCCACATCTCCGTGTAGGCATGCAGCGAGTCTTCAACGCCGCGAGGCATGGCCCCCAGCGAGTTGCTGATCAGGTAGGTGGTGGTCTCCAGGATGGGAAATTCCGTGCGATAGCGAAGAAGTGCGTCAGGCATGAAGGATATTGTAGTCGCTAGCCGTCAGCATTCAGCATTCAGTGGACCCTCCGCTGAGTCGCATCATGGACAAGTCGCTCCGATCGGAATGCGCGGCACGCGGTCAATCGAAGTAGGACGAATCGATCGAGTTCGAATGGGAGCACAACATTCTTTTGCTAAAATGGGGGTTCCGCCAAAACTCCAGCCGCTGGGCCGGGTTTTGTTGCATTTAGCCGGTTCTCGGCGCGGGCCGATTCATTGCGCCTCTTACCCTTATGAAGCGACTCTTCTCTACGGTTCTTGCGTTCTCCCTGACGGCAGCGCTGGTGGCCTGTGGCAGCGGCTACAACAATCCTACCACCGGCAATAACGGACTGTTCGGTAGCTGGAACATCGTCATGTATCCGAACGGCACGCAGAACCCGATTTACGTGTTTGCCCTCGCCATGTCGCAGGAGGGCACCTCGAATTACAGCGGCTCCTCTATTGCCTACACCGGAAGTGTCCCGGCGCCCGGCAACATGTGCATCAACGCTAACGCTTTGACGGCGAGCGCCACCGTCAGCGGCACCAATTTCACCATGATGGTAACGGATACGACTGCCCAGACCGTCATTACCGTCCAAGGTGTGCTAGGGACGACGAACACCAGCATCTCGGGCACCTATACAAATCCCGCCAGCGTGACCTGTCCCGCTTCCAGCGGCACGGTCTCGATGGCGGCGCAATAGGCGCTGGCCGAAACCACCAGCCGGGCTTCCTCATCTACAATATTTGTAACTGGGGTTGAGGAGTCCCACCGCATGCGCAGAGCTGTTTTCGCAATCACGCTTCTCATCGGAATTTCTCTGCAAGCACAACAAATCCGCGGCGACTACATCGAGTCGCGCTCAACCGACGTTTACGTGGCGCAGTGCTTCGCCAACGGCGAGGTCGGCCTGACCGGCAACCAAGCGCTGCTGGCATGGCATGTTGAGGAAGGCTCGTGGAATGGCGTAAAGCTGGATGGGCTGACGGTCGCGGCGGCGGTGCGTGCCCGGGCTACGCTGGGCGATCCCTACGGCAATCCCTATCCGGCGCAGGCCGTGCTGATGGTGGATGATGCCGCCAACGCAGCGCAGCGGCAGGCGCTTATCGCGCTGGCACAGCATGAGGGCGGCAAGCTGCTGGAGAACATCGCGCGGGTGGAATACGTCCCGGTGATCCTCGACGTACCCCAGGATCCGCACCAAGGCCACGCGATTTTGCGCGCCGGACATCTGGCCGCGATCATCACTCGTCCGCTGAACCATCACGACCACATCTGCGGCAACGAAACCAATTTTTACCCGCCACTGACCAACGTCAAGGATGCGACGTCGGCGGTGGCGCTCACCGACGAGTTCCAGGGCGATGGCCTGGGTTCGCAGTGGAGTTCGCACGGGCGCCGCAGCGCCTACATCGCCAGCTTCAGCGAAGGTAGCGTGACGGTGGCCAGCGCTGCGAATCTGGAGCGCTGATCCCTGACCTCGGACCCCTCGCCTTGTGGGGCGGCACATTATGAATGCCAATGACATCGACACACTCCTCGCCTACAACCGCTGGGCGAACCAGCGCATGCTCTCGGCGCTGGAAAAGCTGACTGCCGGCCAGCTCAATTCCTCATCCCAAAGCAGCTTCGCTTCCATCCACGAAACTGCGCTACACATCCTGGCAGCGGAGATGCTCTGGCTGAAGCGCTGGAAAGGCAATTCGCCTCGCGCGACGGGTAGTGACACGGCATCGTTGCTGCGTAGCGCCATGAGCAATGCCGGAGTTGAAGTCGGCAACTTGTCGAGTGTCGCCGATCTGCGGCGCTTCTGCGATGCCATCGACGAGGAGCGGCAGCAATTCCTGCGTGTGCAAAACGACGACACCCTTCACGCGCGACTGCACTACACCGACATGGAGGGCAAGGAATTCTCCATGCCGCTCGCTCAACTGATGCAACACGTGGTGAACCACGGAACCTATCACCGCGGCCAGCTGACGACGTTGCTGCGCCAGGCGGGCGCGGAGACGGTGGCCTTCGACATGGCGTTCTTCTTCCGCGAGCAGGAGCAGGCGAGGGCAAAGTCGGCGGACTAGCAGAGGCCGCTTTTCGCCATTCGCCATTCGCTCTTCGCCGGAGGGCAGGCTACGCGCGCATTCGATTGAGCGGGAACTATACTTCAGCCCGGGCTAAATTCATTCCGCCGCCGCGGCCGGTGCGCTGCCATTTCCTCCGTTTTGTCCTACGGCAAAATCATTTCGCAGCCATAACACGGACACCTAAAAGGACTCGAGCAGTTATGTCTCGCACCAGCCCCCGAACCCTGATCTCTGTTCTTGCGCACATCCCTCTTCTGGCGAAGGGCGAAAGGCGAATAGCGAACGGCGTCCCTCAGAAATTCGGCCGCTCCAGCGGCGGCTGCCATGCCAGGAAGTCCTGCCGCATGCGCGGAACGTAGCTGTTCAGCAACTCCTGCACGCGCGCCGGATCAGACGAGCGCACGATCAGTCCCACATGGTGCTTCTTCTCGTCCATGCGCCAGACGATCTCGGGATCGTTGTACGCCGAAGTGTCCGGCTGCTCCTGCTTGGCGAGGGAAATCAGCAGCCCGGCGGCGTCCTTGCGCGGCACGGGCGGCTTGTACGATGTCTTCCCGCCCGCGATCTCCACCTTCGCCCACTCCGCCCACATGTTGATACCGGTGGCCGCTTCGATCAGGTCGACGATGTGCGCGCCACCGACGCGTGCCGAGGTCTCGAGAAAGTAAAGCTTGCCGTCCTGATGGCCGCGGATGAACTCGCTGTGCGAGACGCCGCGCACCAGCCCGAAAACCTTCATCGTCTTTTCGTTCATCTCGATCAGCGGCTGCGCCTCTTTCGATCCCAGCGGCAGGGTGCTGGTGGAGAAGATGTCGCCTTCGTGCGAGACATCCATCGGCGGCCGGCCGTAGCGGCTGGCGAGGGCGAACAGCAGCTCGCGCTCGTAGAAGATTCCGTCGACATGGAAGATGTCGCCGGGGACGTACTGCTCCAGCAGGTAGAACGACTGCTTGTCGCCCAGCAGCTCCAGCGCCGACCAGAATTCGGCGCCATTGCGGATTTTCTTGATCCCCATGGAGCCGGCCATGGAGCGCGGCTTCAGCACCCACGGCGGCGGCACGCGCTGCATGAACTCGCGCAGCTGGGCATGGTTCAGCACGTGAATGAACTCGGGCACCAGCAGGCTTTCCTCGCGCGCCTTGGTGCGCATGGCCAGCTTGTCGCGGAAGTAGCGCGCGGTGGTGTCGCCCATGCCGGGCACGCGCAAATGCTCGCGCAGGGTGGCCGCGGTTTCCACGTCGAAGTCGTCCAGCGCGACGATGCGATCGATGATCTCGCTGCGCGCCATGTAGCTGACGCCCAGCAGCGCGTCTTCCAGCTTCCACTCCTTCTGCACGTCGGGCATATAGAAGGTTTCGTCGATGCTCTCCCGCGGCCAGGCCTCGTCCTTTAGGCTGTGCGAGGTGAGCAGCAGCGTGCGGCAACCCTGGCGATGACACTCGCGGATGAACTCAGCGCCTTTGTAATAGCTGGCCAGGCAGAGAACAGTGAGCGGCCGTTGAGACGAGGTCGGGGGCGTAGCTGAGGACGACATGCGAAGCCTCCCTGGGTTGCGGCAACACTATAGCAGGCGGGGGAATTTGCGGTTCGATGCGGCGATACAATGCTCGCGATGCATTTCGAGATAATCGGCGCCATCAGGCAGATCGAAGTGATCGCCGCCGGCCTCGGTATCCGCGAGCGTAGGCGTTTGTGGAAGGTCTAGGGCCGCGGCTCGTGGCGCAAACTGAAGGGCATCGCTACCGTCAAACTTCGGTATGGCGCGGTGCTGAAGGCGGAGTTACATTGGTACGAAGCCCATGGCCTTGGCAAGAAAGAATTCAAGATCAAGAGAATCCTCGCGGAGGATTGATGCCGCTGCGTTCGTTCTCTGCGTGCGCAACGATGGATACTCGGCTTCGCTGGAGCCGAGAAAGCTCTACCGCGTCCTGAGGGACGCATCGGCCGCCAAGCACAAACTTGTGCGTATTGTCGACGAGTCGGGCGAAGATTATCTCTACCCCAGCGACTACTTCGTTGCGCTGCGGCTCCCGGCGAATGTAAAGCTCGCACTCTCCGAGGCCTCGTAGTTAAAGGAGCCGTTGGCGAATTGATGGAGCCGTCCGATCTTCAAACGCAATATCGAAGAGCGTGGAAAATATTCATAGCTCTATTTCTGCTTTACGTGCCTGTTATGTTCGGCGCAGCCGTGCTCATCTTCAAGGCTTTCAAGACATTCGTTCCATGTTTCGTGTTGGCCGGAATATGGATGGTTGCGTGGATGGCGAGTTGGATTCGACTTATGGCCGTGCGATACCGCCTTACACGAGCACGGCAGCAGTAGGACACGCGCGCGCGACGCACAAATGTATAATCTGGACTTTTGCGAACCCCGATGAGCGATCCGAACCATCCCGCGGCGGACAACCGACAGAGTCAGCCGATCAACATCGCTGAGCTGATGAAGATCCTGCCGCACCGTTATCCCATGCTGCTGCTGGATCGCGTGGTGGAGATCGTCCGCACCAAGCGCATCGTCGCCATCAAAAACGTCACCATCAACGAGCCGTTCTTCGCCGGCCACTTCCCCGGGCATCCCATCATGCCGGGGGTGTTGATCGTGGAGGCCATGGCGCAGGCCGGCGCCGCGCTGCTGTTCACCGAGATCACCGAGCGCGATGACAAGCTGCTGGTCTTCACTGGCATCGAGCGGGCGCGCTTCCGCCGGCCTGTCGTTCCCGGCGATCAGTTGCGCATCGAGGTCGACGTGCTGGCCTATCGCGGCATCGCTGGACGTCTTCAGGGCAAGGCGTACGTGGATGGCAAGCTCGCCTGCGAGGCGGTCGTCACCTGCCGCCTGCTCACTCGCCAGCCGCAGAGCGCCGAAGCGGGCGAAGCTATTCCCGCGAGCACACCGTCGTAACCGCACGCATGAGCATCCATCCGACGGCAATTGTCGATGCTTCCGCGAAAGTTCCCGCGTCCTGCCGCGTCGGCCCCTACTGCATCATTCATGCCGGCGTGGAGCTGGGCGAAAATTGCGAGCTCGTCGCCAACGTCGTGCTCGGCGGGCCCAGCCGCTTCGGCAGCAACAACAAGATTTATCCTTTCGCCGCGCTCGGCATGGATCCTCAGGACATCACCTATGCCGGCGAGCCCACGCGCCTGGAGGTCGGCGACCACAACCTCATTCGCGAATATGTGACCATCACGCGCGGCACAACCAAGGGTGGCGGGGTGACCCGTGTCGGCAGCCACACGCTCATCATGGCCTACGCGCACGTTGGCCACGATTGCCTGATCGGCGACCATGCCATGCTCATCAACGCGGCCACGCTCGCCGGCCACGTCACCGTGGAAGAGTGGGCGGTAGTGGGCGCGCTGTGCCCGGTGCATCAATACGTGCGCATCGGCGCCCACTCCTACATTGGCGGAGGCACGACGATTACCCAGGATGTGCTGCCCTACTCGATGACCAGCGCCGAACGCGATACCCACGCCTACATGCTGAATAAAGTGGGGCTGCAACGTCGCGGATTTTCACGCGAACGGATCGACGCGCTGCATCATGCATTCAAGGTGCTGCTGGCCTCGAAGCTGAACACCTCGCAGGCAGTGGAGAAGCTGCGCGCCGAAGGCGGGCAGTGTGAAGACGTTGAGGCACTGCTCAAGTTCATCGAGTCGTCGCAACGAGGCGTGATCAAGTAGGCGGTAGCCAGAGGTCAGGGCCCAGGGGTCAAGATTAGGAATCAGCGCCATAGGCGCGATATACGTTAGCCCAGTGCTTCAACGCTGGGGAAAGCACATATTATGGGGATGCGAGTCCCGTTAGGGACGACACCTCGCGGTCGCGCGGATTTTGTGCCGTGCCTCCGGCACTCCAATCATTGTTTATGCCCACCCAGCGCTGAAGCGCTGGGCTAGCGTTTGTCGCGCCTTCGGCGCTGCGTATGAGACCAGGGCCGGGCGGCCGCACAGATGCCCCATACTCAAATGACCTACGGATTCTCAATACATTCTTATCGCGTTTTCCAAATCCCGCTCGACAGCAGCGCATGACTGATCTCCCCCACCGCATCGGCCTGATCGCCGGCAACGGCAAATTCCCCTTGCTGGTGCTGGACGCTGCGCGCTCCAAAGGCCTGCAGGTTGTCGTCGCCGCGATCCAGGAAGAGACCCTCCCCGAGATCGAGCATCACGGCGCCGCGGCGGTTTACTGGCTCTCGCTGGGCGAACTGTCCAAACTTATCGACACCTTCAAGCGCGAGAACATCACCCGCGCCATCATGGCTGGACAGGTCAAGCACAAGCAGATCTTCAGCAGCATCAAGCCCGACTGGCGACTGGCGAAGGTGCTGCTCTCGCTCACCACGCGCAATACCGACTCGCTGATCGGCGCGGTCGGCAAAGTCCTCG
>Ga0335081_10002305_pt1 | contig 30025 bp, 25 predicted proteins | sample Lox_Sample_35_FD_206713 | JGI IMG/M metagenome (GOLD analysis project Ga0335081, IMG submission 206713) | Soil microbial communities from Loxahatchee National Wildlife Refuge, Florida, United States - Lox_Sample_3.5 | ecosystem: Environmental > Terrestrial > Soil > Wetlands | place: USA...
GCCGTAGCCGAAGCGCCGCAAGACATACGGAGGGAAGAGCACGAGCGTCGCGATCCCCGCGGCGAGCATCGGCCAGCGCATCGCCAGTTCGGACAATCCCCGGGTGTGCGCTTCGGCGAGATAGAGCAGCGTCAGCGGGATGCTCGAATCGGAATGGCCGAAATCGAGGAATATGGCGAGCGGGCCCTGGTGAGCGACGCGATAGACGGCGTGCCACTCGTCCTCGAGCAGCAGCTGGGATGCGATCTGATCGAGGCGCAGCGCGACGCCCAGCCCGCTCGCCACCGCCAGCCACGCGAATTGGCTACGGCGCGGCGAGGGCGTCCCAGCCATCCTTGGGAATGCGCGCGAGCAGGTGGAATCCGACGCTGCCGTGCGGGCGCAGGACCGCCGCTTCGCCCTCGGCGAGGAGGGGTATGTCGCTGACCGAGCGAAACGGATTGGCGTGGCCGACGATCGCGACGTCGACCCCGGACGCCGGCGTGGCGGACAGCAATCGCACCAGGGCGGCGTATTTCTCCGGCCCGGCCGCCGCGGGGCCGCCGAGCACGTCCCGCGTGGCGACCGCGCGCCCGAAAATGAGCGTCGCAGTCTCCATCGTCCGGCAGAACGGACTCGCAAGGACGTCGCCGATCGGCAGTCCCAGTCGCGTGATCGCGGCGCCGATGACTCGCGCGTCGGCACGGCCGGCATCGGTGAGATTACGCTGGCTCGTGCAGTTCGCGTAATCGGTCATGCCGATATCGTTCTCGCCGAAATCGGTCGCGGCATGACGGAAGTAGATGACGAGGCCGCCCCCTCTGAGCGCGTCGACGAGCGCGCGGCCGGCGAGCGGCTCGTCGTCGGTCGCGAGGGAAGCGCCGGCGAAGACGAAGGCGGCGGCCAGCGTCGCGATCCGGCCCATCGCGGCGCGGCGCGCGTCAGGCATCCCGCTCCATGCGCCAGGTCGTGGCGGCGCTCGCACGCTCCAGGTCGAAACCTTCGTCGCAGGCGAGATCGCCGTCCGCCCCCGGCACCCCCGTGGCGCGAATGGCGGCGAAATCGCGCAAGCTGCGGTCGAGCAGGTGGGTGGTCTCCACTTTCCCGAGCGCGTTGAAGATCGTCTCGAGACGGCCGGGATATTTCCGTTCCCACTCGAGCAGCATCGCGCCGACCTGCTTGCGCTGCAGGTTCTGCTGCGATCCGCACAGCGTGCACGGAATGATCGGGAAGGCCATCGCTTCGGCGTAGCGGGCGAGATCGCGCTCGCGCACGCAGGCGAGCGGCCGGATCACCACGTGACGGCCGTCGTCGGAGACGAGCTTCGGCGGCATCGTCTTCAACTTGCCGCCGAAGAAGAGATTCAGGAAGAACGTCGCGAGGATGTCGTCGCGGTGGTGGCCGAGCGCGATCTTGGTGGCGCCGATCTCGGTCGCGACGCGGTACAGCACCCCGCGGCGCAGGCGCGAGCAGAGCGAGCACATCGTCGCGCCTTCGGGAACGACGCGCTTCACCACGCTGTAGGTGTCCTGCTCGGCAATGCGGAATGGCACCCCGCGCCGCTCGAGGTAGCGCGGCAGAACGTCGGCGGGAAAGCCCGGCTGCTTCTGGTCGAGGTTGACGGCGACGATGTCGAAGGAAAGCGGGGCGCGGTCTTTGAGCGACAGCAGAATGTCGAGCAGCGCGTGGCTGTCCTTGCCGCCGGAGAGGCACACCATCACGCGGTCGCCCGCCTCGATCAGCCCGTAGTCGCCGATCGCCTGGCCAACTAGTCGGCGCAAGCGCTTCTTGAGCTTGTCCGCTTCGAACGCGGCGCGCCGTGGATCGCGGGCGGGCGCGGCGGAGCATGTCTCCGCCTCCGGACGTTCGGCGGGCGATAACGAGTCGCTCATATGGGGTCGTACGCCTCCTCTCGGCACCCGCGGCAATCGCGAGGATGGTAGCATAGCGGCCCCGACGGGCGCCCGGCCCGGCTCGCCGTCATCTCCATGCTCAAGATCAGTCACGCGTTCGACGCCGGCGCCATCGAGACGACGGCGCTCGATTCGCCGCAGGCGATCCACCTCAACATCCGTGCCGATTCGCACGCCGATTTCCGCCAGTGGTTCTACTTCCGCCTGCAGGGGGCGCGCGGCGAGCGGTGCCGCATCCGCTTCGAAAACGCCGGACAGTGCACCTACGTCGACGGCTGGCACGGATATCGGGCCGTGGCCTCCTACGATCGCCGGAACTGGTTCCGCGTTCCGACGACTTTCGACGGCGGTGCGCTCGAGGTCGCTCACGCGCCGGAGCGCGATTCGGTGTGGTACGCCTACTTCGAGCCGTATTCCTTCGAGCGCCATCTCGATCTGCTCGGCCTCGCGGAAGATTCGCCGCGCGCGCGGGTGCGCGACCTCGGAGCCACGGTAGAAGGCCGCGACGTCAACCTCGTCGTCTGCGGCGAGCCGGGCGACGGCAAGCGCTCGCTGTGGGTCATCGCGCGCCAGCATCCGGGCGAAACGATGGCCGAATGGTTCATCGAGGGGATGCTCGAGCGCCTGCTCGATCGCCACGATCCGGTGGCGCGGGCGTTGCTCGATCGGGCGGTAATCCACATCGTGCCCAACATGAATCCGGACGGCGCCGTGCGAGGCAACCTGCGGACCAATGCCGCGGGCGCCAACCTCAACCGCGAGTGGGTGGCACCGAGCCTCGAGAAGAGCCCCGAAGTCTTTCACGTGCGCTCGGCGATGCACCACGCCGGCGTCGATGCGTTCCTCGACGTGCATGGCGACGAGGCGCTGCCCTACGTGTTCGTCGACGGCTGTGAAAGGCTGCCCGGCTTCACCGCCCGGCAGAGCGCGCTCCAGCGCACTTTCGCCGGCGCATTCAAGCAGGCGAGCCCGGAGTTCCAGGAAGTGCGCGGCTACGCCGACGACAAGGACACCAAGGTCAATCTCACGCTCGCGTCCAAGTACGTCGGCCAGACCTTCGGCTGTCTGTCGCTGACGCTCGAGATGCCCTTCAAGGACAACGCCGATCTGCCCGACGACACGGTGGGCTGGAACGGCGCGCGTAGCGCCCGACTCGGCGCGGCGGTGCTCGAGCCGTTTCTGGCCGTGTTGCCGGAGCTGTAACGCAGCCTATAGCGTTTGGCGCTACCATTGGCGCCCGAGGGGGGAAGCCTTATGCAGAGTCTGGTCGTAGCCAACCCGAAAGGCGGGAGCGGCAAGACCACGCTGGCGACGAATGTCGCCGGCTGGCTCGCGGGACGGCGGCAACGCGTGGTACTGGCCGATTTCGATCCGCTGCGCGCGGCGGCGGAATGGCTCCAGCGGCGGCCGGCGCTCTTTCCCGCGATCGGCGCCTGGACGCCCGACGGCGCGAAAGGCGAGAGGCGGGAGCCGAAGGGCGAGCTGCCGCAGTGGCTGGTGATCGACACGCCGGCGGAGCTGCACGGCGAGAGCCTGCGCGACGCGATGCGCCGGGCCGACATCCTTCTCATCCCGGTGAGCCCGAGCGCCTTCGACATGGGCGCGACCAAGCACTTCCTCGATCAGATCTCCGAGTACAAGGCGGTGAAGAAAGGCGACATCGCGATCGGGCTGGTCGCGATGCGCGTCGATCCGCGTACCAACAGCGCCAGTGAGCTCGAGGACTTTCTCAAGGAGCAGGGCTATCCCCTGGTCGCGCACCTGCGGCAGACCCAGGTCTACGTCTACTGCGCTCGCGACGGGCTCACCGTGTTCGACCTTCCGCCCTCCCGCGGCGAGCAGGACTGCGAGCAGTGGCGGCCGCTGACGCGCTGGATCGCGCGCCACGCGGAGAAGAGCGCCTAGCGCTCATCGTCGCGCGCTGAATCGGCGCGCCGACAGCGGACGCTCCTGCACCGCGAGCCAGACGCCGCTCGCCACGACGATCGCGATGCCCAGCGCCGACCAGCGGTCGGGAAGCTGGCCGAAGATGGCCAAGCCGTAGAGCGTCGCCCAGACCATTTGCAGGTAGGTGAAGGGCGTCAGCATCGACGCCGGCGCGAGAAGATACGCGCTGATCACGAACCAGTGACCGACGCCGGCGAAGAGTCCCAGCAGCAGCAACAGCGCTCCGTGCGAAATGCCGGGCGCCTCGGCCTCGAGCTGCCACGGCAGCGCCAAGGACAGGGCAACCGTGCCGACCAGCGCGCTGTAGAAGAGCGTCGTGTACGGCGACTCGTTGGCAAGCTTGCGGGTGGCGATGAAATACAGCGCATTGCAGAAGGCAGCCAGCACCAGCAGCAGCGCGGCCGGATGGAAGATCGCCGATCCCGGTCGGACCAGAATCAGGATGCCCGCGAACCCGGCGAGCGAGGCGATCCAGCGGGCGCGGTTCGGCCGCTCGGCAAGCAGCGGTCCGGAGAGCGCGACGACGAAGACGGGTCCCAGGAACGTCACTGCCGACGCCTCCGCGAGCGGGAGGTAGCGCAAGCCTCCGAAGAAGCAGATCGTTGCCGTGAGCAGCGCGCCGGAGCGCAGCAGCTGAAGCGCGGGATGACGCGTGCGCCAGAACGAGATCCCGGCGCGCCGCCAGGCGAACGGCGTCACCACCAGCATCTGACCGGCGTAGCGGGCCCATACGACGAGGAACAGCGCATGGTCGCGGACGAGATACTTGGCGGTCGCGTCGAGCGACGACAGGCACAGGCCCGCGAGCAGGAACAGCGGCAGCGCGCGGCGCAGCGGGTGGGTATCCGGCATGTGAGCGGATTCTTACGCGCGGTGACGGGCCGTGACGAAGCGCGGCATTGTGGCGCAGTCGTCGCTAAGCGGGTGGCTCGTGCGCGGCCACTCATGTGTTTAGTGGCCGCCGCGAGCCGGGACCCGCTCGACGATGCGGGTGCGCCACCGTGCGAGGAGTCACGGCCCGCCACCGCGCGGAATCGGAGCCTCTCGACGACGCCGAGCCGGAAGTCTACGCCGCCAGCAGCTCGCGCAGCACGTACGGCAGGATGCCGCCGTGCAGGTAGTAGTCGACCTCGATCGGCGTGTCGATGCGCAGCAGCAGCGGCACCTTCTGCGCTGAGCCGTCCCGGCGCCGTATGGTGAGCGTCACGTCCATCTGCGGCTTGATGCCGCCTTCGATCCCGGTGACGTCGAACTCCTCGTCGCCCCGTAGCCCAAGCGAGGCGGCGCTGTCGTTGCCCTTGAACTGGCACGGCAGCACGCCCATGCCCACCAGGTTCGAGCGGTGGATGCGCTCGAAGCTCCGCGCCACCACAGCCTTGACGCCTAGCAGCTGCGTGCCCTTGGCCGCCCAGTCGCGCGAGCTGCCGGTGCCGTACTCCTCGCCGGCGAACACGATTGTCGGCGTGCCGCGGCCGATGTAGGCCATCGCCGCGTCGTAGATCGGCATCTCTGTGCCCGCGGGCTGGAGGATGGTCACCCCGCCTTCCACGCGCGAGCCGTCGGGCTTGGCGGGGAGCATCAGGTTCTTGATGCGCACGTTGGCGAATGTGCCGCGCATCATCACCTCGTGGTTCCCGCGGCGCGAGCCGTAGCTGTTGAAGTCCGGCACGGCGACGTCGTGCTCCTGCAGGTAGATGCCCGCGGGCGACGTCGGCTTGATCGATCCCGCCGGGCTGATGTGGTCGGTGGTCACCGAGTCGCCGAAGATGCCGAGAACGCGGGCGCCGTGGATATCGCGGGCGACGCCGGGCTGCATGGTGAAATCCTTGAAGAACGGCGGCTCGGCGATATAGGTCGAGCGATCCCAGGCGTAGACCTGGCCAGTGGAGCTCGGAATCGAGTTCCACAACGGATTGTCCTTGGTGAAGTCGCTGTAGAGGCGACGGTAGGTCGCGGGGTCGGTCGCGTACTGCATAACCGCTCCGATCTCCTGCGAGGTGGGCCAGATGTCGCGCAGGAACACGTCCGCCCCGTCGCCGCCCTTGCCGAGCGGTTCCTTCGACAAGTCGATGTTGACCCGGCCGGCGATCGCGAAGGCGACCACCAGCGGCGGCGAGGCGAGGAAGTTCGCCTTGATGGACGGGTGGATGCGCGCCTCGAAGTTCCGGTTGCCGGAGAGCACGGCCGCGCAGACGAGGTCGTTCTGCCCGATGGTTTCCTCGATCGACGGGTCGAGCGGACCGGCGTTGCCGATGCAGGTCGTGCAGCCATAGCCGGCGAGGTAGAAGCCGAGCTTCTCCAGCTCCGGCAGGAGGTTCGACTTCTCGAGGTATTCGGTCACCACCCGCGAGCCCGGCGCGAGCGAAGTCTTGACGTATGGCTTCACCCGCAGGCCCGTGGCCGCGGCCTTCTTAGCGAGCAGTCCCGCGCCGAGCAGCACGCCCGGGTTGGACGTGTTGGTGCAGGACGTGATCGCGGCGATGAGCACGTCGCCATTGCCGAGGTCGACCGGCGTAGCGGTCTTTGGCGCGATCGGATCAGGGGTGGGGCGGTTTTCCACCATCTCGACGAAATCCCGCGGCTTCGGATGATCCGGAAGCTGCAGCGGCTCCTTGGCGCTGGGCGCGGTCGACACGCTCATCAGCTTGGTCGGAAAGCGGCGCGCGAGCTTGGACACGGGCTGGTTGAAGCCGTTTTCCGCGACCGGCTTGGAGAACAGCGTTTCGAACGCCTCCTTCATCTTGCCGAGCGGAATGCGGTCCTGCGGCCGCTTCGGGCCGGCGAGGCTCGTCGTGACCGTCGCCAGATCGAACTCGACCGTCTGCGAATAGTCGATCGCGCCCGGCGCGGGAGCGCCGAACAGGCCCTGCGCGCGGAAGTAGGCCTCGAAGGCCTCGATCTCCTCGCGCGTGCGGCCGGTCTTGGCGAGATAGTCGACGGTCTTCTCGTCGACGGGGAAGAAGCCCATCGTCGCGCCGTATTCGGGCGCCATGTTGCCGATGGTCGCGCGATCGGGGACGGGGAGCGACGCCGCGCCGGGCCCGAAGAACTCGACGAACTTGCCCACTACCTTCGTCTTGCGCAGAAGCTCGGTGACCGTGAGCACGAGATCGGTGGCCGTGACGCCTTCGCTGAGCGCTCCCTTCATGTACACGCCCACGACGTCGGGCGTGAGGAAGTACACCGGCTGTCCGAGCATTCCGGCCTCCGCCTCGATGCCGCCCACGCCCCAGCCCACTACGCCGATGCCGTTGATCATCGTGGTGTGCGAGTCGGTGCCCACCAGTGTGTCGGGATAGCAGATGCCGTCCTTCTGGTGCACGCCGCGGGCGAGGTACTCGAGGTTGACCTGGTGGACGATGCCGATCCCGGGCGGCACGACCTTGAAGGTGTCGAACGCCTGCATGCCCCATTTCATGAACTTGTAGCGCTCGGCGTTGCGCTTGAACTCGATCTTCATGTTGAGATCGAGCGCGTTCTTCGTCCCGTAGTGATCGACCTGCACCGAATGGTCGACGACGAGATCCACCGGGACGAGCGGCTCGACCACCTTCGGATCCTTGCCCATGCGCTGCGCGACGCCGCGCATCGCAGCGAGATCGCACAGCAGCGGCACGCCGGTGAAGTCCTGCAGCACCACGCGCGCGACCACGAACGGAATCTCCTCGGTGCGGGGCGCGTTCGGCGACCAGCCCGCCAGCTGGCGCACGTGCGTTTCGGTGATCTTCCTGCCGTCGCAGTTGCGAAGCACGGACTCCAGCACGATGCGGACGGAAACCGGCAAACGGGAGATCCGGCCGACGCCGGCCTTCTCCAGGGCGGGAAGCGAATAGAAACTTCCGCTCGCGCCCGAAGCAGTCCGAAACTGCTGCAAGCTCTGGTAGCGATTGTGGGCCATGGTCGCTCCTCACTGCGTTGCAGGTGGGGTCGCTGCAGGTGGGCTCGCTGCAGGCGGGGTCGCTGCAGGCGGGGTCGCTCGCTTCGTACCGTGGGGCAAGCCTTGGTTGCGCTGGCCGCTCGCTCGGGCCTTCTTGCTGGCCTTTGCCTCGTCGGTGACGTTGACCTTCCTGCCGTCAGCGAGGATCACGTCGCCAGGCCGTTGATCGGACTTGCAGGGACCTGTCCACCTAGCCTCGATCACCGCCTTGGTCCCGGTCTTGCCGTGGACGGGCCGCTCGAAAGTCGAAGTGCTCTCGATCTTGTAGTGCGAATCGAATTTGCCTGTTACCACCGCATGGGTCTTTGCGGTAAAGGCGCGGCCGAGGACGCACACCGCATCGACGACCCACCGGTCGCCTTGGTGGTCCAGCTTGTCAATCGTGCAATGCTCCTTGTGCCTTCCCTCCACGAGCTGGTTGAGCGCATTGTCGGTCTTCTCGTCGATGCACCACTGGAGCGGATGCGGATCGTCCTCAGAGCGCTTGACTTCCCACAGCCCGGACTTGCGCTTCGGTACGTCAACCGTCTGTGCAAGGACCAAGGTGGCGGAAAGCATTAGGGCGAGCAGTGCAACAGCTTGACGCATGGCAGTCTCCGTTCCAAACGAATGATGGTGTCAAATGACGAACAGGTCGACGAATTCGTGAACCGGCGTGGCCTCGAGGCGCTTCGCATCGAGGACGAGATCGAGGATCGCATGCTGCTGCTTGGCCGGGAAGCGGCGGGTGAGGTTGGTCCTGAACTTCTCGACCAGGAGCGGCATGCCTTCGACGCGGCGGCGCCTGTGGCCGATCGGGTACTCGACGACGACCTCGGGCAGCTGCGAGCCGTCGGTGAACGCGACCGTGAGGCCGTTGGCGATCGAGCGCTTGTCGGGGTCGAGGTAGTCGCGCGAGAAGCCCTTGTCCTCGACGCACACCGTCTTCGCCCGCAGTGCGTCGATCCGGGGATCGACCGCCACGTCGTCTTCGTAGTCCGCCGCGGTAAGCCGGCCGAAGATGAGCGGCACGGCGACCATGTATTCGATGCAGTGGTCGCGATCGGCGGGATTGTCGAGCGGACCGGTTTTGTCGATGATCCGGATGGCCGACTCGTGCGTTCGAATGGTGATGCGGCGTATCGCGTCGAGACGATCCTTCACGCGCGGGTGCAAGGCCATGGCGCATTCGACCGCCGTCTGGCCGTGGAATTCCGCCGGATACGAGATCTTGAACAGCACGTTCTCCATGACGTAGCTGCCGTATGGCCGCTGAAACGTGAACGGGTTTCCTTTGAACAGCACGTCGTAGAAGCCCCAGGTCCTGGCGGTGAGCACCGACGGATAGCCCATCTCGCCTTTCGCCGCCATGAGCGCCAGGCGAACGCCGCGGGCGGTCGCGTCCCCCGCCGCCCAACTCTTGCGCGAGCCCGTATTCGGCGCGTGCCGATACGTGCGCAGGGACTGGCCGTCGACCCAGGCGAGCGACACCGCGGCGATGATCTCGTCCTTCGTGAGACCCAGCATCTGCGCCACCACCGCGGTGGTGGCGACCTTCACCAGCACGACGTGATCGAGACCGACGCGGTTGAAGCTGTTCTCCAGCGCGATGACACCCTGGATCTCGTGCGCCTTGATCATCGCTGTGAGCACGTCGCGCATGGTCGGCGCGGATCGACCGGCGCTGCGCGCATTGCGCGCCAGCCAGTCGGCGGTGGCGAGGATGCCGCCCAGATTATCCGAGGGGTGGCCCCATTCGGCGGCGAGCCAGGTGTCGTTGAAGTCGAGCCAGCGGATCATCGCCCCGGTGTTGAAAGCCGCCTGTACCGGGTCGAGCTGGAACTGCGTGCCCGGGACCTTGGCGCCGTTCGGAACCACCGTCCCGGGGACGATGGGTCCGAGCAGCTTGGTGCACGCGGGGTAGCCGAGCGCCTCCAGGCCGCAGCCGAGCGTGTCGATCAGGCAGTAGCGCGCGGTTTCGTAGGCCTCTCGGCTCGCGATCTCGCGGTCGGCGACGTAGTCCGCGATGTCGACGAGAACCTTGTCCGGCTCGGGCCGGACGGCGGAGGGTGCGGACATGCGTCAGTCCTTCGGCTTGAGTTGCGGAGCGGGCGCAGCAGGCGGCGACGCGCCTGAGGCGGACGGCGACGCGCCGGAAGGGGCGGCCTCCGCGATGCTGTAGCCGCCAATTCGCCAGTCGTTGTCTTCGTGCGAGAGCAGGACCGTCTCTACGGCAAGCGGAATGTTGCTGAACTTCGTGAGATACACCGCCACCACGTACTCGCCCTGCGGCGCGCCACGCACCTGGGTCGTGAACTGGGCTTGCTTGAGCTCGCGCATCACGGTCTTGCCCAGCGCCTGGCGCGGGCCGCTCACCTCCTGGATCCAACCCTGTTCGGTGCGTCCTTCCTTGACCGCCTCGGCGGATTCCTTCCAGCCCTCGTCGTAGCGACCTTCGTCCATCGCATGCAGCCACTGCTGCGCTTTGTCGGTGGCGGCGGCGACCTCGGCGTTGCGGTCGGCCTGCGCGTCGGCGAACGCGGGCGAGGCGAGCGCGGCGACCAACAGCGCCAGCGTCAGTGTACGGTTTAGCGTCGCTTTCATCGCCGCTCCTCAAGCGGCACGAAGCGCTGGTCCTCGGGTCCGACGTAGTTGGCCGAAGGTCGGATTATCTTACCGTCGGTCCGCTGCTCGATCACGTGCGCCGACCAGCCGGACGTGCGCGAGATCACGAACAGCGGCGTGAACATCGCGGTCGGCACGCCCATCATGTGATAGCTCACCGCGGAATACCAGTCGAGATTCGCGAACATTCTCTTCGTTTCCCACATCACCGCCTCGATCCGCTCGGCGATCGAGAACATCTTCATGTCTCCCGCGGCGGAGGATAGCCGGCGCGCCACGTCCTTGATTACCCGGTTGCGCGGATCGGCGACGGTGTACACCGGATGGCCGAAGCCGATCACGACCTCCTTCGCGGCGACCCGCCGGCGGATGTCGGCTTCCGCTGCATCGGGCCTGGCGTAGCGCTGCTGGACCGCGAAGGAGAACTCGTTGGCGCCGCCGTGCTTCGGGCCGCGCAGCGCGCCGATCGCACCGGTGAGCGCGGAATAGAGGTCCGAGCCGGTGCCGGCGATCACCCGCGCGGTGAACGTGGAGGCATTGAATTCGTGCTCGGCGTAGAGGTTGAGCGAGGTGTGCATCGCCCGCACCCAGAGCGCCGACGGCGGCTTGCCGTGTAGCAGGTGCAGGAAGTGCCCGCCGATCGAATCATCGTCGGTCTCGACGTCGATGCGCCGGCCCTCGCGGCTCCAGTGGTGCCAGTACAGGAGCATCGAGCCGAGCGAGGCCATGAGCCGGTCGGCGATCGCGCGCGCCGCAGCGGCGTCATGCGCTTCGGGCTCCGGCACCACACCGCCCAATGCCGAGACCGCGGTGCGCATCACGTCCATGGGGTGCGCGCTCGCGGGAATCTGCTCGAGCGTCTTCGCCACCGGCTCCGGAATGCCGCGAAGGCTCTTGAGCTTCGCCTTGTAGGCCCGAAGCTCCGCGGCGGTCGGGAGCTTCTCGTGGACCAGGAGGTGGGCGATCTCCTCGAATTCGCAGGTGTCGGCGATGTCGAGGATGTCGTAGCCGCGATAGTGCAGGTCGTTGCCGGTGCGGCCGACGGTGCACAGCGCCGTGTTGCCGGCAAGCACTCCGGAGAGCGCGACCGACTTCTTGGGCTTCGGTGCCGGCGTGGGCGAGGTTTCGGTGGTCATCGTTTTCCCTTGGCGAAGAGCGCGTCGAGCTTCGCTTCGAAGGCATGGTAGCCGAGGAGATCGTACAGCTCGGCGCGCGTCTGCATGGACGCGACGACGGCCTCCTGCGTGCCGTCGCGGCGCAGCGTGCGGTACACCTCGAGGGCCGCCTTGTTCATTGCCCGGAAGGCGGACAGCGGATAGAGAGCGATCGCCACGCCGGCGCCTGCGAGCTCGGCGAGCGTGAACAGCGGTGTCTGGCCGAATTCGGTGATGTTGGCGAGCACCGGCACGCCGAGCGCGTCGACGAACCGCCGATAGGCCGAAAGCTCCGTGACCGCTTCCGGGAAGATCATGTCGGCGCCCGCTTCCGCGTACGCCGCCGCACGCTCGATCGCCGCCTCGAGTCCCTCGACCGCCAGCGCGTCGGTGCGCGCCATGACGACGAAAGAAGCATCGGGCCGCGCGTCGACCGCCGCCTTGACGCGATCGACCATCTCCTCTTTGGCCACCAGCTCCTTGCCGGGCCTGTGGCCGCAGCGCTTGGCGCCCACCTGGTCCTCGATGTGCATCGCCGCCGCGCCGGCGCGAAACAGCGAGCGCACCGTGCGCGCGATGTTGAACGCCGAGGCGCCGAAGCCCGTGTCGGCATCGACCAGCAGCGGCAGCGACGACGCGCCGGTGATTCGCTCGACGTCGGTAAGCACGTCGTCGAGCGTCGTAATGCCGAGATCCGGGAGCCCTAGCGAGCCCGCGGCCACGCCACCGCCGGACAGATAGAGCGCCTGGAATCCCGTCTTCTCGGCGAGGATCGCGTGGTAGGCGCAGATCGCGCCGGGAACCTGCAGCGGCGGCTCGGTCGCGACCGCGGCGCGGAACCGGGCTCCGGGCGAAGGATTGCTGGGCATCGGTCGAAAGGCGCGCGGGGCCTCGGCGAATCAGCGTGCCGGCTCGAAGAAACGGGCCGCGCTCGCGGGCAGCGCCGCTCCGGTCCGGCGGGCTCGCTGCAGCGCCTCCCAGCAGTACCGGTAGGAGGCGCGGTCGTAGAGTTTGCCGTCGTGCCGGATCGGGCCCCAGTCGGCGTCCTGCGCGGCGGCGAGCACGGCGGCCGCCCGCTCGACCTCCGCGGCGTCGGGCCGGAAGGCGCGCACGATCGGTTCGATCTGCGAGGGATGGATGCTCCACATGCGCAGGTAGCCTAGCTCGTTGCGCGCGCGCAGCGCGTCGGCGCGCACCGCCTCCTCGTCGTCCAGCGCCAGCGTCACCCCGTGCGTCGGCACCACCGCGTGCGCGAGCGCCGCAGTGGCGACTTCGCATTTCGCCTGCCGCAGCAGCGGATGATCGAACTGGCCTGGGCTGTGCATGGCGTCCTCGGGAATGGCGCCGCGATGCGCGCTCACGAAGTCGAGCGTGCCGAAGTCGAGGCTCACCACACCGGGCAGGCCGGCGATCGCCCAGGCGTCGTGCACCGCGCCGGGCGTCTCCATCAGCACGCTCACCGGAATCGAGCGATGCACGCCGGCGCGCAGCGACTCCTCGCGCACCGCGTGCAGAAAGCGCCGGACGTCCGCCGCGGACTCCGCCTTGGGCAGCGTCAGGAACGCGATCCGCCTGCCCGCTTTGCGGACCAGGATGTCGAGCTCGAGCCGCCAGGCGCGATGCGACAGGTCGTGAACGCGCGCGCCCACACGGTCGAAGGCGTTGTCGCTGCCGGCGATGAGCCCCGCCATGGCGGTGGCGTGCTCGCGTTCCCGGCCGACCGGAGCGCCGTCCTCGCAGTCGCAGGCGACGTCGAACACCGGCCCCATCTCGCGCTGTAGCTGAAGCGCCTTGGCGATGTGGCGCTCGTTGCCGGCGTAGTGAACGCACGCCGGAAGCGCCGGAAACGCGCGCTGCGCGCCGTAGAGCGCGGCGCTGGGATGCAGGGGCGCGCTCACGCCCGGAACGGCGGCCGACGGAGCTTCATCGGCCGCGCTACTTGCCGAGGAGCGACGCGACGCCGGTGCGTTCCTCCTCGAGCTCCTTGAGCGTCGCGTTCATCTTCTCGCGCGAGAAGGCATCGATCTCCAGGTCGCGCACGAGCCGGTATTGGCCGCCTTCCGTCGTTACCGGGAAGCCGTAGACGACATCCTCGGGAATGCCGTAGCTGCCCTCGGAGGCAATACCCATCGTCACCCAGCGCCCGCCGCTGCCCGACAGCCAGTCGTGCACGTGGTCGATCGCGGCGTTGGCCGCCGAGGCGGCCGAGGAGAGCCCGCGCGCCTCGATGACCGCCGCGCCGCGCTTGCCCACCGTCGGGATGAAGACGCTGCGGTTCCAGTTCTCGTCGTTGATCCGGTCCTTGAGCGACGCGCCGCCCGCGGTCGCGAAGCGGTAGTCCGGATACATGGTCGGCGAATGGTTGCCCCACACGACGAGTTTGTCGATCGCGCCCACGGGCACTCCGGCGCGCGTCGCGAGCTGGGAGAGCGCCCGGTTGTGGTCCAGGCGCAGCATCGCGGTGAAATTCTTCTTTGGCAGGCCGGGCGCAGAGCGCATCGCGATGTAGGCATTGGTGTTCGCCGGATTGCCGACGACCAGCACCTTGACGTCGCGGCTCGCCACGGCGTCGAGCGCTTTGCCCTGGGCGATGAAGATGCGCGCGTTCTCGAGCAGCAGGTCCTTGCGCTCCATGCCGGGCCCGCGCGGCCGAGCGCCGACCAGCAGCGCGATCTCCGCGTCCTTGAACGCCGCGTTGGCGTCGCCGCTGCCGCTCATCCCGGCCAGCAGCGGAAACGCGCAGTCCTCGAGCTCCATCATCACGCCCTTGAGCGCCGCCTGGACCTTGTCGATCGGCAGCTCGAGGAGCTGCAGGGTGACCGGCTGATCCGGGCCGAGCAGCTGTCCGCTGGCGATGCGGAACAGCAGCGCGTAGCCGATCTGGCCGGCGGCGCCGGTAACGGCCACGCGGACGGGCTTCTTCATGGCGGGGCTCCTGGAGAGCGTCGGTTGGGACTAAAGCCGCGGCGGGTCGGTCTGGCGGGATGGCTCCGGACGGGCCGGGCCCCAGGCCGCCGTCATGATCGCATCTTACGGGGAGCGCCGCGGCGGTGTCAAACCTACCTATCATTTATATGATATAAGTCAAGAGGGCGGGACCGGCCCCGAGGGCCGCCCCGATCCGGAGACCGAGATGACGCAAGCGAACGCATCGGCCACACCGCAGTACCGGCCGCTGTACCTCCAGGTGAAGGAGCTCCTTACCCGCAGCCTGGCGGCCGAGTGGGCGCCCGGAGACACCATCCCGAGCGAGCTCGAGCTCGCGGCGCGCTTCGGCGTGTCGCAGGGAACGGTGCGCAAGGCGATCGACGCTCTCGCCGCGGACAACCTGCTGGTGCGTCGCCAGGGCAAGGGGACGTTCGTCGCCAGCCACACCGAGGAAAAGACCTCGATGTTCCGGTTCCTGCGCCTTCGGCGGAACGACGGCCGTGACGAATATCCGGCGAGCCGGCTGGTAGGGGTGCGGCGCGGCAAGGCGCCCGCGGAGGTCGCGCGGGCGCTGGAGATCCGGACCGGCGATCCCGTCATCACCCTGCGGCGGCTCCTGGAATACGAGGGTCAACCCGCCGTGCTGGACGAGATCGTCGTGCCCGCGCCGCTGTTCAAGGGCCTCGATCGCCGGAGAGTGGAGCGCTACCGCGGATCGATGTACGGCCTGTTCGAGACGCAGTTCGGCGTGAGGATCGTGCGGGCGCAGGAGAAGCTCTCGGCGGTGGCCGCGGATCCGGCCCGCGCCGCGCTGCTGCGCGTCGTGCCCGGCTCACCGTTGCTCGCGGTGGAGCGCGTGACGTACTCGTTCGGCGACAAGCCGGTGGAATGGCGGCGCGGCCTCTGCTCGACGCGTAACCACCATTATCTCAACGACTTGAGCTAGCGAGCCGACGCGCGAGCGGTGGCGGCCGCGGTACGAATGACGGTATAATTTCGCACGGGGCGCATCGGGGGGAAGCCTCCCTGGGGCGCTCCGCGCACCTTCCATGTCCTCCGTCGAGCGCCCCGCGTCCAAGCCGCGCCCGGTCTACCTGAACCTGGCGCGAATCCGGCAACCGCTACCGGCCATCGTTTCGATCCTGCACCGCATCAGCGGTGCAGCGCTGTTCCTTGTCGGCGTACCCCTCCTGCTCGCCGGGATCCAGGCGAGCCTCGGTTCGAGTCAGTCGTTTGAAAGCTTCCGGGCGGCGATGACCACTCCGTTCGCCAAGATCGTACTGCTCGGACTGGCCTGGGCATATCTGCATCACTTCTGCGCCGGCCTGCGCTACCTTCTGCTCGACCTTCATCGGTTCATCGATCTCAAGCCGGCCCGGCAGTCGAGCGTGGTCGTCTTGATCGCAAGCCTCGTGCTGACGCTCGTCGTCGCGGTGCGACTGTGGTGAAACGGATCCTCGTCGGCGCCCACTACGGGCTCAAGGACTGGCTCGTACAGCGGCTTACCGCCGCGGTGATGGCGCTCTACACGCTGCTCTGGGTCGCGATCGCCGCCTACCAGGGTGGCATCGACTACGCGCTGTGGCAGGCGCTGTTCGCTAACACTGCCTTCCGGGTGGCGACGCTGATCTTCGGCCTCGCGCTGTTCTGGCACGCCTGGGTGGGGATGCGCGACATCTGGATGGACTACGTCAAGCCGACCGCGCCGCGGCTCGTGCTCGAGACGGCCACCGTTCTGGCGCTGCTGGGCTACGCCGGATGGCTCGTCGACATCCTGTGGGGAGCGCGGTGAGCGCCAGGCTGCCGGTGCGCAAGTTCGACGCCATCGTGGTCGGCGCCGGCGGCGCCGGGATGCGCGCGTCGCTGCAGCTCGCGGAAGCAGGCTTGTCGGTCGCGGTGCTCTCCAAGGTCTTCCCCACCCGGTCGCACACCGTCGCAGCGCAAGGCGGCATCGGAGCTGCGCTCGGCAACATGTCGGAGGACAGCTGGCTCTGGCACATGTACGACACGATCAAGGGCTCCGACTGGCTCGGCGACCAGGAGGCGATCGAGTACATGTGCAAGACGGCCCCGCGCGTCGTGTACGAGCTCGAGCACTTCGGCATGCCGTTCGACCGCAATCCCGACGGGACGATCTGGCAGCGGCCCTTCGGCGGCCATTCGATGAACTTCGGCGAGCGGCCGGTGCAGCGCGCCTGTGCGTCGGCCGACCGCACCGGGCATTCGATGCTGCACACGCTCTACCAGCGGAACCTACGCGCGCGCACTCAGTTCCTGGTCGAGTGGATGGCGCTCGATCTGGTCCGCGACGCCGAGGGCGACGTGCTGGGCGTCACGGCGCTGGAGATGGAGTCGGGCGAGCCGATGCTGCTGCAGGCCAAGGCGACGCTGCTCGCGACCGGGGGCGCGGGGCGCATCTTCGCGGCCAGCACCAACGCCTTCATCAATACCGGCGACGGGCTGGGGATGGCGGCGCGCGCCGGGCTGCCGCTCGAGGACATGGAGATGTGGCAGTTCCATCCCACCGGCGTGTACGGCGCCGGCGTGCTGATCACCGAAGGCGTGCGCGGCGAAGGCGGCATCCTGCTCAACTACAACGGCGAGCGCTTCATGGAGCGTTACGCCCCCAATCTCAAGGACCTCGCCTCGCGCGACGTCGTATCGCGGTCGATGGATCAGGAGATCAAGGAGGGCCGCGGCTGCGGGCCGCACAAGGACTACGTGCTCCTGAAGCTCGACCACCTCGGTCCCGAGATCATCACCAAGCGGCTGCCGTCGATCCGCGACATCGCCATCAAGTTCGCCAACGTCGACCCGATCCGCGAGCCCATTCCGGTCGTGCCGACGATCCACTACATGATGGGCGGCATCCCGAGCAACATCCACGGCCAGGTGGTCGCGCCCTCAGTCGACAGTCGCGACGGCGATCCCAACGCGGTGGTGCGCGGGCTGTACGCGATCGGCGAGTGCGCCTGCGTGTCGGTGCACGGCGCCAACCGGCTGGGCACCAACTCGCTGCTCGATCTGCTCGTCTTCGGGCGCGCCGCCGGCAACCATATCGTCGAGCAGCACGTCGCCCGGGGGGCCCACAAGCCGCTGCCCGCAGACGCGGGCGAGGCGTCCCTCGCGCGCCTCGCGCGCCTCGACGCCGCGAGCACCGGCGAGCAGGTCGCCGACGTCGCCAACACCCTGCGCAAGACGATGCAGGCGCACTGCGGCGTCTTCCGCAACCAGCAGCTCCTCTCCGAGGGCGTGGCGCGGGTGATGCAGCTCGAGCGGCGCGCGTGCAGCACTGCGATCAAGGATAAGAGCCGGACGTTCAACACGGCGCGGGTCGAGGCGCTCGAGCTCGACAATCTGATCGAGGTGGCCAAGGCGACGATCGTCTCGGCGGAGGCGCGGCGCGAGTCGCGCGGCGCCCAGGCGCGCAGCGACTACCCCGAGCGCGACGACCAGAACTGGCTCAAGCACACCCTGTGGTACCGCGAGGGCAACCGCCTCGACTACAAGCCGGTGAACCTGAAGCCACTGTCGGTTGACGCCTTCCCGCCGAAGGCCCGGACGTACTGATGAAGTTCCGCATCTACCGCTACGACCCGGAGCGCGACGCCGCTCCGCGCATGCAGGACTACGACATCGCCCTCGATCCGCACGACCGGATGCTGCTCGACGCGCTAATCCGGCTCAAGGCCCACGACGATACGCTCGCCTTCCGCCGCTCGTGCCGCGAGGGCGTCTGCGGCTCCGACGCGATGAACATCAACGGCAAGAACGGGCTCGCCTGCGTCACGAACCTGAAGACGCTCAAGGAGCCGGTCGAGCTGCGGCCGCTGCCCGGGTTGCCCGTGATCCGTGACCTGATCGTCGACATGAGCCAGTTCTTCAAGCAGTACCACTCGGTGCGGCCGTACCTGGTCAACGACACCCCGGTCCCGGAGAAGGAGCGGCTGCAGTCGCCGGAGGACCGCGAGGCCCTCGACGGACTCTACGAGTGCATCTTGTGCGCCTGCTGCTCCACGGCCTGTCCGTCGTTCTGGTGGAACCCGGACAAGTTCGTGGGCCCGGCGGGGCTGCTGCAAGCCTATCGCTTCATCGCCGACTCGCGCGACCTGGACACCGGGGCGCGTCTGGACAACCTCGAAGACCCCTACCGGTTGTTCCGCTGTCACACTATCATGAACTGCGTGGACGTCTGCCCGAAGGGACTCAATCCCACCAAGGCGATCAGCATGATCAAGGAGCTCATGGTGAAGCGGGCGGTGTGAATCCGCGTCGGCACCCCCATATCCGTGTAACGGACCTGGTGGCGCGGTGCTGATGCGATGCTGACACGCACCGAGCTCGATCGGCTGCGCTGGCGCTGCCGGCGCGGCATGTTGGAGAATGACCTGATCCTGACGCGCTTCTTGGATGCCCGTGGCGCCGGGATCACGGACCAGGAGGTCGTTGCGCTCGATCGGTTGCTCCGCTTGAGCGACAGCGAGCTGTGGGACCTGCTAGCGGGCCGGCAAGAGCCCGTCGACGCGGCGGTGAAGCCGCTGCTGGATGCACTGCGTGCCATCTGAAGGAGGCGTGCCGGCGCGCCCCGCCTGCCACGCCTGTTCCGTCTCTCGCCTGGAGTAAGACGACATGCCCGACCGCACTGCGACCCTAAGCTTCAACGACGGCACCGAGCCGATCACCTTCCCCATCCTGAGCGGCACGATCGGCCCCGACGTGGTCGACATCCGTACGCTCTACGGCAAGACCGGGAAGTTCACGTACGATCCGGGGTACCTGTCGACGGCCTCGTGCGCCTCGACGATTACCTACATCGACGGCGACAAGGGCGAGCTGCTCTACCGCGGCTACCCGATCGAGCAACTCGCCGTGCAATGCGACTTCCTCGAGGTCTGCTATCTCCTGCTGCAGGGCGAGCTGCCGAACGCCAAGCAGAAGGCCGAGTTCGTGCACACGGTCACGCAGCACACGATGGTGCACGAGCAGATGGCCGCTTTCTTCCGCGGCTTCCGGCGCGACTCGCACCCCATGGCCATGCTGGTGGGCGTCGTGGGATCGCTCTCCGCGTTCTACCACGACTCGCTCGACATCACCGATCCGTACCACCGCCACGTCTCGGCGATCCGCCTCATCGCCAAGCTGCCGACGCTGGTGGCGATGTGCTACAAGTACACCATCGGCCAGCCGTTCGTCTATCCGCGCAACGACCTCTACTACACCGCGAACTTCATGCGCATGATGTTCTCGGTGCCGTGCGAGGAATACAAGATCAACGACGTGCTGGTGCGGGCGCTCGACCGGATCTTCATCCTGCACGCCGATCACGAGCAGAACGCGTCGACTTCCACGGTGCGGCTGGCGGGCTCCTCCGGCGCGAACCCGTTCGCCTGCATCGCCGCGGGCATCGCCTGTCTGTGGGGACCGGCGCACGGCGGCGCCAACGAGGCCGTGCTCAACATGCTGGAAGAGATCGGCGACGTCTCCAAGATCGGAGAGTTCATCCACAAGGCGAAGGACAAGAACTCGCACGTGCGCCTCATGGGCTTCGGCCACCGCGTGTACAAGAATTATGACCCGCGCGCGAAGCTCATGCGCGAGACCTGCCACGAGGTGCTCGAAGAGCTGGGGCTGCACGACGATCGGCTGTTCAAGCTGGCCCTGGCGCTGGAGAAGATCGCGCTCGAGGACGACTACTTCGTCCAGCGCAAGCTCTACCCCAACGTCGACTTCTACTCCGGTATCGTCCAGCGCGCGCTCGGCATTCCGGTGAGCCTTTTCACCGCGATCTTCGTGCTCGCCCGCACCGTGGGCTGGATCGCGCAGTGGAACGAGATGATCTCGGACCCCGAGCAGAAGATCGGCCGGCCGCGGCAGCTCTTCACGGGATCGAAGCGGCGCGACGTGAAGCCGATCGCGCAGCGCTAGGCCGGCGGATCGACGACGAGGTGCGGCAATGAGCGTCATGCAGCAGTACCAGGCGACGAGCGCGCTGTTCGGCAGCAACGCGCCATTTATCGAGCAGCAGTACGAGATCTACCTCGCCGATCCCGGCGCGGTGAGCGCGGACTGGCGCGCGTACTTCGACGCGCTTCGCGACGGCGCGCCGGACGTGGCGCACGCGCCGGTGATCGATTCCTTCATCCAGCTCGCCAAGAACCGGCGGCTGGCCGCGCCGATGGTCGACGCGCAGGCGATGCAGAAGCTCACCCTCGTACTGCGCCTCATCAGCAAGTACCGCACGCTTGGCATGTTCCAGGCCGATCTCGATCCGCTCAAGCGGCGCGAGCGCCCCTACATCGCCGACCTCGACGTCAGGACCTACGGCTTCACTGAGGCCGACATGGAGACCGAGTTCGAGGTCGGCTCGTACCGCGGCGCGCCGGACGGCGCCAGCCGGATGCGGCTGCGCGACTTGATCGCCGCGTTGCAGGAGACCTATTGCGGCCACTTTGGCGCCGAGTACATGTACATGTCGGACACGCCGCAGAAGCGCTTCATCCAGAACTGGATCGAGCCGCTGCGATCGCGGCCGCGCTATCCGTCGGAGTTCCGCCGCCACATCCTCGAGCGGTTGACCGCGGCCGAGACGCTCGAGCGCTATCTCGGCACGCGCTACGTCGGGCAGAAGCGCTTCTCGGGCGAGGGCAACGATTCGCTCATCCCAATGCTCGACCATCTGGTCCAGAAAGGCGGCGCCGCGGGCGTGCAGGAGATGGTGATCGGGATGGCGCACCGGGGCCGGCTCAACGTGCTGGTCAACACACTGGGCAAGATGCCGGCGAGCCTGTTCGCGGAGTTCGAAGGCAAGTCCGCGGGCGAGCTCTCGGCCGGAGATGTGAAATACCACCAGGGCTTCTCGTCCGACGTGACCACCCCCGGCGGCCCGATGCACCTGACGCTCGCCTTCAATCCGTCGCACCTGGAGATCGTCGACCCGGTCGTCGAAGGCTCCGTGCGGGCGCGGCAGCATCGTCGCAAGGACGCGAAATTCGATCAGGTGATGCCAGTGCTCATCCACGGCGACGCGGCGATCGCCGGTCAAGGCGTGGTGCAGGAGACGCTCAACCTCTCCCAGACCCGCGGCTACCGCACCGGCGGCACGATCCACATCGTGGTGAACAACCAGATCGGCTTCACCACCTCCGATCCGCGCGACACCCGCGGCACGCTCTACTGCACGGACGTGGCGAAGATGGTCGAGGCGCCGATCCTCCACGTCAACGGCGACGATCCCGAGGCGTGCCTGCTCGCGGTCGAGATCGCGATCGCATTCCGGCAGAAGTTCGACAAGGACGTGTTCATCGACCTGGTGTGCTTCCGGCGCCAGGGGCACAACGAGGCCGACGAGCCGATGATCACCCAGCCGCTCATGTACAAGTCGATCCGTGTCCACCAGGGCACTCGCGCACTCTATGCCGAGCGGCTGGCGGCCGCGGGCGTGATCAAGCCCGAGGACGCCGAAGCGATGATCGCGGCCTATCGCAACGCCATGGACAAGGGCCTGCACACCAATACGACGATCCTGTCGAACTACAAGCCGCCGTTCGCCGTCGACTGGACGCCGTATCTCGGCAAGCACTGGACCGACGAGGCCCAGACCGCGGTGGCGATGAAGGCGCTCAAAGCGCTCGCCCGCAAGGTGACCGACGTGCCGCCGGAGTTCAAGCTGCATCCGCGGGTGGAGAAGGTGATCGCCGACCGGCGGGCGATGGGCGAGGGCGAGCTTGCGCTCGACTGGGGCATGGGCGAGACGCTCGCCTACGCGAGCCTCCTCGACCAGGGATTCGGCGTGCGGCTGTCCGGACAGGACTCGGCCCGCGGCACGTTCTCGCACCGCCACGCCGTGCTGCACGATCAGAATCGCGAGAAGTGGGATGCCGGCACGTGGATTCCCCTGCAGCACATCCGGGAAGGGCAGCCGGATTTCGAGATCATCGACTCGGTGCTGTCCGAGGAAGCCGTCCTGGGCTTCGAATACGGCTACGCCACCTCCGAGCCCACCGCGCTGGTGATCTGGGAAGCGCAGTTCGGCGATTTCGCCAATGGGGCGCAGGTGGTGATCGACCAGTTCATCGCCGCCGGCGAAGTGAAATGGGGCCGCATCTGCGGCCTCACGCTGCTCTTGCCGCACGGCTACGAGGGGCAGGGCCCCGAGCACTCCTCGGCGCGCCCGGAGCGCTTCCTGCAGCTGTGCGCCGAGCACAACCTGCAGGTATGCGTGCCGACCAATCCGGCGCAGATCTTTCATCTGCTGCGCCGGCAGATGGTGCGCAGGTTCCGCAAGCCGCTCATCGTCATGAGCCCGAAGAGCCTGCTGCGCCACAAGGCAGCCATGTCCACGCTGGAGGACCTTGCGGCCGGCCGCTTCCATACGGTGATCGGCGACAGTGAGACGCTCAACGACGTCCGGCGGGTGATCGTCTGCAGCGGCAAGGTCTACTACGACCTCGTCGAATACCGCCATGAGCACAAGATCGGCGACATCGCGCTGCTCCGCCTCGAGCAGCAGTACCCGTTCCCGCACGCCGACTTCCGTGCCGAGATCGCGCGCTACCCGGGAGCGAAGGAAGTCGTCTGGTGCCAGGAAGAGCCGCAGAACCAGGGCGCGTGGTATCGGCTGCGGGCGTATCTGCGTGGCGACATCGACGAGCGTCAGATGCTCGCCTACGCCGGCCGTCCCATCTCCGCTTCGCCGGCGGTGGGCTACGCGGCGAAGCATCTGGCCCAGCAGCAGCAGCTCGTCGCCGACGCATTCGCCGCGGAGCTTCGGTCCGGCGAGATGGTGACGGCGCATTGAGCCGATCCGCGGCGGCGCCACGCTGCAGAAGACGAAGCCAAGAATGCTGATCGAAGTCAAAGTGCCCGTGCTCCCGGAGTCGGTGACCGAAGCCACGCTGGTCAACTGGCACAAAAAGGCCGGCGAGCCCGTCGGTCGCGACGAGAACCTGGTCGACGTCGAGACCGACAAGGTCGTGCTCGAACTGCCCGCGCCGGGCGCGGGCGTGCTCACCGAGATTCGGAAGCCCGACGGCTCGACCGTGGCCGCGCAGGAGGTGATCGCGGTCATCGACACCGAGGGCAAGAACGCGGGCGCGGCCGCGCCGGCCGCTCGAGTGGCGGGCACGGCTCCCGCGGTCGCGCCGACGCCGGGCGCTCCGTCTCCGAGCGCAGCGCCCGCTGGCGCTCCGTCGCCCGCGGCTCCGGACGGGGAAGCCGACGCACTGCCGGCGGCACGCAAGCTCATGGCGGAAGCCGGGCTGCGCCCGGAGGAGGTGTCGGGAACTGGGCGCGGCGGCCGCGCGACCAAGGGCGACGTGCTCGCGGCCGCAGCGCGGGCGGGCGCAGCCGCCGGCGCGCCCCAGGCGCGCGGACCGCAACCCGCGCCGACGCCGGTCCAGGCGCCGCCCGTCGCGCCGCCGCCGGTGCAGCTGCCGCCCGGCCTGAGCGCGCGCCCGGAGCAGCGCGTGCCGATGTCCCGGCTGCGCCAGCGCGTCGCGGAACGACTGGTCCAGTCGCAATCCACCGCCGCCATCCTGACCACGTTCAACGAGGTCAACATGGCCACGGTGATCGAGCTGCGCAACCGCTACAAGGAGCGCTTCGAGCGCGAGCACGGCGTGAAGCTCGGCTTCATGGGCTTCTTCGTGAAGGCCGTCGTGCATGCCCTGAAGAGATTCCCGATGGTCAACGCTTCCATCGACGGCGGCGACATCGTCTACCACGGCTATTTCGACATCGGCATCGCGGTGGGAAGCCCGCGCGGCCTGGTGGTGCCGATCTTGCGCGACGCCGACCAGATGTCGATCGCCGACATCGAGCGCCAGATCGCCGACTTCGGCCAGCGAGCGCAGGACGGCAAGCTCGCGGTCGAGGAGCTCACCGGCGGCACCTACACGATCTCCAACGGCGGCGTGTTCGGCTCGATGCTCTCCACGCCGATCATCAATCCGCCCCAGTCGGCCATCCTCGGCGTGCATGCGACTCGAGAGCGCGCCGTGGTCGAGAACGGCCAGGTCGTCGTGCGGCCGATGAACTATCTCGCCCAGTCGTACGATCACCGGATCATCGACGGCCGCGAAGCGGTCCTGTCGCTGATGGCGATCAAGGAAGCGCTGGAAGACCCGGCGAGGCTGCTCCTTGACCTGTGACAGGCCATTCGCAGAGAGAGACGCCGAGACAGGCAGAGTGCTCGTGGCGTGCTCCGTGCCTAGGTGTCTCCTTGTGAAAACCGCGTCCCATCGTGGCTGATCCATTCGACGTCGCCGTCATCGGCGCCGGGCCCGGCGGCTACATCGCCGCCATCCGCGCCGCACAGCTCGGCTTACGGACCGCGTGCATCGACGACTGGAAGACGGCCGACGGCAAGCCGGCGCCCGGCGGCACCTGCACCAACGTCGGCTGCATCCCGTCGAAGGCGTTGCTGCAGTCCTCGGAGAATTTCGAGCACGCGGGCCACGCCTTCGCCGAGCACGGCATCGACGTGACCGGCCTGACGCTCGACCTGGCCCGGATGCTCTCGCGCAAGGACAAGGTCGTGCGCCAGAACAACGACGGAATCCTGTATCTGTTCAAGAAGAACAAGGTCGCGTTCTTCAGCGGCGTGGGGAGCTTCACGGGCGGCGTGCCCGGCGCGTGGCAGATCGAGGTCGAAGGCACAAACGGCGCGTCGCTCGTGGCGAAGCACGTCATCGTCGCCACGGGATCGAAGCCCCGCGCTCTGCCCGGAGCGGATTTCGACCGCGCGCTGATTCTCGACAACGACGGCGCGCTGGCGATGCCGCAGGTGCCGAAGCGCCTGGGCGTGGTCGGCGCGGGCGTGATCGGGCTGGAGCTCGGCAGCGTGTGGCGAAGGCTCGGCGCCGCGGTGACGATTGTCGAAGTGCTGCCGACCTTCCTCGGCGGCGCCGACGCCGACGTGTCGAAGGAAGCGTGGAGGCAGTTCACCCGTCAGGGCCTCATCATCCGTCTCGGCGTGAAGATCACCAAGGTGACGCAGGGCGAAGGCGCCGTCGTCGAGTACACCGATGCCGAAGGCAAGCCGGGAAGCGAGCGCTTCGACAAGCTGATCGTGTCGATCGGCCGCGTGCCGCACACGGCGGGCCTCAATGCGCGGGCGATTGGTCTCAAGCTCGACGAGCGCGGCTTCGTGGCTGTGGACGGCGATTGCCGCACGAGTCTCGACGGTATTTGGGCGATCGGCGACGTCGTGCGCGGGCCGATGCTCGCGCACAAGGCCGAGGAGGAGGGCGTTGCCGTGGCCGAGCGCATCGCTGGCCAGCGGCCGCACGTCGACTTCAACACCGTGCCGTGGGTGATCTACACCTCGCCGGAGATCGCCTGGGTCGGCCAGACCGAGCAGCAGCTCAAGGACGCCGGCGTCGACTATCGCGCCGGGTCGTTCCCGTTCACCGCCAACGGGCGAGCGCGCGCGCTGGGCGATACGCGCGGCTTCGTCAAGCTGCTCGCGGATGCGACAACGGATCGCATCCTCGGGATGCACGCGATCGGCCCGATGGTCTCGGAGCTCATCGCCGAGGGCGTGGTCGCCATGGAGTTCGGCGCGTCGAGCGAGGACATCGCGCGCATCTGTCATGCGCATCCGTCGCTCTCCGAGGCAGTCAAAGAGGCGGCCCTGGCCGTCGACAAGCGAACGCTGAACCTGTGAGCGGCACCGGCCGCAGCCTCCCGTCGTGAACGACGCCGCCCGGTCGTCGGTCCCGGCCGCGGGGCCGCTGTTCCGCTTCCTGCAGCCCGATCTCGAGCGCCGCGGCAGCGCGCTCGACAGCGCCCAAGAGCGCGCGCTCCTCCGGCTGCAGCGGCTCTACGACGAGCTGGTCGGCTTCAAGCGCGCGCGGCGCTCGCTCCTGCGCTGGCTCGCTCCACCGCCGCCGCCCCAAGGCGTTTACCTTTGGGGCGCGGTGGGGCGCGGGAAGAGCTTTCTCATGGACCAGTTCTACGCCGCACTGCCCTACCGCCGGAAGACCCGCGTGCACTTTCACCCCTTCATGCGCTCGGTGCACCAGGAGCTCACGACCCTTCACCGCGAGGAGGACCCCCTGGCCACCGTCGCCGCCCGCATCGCGCGCCGCTACCGTGTCGTGTGCTTCGACGAGTTCCACGTCGCCGACGTCGCCGACGCAATGATCCTGGGGCGGCTGTTCCGCGCGCTGTTCGGCCACGGCATCGTGTTCGTCACCACGTCGAATTATCATCCCGACGCCCTCTACCCCAACGGGCTGCAGCGGGAGAACCTGCTGCCGACCATCGCCTTGCTCAAGACCTGGCTGGACGTGGTGGATGTCGACGGGGACACCGATTACCGTCTGCGCGAGCTGGAGCAGGCGACAGTGTACTGCACGCCGCTGGGACCCGATGCCGATGCCGCGCTCGCCCGGCGCTTCGAGCGCATGCGCCCCGGACCGCTCGAGGATCCGCGGTTGACCATCGAATCCCGGCCACTGACCGCGCGGGCGCGCGCGGGAAGCCTCGTCTGGTTCGACTTCGCGACGCTGTGCGATGGTCCGCGCTCGCAGCGCGACTATCTGGAGATCGCCCGCCGGTTCGCGGTGGTGATCCTCTCCGGCGTCCCGCGCATGACGCCCGACATGGGCGACGCCGCGCGGCGCTTTACCTGGCTCGTCGACGTGCTCTACGATCATCGGGTAAAGTTGGTGCTCTCGGCCGCGGCCCCCGCCGAAGAGCTGTACCGGCAAGGACCCAACAGCCAGGATTTCGCGCGCACCGTGAGCCGCTTGATCGAGATGCGCACTCGAGACTACATGGCGTTGCCGCACCGGGCGGGCGAGTCAGCCCCTGCGTCGACGCCGTCCTGAGGAGGACCCCACCCATGCACCGCTTCAAGGCCTACCGCACATTCCAGGACGAGCAGGGCGTGTCCAGCCGCTTCGTGGAGATGACCGAGGAGGAGCTCGATCCGGGCGACGTGCTGGTGCGCACCAAATACTCGACGATCAACTACAAGGATGCGCTGTCGTACAACGGAGCGGGGCGCATCATGCGCAAATTTCCCACCGTCGGGGGCATCGACATGGCGGGCACCGTCGAGAGCTCCACCGACGCGCGCTGGAAGAAGGGCGACAAGGTCGTGGTGCACGCCTACGACATGGGCGTGGCTCACGACGGCGGCTACGCCGAATACGTTCGCGTTCCGGGCGACTGGATCGTCCGCCGGCCCGACAGCATGACGGCGTTCGACGCCATGACGATGGGCACGGCCGGCTTCACCGCCGCGCAGGCAATCATGCTGATGGAGCACAACGGGCTCGCGCCCGACAAGGGGCCGGTCGCGGTGTCGGGAGCCACCGGCGGCGTGGGCAGCGTGGCGATCGAGATCCTCGCCAAGATCGGCTACCACGTCGTGGCGATCACGGGGAAAGAGGAGGAGGCGCGCTATCTGCACGGGCTGGGCGCCAAGGAGGTCCGCCTGCGGCAGTCGATCGATTCCGCCGCTATGCGGCCGCTCGAGAAGGCGATCTGGGCTGGCGCCGTCGACAACCTCGGCGGGCCGGTGCTGTCCTGGCTACTGGCGACGATGAAGATCGGCGGGACCGTGGCCTCCGTGGGACTCGCGGCGAGTTCCCAGCTCGAAACGACGGTGATGCCGTTCATCCTGCGCGGCGTGCGCCTATTGGGCGTGGACAGCGCCAACTGCCCGATGGAGCTGCGGCAGAAGATCTGGAACAAGCTCGCCGGTCCGTGGCGCCCCAACCGCGTGCACGACTCGGTGCGGACCATCGACTTCGAGGATCTGCCGACGCACTTCGATGCCTATTTGAAAGGGCTCGTTCGCGGGCGAACGGTCGTGCGCATCGGCGCCGACAGCCATCCCTAGGCGCGAATTTATTCGCGCGACCTTGATCCGGCGCAACGATTCGCCCGGCGGCTTCGGCTAACGTCGCCGGGAAACCGTCGCGGGAGGAGAGTACCGTGGCCACGTACGCGCAGGCATATCGTCGGTCGATCCACGAGCGCGACCGGTTCTGGCGCGAGAAGGCGCAGCTCGTCGACTGGCAGACGCCTTTCGAGACCGTTCTCGACTACCGCCGCCCGCCGTTCGCACGCTGGTTCGTCGGCGGCCGCATCAACCTCTGCCACAACGCGATCGACCGCCATCTCGCCGCGCGCTCGGCGCAGCCCGCGCTCATCTACATCTCCACCGAGACCGGCACCGAGCGCAGCTACACCTTCGCCGAGCTGGCGAAGGAGGTGAACCGCTTCGCCGCGATCCTCCAGGCGCAGGGCGTGGGACGTGGCGATCGGGTGCTCATCTACATGCCGATGATCCCGGAGGCCGTGTTCGCGATGCTCGCCACGGTGCGCATCGGCGCCATTCACTCCGTGGTCTTCGGCGGCTTCGCGGCGGCTAGCCTCGCCACGCGCATCGACGACGCGCGGCCGAAGGCAATGGTCACGGCCGATGCCGGCATGCGCGGCGGAAAGAGCATTCCCTACAAGCATCTGGTCGACGAGGCGCTGCGGCTCGCGCAGCATCCTCCGAGCAAGGTGATCATCGTCGACCGCAAGCTCGATCCGGAGATGAGCCGCGTGGCGGGTCGCGATCTCGACTATGCGACGCTCGCCGCGGCCCACGCCGGCGCGAGCGTGCCGTGCGTGTGGCTCGAATCCTCCGAGCCGTCGTACATCCTCTACACCTCGGGCACGACCGGGAAGCCCAAGGGCGTACAGCGCGACACCGGCGGCTACGCCGTGGCGCTCGCCGCCTCCATGCGCGACATCTTCTGCGTCGAGCCCGGCGAGACGATGTTCACCACCAGCGACATCGGCTGGGTGGTCGGACACTCGTACATCGTCTACGCGCCGCTCATCAACGGCTCGACCACGATCCTCTACGAGGGGCTGCCGATTCGCCCGGACGCGGGCGTGTGGTGGCGGATCGTCGCGCAGCACAAGGTGTGCACGATGTTCAGCTCGCCCACCGCGATCCGGGTGCTCAAGAAGCAGGATCCGGCGTACATGAGGAAGTACGATCTCTCCAGTCTGCGCTATCTGTTTCTCGCCGGCGAGCCGCTCGACGAGCCGACCGCCCGCTGGGCCGCCGATTCGCTCGGCCTGCCGGTCGTCGACCACTACTGGCAGACCGAGAGCGGCTGGCCGATCCTGTCTGCGCAGCCGGGCATCGAAGACACGCCGCGGAAGTTCGGGAGCCCCTCGTTCCCCGTGTGCGGCTACGACGTGAAGCTGTTGCACGAAGGAACGGGAGAGGAGGTCGGCAGCAACGAGAAAGGCGTGCTGGCCATCGCGCCGCCGCTTCCCCCCGGATGCATGACGACCGTCTGGGGCGACGACGAGCGGTTCGTGTCGACCTACTTCACGACCATTCCGGGCAAGCAGGTGTACTCGACGTTCGACTGGGCGACGCGCGATCAAGACGGCTACTACTTCGTGCTGGGCCGCACCGACGACGTGATCAACGTCGCCGGCCATCGGCTGGGCACGCGCGAGATCGAGGAAGCCGTCCAGGCGCACTCGGGCATCGCCGAGGTCGCCGTGGTCGGCGTGGCCGACCCGCTCAAAGGCCAGAT
>Ga0335081_10002306_pt1 | contig 30023 bp, 25 predicted proteins | sample Lox_Sample_35_FD_206713 | JGI IMG/M metagenome (GOLD analysis project Ga0335081, IMG submission 206713) | Soil microbial communities from Loxahatchee National Wildlife Refuge, Florida, United States - Lox_Sample_3.5 | ecosystem: Environmental > Terrestrial > Soil > Wetlands | place: USA...
CTTGGCGGCTTCTTCCATCGACATGACGCGGAAGCCGTCCATCACGGCCTCGAGGGCTTTGGTGGGATCGACTTCGGTGACGATGACTTCGGCTCCGGCGCCACGGGCGCGGGAGGCGAGGCCGCGGCCGCACCATCCGTAGCCGGCGACGACGAATTTGGATCCGGCGAGAAGGAAGTTGGTGGCGCGGATGATGCCGTCGATGGTGGACTGTCCGGTGCCGTAACGGTTGTCGAACAGGTGCTTGGTGTCGGCGTCATTGACGGCGACGATGGGGAATTTCAGGACGCCTTCCTTCGACATGGCGCGGAGGCGGATGACGCCGGTGGTGGTCTCTTCGGTGCCTCCGATGACAAACTGGAGCGCGTCGGTGCGCTTGGTGTGGAGGAGGGAGACGAGGTCGGCGCCGTCGTCCATGGTGATCTGCGGCTTGTGATCGATGGCGGCGATGATGTGCTGGTAGTAAGTGTCGTTGTCCTCACCCTTGATGGCGTAGACAGGGATGTTGAAATCGCGCACGAGCGACGCGGCAACATCGTCCTGGGTGGAGAGCGGGTTGGAGGCGCAGAGTACGACGTCGGCTCCGCCATCGCGCAGGCAGATGGCGAGGTTGGCGGTCTCGGCGGTGACGTGCAGGCAGGCCGAGATGCGGACGCCCTGCAGCGGCTGGTTCTTGATGAATTCCTTGCGGATGATCTGCAGGACCTTCATCGATTGGTTCGCCCACTCGATGCGTTTCTTTCCCAGATCGGCCAGTTCGATGTTCTTGATGTCACAGTTGATGGCGGCGGTTGACATGCTGCTCCTCTTTATTAGCTGCTAGCTACTAGCTGCTAGCTTCTAGCTTTTTTGATTTATGGCGCGCTTCGTGGCGCTCGGGGGATTACGGCTTAATTTGTAGTCCGCACTTATTTTCTCAGATTACCGCAAAATTCCGTACTGGTAATGTCTCCAATTCGCGGCTTGCTTGCGACTTTGGGACTACGCCCCGGGTAACGGCACTCATTTAGATCCGTCCCACATTCGTTGTCATTCCGAAGCCGCCGTTTTTGGCGGCGAGGGATCTGCTGGTCGCCTGCATCTGATGCGCTGCCGGCTGACAGCAGATTCCTCCGTCGCTTCGCTCGTCGGAATGACAAAAGCGTTCGAGCTACTTTCTTGCCAACGCTGGTTCTTTTACACCCGCATCGCTGGCTAGTTTCGCGGCCTTGTCGGTCGCTTCCCAGGTGAAGTCGGGGTCGGTGCGTCCGAAGTGGCCGTAGGCTGCCGTCTTCTTATATATAGGACGGCGCAGGTTCAGCGACTCGATGATGCCGCGCGGCGTCAGCTTGAAGTGCGAGCGAATGATGTCCGGAATGACGGACGGATCAACTTTCTCGGTGCCGAAAGTTTCGACCAGCACGCTGACCGGATCGGCGACGCCGATGGCGTAGGCGAGTTGGACTTCGCACTTGTCGGAGAGTCCGCCGGCTACGACGTTCTTGGCGATATAGCGCGCCATGTAGGCAGCCGAGCGGTCGACCTTGGTCGGATCTTTTCCGGAGAATGCGCCGCCGCCGTGACGTCCCATGCCGCCGTAGGTATCGACGATGATCTTGCGGCCGGTGAGTCCGGTATCGCCCATGGGGCCGCCGATGACGAAGCGTCCCGTGGGATTGATGTGGTACTTGGTGTCTTCGTCGAGAAGTTGCGGCGGGATCACGGCCTGGATGACATGCTTCTGAATGCCGGCGCGAAGATCGTCATTGGAAACGGTCTCAGCATGCTGCGTCGAGATGACGACGGCGTCGACACGGATCACTTTGCCGTTCGCGTCATATTCAACTGTAACTTGGGATTTGCCGTCGGGCCGGAGGAAGGGAAGCGTTCCATCTTTGCGCTTTTTCGAAAGCTGCATGGTCAGCTTGTGCGCCAGTGAAATGGAAGTCGGCATGTAATCCGAATTCTCATTCACGGCGAAGCCGAACATCATGCCCTGGTCGCCGGCGCCTCCGGTGTCTACACCCATAGCGATGTCGCCGGACTGCTTGTTGATGCTGGAGATGACGGCGCAGGTGTTGCAGTCAAAACCGTGGAGGGCGTTGTCGTATCCGATGGACTGGACGGTTCCGCGAACGACCTGCTGGAAGTCGACGTAAGCCTTGGTGGTGATTTCTCCGGCGATCATGACTAGGCCGGTGGCGGTGAGAGTTTCGCAGGCGACGCGGCTGACGGGATCGTCGGTGAGGCAAGCGTCGAGGATGGCGTCGGAAATCTGGTCGGCGATCTTATCGGGATGGCCTTCCGTGACGGATTCAGAAGTGAACAAGGAACGATTTTTCGATGGCAATGATTTGTCTCCTTAAGATTGCACTGGGCCGCGGGGCTTCAGGGCAAGTCGTTACGCACCTGGTCCAACGTTTATTTGTCGGTTCACCAGCGGAAATCCAACTGGCCGCGGTTGCCGCGGCGGACTGGGAGGAAGTCCTTGTAAGAGGCTAACAGAGGGGGTGCGGGGATGCAATGGTTTTGGGTGTAAGTGGAATGGGGAGAGTTGAATAGCGGAAATTGGGGGGTGGGCGGGAGAGGCTGCGCGGGCAGGGGCTAAAGCCCAATGTTCCTGGGAGGGACCCTGACGCGGCCCTTAAAGGGCCGCTCTTCCACGGCTCTGACTCAGGCCAGGCGAGGGGGCCGATCTTCCACAGTTGTGACTCGGGCCACGGGCTGGTGTGACAGGGGCACTGGGACACAGACCACTTCCCGTATTAGATAAGGTGCGTCAGGGTTAGACTGGCTCGTTCAGTCCGCCGAGGACAAATCGGCTATGCATTTTGTCATTCATGCACCGGGAGCAAAGGAATGTTTTTAATCCGAAGTGGGGTTGTCTTTCTGAGCTTGTTCATTGGCACTGGAATTTCGGCAGGCCAGGCTGCCAAGATCCAAGTCTGGCCGGTGGATTCGCTGACGAAAGTGTTTCCGAATGTTGGACCAGCGGCGGCATCTTCGGTTGCGCCGGAGTATTGGGCTGCGCGGGGACAGCATCTCAGCATTCAGTTTGCGATGCGGTCGGCGAAAGAGGTGAAGGGGCTTAACGCCGATGTGAGTTTGAAGAATGCGAAGGGTCAGACTTGTGATTGCGTGACGGTGCGGCGTGTTGGATACGTGGTGGTTGGGTCGCATTCGGAGGATACGCCGGAGGATGAACTGATCGGAGAGGCGCCGGGGTGGTATCCCGATCCGCTGTGGAATTTGCCGATGGATCTGGACGCGAATCGGACGCATTCGTTATGGATCACGGTGACGGTTCCCGCTGAGTCTGCTGCCGGTTTATATCGAGGAACGCTGGACGTGAGGGTGGGAGATAAGAGTGTGGCGCGGAGGGAATTCCGCGTCCATGTGGTTGCGGCAACGGTTCCCAGCCAGCGCACGCTGAAAGTTACGACCTGGTTCAATGTGAGCGACGCTGCGTCCCGCCAGTTTTATGATGCTCCGCAATTCTCGGATGCATGGTGGACGATGATCGAAAATTTCGGGAAGGTGATGGCGGATCATCGGCAGAACATGGTTGTGACTCCGCTGATGGATCTGATTACGCCGAGTATAGATGGCGGCAACCTGAGATATGACTTTGCGAATTTCGACCGATGGGTTGAGACGTTCCGTAGGGCCGGAGTGATCGGGTACATCGAGGGCGGGCATTTGCTCGGACGGGCGGGAAGTTACGATGCGGCTTTGACTGTTCCGGCATTTGTCATTGAGAACGGCAGAGTAGTGAGGCAAGACCTTACGCCGGATGATCCTCGAGTCGAGCCATATCTAACGAATTTTCTTTCGGCGCTGAATGCTCATTTGACGGAGAAAAATTGGAAGTCGATTTATCTCCAACACATTCTGGATGAGCCGCATGGCAACGAGCCGCCGCAATATGCGCGCGTCGGCGAACTTGTGCATAAGAATTTGCCCGGCGTGCTGACGATGGATGCGATCGACGCGTCGGAAATGCGGGATGAACTGAAAAACAATTGCGACATCTGGGTACCGCAGCTGGGCCGGTTCGATTCGCAGATGGATTTGATTCGCGACCGGATACAGAGTGGGCATGAGGTGTGGTTTTATACATGTCTGTTTCCGAACAAGCGTTATTTGAACCGGCTGATGGACTATCCGCTGCTGAAGGTGCGGCTTCTGCAGTGGCTGAACTTCCGATATGGATTCACGGGATTTCTGCATTGGGGATGGAACTTCTGGACTCCGGACCCGGTGAAGGATACGCAGCCGGTGATCGATGCGAACACGCAGTTGCTGCCTTCCGGGGATGCGTTCATTGTTTATCCGGATAAGGCTGGAAAGTCGGTGTATAGCTCGATCCGGTTGGAAACGATGCGAGAGGGAATTGAAGATTACGAATTACTGATGCTGCTGCGGCAGAAGAATCCTGCGCTGGCGGAGCAGCTTTCGGAGGCGGCGATTCAATCGTTCACGGAGTATGTGCGCGATCCGGCGGCGTTTCGAGGGATTGAGAGGAAGATGCTTGAGGGGGTTGGGAATTGAGTATCAAAGGCTTTTACCGCTGAGGTCGCTGAGGACTGCCGCTGAGTGCGCTGAGACAAGCATTTCACCGGACTCTTTCGCCGCTTCGCGGCTGCGGTGTTACTTCCGTCCGCATAGGGAGAATTCCCTGAGGAAGCATGAAAGATTGAACCCAACTCGGGGTCCTTCGACGCCGTGGCCACTCGTTCGTTGCGTCCGCTTCGCTCAGGTGACAGTGCACTTTTGGGGCAGCCGTTGCTAAGTCATCCGCCAAAGTCAAAGGCAGCGGGCGGGGCGCCCGCTCCACAATTGCAGTAGCGCACCCAAAATTCCTACAGATACTTGAGCCACGGGTCGGTGCGTTTTGCTTTTACTTCTGCGAACCAGCGACAGGCTGGGTAGAGAAGTGCGATTGTGATTGCCCACACTCCATAAAGAAGAGGGAGGCTCCAGGTGTAGCCGTCTGGAGGCTCGGGGTTGCCCATGGGGTGATTTGCGAAGAGCCAAGGGTTGACGGCTCCTTCACGGATCTTTGAGACGATCAACGCTAGCGCGTGAATCAGGGGGATGTGGAGGACGTAGTAGAAGAACGGGACGCGTCCGAAAACCGTGATGGCGCGAGCTACCACGCCGCGGGCGTTTTCGAGAATTGGGATCAGGGCGATGATCGGGCCCAGCGTCATCAGGAGATAGTTCAGCGACGCCGGATATTTGTTGCAGTTGAGGAAAGAGAGAAATGCCGGCATGGGGCGCTCGGGTGTTGGGCCATGCCACGGGCGCGGATCGCCGTAGAGGTTGAATCCGCGGAGGATGAGGAACAGGGCGATTGCTCCTAGCCCGATCATCAGACAAAGGCTGTTGCGGCGCGCTGGTTCGAAAGCCAGGATTTTGCCGAAGGCGTAACCGGCGGCCATGACGCCGATCCAGGGAATGATGGAGTAGAGCACCATGAGGTTCGGGCCGTTGGGGCCGAACTGCACCGGACCTGCGTAGAAGCCGATGTAGAGAATTTTCCAGAGGCCGGAGAATTTGCTGGCATTCAGATTTTCGGTGATCTGGAAGAAACGCGAATCCATAACGTTGTGCGCAGCGATGATGATTACGCCGATGGCTGCGGTGATTGGGAGCGGGAGTTTTACGAGTGCGGCCATGAGGATCATGCAGACGCCGATGACCCAGAGGACTCCGGCCATTTCGTAGTGGGCGAAGTCGAAGTTGAAGGTCCAGGCGAAGCGGAGGACTGTGAGTTCGAGGAAGATCAGCCAGAGGCCGCGAGTGACGAGGAAGCTTGATGTGTCGGAGTGCTTGCGGGCGTAGAGGAAGATGCTGGTGCCAGCGAGGAAGATGAAAGCTGGGGCGCAGAAGTGGGTGATCCAGCGAGTGAAGAAGATGCCGGGAGTGGGGCCTCCGGCGGGGAGGCCGGAGAAGACGCGGACGTGGTCGATGGCCATGAGGATCATGACGGCGCCGCGGAGGATGTCGATCGAGGCGATGCGCGTTGCGGAGACGGGAGTGGAGACGGCGGGAGCGGTTTGCAGAGTGGTGCTCATGTGGCTCTCCGGCGTGATATTGGAACATAGGTTCGACGGTGTGGGGAGGGAAAGGTTTGGGGGAGGACTAGGGCTAAAGCCTCTTGTTCTTTATTTTGGAGTTTTGACGCGGCCCTGAAGGGCCGCTCTTCCACAATACGGTCAGGGGTTGTAGCCACTGTTAGTTCTCTCTTTCCATCTGCTAACGTCAAAAGCCGCGGGCGGGGGCGCCCGCTCCACACACTTTGCTCAGGATGATTGCACTTGATGTGCTAGAATTCTCGACAGCTGTTCGTTTCGTGTGTGGGCCCTATAATCGAAACGAATCACGCTGAGGTACGTTATGTCGGTCATCCCTCGCTAGTTCGCCTCTAGTTTCGCCCGACACTCGGGCTCCCGGTTTTCCTCCAAATTTAATTTGCAGCGGACCGCTTTCGGTCTCGTCTTGCGGAAAGTTCAAGGTTTATCTATGGGGACGACTGCCAACGTTACTGAGGCTGTTGGAGCCGAGAGGCGCTCCATCTGGGCCGAGCTGTGGGAGGCGGTGCGCGGGTCGCATGCCGATTACACCAGCACGAATCTGAACCGGGCGATTTTGCTGCTTGCGGTGCCGATGGTGCTGGAGATGGTGTTGGAGTCTTTGTTCGCGGTTGTCGATGTGGCGTTTGTCGGGCGGCTGGGCGCGGATGCGGTTGCGACGGTCGGCCTGACGGAGTCGATGTTATCGCTGGTGTTTGCAGTGGGGATGGGGCTGAGTCTTTCGACGACTGCGATGGTGGCGCGGCGGATCGGGGAGAAAGATCCGGAGGGCGCGGCTGTTGCGGCAGTGCAGGCGATTTTTCTTGGGCTGATCGTGTCGGTGGGGATTGGTGTGCCTTGTTTCGTGTTCGCTCCGCATCTGCTGCGGCTGATGGGAGCGTCGCCACAGATTGTTGCGATGGGGAGCGGCTACACTCGGATTGCGCTCGGCGGAAGTTTTGCGGTGCTGCTGCTGTTCTTGAACAACGCGATTTTCCGCGGGGCTGGGGACGCGGCGATAGCGATGCGGCTGCTGTGGGTATCGAACATCATTAATTTATTTCTCGATCCTTGCCTGATATTCGGGCTGGCGCCGTTTCCGAAGCTGGGTGTGACCGGAGCCGCACTGGCTACGTTTACTGGGCGCACGATTGGCGTGATGTACCAGTTTTACCGGCTGCTGAAGGGGACGGAACGGATTCACATTCTTGCGCGGCAGGTGCGGGTACGCGTGGAAGTTTTGTGGAACCTGATCCGGGTTTCGCTGACGGGCATTCTGCAGTTCGCGATTGCGCATACGAGCTGGATCGGGCTGGTGCGGATCGTGAGCATGTTCGGTGCGGCGGCTGTTGCGGGATATACGATCGCGATTCGGGTTGTCATCTTTGTGATCATGCCATCGTGGGGACTGAGCAACGCCGCTGCGACTCTGGTGGGGCAGAACCTGGGTGCGCAGAAGCCGGATCGCGCGGAGAAGGCGGTGTGGCGGACCGGGTTCTATAACATGATTTTTCTCGGGCTGGTCGGCGTCTTGTTCGTGATTTTCGCGGAGCCGATTGTGCGGTTATTCATTCACGATCCCGAAGTCGTGCCACTGGGGGCGTCGTGTCTGCGGATTATCAGCTACGGAAATATTGGGTACGCATACGGGATGGTGATGCTGCAGGCATTCAATGGAGCCGGGGACACGATTACTCCGACGATTGTGAATTTTTTCGGATTCTGGATGCTGGAGATTCCGCTGGCGTACTTTTTGGCGATCACGCTGCGCTGGCGGTCGAATGGGGCGTTCTGGGCGATTGTGATCGCGGAGGGAGCGATCGCGGCTGCGAGCGCGGTGTTGTTCAGAAGAGGCAAGTGGAAGGAGAAAAAGATCTAGGCGAGTGCGGCTACAAATTCAGAAAAGAAGTCGGGCTGGCCGTCCGAAAGCTCCGGGAATCGATCGCTGATGGAACGGGTTCGGCGCGTGCGGGATTGCCCATGCACAGGCCTCGCCGCGAACCTGAGGAGAAGGCGCTCGCCCGCACCGCTTGGGTCTCGAGGTTCGAGGTCTGCGGGTTAGAGCTCCTTGCGGGTTTTTCGGGACAGTTTGTTGTCCAAGACCGTCTCAGCAGTCATGCGGGCGAGACCGAGCACAATCGAGGATTTTGTGAGAATGGCACGAGGCCAGAGTTTCTCTGCGGCCTTCTGCAGCAGATCGTGGTCTTCCGCGGACATCTTGACGGTCACGGAGGTCGTACGCTTTCCCATGACAGAAAAAAAGTAATTGCTTGACTCCTTTCGCGGCAATAAATCTAATAGATACATTCGATCTTACCTGTGATGCCAGTCACTAAAGATTTTCTCCCATCACGGGGCCCCTCTGACGTTATGAGAACTCGGAGGGGCTTTTATGTTGGCGTATGGAGTCCTATGGATTATGACGATCCACAATGCCCTTATTGCACAGAGAACGACTCATTCAAAATATTAACCCCGGTGGGAGACCTGTTCCGGTGCCAAAACTGCGGACATCTCTCATGGCCTCATCACCCGGACTTTGTTTGCGATTGCCCGCGGTGTCAGGAGATTCGACGGAACCACCCTGGATGAAGATCGATGAGCGTGGGACTGGAGGCGGAACGTGTTATGACCGTCCGGTTGGGGTTAGAGGCGCTCTGGCAAAGGCGGCCGAAGGGAGGCATTGGGCAAGTATTTTCCGGGCGATACCATCCATCATTTCTTGGGGAAGTTTGGGTCGTTTTTGATTTCGCGGATTTGCTGGATGTGGCGTTCGGAATGAGTCGAGATTTCGAGCATCCACTGCCAGGAGTCGATGACCTCGCCGTAGTCGCCGAAGCTGTGGGTGCGGAGATCGTCGTCGGTGGTCTTGATATAGCCGATCATGGTGTCGCGTAGTGTCTGGAATTTTCCCAGGGCTTCGCCAAGGTCTTTGTAGCTGTCGACTTTTTCGTGTCCTCCGCCGGTCTTGGTGTGGACGACGCGGTCGATGCCATACCACATGATGTCGGCGTCGGTGGCCGCAGATTTCTTGTCTTTCATGTTGGGCGCTGCCTTGACGGCTTTCTGCAGTTCTCTCCAATAATCGGGTTCGGCGACGGCTAGATGCGAGACGACTTCGCGGATGCTCCAGCGATCTGGCGAAGCTTTGTACTCGAGTTGGGCCGGAGAGAGTCCGCGGACCTGCTCGGCGACCATTTGCGTGGTCATCTCGAAGTGAACCAGGAGATGCTCGCGGTCGGCGGCGGTCATGGGAGCGGCGTAGAGCGGAGCGGTGAGGAGCGCGATCGTGACGATCAGGAACGAGGCTCGGAGGGTATTCATAGTGACTGGCATGATAGCAATCAGGATTTCGGAAACAAAGGTCTTGGGACGGATGGAGGATGGCGGGGGTTAGCCGCACGGTTGGTGAGGATGGGTGGCGTATGAGTTTACCGCTAAGAGCGCTGAGAAAGATGGCAAAAACTTTCACCACAGGGAACACAGACGGACCAAGGGAGTTCGGGGTTCAGTCAATTCGTCGTGAGCACGGTGGTGGGCTCCGAGTTAAGAAAATCAACCACTAAGGTCACGAAGGAACACGAAGAAGGCAAAATCGATGCATTGCAGGGGATAGGGATCCTTCGACTGCGTGGGCGCTTCAGCGTCGCGTCCACTTCGCTCAGGATGACAATTTCAGGGGGTACAAGCCGAATACTACTAGCGGGCGCGGGCCAGGACCAGGGTTACGTCGTCGGGTTGTTCGTTGTCGCCGATCCAGTCGTCGACGGCTTGGGTTACTACCTGGCTTATCAGAGGAAGAGACAGGTCGCGGTTCTGGCGGACAAGGTCGATGAGGCGTTGTTCACCAAATTCGCCGAATTCATTTTCTGGTTCGGTGACGCCGTCGCTGTAGGCGAGGAAGATCTCTCCGGGTTGCATTTCGACTGAGCCTTCTTCGTAGGTCATGCCGTCGAAGAGGCCGACGACGGTGCCTCCGGCTTCGAGGCGGCGGATGGCTCCATCTTCGCTGATGAGGATAGGAGGCAGGTGGCCACCGTTACTGTAAGTGAGGCGGCGGTTGCGTCCATCGTAGATGCCGAGGAAGAGCGTGGCGTATTTTTCGGCGGGAGTGCTGTCGTAGAGCTGGTGATTGAGCAAGGAGAGCAGGGCTCCGGGGGAGACTTCGATGCCTTCCGGCCAGGTGGCTATCATGTCGGATCCGGCGGCTGCGCCGACGCCGATGGGCTCGCGCATTTGGGGAAGGCTTTCGAGGCTGTAGGCGCGGACAGCGGAGTGGATGGTCGCCATCAGGAGCGCGGCAGAAATTCCTTTGCCGCTGATGTCGCCGACGGCGAGGATCATCTTGTGCGAACTGGCGGCGAGGAAGTCGTAATAGTCTCCGCTGACGGTGCGGGCGGGACGGCAGAATCCGTGAACTTCGAGTGAGTCGAGGTCTTTGACTTGTCCTTCGCGAGGGAAGAGCTGGGCCTGGACTTCCTGGGCGATGGCGAGTTCGTTCTCGAGGCGCTGCTTTTCCTTTTGTTCCTGGATGAGTTTCTCGATGGAAGTGGTCATCGAGTTGAAGGAGCGCGCGAGGTCGGAGAGTTGATCGGTGGATCGTACGGGGATGCGGTGGCTGAAGTCTCCGCGATCGACGTGGCGGGTGGCGTCGTGGAGTTGCGCGACGGCGGCGGTGACGGTGCGGGTCATGCGCGTGCCGATGATGAGCGCGATGAGTTCGATGATCGCGAAGAAAATGGCGACGCCCACCAGGATGTAGGTGACACCGGTGACGAAATCTCCGAGGGCCGCGAAGAGATGACTGTAGAGAACTGTTGGACGAGTGGTGACCTGGAGGACCGGACCGAACTTCGCCTTCTGGCCACTGGGCCAATCGATGATGGTCAGGGGCGTTGCGAAGGTGATGACGCGGTCGAAGCCACTGGTGGGTTCGGGAACCGTTCCGACGGTGAAGGCGGCGTGCATTTCGGCGTCCTGTTGCTTGTGGCCGCCCGGCTGTTTCTCGGTGATGACGAATCCGGCATTGGATTTTTTTGCGGTGGTGCGCGCTGATGAAGATCCGTTCGAATTGTCTTCAACCGTGATGGTAGCGGTGTGAAGAGTGATTTCGCCGAGTCCGATGGCGATTCGTCCGACGAGGTTCTTGTCGAAGGGCTCGCTGGTGACGACGGTCAGCTTGTTAGTGCCAACTTGCATGGAAGAGCCGACGCGAAGGTTGAGCTGGTCGTGGTCCTGGACGATGTCGTCGAACTTGGCCTTGGAGAAGGTTGGAGGCGTAAGACCTGTGCCCTGGAATTGGCTGCAGAGTGGGAGAGGCTTGTCGTCGTACCAGGCGCAAACCTGGCGCGTGTTCCAGGCGGGGTCGCGTTTGCGAAGTCCGGTTAAAGATTCGGGAGTGGCTTTATCTCCCCGCTCGATGTGAGCGGCTAGTTCGTTGGTGATGGCGCCATTGACGGCCTCGAGGCTGCGGAGCTGCGCGTCGATTTCAGAGGTCACAACGAAGACGGCGAATTGTCCGCCGAGGCCGTAAAGGGTAATGACACCCATGGCCACGAGGAGGACGACGGGGATCGCACCTATAAATATGTAGGTGACGATGAGGCGGTTGCGGAGACGCCAGAGAATGCGGCGGCGGACCCAGCGGAATCCGAGGATGAAGAAGAGGAGTCCGGCGACGAAGGCGAGGAAGCTGATCCATCCGCCGAGGTGTTCGCCCCAGGAAAGATGAACGAGCGCGGACAACTCTTCGAGGAGGAATAGGGCGGCGGCGAGTCCGGCGAGATAGCAGGCGAGTCGGGCCATGCGACCTTGTGGCCACAACTCGTTCTTGATGAGCCTGCTACGAAGTTCTGGATAAGACCATTCCATGATTCGACCGGACGCCGGAGTTGAGGAATTATAGGATACAAGCCCCGTTGCGGATTTATGCTCGTTCGCGGAGACGCAATCGCCGAGACGAGGCTAGATTTCGGGATAAAGATCGAAGAAGGCTTCGAGACTCGTGCGCAACTGCTTTTCAATCTCTTCCTTGCTGCCTTCGAGGACATGCATAGTGACGTGGGCGTCGCGTCCGTTTGCGAGTTTCACAGTTGCCTCACCGACTTCAGCAATGTCTTCGGAGGGCAGGAGCCTCATGCCGTAGACCAGGGTTAAATTCGCCATAGGTTGATTTTACGACGGGGGGGGCGAGGGACGCACGGGATCGGAAACCCTTCACCACAGGGACCACAGGGAAGTCGAACGAGTTGACGAGGGAATTCCCTGTGGTGGCTGGCCTTGGGTGGGTTGTAGGGATCCTTCGGCTGCGTGGCCGTTCGCTTCGCTCGCGTCCACTTCGCTCAGGATGACAGGTCCTAAGGTTTGTGGCGATGTCGGCGACAGCAGATTCCTCCATCCTCGCTGCGCGAGTCGTCGGAATGACAAAGGTCTATCGATTTCGGATTCTGCGGCGTCTCGTTTAGAATTCCGGCGTGGCGAGAATCCTCTTTTTCCTTCTTTGCACATCTTTATTTGTGGTGCCGTGCTTCGGGCAGGATACGGCACAGGCCCCTGCATCGCAACAGCCTGCTGACTCGGCATCGCAGCAGCCCAAGGTCAAAGTCAACATGCTGAATGTGTGTACGCCGTCGGCGGAGGAGCAGCAGGAGATTGCCGGGGCGCTGGCGAAGATTCCGAAGCAGCCGCTGTTCAGTTCGGATTTCGAAGTGTCGCGCGGGCGATCGACTTTGACCGACATGCCGGCGATGCTTGAGGCGGGGCAGGCGGGGCATGTGGCAGGAGAGCCGTCGGTGGCGAGCTATGTGAGGATCCGGCGGGAGTTTTCGGTGCAGGCAATGTTTTCGAGCGTGCAGTATTCGTTCAGCAACGATGGCGTGAATATGATCGAGACGCTGGTGCTGCATGTGCGGGATCCGAAGGATTTAATCCAGGTGTCGCTGGAGGATAGCGCGTCGTCGGTGACGAGTGCGCAGTCGATGCTTTCGACGAATACCCCGGTGATGCGAATGCGGCTAGAGCGGTTTGGAAAAGCGTCGGTGGCGCTGGTGCGGTGTGAGGGAGTGGCGGGAGGTCCGGGGCCGGACCAGAGCAAGTATGAGCCGCTGTTTCATAGCGCCACGGGAGTGATGGCGGATTATCGCGGGTTGCTGGGAGTGAAGGCGACTGTGCCGGAAGAGTTGGCGAAGATCAAGGCGGATGGGACGACGCCGACGTCGAAGATGCGGAAGCCGGTGAAGGTGCAGAGATAGACGTTTGGTGTTGAGGACAGCAGATTCCTCCTTGCTCGCTGCCGCTCGCGTGTCGGAATGACAAGGTGTGCTGCATGTAGCTGCTGGCGAAGATCCTCACCACAGAGGGCACAGAGGAACACAGGGAAGTCAAAAGCAGCGGGCGGGGCGCCCGCTCCACATAACCACGAATGCATCGAAAAGTGAAGTTGACCATCCAATCTACGTACATACATTCATGAGCGAAACTCGGAACGTTGTGATTATTGGGTCCGGATGCTCCGGACATACTGCGGCACTGTATGCTGCGCGCGCGAACCTGAAACCGCTGGTCATCGAAGGGCATGAGCCGGGCGGGCAGCTTTCCATGACCACGCTGGTGGAGAATTTTCCGGGATTTCCAGAAGGGATCATGGGGCCGCAATTGGTCGAGAACATGCGGAAGCAGGCGGAACGGTTTGGCGCGGAATATCGCATGGCGCATCTGACCAGTGCGGATTTGAGTCAGCGGCCATTCCTTCTTCACTTTGGGCATCAACAAGTCCACACGCGAACCCTAATCATTGCCAGCGGGGCCTCGGCGCGGTGGCTGGGACTGCCGCATGAGCAGCAATTGATCGGGCATGGAGTTTCATCGTGCGCGACCTGCGATGGGTTCTTCTTTTCGGGCAAAGAGATTGTTGTTGTGGGCGGCGGCGATTCGGCCATGGAAGAGGCACTGTTCCTGACGCGGTTTGCGACGAAGGTGACAGTCATTCACCGGCGGGATAGTTTTCGCGCGTCGAAGATCATGCTGGAGAGGGCGCAGAAGCACGAGAAAATCAAGTTCCTGCTCGACACGGTTGTAGAAGATGTGTACGACACGCGCAAGCAGGAAGTGACCGGGCTCAAACTGAAGAACCTAAAGACGAACGAAGTCTATGATTTCCCGACCAGCGCGCTGTTCCTCGGGATTGGGCACGAGCCGAACGCGAAGATGTTTACGGGACAGCTTGACGCGGACGCGGACGGATACTTGAAGACGCACAATTACGTGTTCACGAAGGTTCACGGCGTGTATGCGTGCGGGGACGTGCAGGACCGGCGGTATCGGCAGGCGATCACCGCCGCCGGAAGCGGATGCATGGCGGCGATTGAAGTGGAAAAATTTCTGGAAGAGCAAGGCAGGTGAAGCGCTTAGGTAGCTCCTCGGCTATCTGCTTGAAAATGCGGGAGTAAGCGAAGGTGCAATTACTTCCGTGATCTACGGGAAGGGGTAACGGCCCCGTTAGAATCCTCTCACTATGAGATCCCTGATGCGGCAGGGCATTGGCAAGTTTGCACTTCTTGCTGCCATTTTTACTTTCACTTTTAACCTAAACGCGCAGGATGCTGGCCCGGGTGCACGCAAGGTACTGATCAAGACTGCGGCGGTGTATCCAACATTGGCTCGGTCGATGAATATTCACGGTGTGGTGAAGCTTGAGGCGTTGGTAGAGCCGAACGGCACGGTGAAAAGCATTGATGTGAAGGGCGGGCATCCGCTGCTCACGCAGAGTGCAGTGACGGCTGTAGGGCATTGGAAGTTCGAGGCGGCGCCGAAGGAATCGCGGGAAGTTATCGAGATCAAGTTCGAGGATTGATTTAACACGTCGTCGGTCGATGGTCGTCGGTCGTTTGCCAACAATTGCTAGCGCCCGCGTAAGGAACTAGACTGGCAAAAGTCAAAAGCCGCGGGCGTGGCGCCCGCTCCACACATCCCATTTTGGATTGCGGTCTAGCCCTGAGGGCACAGGGGTCGGTAAGCGCAATCACAACCTCATTATTCTGAGTTGTGATACAAAATTCTGTGGTCTTCCACGTTCGTTCTGACATTCCTTTTATATCGCTCCAAACTAAATTCATATTGGGGGTGGCAGGGACTCCATGTTGAGAGCCTTCTTCGTCCATCTTTCTGAAAACCGTTCCTTACGCAGTTTTTCTGAGCGCTCGGCGATTGGGCAGCGCATTTCCGGTCGTTTTGTTGCAGGGACGGAAATTGCCGACGCGGTGCGCGTAACCCAGGCGGTGAATCGCTCGGGGATGAGTGTGAGCATCGACAACCTCGGCGAGAACGTTACGAATCGCGATGAGGCACAGCATTCGGCGCAGCTCTATCACGAGATTCTGGATGCGATCACTGCGAATCAGCTGAATGCGAACATTAGCTTAAAGCTCACGCACATGGGGCTGGATGTGGATGAGGCGATGGCGCGAGATATCGTCAGCGGGTTGGTGGCCAAGGCGGCCGCGACGAATCCTCCGGGCTTTGTTCGGGTGGATATGGAAGGATCCCCGTATACACAGCGGACGCTGGATTTTGTGCATGAGCTCCATCGTCGGCCGGGACATGGGAATTGTGTGGGGACGGTGATTCAGTCTTATTTGAAGCGGTCGGAAGCGGATGTGGAGAAGCTGCTTTCGGAACGGATTCGGATTCGGCTATGCAAGGGGGCTTACAAGGAGCCTGCGAACATCGCGTTCGAAGAGAAGGCGGACGTCGATGCGAATTATGTGAAGCTGATGAAGATCCTGATGAAGAGCGGTGTGTATCACGGGCTAGCGACGCACGATGAGAAGATCATCCGCGAGGCGCAGGCATTTGCTACGCGCGAGAAGATTGCGCGGGATTCGTTTGAATTTCAGATGTTGTATGGGATCCGGCGGGATCTGCAGTCGCAGCTGGTGAAGGATGGCTGGAGAATGCGGGTGTACGTGCCGTTTGGGACGGAATGGTATCCGTATTTCATGCGACGGCTGGGGGAACGGCCGGCGAATGTGTTTTTTATTGCGCGGAATATGTTGAGAAGCTAGATAGTCCCGAGTCGCGAGATGAGGCGACCTCAGGGGCTAAAGCCCCGACGTCATTTGATCGCTTTGACGCGGCCCTTAAAGGGCCGCTCTTCCACGGCACTTTTGGGCTGTTCCTTACAAATCAAGGCTATTCTTGCGGGGCTTCGGCACCCTCGGGTGGGGCCAGGGGGAGTTTGCTGGCGCCACGGATCATGTCGCGTTCCTGATCGGAGAACATGCTTTTGAAGCGCGGGGAATCGATGACCTGATCGCGTTGTTCAGGGGGCATAGCGCGTAGGTCGCGGACGGCGGTGCCGACCTGACGTTGGCGATCAGGTGGAAGCTGGCGATATTCTCCGTAGAGCTGGCGGGCTTGGCCTTTCTGCTCGGGAGTCAGGTGCTCCCAGGTTTCCATGCGGTTGAGCATCCGAAGCTGCTGCTGCGGGGGCAGGTTCGAAAAGTGCTGCAGGCGCTGGCGCAGGACTTGCTGTTGTCCGGGCGGAAGGCGGCGGAATGCAGGATCGTTTTGGAGCGCACGCTCCTGCTCCGCGGGAGCAACATCTTTATATTTACGAAGCCAGTCGCCCGCGTGTCCTTGCTGATGGGGGAATGACTGTGCCGGGCGTCCAGCATGCTGCTCCGGCATTGCCCGCGGTTGCGGAGCAGACATACGTGGTTGGGGCGCAGGTGCCTGACGGTGTTGCTGCCGGCCGCCATTCCGCGCAAGACACGGATGGGGAAAGGCTGTGAGCGCGGCGAAAACCGCCAAGCTTAACAATGCCGGGATGTGCCTCGCGCTTCTCATGCTGCCTTCAATGCGATTAAGTCATTGGGTGATCCGGCCATTGAGCGATTGAAAACCCCCGACGGCGGCAGGGCCTTTCAATCGCGCAATCACCCACTCAGTCAATCACTCAATAATCTCAGTCGGCGTTCTGCGGATTTGCCGGAACGTTTTTCTGTACATCGAGATCGTCGAGCAATTCAAAATCCGCATACATGTCGTGATTCTTATCGAGAGTCTCCAAGTCGCTGACTGCACTGCCCGGTCCGATATCGGCAACCGGGCTATTGGCCGGATGACCTCGGTCTCCACGCATGAAAATAACGCCGACGCCAACTCCCATGATGACGGTCAAAGCGGCTGCCAGCACCGGCCGGCGGAACCAGTGCACCCAGCGCGTCTGCGGTTTGTCGATTTCCTCGCGCAAACGGGCCTGAAGACGCACGTCGAAGTAAGGCGAGGGTTCAGGCATTTGCCACTCATCGAGCAAGCTCATGGTCGCACGCATTGCCTTGAACTGCTCGGCGCATACGCTGCAATTGGCCAGATGATTTGTTTCACCGGACGTGAGTTCGCTGAAACCAGCGGCCACATCGGGCATCCGTTCACGAATTTCTTCGCATTTCATAACCACTTCCCCTTCACGCTTCGCCACTGCCACATCACCCAAGTCGTCTAGACAAATTCTTTTAACTGCTCCCGCAAAGTCTCATAAGCCCGGAAGAGCAGAGATTTGGTTGCGGACTCGCTCTTCTTCAGCACCTCGGCAATCTGTTTGTAATCCATTTGCTGATACTTGTGCATGATCACGGCGAGCCGCTGCTGCTCGGGCAACAACTCAACCTTTTTACGAATGGCCAGCATGCGTTCCCGGCGCACGATCACTTGCTCGGCGTTGGGCGTCGCGTCGGGCAATTCCATCTTGGTACCGGTTTCCTCGTCGGGCTCGTCGAGGCTGACCTGAACCTCGGGACGTTCGTGACGCGTGTCGCGCGCATGGTTGACTGCGAGGTTCGTTGCAATCCGGTAAAGCCACGTTGTGAATTTCGCGCTAGGCTCGTAAGTTTCCCGCGAGCGATAGACGCGGAGGAAAACTTCTTGAGCCAAGTCCTCGGCCGCGGACGAGTTGCGCGCCATCCGGTACATGAAACTCACCATCGCGCGGCGATACTTGTGGACCAGATAATCAAACGCAGACTGATCGCCGGCCTTGACCCGGAGCATGACGTCGGCATCGGTCTGATCCGGACCGGATTCCGCAGCAAAGACCGCGGATACCGGCGTGGAAGCAGCCATCAACATGCCTCGATCGAATGCAGCGGTGCTCACATCTGATTCAACCCCGTCAGGGCCTGAAAGTTGCGCGCCCGAAGAGTCTAAATATGGCTCGGAAGTGTCTGATACTGAGGAACTTACAACGTCAGGTTTCGGCTTGGACTGCGGGGTCATGAAATCTGGGAAATCTGTGGAAAGGCAGGACGTTTTCCCTGCAGCGCATAGCGTACCACGAGCCGGAACCAAGTGCTATTTAGGCTTTTGTTTTGAGCCGCATACCAAGACATGGAGGGTCCTACACAATTTACCTGATCGCAAGGAAGATGCTAGACGCCTAAATTGGCCGGACCCTCCGTTTTGGTGAATGTTCGCGTGACCGATGAAATCCCAGCATTGGTTCGCCGCCTGATTGAAAGCGACGACATCGACGAAGTCCGGCGACTGCGGCAGCAGTTGAACGCGGTGATCCGTGAGCGGATGGACGAACTCCGGCGTAAGGCGGCGAAGCTTAGCGAGGAAGTCAGGAGGCGCGAGGGCGCAGCTAAGAAACAGCGAACCTAACCTTAAGAAAATCACCGTATTGGCCGGTATTTGTCGGGATTGCTACAGTCTGCTTCAGTGAGCAGCCATGCAGGACCGCATTACCAATCTGTGCCGAAAACTTCTGAGGGCTAAGGAGCCTGGGGAAGTTCATCCAGTTGCCGAAGAGCTGCGATCTGCAATTGCAGAACGAGTGAGTCAGATCCGGGCCAACGCACAAGATGTAGCCCTGAAACTGCTGCACGAACCCGAAAAAGCCCAGCCCCGCAATCAGCGTGCGACTATGGAGGCGGAGCATGTCCACCGACCGCAAGATGAATACTCCACCGAAGCCAGCGTGGCATGAACTAGCGGAACAAGCGACCCGCGAGGACGATGGCGACAGGCTATGCCGACTCGTAGAGGAAATCTGCGACAGCATTGATGCCGCGGAGGCGAAGAAGAAGCTGCCGCAAACCGAGAGCTGAGATACCCGTAGGGATCCTTCGACTACGTGGGTGCTCGCTTCCGCCCACTTCGCTCAGGAGGACGTGGTGCGCTATCGGCTTGTTGACTAGCAAAGAAGAAACACCAAATCTTTCACTACAGGGACGACAGAGGGACACAGGGAAATCCTCAGGTGCGGTGGCGGAGGCGCAGGGATTCTCAGCTTCCGTCGGAGGTCCAGCCTCCGTCGACGACCAGTGTGTGGCCATTTACGAAGCCGCTGCGGCGGTCGTCGGCGAGAAACAGGATTGCCTCCGCAATGTCAGGGGGAGAAGCGAAGCGAGACATTGGTACGCGATGGATGATGTCTTCGTCGGTGTAGCCGCCGGAGGACTGGTCGGCGACATCCATTTCGGTCTTTACCCAGCCCGGACACACAGCATTTACACGCACGCCTCGGCCACCCCATTCCGCGGCGAGCGTACGAGTGAGGCCAATCAATCCGTGCTTGGAAGCGTTGTAAGCAGTGCGGTCGGCGATGCCCACCAATCCGGCAATGGACGCCACATTCACGATCGATCCCGTGCCGCGCGCGATCATCCTGGGGCCAAACGTTCTGGCGAGGATGAATGGCGCGGTGAGATTGATTTCAAGCACGCGGCGAAATTGCTGGACTGAAGTTTCCTCGGCGGGCGCAATGCAGCTGATGCCGGCATTATTGACGAGAAGATCGATGTGACCCCACTCGTGTTCGAGTTTTGCCGCGAAGACTGCGACAGCGGCTTCATCGGAGATGTCGGCTTGGAAATCGAGGACGGTTACGCCGTTTTTGCGGAGCGCAGCGCTGATTGTCGTTGCCGGGCGCAAATCGATGAGGGCCAGAGCGTATCCATTTTCGGCGAGCAGTTCGGCAGTGCGGCGACCGATGCCCTGAGCGGCTCCGGTCACAATGGCAGTGCGATTCGGATGGTGCATGGGTCCTCTCGGGGTGATCGAGAGAGTATAAGGGGTCGCATTCTGCGTCGGCGTGATGAAGTTGTTGGAACCAGCTGTCAGCTATCAGCCTTCAGCTTTCAGCCAAGACGTCAGCGACCGTGTGACCAATAGGGATGCTTCAACTGCGCCGCACGTCGCAGCGCTCTGGCTTCGCTCAGCGTGACAGAATCGTTGCTGGAACCAAGGGTCAAACTCTGGCGGCAAAAATGAAAAAGGGGTCACCTGGTGCGCGAGCGCCAAATTGCATGATGCGTTCCCAACCCTTCGAGTTCGAGGAGCAACTAAGTTGCTGGAATTGAATTGCCGGTGCGCCTCGTCGCGCACTCAGGAGGAATTCATGGCAGACGATATGGAAAAGAAGGGTCAGCAGGGTGGTCAACAGTCAAGCCAGCAAGGCGGCCAGTCCGGCCAGCAAGACCAACAGCGCAACCAGACGGGACAAACTGGTCAGCAAGGCAATCAAAGCGGACAGAAAAAAGGCGGCCAAGCGGACGAGAACGAGAACCTCGATCAGCAGCGTCGTGCATCCTAGTTCGCTTTCGTGTTTGAAGATTCAATCCCGGCTTTGCGGCCGGGATTTTTTTGTGTCGGCTAAAGGCCCCCGTGTTGGTGGAAGCAGTCTGGCCGGAAGGCGCTTGAGGGTGCAGCGTCCTCAGGTGTGATCGACGGGGCGACTACGAAACGACAACACTGTTTCCGGCTGAGCGGGCTTGCAGAGAACCGGCGGGAGGCCACGGGCAATCAGTTCTGCGTCGGAAACTACCATTTTGCCGATGCGTTTGAGTGCAGTCTCGAGGGCTCCGGCTTGATGTGCACAGAGAAGCGTGTTTTCGTTTTGCCGCGCCGGGTGCGTTGCGGGTAGTGGCTCCTGAGGGTAGACGTCTGTGGCGACGCGGATCGCTCCGCGAGCGGCGAAGTCGAGCATGGCATCGAAATCGACGACGGCGGCGCGGCTTAAGAGTACGAGAGCCGAGTCTGGCTGCATCAGGGAAAACTGCTTGGGGCCGAGAAATCCCTGATTTTGAGTGGTCGCGCCGGCGACAACGAAGATCACTCGCGAGTGACGCAGGACGTCATCGAGGGACGCCGCTTCGCATTCGAAGGTTTGCAGCAGTTCGGCGGAAAGCCAGGGATCGTACGCGCGAATGCGGCAGGCAAACGGGCGCAGCAACGGCAGGATGGCCTTTGCGAGATCACCGAACCCGATGAATCCGATGTCTTGCCGGAAGAGAGAGAAAGCGCGACGATTTGCGGATAGGCCGTACTCTTCGTGGCCTCGGCGAAAATTGCGATCCGAGACAGATATGCCCCGAGCCAGATCGATCGCCATTCCCAAGGCTGCTTCTGCTACGGGCTCAGCAAAGACCGGGCTGATATTGAGTACGCGAATTTTGTGAGCGAAACAGTAGTCGTAGTCGATGTTCGGGAGGAAATTTCCTTCGACATTGAAGATTGCTTTTAGCGCGCCAGTTCTTCTGAGGCGCGACTCGGGGAGATCGATCTGTCCCAAAATCATCTGCAGGTCGGAGGCGACCTCCTTGAAACGATCATCGGGGAACGGGGCGGACTCGTGGATGGTCAGTTCTCCGATGGCTTTGAGACGAGCAAGGTCATCGTTGCTGAAAATTTCCGCCACTTTTCGCGGTGCAGGGGCGAGCAGGATTTTTTTTGAAGCGATATGCGTGCTCATGAGACTAGGGCCTCGACACGATCGGCAGAACCAAGGCCGAAGGATGCTGACTATCATGAAGGACGGCATTGATTGCGATGACGGGCTTCGCCTCAGCGTTCGGTTCGTCCGCGCTATTTAGATTTCGATCAAAGCGGGGGAAGTTACTGCTGCTGATTTCCAGGCGGATGCGATGTCCCTTGCGAAAAACGTTGGACGTGCTCCATAGGTCAATTTTGAACTGGTAAATCTCGCCGGGTTTCATCAATTCAGGAGTTTCCTGGGAATTGCGATAGCGGGCGCGCACGATGCCTTCTGTGAGGTTTTGCGCGAAGCCGTCGGGTGCGACATCGACGAGTTTGGCTGTGAAGTCTGTATCTGCAACGGACGATTTCGCGAACAGATCGAGTTGTATATTCCCTGTCACTTCAGTGTCCTGGGAGAGAGCTGGAGTTGAATACACCAGAACATCCTGACGGCTTTCCACCATCTTTTGGTCTCTGGGACCCGGTCCAAGATGCGTTGAGTCGCAGCAGAGCGGGCCGCCGACGGTAGGAACGGCATTGGCGGGATCGTAGTTGTACTGATCTGGTTGTTCGGAGCGGGGTGCGGTTGCGGTCAGTGTGCCGTCGCCTGCGGCGCTATTCGCGTTGCCGGCGGAATGGAGAAAATATTTTGTTTCATGCGCGGACGCCAACGGCCAGTCATCTTCATCGCGCCATTGGTTGAGGCCCATGACGAAGATTCGTACGCGTTTAGGACCACTGAATTCGTTGGAGATGTTCTTGAACAGGTGGTCGTACCATCGCAGCGTAACTTCATCTTCATCGAATGGCGCGTCGGGACCGAAATCTACATCGCCGACTTTTTGCGCTGAACCTGCGTGTCCTCCGATCGTCACGAGGAGGTGTTGTCCCTTACGAGCCGCGTCATCAGCGGCGTGCGCTCTTAATCCAACATAGTTGCGGATCGAGCCGCCTTGAAAGATGTCGTACCACGCGGCCACGGTCAGAGCCGGGACTCGGATATCTGGATAATGTTCCTCGATACTCCATCGCTTCCAGTAGTCGTCGTAACTGGGATGAGCGAGCCAATCCAGAAAATATGGGGCCAGTGAATGAAGCAGTTCATTGCCCGTTGAAGACGGCGGCAGCGGGAACAGAGGATAGTTCGAGAGAGGCAGCGTGGAAATTCCGTTGAGCGCATTGGTGTGATGGCTCACGCTGCGATTCAGCGTGTCCTGTGCGAGGCCGGAAGTCCAGGATTCGTCGAACCACTGCTCGAGTGCTCCGCCTTGATAGGTCCATCCATCGTGATAGTTGCTGGCAGTCACGACGGGGCAGATTCCGGCGAGGTGTGGCGGGTGTGCAATCGCCGCCAGCATCTGCGTGGCGCCCACGTAGGAGCCGCCGAACATGCCCACGCGGCCGTCGGAGTAGGGAAGCGAGGCCACCCACTCGATGGTGTCGTAGCCGTCGTCGGATTCATGAAGAAACGGATACCAATCGCCTTCTGAGGTGTAGCGGCCGCGAACGTCTTGAATGATGACGACGTATCCGCGCGCGGCGCCTTTGAGTCCGAAATCGACATCGCCGCGCTTGTCATAAGGAGTGCGCTGGAGGAGGACCGGATATTTTCCCGGCGCGCTGGGACGGTAGATGTCCGCACGCAAAGTCGTTCCGTCGCGCATTTGGACCTTGACGCCGTGCTCGATGGTGACGGTCGGCAGGTCGGCTGCGTAGGAGAAGATCGCTAGCGAGGAAAGAACGAAGACCACAAGATTCGCGAACTTCAATCGTGCACGCGTAGAAGTTCTATCGAAGCCATTCATCGAGGTGCTCCTTTATGAAATTGTCATCTTGCAGATGAGGATACGCGCGGCAGACACGGTCGATTTCTTCCATCTGACCGGATGAAAGGTCTTCGGCGGGATCAAGACACCATCGTCCTTCCAAGAGACCCTGGCGCCGCAGGATTTCGTGAATTCCCGCGATGCAGCCGTGAAAGCCGTGGGCAACGTCGAAGAGGGCAGCATTGGTGTCGGTCACTTGCTGGGCGAGGGTAAGCACCTCGGACGGAATCGAGTCTTTGAGTTTTCGAATCATGGACAAATGGGACACTGCTGTTTTGGTCCAAACAGCCCAGTGTCCGAGCAGCCCGCCAGAGAATCGAACCGAGTCCGCACCAACGTCAAATCTCGTGAGCAGGTCAAGCAATATGTTGTCGTCATTGCCGGTATACAGCGCAATCTCATCGGCACGGCCAGAATCGGCAAGGGCTCGAACGACATCGAGAGTTTGATAGCGATTGAACGGGGCGACTTTGATCGCGACGACGTTTTCGATGTCGACAAATTTCCGCCAGAACTCTGAGGGAAGAACCCTGCCGCCGACCGCGGGTTGCAGGTAAAAACCGACGACTGGGAGGATCTTCGAGATCGTTGTCGCATGATCGATCAGTTGCGCCACCGATTGATCCCGCAAGTCGGCCACGCTCAGCAATACGGCGTCGTATCGAAGCGTTGCGGCAAGTTCCGCCTCGGCAATGGCCTGCTCGCGCTTGCCACAGACGCCGGCAATCTTTATGACATCGCGGTCTCGGCATTCCTCTGCGGCGAGGCTCAAGACCGGCTTCAACAGGTCAAATTTTGGGTCGCGGATCACGAATTGAGTGGTATGCACGCCGACGGCGATTCCACCTGCTCCTGAGGCGACGTAATAACGAGTGAGGGCGCGTTGACGGCGCTCGTCGAGTTTGCGACTCGAGTTGAGCGCAAGGGGATGCGCTGGGATCACGAGGCCGGAAAGGAGTTTCTCTCGAAGTTGCATCAGAACTTGCCATCCCTTGCTTGAAAATGCGTCGGCTTGTTGAGCAGCGATCCTCCGTCACGGATCCAATTTGCGATCAGTTCGATCATTTGTGAGGGGCTCATTTTTGGATCGCCGAAGAAACCGCGAGCTTTGCTGGAATCGCTCAGAAGAGCGGTGGGGCCTTCGGCTTCCGACTTGAAGATCGGATTTATCCCGAACTTCCGGCCGAACTCATTCGCGATATCGCGTACGGAGAGCGCTTCGGCGCCCGTGATGTTCAAGATCAACGGCGGCGACTGACATAGTGCGAACGAACGCAGACACCACGCGTTTGCTTCTCCTTGCCAAATCACGTTGACGCGCGGCATGGCGAGACTGATGGGACGCTGCTCGAACACCGAAAGACCGATATCCACGAGCACCCCGTAGCGCAACTCGACCGCATAGTTCAGTCGGAGGAGCACGGCTTTTGTCCCCCACTGCGCCGATCCGTATTCGAACATGCGTTCACGCCCCAACGCGGATTGGGCATACTCTCCGACTGGACCGACCGGAGTTGCCTCGTGGGCTCCTCGGTCGGAAGTCGGCAGCAACGGGTAAACATTTCCAGTGGAGAAAGCGACAATGCGTGAGCGGTGGAAGCGCTCGGCCACGAGACCGGGGAGAAAGGTATTCATCGCCCAGGTGAGGTGCTCGTTACCCGAGGTTCCGAACTTTCTTGCCGCCATGAAAACGACGTTCGGAATGTCCGGAAGCTTTTCCAGCGCATCGCGATTCAGCAAGTCGCACGGAATGGCTTCGATTTTGTCTGCAGCAAAGTGGGCGATCAGTTCGGAATTCGTAAAGCGAGCGACGGCAATTACACGCTTGTTGATTCCGCCTTTGTCGCAGGCGCGGCGAGCCAAGCGAGCCAAACTTGGCCCCATTTTGCCCCCGGCTCCTAGAATCAGAAGATCGCCATCAAGCTGGCGCATTGCCTCAATGGCGTCGTCATCTGGCCGGGATAATAATTCTTCCAGTTCGTGCTCTGTTTTTACGTGCATGTTAGCCAAGTTCAAATCCGGCGATCGCATAGATCGCGTTCGAGTTCTCCGGCAGATCTTTTCCGCGAGACATACGTTTCAGGTGACGCTGGGGAGCAAACCCTAACTCTGTCGCGAGTTCTGTCGCATGGCGATTCTCAGGAAACAGATCCCACATCCATGCGCAAGACGAATCTTTGATCAGCTTGGTGATGAGTTGGCGCGCGCCTTCAACATTCTTGCTTACGCATGGGCCTAGATAGGCGCTCAGACGTCCAGCGCGTGCGAGTAGGTATGCGTCCTGATTGGTATGAACCGAACTCCGCGATGCCAGGCGTGCCAGCAGGGTAGAGCGATCGGCTGGGAAGTAGGGCTCGTCGATTTTCGTTAATGATGAATCGACACCAACTGGTGCAAATGTCAGCGCAGCGCCATTGCCGGGTCGCGCCCACCGCTCGATTTCCTGCTCGCACCGGAATCCGAATTTCTCGTACAGAGGCTGGCCCTGATCGGTGGCGTCGAGTTTGAGAGCCTCCATTCCCATGGTGTCGGACCGTTTGAGGCACTCTTCAAATAACCTTCGCGCGAGCCCCTGACGCCGGTAGGCGGGATCTGTCAGGACCATGCCGATCCACGCCAGTTTCTTTCCATAGCAAAGCAATGTTGTTGTCGATGCCAGGCTCCCGTCGATTTCGATTGCGAGACAGCCCTCGGGAGCGAGATCCAGCAGCATCGCCCAGTCTTCGTAAGTCTGGTTCCACCCGGCCTGCGCAGACAAGCGAAGGGCCGCCGATAGATCATCCGATCGCAGGGGGCGCAAGATCGCGTTCTCAATTCTGGCTATTGGCATACGCTCGATGGAACCAGTTGGCGAAATGAGGCAGGGCGATCTCCGCATCGGCGAGTTCAGGGTGCCACTTCTTTTCCCACTCGAATGACAAGAATGACTCGTACCGCAGTGCTTTCAATGATTCGAGCAATTCTCTCAGAGGGAATTGACCTTTTCCCGGAAGATCATATGTCCAGCCTTGTGAATTGCGGGTGACGTCTTTTACGTGGACGTGCTTGATTGTCGGTCCGAGTGTTGCCGCGCCAGCTCTTGGTTGTTCATTTTCCGCGATGAAGCTGTTCACTGGATCCCAAATTACGCCGACATTGTGAGCCCTCGTTTCGGTGATGATTGCCTTTGTTGCGGCGGACGACGAGAAGTCGCCATGCGTTTCGAGCCAGACTTGTACCCCTTTCGGCTCGATCTTCTCTGCTAGTGTGTGGATGGAGTCGGCAATCCACGCTTGGGTCGACGCTCGATCGGCTTGCGGTTGGATCGTGTCACCGAAGACCCTGATTCCTGGCGCATGCAATTCTGCCGCTAAGTCCGACATTCGCTCACCTTCCTCGATCCATCGTCGGCGTTCTTGTTCTTCGACCCAGTGAAAGCGGCAGCTCGTGTCGACGCAAGGAATCGCGAGTCCACGATCTTTAAAGAGCATCTTCGTTTCGGCGAGACCTTGAGCGAAAGCTGGAAGCTTCCAAAGTGAATCTTCACCTTCGACGAATCGGAGCTCGATGCCATCGTACTTATACCTCGCAGCAATCTCGACAATTTGTGCCACGCTCCAGTCGGGACAAGCCAGAGTCGAAAACGAAATTTTCATTATGTCATCCGGTCGAGCATGGCCGTGGTGACTCTGTTCTGAACCGGCTTGCCGCGAAAGAATCGTTCGAGATCGTCGAGTACTACGTTCGCAATGTCCTCGCGTACCTGGCGTCCACTGCCGGCGACGTGGGGAGTCATGATTGCTCCTTGCATGTTTCGCAACGGATGGCCGACAGGAAGAGGTTCCTGGGGATCAGTGACGTCGATGGCGCAGCGAAGACGGCCTCGGATGACTTCTATTTTCAGGGCTTCGAGGTTAATCAGGCCGCCGCGCGCAATGTTAATGACGGTAGCGCCATCGGGAAGGGCGGCGAGTTGCTTTTTTCCCAGCATCCCACGGGTTTGGTCAGTGAGAGCGGCGGTCAGCACGAGAAGGCGTGCTTTTGGAAGCAACTCTTTCAGGCTTACGAAATGGATCGGATATTTTTGGGAAAGAGACTGGTCCGCATAGGGATCATGCACCAGCCATTTCACATCGAAGCCGATCAGCAGATCGACAAGCGCTCGGCCAATGCGGCCGAATCCGATCATTGCGACGGTCTGTCCAATCAGCGACTCAGAGCTGCCATGGAGATGGACATTGTCATAAATGCGATTCGATCGCTTCGACAATTCGCCGCGATAGAAATCTATGTTGCGCGCGCTGTAGAGGAGCAATGCGGCTCCGAGTTCTGCGGTGGGCCGGGACATGGGAGCTGACGCGTTGGTAATTGTCAGACGCTCGAATAAAGATTGGGGGAAGCGGGATTTCACCTCGCCGCCGCAGTGGCCGATGATGCGAAGACGAGGCGCAATTGTCGTCAGGTCCTCAGGGAAGTGAGGACTGTCCCACGTGGTGATGAGCGCCTCGGCGTCTTTCAGATGAGATTTGAATTGCGACGTTAGTTGGCGCCCTTCCACCGTCTTCCAGCGAAAACTTTTGAGCCTTGCGCGCACGCGGGCAGGGAAGAACGTCTCCAGGAGTTCCATTGACCCGCTGATGACTAGTACTGGCCGCTTCATCGGAGGGGAGTATAGCATTTTCCTTGCTTTTAATTTCTATTTCTTTGCTTTGATTTCGGATCGAAACAAAGTATAAAGAAGCTCACGCTGTGCAGACCGCTGATCACATTGATTACGCAGTTATCGCCATCTACGGGTTATTGATGGTTTGGGTGGGGCTTTATGTGTGGAGATTCAACCGGGGCGCCGCGGAATATTTTCGCGGAGGAAGCCGGATTCCGTGGCTGGTTGCGGGGCTCAGCTGCTTCATGTCGGGGTTCAGCGCGTGGACTTTTACGGGCGCTGCTGGAGTGGCGTACCAATCGGGCGTTGCGGCGATCGGTCTTTATATTGGCAACGCTCTTAGCTTTTTGCTTGGATATATCGTGTTCGCGGAGCGCTGGCGGCGAACGCGCATTACTACGGTGATGGAGTATCTGTCGGGCCGATTTAATTTGGCCACGCATCAGGTTTTTTCCTGGAGCATTATTTTCTTCCAGCTATTTACGAGTGCGAGCACGCTGTTCGGATTGAGCCTCTTCATTTCTTCGGCGTGCGGGTTCCCGGTGTTGTGGACGATTGTCGGCGCGGGCGCGCTTATCGTTTTCTATTGTGTGATCGGCGGCTTGTGGGCTGTGGTGGTCACGGATTTCCTGCAGGCTGCGATCCTGATGCCGTTTTGCCTCGTGCTTGTCGTCATGTCTTTGATGCGAGTCGGTGGAGTTGGAGGGTTGGTTCATTCTCTGCCACCCGAGATGAAGACGATTCATCTCCACGGGGAATTCGGGTGGCTTTACCTTGTCTCGTGGACCGTGATGGTTTCCTTCGGATACAACACCAGCGCGATGGCGCAACGCTATTTCAGTGTGGACGATGAACGATCGGCACGCAAGATCGCGCTGCTTTGCTGTGTGCTGTTCTTTGTTGGCGCATTCATATGGTTCATTCCGCCGATGGCGATGCGAGTGGTGTATCCGGTCATTCCATCGTTCAAGACGGCGTTGCCGAATCCGAATGAAGCTTCCTATGCAGTCGCAAGTTTGACCTTGCTTCCGCACGGCTTGATCGGGGTCATGCTGGCGGCGATGTTCAGCGCCACCATGGCCAACCTCTCTGCGCAATTCAATCTGAAATCGGCGATTCTCACCAAGGATATGTACCAGGAATTGTTCCGCAAGAATGCGGGCGAGCGGGAATTGCTGATTGTCGGCTGGGTCACGACGTTCGTGATCGGCGGGGCGACAACGTTAATTGCGGCGATTATGGCGGCTAGCGGAAAGAGCATATTCCAGATCATGCTGACGTTTAACACGCTGATGTCGCTGGCGTATGGTCCGCCAGCGCTGCTGGGACTGGTGGTTCGGCGGACACCGCAGTGGTCCGGTATGGCATCTTTTGTGACGGGACTGGTTCTAGGCTTGTTGGGCGCGTTCGTGTATCACTGGAGTCTCATTCAGCAGGTAGCGATCATCATTCCGGCATCGTTTGGGATTTTCTTTTTGACGATGTTTTGGGATCGTGGGGATACTCCCGGACGTGCGGCGCTTTTCCGCAATCTCAATACGCCTGTCGATGTGGAGCATGAATTGAAGGATTCCGCGGATTTTACGGTTCCTGTTTTTCGTTTCCTGGGACGCACCATCGCGGGCATCGGACTACTGAGCCTGTTGCTTCTGTTTCGTGTTCCGTCCGGTCAAAGCATGTCGGTGATCTGGTTTGCTCTGCTGACATTTATGGTGGGCGGATCGTTATGGTTTGTGCGGGGAA
>Ga0335081_10002307_pt1 | contig 30023 bp, 25 predicted proteins | sample Lox_Sample_35_FD_206713 | JGI IMG/M metagenome (GOLD analysis project Ga0335081, IMG submission 206713) | Soil microbial communities from Loxahatchee National Wildlife Refuge, Florida, United States - Lox_Sample_3.5 | ecosystem: Environmental > Terrestrial > Soil > Wetlands | place: USA...
GCTCCTTCCCCGTTCCGTTTTCTCCGGTGATCAGCACTCGTGCATCTGTCGGCGCCACTCGCTCGATGATTGAGTGAACCTCTTTAATGCTGGCACTCTCTCCGAGGATCTTGCGTTTGCCTTCCAGCGTTTCCTGGAGCCTCCTGTTTTCCTCCGCAATTGTGGCGTGCTGAAGCGCATTCCGAATGGTGATGAGCAACTTGTCGCGATCGAGTGGCTTGGGGAGAAAGTCGAACGCCCCAAGTTTCGTCGCTTCCACGGCAGTCTCGATAGTACCGTGGCCTGAAATCATGATGACCGGCAGATCGGTATTCCGTTCGCGGATTCGGTGAAGCACTTCCATTCCATCCATCCCCGCCATCTTGACATCGAGCAATACTAGGTCGAACGGTTGGCTTGAGAGCTTGGAAAGGCCCTGCTCGCCGTTTTCTGCAAACTCGACTTCATACCGCTCGTACTCGAGAATCATTTTGAGTGAATCTCGAATACTTTTTTCATCATCGATGATAAGCAAACTATTCATACAATCAAGCTATGAGCGAAGCGAGGATCTGCCGTGACTATTTCTCATACGGCAAGCGCAAGTAATCCGACGGGAGCAACGTTTTCACAACCGCAAGGTCACGTCCGAATGCATCACCGTGTTTATTGGCCCTCTTGTCTCTTGGGTCGTCATCACCACCAACAACAAACTTCGCCTCTCCCCACTCGACCATATCTCCGGACTCCTTGGCAAGATCCGGAGAATCCGAGACATACGAAAGGTATGCGGAAGCGAAGAAATGTTGCAGTTTGTCTCGGTCCCCTTCTGGAGGCGTATCCGCATAAATATGAGACGGCAGATTCATTTTTCGTACAGCGAAAAGGCTGTCACTTTCGAACGTGAGAGGAACACCCAAAACTCCGACGACAGGAATTTTGAAATCGATATTCTCGTGTTCCAGCGTGCCCATTAAGGAAAGGAAGAGCGCACGGCTAATGTTGTATTCTGCAATCTTGAGTGCTTTCAAATAAATGCCATCGACTGCACGCAAATCCCCGCAGCGAAGCATTAACTCTCTAAACCGCGGGTCCCGTACATACGCGCGAATTCTCCTGGTGTCGAGGATCAGCTTGGGAGTGAACGTGTCCGTCAAAAACTTGCCGATGGAAAAGCCCTGATTGTCCTGCTCGTCAAAATCCCACGACATTCCTCCTTCACATTGGGCAAAAGAAGCTGTCCCGACAAGCTTCGAAAGAACCAATATTGCCAAAAGCTTCCTCACGCGTCGGGAATACCTTGAAGAGCTACGTCTGTATGACTCCCGGATTGAACTTGGGGATTTCAGGGTTTTGTGCCGCCATCTCCATTCCGCGCGAAACGACTACGCGTGTGTCGGTCGGGTCGACAATGCCGTCGACGATCAGCCTCGAGCTGGCAAAGATGGGGTCTAATTCTTCGTCATATTTGTTCTGAATTTCATCGAGCAGTTTCTGCTGTTGCTCCTTGCTGATCCGCTTGCCAACCTTTTCCATTGCCTGGATCCGAATTCCCAACAGCGTTTCGCTCGCCTGCTTTCCTCCCATAACAGCGATCTGCGCCGTAGGCCACGAGAAAATAAGTCGTGGGTCGTACGCTTTTCCGCACATGGCATAATTACCGGCGCCATAGCTGTTTCCAACGACAAAGGTGAATTTTGGAACTACGCTGTTTGCCACGGCATTGACCATTTTAGCGCCGTCCTTGATAATTCCCCCCTGTTCGGCGCGGCTCCCAACCATGAATCCTGTAACGTCCTGAAAGAATACGAGGGGGATAAGCTTTTGGTTGCAGTTCATGATGAACCGGGCGGCCTTATCCGCACTGTCGCTGTAGATCACTCCACCTACCTGCATTTCTCCCTTGGCAGTTTTTACAACTGACCGTTGATTTGCGACAATCCCCACTGCCCATCCGTTAATCCTTGCATAGCCTGTAATGATTGTTTTTCCGTACTGTTCCTTGTATTCATCGAGATCGCTGCCATCAATGATTCGGGCTAGTACCTCGTACATATCATACGGTTTCATTCGATCGGATGGGAGTATCCCGTAAATCTCTGTCCCCTCAAACTTTGGCGGTCGTGCGTCGACACGGTTAAAAGGCGCCTCCGGCGCTTTGCCAAGCTTGCCGACGATACTGCGTATTTTGTGAAGACACTCTTCATCGTTCTTCATCTTGTGGTCCGTCACACCACTGATCTCGCAATGGACCTTTGCCCCTCCGAGCGATTCATTGTCAATGTCTTCGCCAATCGCCGCTTTGACCAGATGTGAACCCGCGAGGAACACACTTCCCGTTTGATCGACGATCATCGCTTCGTCGCTCATAATCGGAAGATACGCCCCCCCTGCTACACACGGCCCCATGATTGCGGCGATTTGCGTGATGCCCATCGAGGACATAACGGCATTGTTCCGGAAAATCCGGCCAAAGTGTTCCTTGTCGGGGAAAATCTCGGATTGGAGAGGAAGAAAAACACCCGCAGAGTCAACGAGGTAAACGATCGGCAGCCGGTTCTCCATGGAGATTTCTTGGGCCCGGAGGTTTTTCTTACACGTGATGGGGAACCACGCACCGGCTTTGACGGTCGCATCGTTGGCAACGATGACAACATCTCTCTTGTGAATCTTGCCGATCCCGAAGACCGTTCCTCCCGACGGCGCACCTCCGAATTCCTTGTACATGCCGTAGCCTGCGAACAATCCGATTTCAAGGAAGCGGCTCCCCGGATCAATCAATCGCTCGATGCGATCTCGCACGAACATCTTGCCGCGTTTTCGGTGGCGCTCGATTGCTTCCTTGCCACCACCCGTTCGGACAGTATCTGCCGATGCCTTGAGCTTCTTTTGCAACGCAAGAAAGCTCTCGACGTTCTTCTCGTATGCCCGATCTTTCTGCAATTGACTGCCAACGACAGACATTTTTCGTCCCGGCTATTTATTCTCTGAGGGACTGCATCTCACGGTCTCAGATTATTTCCGGATATTTCTATTCAGAACCCTCAGACTGAATGACAGAATCACTTCAACAAATTCTTGGCAATCACCATCCTCTGCACTTCGGATGTGCCCTCACCGATGGTCAAAAGCTTCACATCCCGGTAGAACTTCTCGACGGGATAATCTTTCGTGAACCCGTATCCTCCGTGAATCTGAAGTGCGGCACTTGCTGCTTTTGTGGCAATTTCGCTTGCAAATAACTTCGCTTCCGCGGCCAGGAGGGTGATATTTTTTCCCCGGGCTTTTGCTTCCGCAGCACGATTCGTTAACAATCGAGCGGCAGAAATCTCTGTAGCCATGTCTGCGAGGGAAAACTGTATCCCCTGAAATTCGACGAGAGGCTGACCGAACTGCTTCCGCTCCTTGCCGTACTTCAAGGCAGCATCCAGGGATCCCTGTGCAAGCCCAACTGCCAGGGCTGCAATCCCGATCCTTCCGCTATCCAAAACTGCGAGAGCTTGCTTGAAGCCCTCACCTTCCACGCCGATCAGGTTTTCCCGCGGAACGGAGACATTGTCAAAATTCAGCTGTACCGTGTCGCTGGCTCTCATCCCAAGCTTGTTTTCCTTTTTGCCAACGCTGATTCCACCATATGCCTTCTCGACAATGAAGGCAGATATTCCGCTCTTCCCTTTCGAGGTGTCTGTCTTTGCCATGACGACGAGCGTCGAAGCGTGGGAGCCATTGGTGATGAAGTTCTTCGTCCCGTTCAGAATGTATTTCCCGTCTTTCACGGTGGCATTTGTTTTCAGGCCCCCTGAATCACTGCCTGATCCAGGCTCCGTGAGGCACCACGACCCAATTTTTCGGCCCATAGCCAAGTCGGGAACATAGGCTTTCTTTTGACGATCGTTCGCGAACATCGAGATGTGTTGCAGGCAGAGACCGCTGTGTGCAGCAAGCGTGAGCGCCACAGAAGGGTCTACCCGGGCAATCTCTTCCACGATCACCACGAATTCAGGTGCCGAGAGGCCGGCTCCTTCCAATTCGGTCGGGACTGTCGCCCCGAGGAAACCGAGATCAGCCATCTTCCGAACAATCGCAGACGGAAATTCTTGAGCCTCATCCAGCTTCATAACCTCCGGCTTCATCTCCGTCTCGGCAAATTCTCTTGCTGTCTGCCGGAGCATCTGCATTTCTTCCTTCAAGTGAAAATCGATTCCGCCATTCACAGAATCACGCTCCATACGTCCCTCTCACAGATTCTTGAAATTTGTTATCAGTTCGTTTGCCAACTCGTATGGGCTGACCTCGCGTGCCACAACCTGCCCAATTTTCTCGTCCAGCGCGATTGACCGGCTATGGTTCCAAAAATGCATCCGCAGACGACTTTCGACGATCTCCCGGACGCGATTTTTCAATCGCGCTTTCCTTCGTTGTTCAAGCCCTCCACGCTCCAGGAACTTCCTGTGCCTCTCGACAAGCGCCGCCACCTCCTCAATGCCTTTTCCCTCATTTGCCTGCGTCTTGACGACGTCCGCGAGCCAGCTTGAATCGTCGTGCGGGCGAAATCCCAGGATCATCTTGATCGACATAACCGCTTGATCGGCTCCCGGCCGATCCGCTTTGTTGAGCACAAAGAAATCCGCAATCTCCATAAGCCCGGCCTTCATGGCCTGAATACCATCCCCTGACTCCGGCACAAGCACCACGATTGTGGTATCCGCCGCTCCCGCAACATCGAGCTCGGATTGACCCACACCCACCGTCTCCATCAATATAATGTCGAATCCAGCGGCATCAAGAACATCCGCGGCTTCCTTGGCCTTTTTGCTCAGGCCGCCCAAACTTCCACGCGAAGCCATGCTTCGGATGAAAACATCATTATCCAGCTCGACATCCGTCATCCGAACCCTGTCCCCTAACAACGCTCCTCCGGTGAAGGGGCTGGTCGGATCTACGGCGATAATCCCTACCCGAAGTTTTCTGCTACGGTAGAATTTGGCGAGCTTGTTGGTAACGGTGCTCTTCCCGGCACCGGGTGGACCGGTCACGCCAATCCGATATGCACGTCCCGTATACCGGTACAAGGATTGAAGGAGAAGCATTGAGTCCGGTGCATCATTTTCAACCGATGATATCGCCCGGGCGACGAATCGTCGATCCCTTTTTACAACCATTTCCACCGTGGTATCGATTTCCTTATTCAAGAGTCTGAAGCTTGCTTGAAGTACTCGGCTGTTAACTGTAGTCCGTCCTTGAGTTGCACGGTCGGCTCCCAACCAAGCTCTTTTTTGATCTTGGAGTACGAGATCACGCTTCGCATCTGTTCCCCCAGCTTTGCCGGACCGTGCTGTTCCAGGCACGATTGACTCAAATGTTTTCGAAGATGTTCGAACAAATAGTTGACATCGTGCTCAATGCCAGTGCCAACGTTGAAGGTATTTGAGCCTCCATAAGCCAAGGCCGCAACGTTGGCCTTGACGACATCGCCAACGAACGTGTAATCTCTCGTCTGTTTGCCATCCCCATTGATCACCGGTTGCTCACCCCGTTTCATCTTGCTGGCAAAGATCGCAACAACTCCGGCCTCGCCGTGAGGATTCTGACGGGGACCGTACACGTTGGCATAGCGGAGAATAACGTGGTCGATGCCGTAAACCTCTTTGTAGTAGAACAAATACTCCTCGGTACAGAGTTTCGTGATTCCGTACGGGGAAAGCGGTCTCAAGGGGTGGACCTCGTCGGCGGGGAAGTAATCCTGTTCCCCATAAATTGCACCACCGGTCGAAGCAAAAATGATCTTGCGTACCTGGTGACGGCGGGCGTTCTCAAACACATTTAGTCCACCGATGACGTTGATCGATGCATCAAACTTCGGGTCAGCAACGGATTTGCGAACGTCCATTTGCGCCGCGTGGTGATTGACGACGTCGAACTTTTCCCGGCCAAACAAGTCACTGAGCCTGTCGTCTCTGATATCCAGTTGTACGAATTTCGCTTTTGGATTGACATTCCGCTTCTGGCCGCTTGAAAGGTCATCAACCACAACGACGCTGTGGCCATCCTGTACGTACGCGTCGACAATGTGCGAGGCGATGAAACCGGCCCCTCCCGTGACAAGTATTTTCAAAGAGATCCCTTTCTGGTTTAGTGGCTGTTCGCCTTGAGCGCTTTTTTCCCAATATCTCCCCGGTAATAAGCGCCATCAAATGTGATCTTCTCGACAGCACTGTATGCAGACTGAATTGTTTCCTCAAGCGCGTGGTCGTAACCGATGGCAGTCACCCCGAGTACTCTTCCGCCGGCGGTGACAATCGAATCGCCATCTTTTTGTGTTCCGGCGTGAAATACGACAACGCCTTCCTCCGGCTGGATCTTTTCGAGTCCGAGGATCTTTTTCCCAACTTCGTATTCATCCGGATAGCCTTGCGATGCCATCACCACACATACTGCCGAAGCAGGATGTTGACGCATGGTCGACGGTTTCATGCTGTGAGTCGCAGCGGCAAACAGAACCTCCGCAAAATCCGCATTAATAAGCGGGATAATCACTTGAGCTTCAGGATCACCAAAGCGGCAGTTGTATTCGACGACCTTTGGTCCTTCAGCAGTAATCATTAATCCCACATAGAGGCATCCCGCGAACGGATTTCCTTCAGACTTCATCCCGCGAATGGTCGGATCAACGATTTCCCTCACGACGCGATCGGCCAAGTTCTTCGTAACAAGGGGTGCCGGCGCATAGGCCCCCATCCCTCCGGTGTTCTTTCCCTTGTCGCCATCCAGAATCCGCTTGTGATCCTGCGCAGCAGCGAGTGACCCAAAACGCTCGCCGTCGGTGATGACAAAGAACGAGGCCTCTTCTCCACGCATAAATTCTTCTATGACGACCCTCTCCCCCGCACTTCCAAAAACCTTTTCACGCATCATGCTCCGGAGTGCAGCCATTGCTTCCAGCTTCGTCGCACAAATGATGACGCCTTTTCCCGCAGCAAGCCCATCCGCTTTCACTACAACGGGAGTGGAAAGTCCCTCAATGAATTCATTCGCTGCATCTTCCTCCGACGGTCCGAAACTCCGATAGCGAGACGTCGGAATAGAGTGACGCTTCATAAAATCCTTTGCAAAGATCTTGCTTGTTTCGAGCTGTGCCGCGGCTTTGGCTGGACCGAAAACTGCAAGTCCATTTCGTTCGAAGAGATCGACGATACCGAGTGAGAGGCTTTGTTCCGGACCTACAACCGTAAGATCGATCTTCTCTTTCCTGGCGAACTTGAGGAGATTCTCGATCTCGTGGGCTTTGATCGAAACACACTGTGCGTTTTGCTCAATCCCGGCATTTCCCGGCGCACAGAAAAGTTGCGAGACCTGAGGGCTCTGTTTCAGCTTCCAGCAAATCGCGTGTTCCCTGCCTCCCGACCCCACAACAAGGACATTCATTTCTTCGCGGAACCTACCTTGACAAAAGCGTTAACATCATAATTCATGAGGGACTCGAAGTGTTTTGCAAGCTCTCCCGTAAGGGCCAGCCGGTTGAATCTCGATGCAAATACTTCAGGGATTCGCTTGAGCGTTTTATGCTCAAACTGGTCAAAGAAACTTAATATGGCTTGCTCGTGAGCCTTGACGTCGCGTATCGGCACGCAAACCGCCGCTTCACTCTCGATGATAAGCTGCTTGGTATAACCGTCAACCGTCGAAGCCAGGATTGGTTTTCTTGCCCCAAAGTATTCGTAGAGCTTTCCCGGCGTTTGATAGTCGTTGTCAAGGACAAACCAAAGCACGTCCGAGGAAAGGACCTGGCTGACGCTTTCCTGATGTTCCAGGTAGCCGTGGAAGATGACATCATTCTGCAGTCCGAGATTCTTCACGAGGCGCTGATCTTCCCGGCGGACGTTGCCAACAAGATGAAGTTCAATACGTCCTCGGAGAGGCGTGCTCTTGTCAAATATGTTTCTCAGAGCGTGCAGGAACGTGGAAGGATTTCTTCCCCCGTAGAACGTCCCTGTGTGGCAGATCCGAAGCCTCAAAGGCATCTGCAGCCTTTCACTTGGTTTCACCTCGAGATCAACCGGATCATAACCTTGCGACAGGATAGCGACATCGTGGTACTGTAGGGCTTTGTGACGCTTGACGAGGTTTTCTTTCACGCGACGATGCGTGACTAAGACCCGGTCCGCTGTCTTAAGAACACGTTTCTCAAGTCTATAATGCAAATAATGATGAAGGGGAGTGGGAAAATACTTATACGGATACTGAAGCCACGAGTCCCGATAATCCACAATCAAAGGAATTTCCGTGGCCTTCTTCAAGGCGACGCCGATGAGGAAATCTGTTTGTGGTGGGGCCGTCGCAAAAATAAGATCAAAATGTTCCGCGGCCAGGAGTTCTTTGGCTTTCTTCACTGCCTTCGACTTCCAGCCGACTTTCGTGTCCGGGATGAGAAATGTATCGCCGACAAACTGAAGAATCTTCCGAACCCATTCTGAAGGCATCTTGACAGTCCCCTTTTTCGAAAAGAGCCGGTTCACGTCAAGGGAATTCGTGCGCACCATTTGGACACCGGCGTTCTCAATCTCTTTCAGAAGCGATTCATCAATGGCATAGTAGCCCCTGGGGCTGACGGTTAGTACGGTCGGTCGCCAGCCGTATTGCGGCAGATATTTCGCGAATTTTACCGTCCGCTGGACGCCGCTCAGTCCCATCGGCGGAAAATAATAAGCGATGATCAAGACTTTCCTGAAGCCATCTGTCATAGAATTACCAAGTCCCTGGGCACAGTGCTCAGCACCTCGCTGTGCGTGTTCCGAATGATGATATCGTCTTCAATACGGACGCCCCCCTTGCGTGGGATGTAGATCCCGGGCTCGATCGTGACAACGGAGCCACTTTGGAGGACGTCCTTGCTCTTCGAAGAAATCCGTGGCAGCTCGTGCACCTCCATACCCAATCCATGCCCCAGTGAATGGCAGAAGAATTTCCCGTATCCACCTCTGCGTATCGTCGACCGGGCAACCTCATCCAGCACGCTGGCACGGAGACCCTCACGAGCAGCATCAAGCGATCTGGATTGGGCATCGAGCACGATACCGTAAATCTTTCTCATTTCGGTCGATGGTTTTCCGACCGACACAGTCCTCGTCAGATCGCTGTGATATCCATCTGCACTGCAACCCATATCAATGGTCACCAAGTCCCCTTTTGCTATTTTCCTCGAAGAAGCGCGTGCGTGAGGTAGTGCCCCCCGCGGACCGCTGGCAACGATTGGTTCGAATGCGTCTGATTCTGCTCCAAGACGCCTGTGCCAGTATGCTATTTCTGCTGCAACCTCCAGTTCTCTGACCCCAGGGCTAAGTATAGTAAGAATTTTGCTGAAAACTCTATCGGTAATATGGGCAGCACGCTTGATTTTTGAAATCTCGTGCTCATCTTTTCGGACACGAATCCGTTCCACGATTCCATCAGTCGATGTGAATAGTGCCCCTCGAGCAGTTCTCTTCAAGTGCTTGTATGCGGCGACGGTGAACGAATCCGATTCAATCCCGATTCTCATCCTCCGTCGGCGTGGGAGGTTCTTCGAAACAGCGTCCACGAGACTTCCAGAGGCGATGAAGACTTTGGCTCCGTTTACTTCTTCGGACGATTGAGTTGTATATCGACGGTCCGTAAAGAAAAGATTGCGGTCAGGAAACATCAAGAGTAGAGCGTTTGAGCCTGTGAATCCGGTGAGATAGTGGATGTTGGGGAGTGATGTAACCAAGAGCCCCTGAAGGCGCAACTCCGCGAGTCCTTGCCTTACCGCTTCAATTCGTCGCGCAAACATTCAGATTAAATCAGAGATGATAATTAGGAGCTTCTTTGGTGATGTTGATGTCGTGCGGATGACTCTCGCGCAATCCTGCTTCTGTCATCCGGGTAAACCGTGCCTTCGCTTTCAATTCGCCGATCGTACCACATCCACAATAGCCCATCGCGGCACGGAGTCCGCCGATCATTTGATAGACGGTGTCAGCGAGATTTCCTTTGAACGGAACGCGTCCCTCGATTCCTTCGGGAACAAGCTTTTGAATATCATCTTCCACATCCTGGAAATAACGGTCTTTGCTTCCTTCCTTCATCGCTTCAAGCGATCCCATTCCCCGATACATTTTATAACTTCTTCCTTCGTACAGCACTTTCTCGCCAGGACTTTCTTCGACGCCGGCGAACAGCCCTCCAATCATCACGGCATCAGCGCCGGCAGCGAGAGCCTTCGGAACGTCACCAGTCTGTTTGATCCCCCCATCGGCGATGATAGGGATTCGACTCCGCTGGGCGGCCTTGGAGCATTCCATGATTGCGGTCACTTGTGGAACTCCCACCCCTGCCACAACGCGGGTGGTGCAAATCGATCCCGGACCAATTCCCACTTTAACACCGTCTGCTCCTGCACGTATGAGTTCTCTGGTTGCTTCCGCAGTTCCCACATTACCGGCAATCACGTCAACACTGAATTTCGATTTCACTCGGCGGAGCATATCGATGACACCTTTCGAGTGCCCGTGCGCGGTGTCGACGACAATGACATCCACCCCTGCCGCCAGCAATGCAGAGGCGCGTTCAATCGTATCCGATGTCACCCCAACTGCCGCACCTACCCGGAGTCTCCCAAGTTTATCCTTGCAGGCATTGGGGTGCCTCTTCTTCTTCTGGATATCCTTGAACGTGATCAGTCCTCTCAATTTCCCGTTTTTGTCGACAACAGGCAATTTTTCAATTCGATTCTTCTGAAGTATGACTTCTGCCTCATCAAGCGTCGTCCCCACCGGGGCGGTGATCAGATTGCCAGAGGTCATAACATTCGCGACCTTCAGATCCAGGTTGGGTTCGAAGCGAAGATCACGATTCGTCAGGATTCCAACCAGATTCTCCTCCTTGACAATCGGGATTCCGGAAATGGAGTATTTCTTCATCACTTCCAACGCTTCCCCCACCGTGTGGTCCGGAGAGAGTGTGATAGGATCCCGGATCATTCCACTTTCGGATCGTTTCACGCGATCGACTTCCTCTGCCTGACGCTGAATTGACATGTTTTTGTGGAGAATTCCGATACCTCCTTCGCGTGCCATCGCCACCGCCATGGTTGCCTCAGTGACAGTATCCATCGCAGCACTGATCAAGGGGATATTCAGATCGATGTGTCTTGTCAGCCGTGTTCGCACATTTGTATCCCGTGGCAAAACAGACGATTTCGCAGGCAGCAGGAGAACATCGTCGTACGTAATCGCTTCACCTATGATTTTCTTCAAGCTCATGGTTGTCGTGGTTTTGAAGTGATCAAATGGGCAAGTCTAGTGGTAGGCCGGGATGCCCGTAATGTCCTCTCCTATGATCAGCGTGTGCATTTCATGCGTTCCTTCATAGGTCTTTACAGATTCGAGATTTGCTGAATGTCTCATCACCGGGTACTCGTCCAGAATACCATTTGCGCCCAGAATTTCCCGAGCCATGCGGGCAATCTCCAGCGCGTGATAGACATTGTTTCTCTTCGCCATCGAAATTTGGCTGAAGCTTGCCTTGTTCAGATCCTTCAGTCGGCCGAGTTGGAGGCATAACAATTGCCCTTTCGTGATCTCGGTTATCATGTGCACAAGTTTCTCTTGTGTCATCTGGAAAGAAGCAATCGGACGGTCAAACTGAACGCGCGATTTGGAATACTGCAAGGCAGCGTCATAGCATGCCATTGCGGCACCAAGAGCTCCCCAGGCAATTCCATATCTCGCCTGACTCAGACACATCAAGGGGCATTTCAGTCCACCCGAAGCCGGAAGGATGTTCTCCTCAGGAATATGGCACTCTTGAAATACCAATTCCGAAGTCACAGATGCCCTCAGCGAATGTTTACCTTTCATTTCAGGGGCCGAAAATCCTTTTGTGCCCTTCTCCACCAGGAATCCTCTGATCTCCCCTTTTAGTTTTGCCCATACCACTGCGACGTCCGCAATCGTGCCGTTGGTGATCCACATTTTTGCTCCGTTGAGGAGGAAACCACCTTGCACGTTTTCCGCGTGAGTAACCATACCACCCGGATTCGAGCCGTAGTCTGGTTCAGTGAGGCCAAAACAGCCGATTTTTTCACCTTTCGCAAGTCTCGGCAGCCAATAGTCCTTCTGTGTTTCCGAACCGAAAGTATAGATAGGGTACATCACGAGCGCACTTTGAACGGAAGCAAAGCTCCTGATTCCGCTATCGCCGCGCTCCAACTCTTGCATCATCAGACCGTAGGCAACGTTGTTCAACTCTGCACATCCGTATTTGGCTGGAAGCGTGGCCCCGAACAGTCCAAGATCCGCCATTTGTTGCACAAGGTGAAAGGGAAACGTTCCTTCCCGATTGTGCTTTTCGATGATGGGAAGAACGTGATCTTCGATGAAATCCCGAACTGTGCTCCGAACCAAAACCTCGTCTTCCGAAAGCAATGAATCAGTAGAATAGTAGTCAGGGCTTTGGAACTTTGACATGGAAGTGTCTCAGGAGGGATTCAGTGCTGGTAATCGCACGCAAAACCAGGGAATAATGCGATTTGCATTGAGAAAATTAGACAATAATCGATGCAAAGTCAAGGTGACGTGAAGACGACTCTTATCCGTATTTGAGATACCGGTTAGTGTTGTTGGAAGTCTGTTTATGCGGGATGGAGTACAACGGCATTACCTCGCAACACTGCTTTGACTTCTGGCAGGTCGTGAGTACTGAAGATTATTATGAGCGGACAATCGTAGGGAAAAAAGAGTTGAGCCAGGTTTTCGGTCCACCCCACCACGAGCAACCGATAGCTGGCTCAACAAGAAGGAGTTCAGGGAATGTAGGTAGGCTATATCCCTACCTTACATACTTGAAACGACTGAAAAAGTTGCAGCGCGTGAGAAATTTTTTGCAGGGTAGATAACCGGAATATCTTCGGTTATGAAACAGCTGCAGAATCACTGATGAACGATGGGAATGACTGAAGGTGGAAGAGAATTCTCAATCGCCTTTTGCAAGTATTCCGTACCTTTTTATCTTCAAATAGAGGGTTTTCTTAGAAATTCCAAGCATCTCAGCGGATTTCGTCCGGTCTCCCTTATTGTGTTTGAGGATCTTTTCGATTTGGATCTTTTCAAGTTCTTCGAGCGAAAGCAACCCGAGGTCGCTCGTGTGATCGATTCCTCCCGAGGTCTGCGTGATCTGTGGTTGGACTGCTGTATTCAACCAGAAGTCCTCCGGCTGAATCTCATCGGTGTGCGCCATCACAAGCGCACCTTCGATAACGTGCTCAAGCTCACGGACATTGCCTGGCCAGTCATATCTCATGAGAAGCGCCATTGCATCATCGCTGATGCGCTTGGTTTTTGATTTACGGGCCAGGAAATGTTGAACCAGAAGAGGTATATCTGCCTTTCGTTCAGATAGGGCGGGCAGGCGGAAACTCACAACATTGAGTCGAAAGAGAAGGTCACCGCGAAAGCGGCCGGCCTTCACCTCATCGGGCAGATTCTTGTTGCTTGCAGAAATGATACGGACATCTACTTTCCGTGTCACGGTCCCACCCACGCGTCGAAATTCTCCGGTCTCCAGAAATCTCAGCAGCTTGGGCTGCGTCATCAGGCTGATATCGCCAACTTCATCCAGAAAGAGTGTCCCGCCATCAGCGACCTCGACCAGTCCCTGCTTCGTGTTGACCGCACTTGTAAACGATCCTTTCTCGTGCCCGAACAATTCGCTTTCAAGAAGTTGATCCGGCATGGCTGCACAATTGACAGCGACAAATGGCTGATCCTTACGGGAACTGTGACGGTGCACAAGCTGGGCGAATAGCTCCTTTCCCGTTCCGCTCTCACCCTGAATGAGCACGAACGTTTCACTTGCAGCGACTCTTTTTGCGTTTTCAACGACATCCCTGAATGCCTTGCTCTCGCCGATAATGTCACTTGGCCGAACAAGCTCATTCACCTCCTTCTGGATCACCAATTGACGATGCTCAAGGGCGCGATGAACGGTCGCCATCAACTGGTCTGTTTCATACGGCTTGCCTACAAAATCATATGCGCCGAGCTTGACAGTTTCGATCGCCGTCTTCACGTCCGTAAGGTTCGTCAGCATAATCACTTCCGTGCTCGGAGAGTGCTCCTTCACGTGTTTCAATACTTCAATACCGCTCACACGTGGCATTTTTACATCAAGGAGGATGACGTCGTAGACGTTCGCTTGAATGAGGTTGATCGCATCCGCGCCATTGAGCGCAACATCTGCCGCGAATTCAGATCTGTCTTCGAATTCAGTCTTAAGGAGGTAGGTAATCGATTCCTCATCATCGACGATGAGAATATGGTATCTCTTGGGCATCCGGTATCACCGATCCTTGTACATCAGACGCCCGTGAGGACCCTTTCCACGGTGGTGAGCAAATCGACCAAATCGTACGGTTTGCTGACAAAATCTTCCGCCCCCAACTTCTTTGATTCGATGGCGTTTTTCAGATCGGCAAACCCAGTCAGCATAATGATCTTCGTCGACGGGTGCCGTTCTTTGACGAATTTCAACACCTCAAACCCATCCACATTTGGCATCTTGATGTCGAGAAGAATCAAATCGAAAACCGAGGACCCAAGTATGTTGATAGCATCCTGGCCATCGATGGCGGTTGTCACCTGATATCCCTCTCCCTCCAACTCAGACGCCAGCACAGTTCTGAGCGCCTCCTCGTCGTCCGCGACAAGAATCTTGTTTTTGGCAGGCATGCTAATCTCCTTGGGAGATGACGTTCATTACTGAGGATGACAGGAAATTGAACTGGTGCGTGACTGCAGAATATAGACAAATTTCACGCAGAAAATCAACAAAGCGCGACCTTCTGTCGTGTCCCAATTTCAGATATGCATTGGTGGTGTCGGGAGTCCCGTTCTACGGGATGCCCGGCAGCGGAATTTCCTCACGACAGCACAAATTCGGACACCACGGGCCCTTCTTGTGGAGAATTGAAACTCAACGAAAGAAGTCTTATACTGCCATCAATTACCATGCGATCCATATGCCAGCGAGAAAAATTTCGGTTCTGCTTGTAGATGACGACCCGGGTTTTGCCGCCGTCTTTCAGGACAGCCTGCTGAAAGCTCGCGGCATCAGCTTCCGCATCACCCGGAGGACAACCGTCGACGAGGCATTCGCCGCAATCAAGGAGAGCCCTCATTTCGACATCATTGTGACCGATTTCGTGCTCCCCGATCTGAACGGACTCGAATTCTGTCTCCGACTCAGCCAAATGGAACAAAAGATACCGGTCGTCATGATCAGTGCGACGAAGGATATCAAGCTCGCGGTCGAAGTGATGAAATTGGGCGTCGAGGATTTTCTTGTTAAGGGCGAGCTCAACGAGGCACACGTTCCACGAACGCTGGTCAACATTCTGGATCGTATCAAGGTAAAGGAGCAAATGCGTGCAGTCGAGAAACGAATGCATCTTGCAGAAGACCGCTCGCAGGCAATCCGCGAGCTTGTGGTCACTGTCTGCCACGAGTTCAACAACCCTCTGGCTGCAATCAAGATAAGCTCGGACCTCCTCCAAAGAAGCCCGTTGCCGGAGAATCAACAACAGCTCCTGACAGAATTTGACCACAGCTTTCAGAAAATAGAATCGGAGGTCCGTCGTCTTCGCGACATCACGTTCGAGAAAATCGACTCGGATGTGAAAATGGTTCAAGAATGAGATGCTGCAGATTCGATCAATCTCGAAATCCATTTCTTTAGTCCAATCAGCCCACTCTCTGCGTCTTCTATTGCAAAATTGGGATTTTTTCCCTATGATAATGGAGTAAGACTTCGAGTTCATTTATAGTGAGATGCGCATCAAAAAAGGCATAAGAAAGCTACTCAGTCAGTCTACCAGCCGAGAAATTCTGAAAAGTGTCCCGCCCCACAGGCGGGACACTTTTTTTGTGTCAGCGTGATCCCTCATGACCGTTGCAGACGTTGAGCATATAATCGAAGAGTGGGCGCCCAGATGGGTTGCCTGGGAGCGTGACAACGTCGGCCTTCAAATAGGCAGGCGGAATCAACAAGTCAGAAAGATCATGCTCGCCCTTGAAGTAACAGAAGGGGTCGTGCACGAGGCGATTCGGAAAAAGGCTGATCTTCTCTTCACGCATCACCCTCCCCTCTTTCATCCAGCCTCTTCGCTTACCGATGCCGACCAAACCGGAAGCAACATCCTGACGCTTGCAGAAAACAAGATTGCTGTTTATTCCGCCCATACAAATCTTGACTTCACGCGGAATGGCGTGAGTTTCGCTTTGGCAGAAACTCTGGGACTGAAAAAAGCAAAGTTTCTATCTCCTCTTGAAGGGAAGCTGTCGAAAGTGGTGGTTTTTGTACCACCGACGCACGTGGAACAGGTGGCCAAAAAAATGTCGGATTCTGGCGCCGGTGTCATCGGAGACTATCATTCCTGTTCGTTCAGGATCGATGGAACCGGCACATTCGAAGGCACCGAGACAAGTCGCCCATACATCGGCAGAAGACAATCATTCGAGAGGGTCAAGGAAGTGCGCCTGGAAATGATTGCACCAACGGCAAGAGTTCCCTCTGTCATCCAGGCAATCAAGAATGTCCATCCTTACGAAGAAGTGGCGTACGATGTGTATCCCGTCAATACGCCCAGTGCGAACTATGGGGTGGGAGCGTTCGGAGAACTTGACCGCGTGGTCACTCTCCAAGCGTTCCTGCGCAAATGTAAACAGGTCTTGAGCGTCCAGTCGCTTCGATATACCGGGAATAGCACGCAAAAGGTGAGAACAGCCGCAGTGTGCGGAGGGAGTGGTTCGGACCTTCTCGAGGCAGCGATCCGCGCCAAGGCAGATGTTTTTGTCACCGCGGATGTGCGTTACCATACCTTCCATGCGGCACACGGCCGAATCGCTCTTGTCGATGCAGGACATTGGGAAACCGAGCACGTCGTTCTCGAGCCCGCCCGGAGGAAACTGCAAGATGCAGCACGGAGATTGAACCAACGAATATCAGTTACAGTGGCTCAGACACCAACAAATCCAGTACAGAGTCTTTAGTCAGCAAGGAGTTCCATTTGGAAAACAGGTTGCGATTATTGTATGCGCTCCAGCATGTAGATTCAAGTTTCGACGAATTGCAAGAGTTGAAAGGTGATCTCCCCGAACTTGTGCAGAATCTCCAAAACAAGATCAAGGAGCAGGAGATTTCGAGAAAGGATCTTGAAGACACCGTGAAGAAGTCGCTTGTTTCGAGGGATGAAGCCGACTCGGAAATCATCAGTTTGAAGGAAAAGATTGAAAAGTATAAGGCTCAACAATTCGAGGTAAAAAGCAACAAGCAATATGATGCACTCGGAAGAGAGATTGACTATTCCCAGGAGCGCATAACAAAGCTGACAAAAGAGCTGGAACAGCTCGAAGGAAAGGCCGCTCTCGCCAAGGAAGATGCCCAGAACATTGGTCCGGAAATAGATCGGCTGAACGCCGAGCTCAAGGAAAAGAGCGATGAGCTCGCGCTTGTCAACAAGGAGCACGAAGAGGAAGAACTGAAACTGCAGCACGAACGTGAAAAGCTCGTTTCGCGGATTCAGAAAAGCGACCTGCAGATGTACGAACGAATACGAAAAGCGAAAAGCGGTCTTGCCGTCGTTCCCGTCAAACGAAGTGCCTGCGGCGGATGCTACAATCGGATACCTCCGCAGCGCGTACTGGAATTGCGCAAAAATTCAAAAATGACAACCTGCGAACGCTGTGGAAGAATTCTCGTTTCAGAAGAACTGGCGAATGACAAGACAGAGCTCCTATGATGGTTCACGCGTTTACCGACGGGGCCTCAAGGGGCAACCCCGGCGAGAGCGGCATCGGCATCATTTTCCAGGATGAAAAAGGAAAAGTTCTTAAGTCTATCTATGCTTACATTGGTGAGGCAACGAATAATATCGCAGAGTATACGGCGCTCATTGTTTGCCTCAAGCATGCGCAGAAGTTGCATCTAAGAAATCTCGTCATCCATTCCGATAGCGAGTTGCTGGTCCGTCAGATGGAGGGAATGTACAAAGTCAAAGAACCCCGTTTAAGGAGGCTCTTTGAACAAGCTCAAGCGCTGATCGACGCAAATAGTTTCCAATGCACGTTCCGCCACGTCACACGTGACCACAACCGGGAGGCGGATCGGCTCGCAAACCTCGGGATCGATTCCAGGCGGGCGATTCAGATTTGAGTCAACGGGATTTCGGATCAAGAGTGTAGTTGTTCCAGAGGCAGAGAAGACGTAGTCGGGCAGCCGTCCCGCAAAGGCAATCGCCGAAGCGGGGAGGAAAGTCCGAACACTACAGGGCAAGGTGCCACGAGTCAATCGCGGGTCCTGCGGGCGACATCCTGCAGGAACGGAACGTGTCACAGAAAATACACATCCCGTCAATGCCGCAAGGTGATGACGGGGAATGGTGAAAAGGTGGCGTAAGAGACCACCGCGCTGTCAGCAATGATGGCGGTCCCGCAAGGGATCCCGATCACCGTTTGTGATCGGGACAGGATAAACCCCACCTGGTGCAAGACCGCGTAAATCGCGCAATCCATTCCCACGGGAATGGAGCGTAGTTGCCCGCTTCTCGTCCCGCCTTGGCGGGACTGCGTGATGGGTAGGTCGCTGAGATAAATGGCTGCCTCGTTCGCCGCGAAAGCGGCGGAACAGACAGAATTCGGCTTACAGACCAAATCTTCCCTGCCTCTGTTTGTTTTTCACCACAAATTATCTGACGTCTCCAAAAGCCTTGAGACCAATCCGGGAATACCGTTGGCAGTATCGAAATGGCGAGAACTCGCCGGCATATCTGGACCGCATGGCAGCCGTGAAGAGGCTTGCCGATGAACTGACCATATCCCCTGTCCTTACAGAAATTCTTGTAAGCCGGGGAATTGACTCGTATGAAAAAGCGCGCTCCTACTTCAGACCGAGTATTGAAGACCTTCACGACCCCGGCTTGATGGATGGAATGGGCTCTGCGGTAGCCCGGATTGCACGCGCCGTGGCAAACAATGAGAAGATTGCGGTATACGGCGACTATGACGTCGATGGCACAAACGGAGCAGCGCTGATATGGAGCTTTCTGTCAAAAACGGGTGCCGACGTCCGGTATTTCATTCCGGATAGGGTTCGCGAAGGATACGGTCTCTCTGTTGCCGGTATCGAGCAATGCCAGAAAATGGGGGCGAGTCTGCTTGTGGCGGTGGACTGCGGAATCACAGCCGTGAGCCAAGTCGTGCATGCGCGAACACTCGGGATCGACATCATTATTTGCGACCACCACGAACCCGGCGATCCTCTGCCGAACGCAGTCGCAGTTCTTGATCCGCTCAAACCCTCATGCCCTTATCCCTACAAGTATCTTTGCGGATGTGGCGTTGGCTTCAAATTGGTTCAGGCACTGGCAGAAGCACCCACGATTCGGTCACGCATCGGCGGCGACGGCGAGGAGCTGCTGCTTTCGTATCTTCAGTACGTCACACTCGCCACGATCGCAGACATTGTACCATTGACGAATGAAAACAGAACGATCGTCAAGCTCGGTCTTGAGCTGATCAACACCTCGCCACTGCCCGGGATCCGTGCGCTGATAGAAAGCTCGGGATTGAAGCCCGGGAGAGTAAATGCCGGACAGGTGGTATTCGTGCTCGCCCCCAGAATAAACGCTGTCGGCCGTCTTGGAGATGCCATGCGCGCCGTCGAACTCCTTACGTGCGACTCTTATGAGAAAGCTCTGACGCTCGCTCAAGTGATGGAGGAAGAGAACCGGAATCGCAGGAAGATCGACGAAGATACTTTTGCCAAGGCCCAAGCATACATTGATCAAAACATCGACGTTGAACAGAACCACGCGATTGTTCTGCACCAGGAAAGCTGGCATCCGGGCGTTATAGGAATTGTTGCATCGCGGATCGTTGAGCGGTACTATCGTCCCACGGTGCTTATGACGACCATTGATGGCGTCGCGAAGGGGTCTGCCCGCAGTATTTCCGGGTTCGATATTTATAAGGCACTCAAGAAGTGTGAACGTTCCCTCATCCAGTTCGGAGGCCACAGGTATGCGGCCGGCTTGACGGTTGAGCTCAATAAAGTGGACGAATTCAGGGAAGCATTTTACCGTGTGGCGAACGAAACGCTTCCGAAGGAACTGCTGACCCCCGTTCTCAGCATCGATGCTGAGATCGATATTGCGGAGTTGTCGCCAAAATTCGTTCGCGTTCTCAGTCAGTTCGCGCCCTTTGGTCCTGACAACATGCGGCCAATCTTTTCCTCTCGGAATGTCGAGCTCACGGGACAGCCACGGATCGTGGGAAAGAACCACCTGAAATTCAAAGTGAAGAAAAATAGCCGGACGATCGATGCGGTGGGCTTTGGCCTCGGTGATCTCCTCGACCGAACGATTCAAGGTCGCTCAGGTCTCGATCTTGCGTTCTCGCTTGACGAGAACGACTTCGAAGGGGAAATGATGCCACAACTCAAGATTCGCGACGTCAAGATTGCACAGTAGTCGCTCATTCAAATCCATAGTTTCACCAACGATACCTTAGGTCGGAGGACAACAATGTCCGGTCACTCAAAATGGGCTACGATCAAAAGAAAAAAAGCCGTGACGGATGCTCGCCGTGGAAAGATGTTCACGCAGATCATCAAGGAAATCACCGTCGCCGCGAAGCTCGGTGGCGGCAACCCAGAAGGAAATCCGAGACTTCGACTGGCTATCGATAAGGCGAAAGACAATAACATGCCCGCCGACAATATCAAGCGGGCCATCATGAAAGGAACCGGCGAGCTCCCGGGAACGATTTACGAAGATGTAGTCTATGAAGCCTATGGTGCGGGTGGCGTAGCAATGATGATCGAGGGAGTAACCGACAACAAGACGCGGACGGTCTCCGAGATTCGCCACGTCCTGGAACGTCATCACGGGAAGATGGCATCGACGGGGGCGGTTTCATTCCAGTTCCACAAGAAGGGGATCATCACCATCTCGTCTTCGGCGATCGGAGAGGATGATCTCATGTCAATAGTACTCGAGGCAGGTGCCGATGACATGAAAACCGAGCACGACGTGTACACGATCGTCACTGCCCCGGAGAGCTTTGAAGCCGTGAAGAAAGCACTCGACGCCAAAGGCATCAAAGTGGAAAACGCGGAAATCCAGATGATCGCCGAAAACACCGTGAAAGTGGAAGGCAAGGATGCGGAAAATGTCGTCAGACTGATCGAAGCGCTCGAGGAGCACGACGACATACAAAAAGTTCACTCCAATTTTGACATTGACGACAAGGTCCTGGCAAGTCTGATAAGCTCGTAGCGTGGTCCTGACGTTCGATTCAAGGTTCCCGGCGTTCTATGATTATCCTTGGTGTTGACCCCGGCACGCTCGTTACTGGATACGGCGTCATCCAGGTGGAGGGCAGTGCGATAACGCTTCTCGATTTCGACGTCATCATTAACCGCAACGAACGTTCCATGCCGCTTCGCCTGAAGGAGATCTACGCAAAACTCTGTGAGGTGATTGCAAAATACCATCCGGATGAATTCGCCATCGAAACTGCGTTTTATGGCAGGAACGCACAATCGGCGCTGAAGATTGGACACGCCCGCGGAGTCTCGATGCTTGCAGCTGTGAATAACGAGATTCCCACCATCGAGTACTCTCCTCGTGAAGTGAAGAAGGCCGTCGTCGGGAACGGCGCCGCCTCAAAGCAGCAAGTGAAATACATGGTCAAATCGCTTCTCCGGATGCGAGAAACTCCAAAGCTCTTTGACGCCACCGATGCACTGGCCGTGGCATTGTGTCATCAACATCGGATTGCTCACACGAAGTCAAACAGGAAACCTTCTGCCCGACACAAAGACTGGGCATCGTTCGTGAAAGCCAATCCCAACAGGGTTCTCAAGCCGCGATGATAGCCTCGCTGAGCGGAATACTCAAACGAAAATCCCCGACGGAAATCCTTGTCGATGTCAATGGTATAGGCTATGCCGTCAGTATTCCCATCTCCACCTATTCAACGCTTGGCGATCTTAATTCGGCCGTCCATCTCCTCACGCACCTTCACATCCGCGAGGATGCAATGCAACTGTACGGATTTGCGACGGAGGCGGAGCGGAGCATTTTCAAACAGTTGATCTCCATAACGGGCATTGGACCGAAGATCGCACAGGGAATCCTCTCGGGAATATCAGTCGAGGATCTGCGCCAGTTCATTCTTGCGGGCAACACAGCCGCGTTGACCTCCATCCCCGGTATTGGCAGGAAAACTGCCGAGCGGCTGATCGTGGAACTGCGTGACAAGATCAGCAAAACAGACACGACGGGTGGAGCGGGCACCGTTCCGGGCGACAACAGTGCAGATATCCGAAATGAAGCGCTGCTTGCACTCACTTCTCTCGGTTACAACCGAGTTGCCGCTGAGAAGGCGCTGCGGATGGCGCTCAATGATGCTGCAGGTTCGCAGCTGACCGTTGAGGACCTTATCAAAAAGGCTTTGAAGCATTCTGGTGGTTAGTGCTTGTCTGCGAGCCTTCGGAACAGCCGACAGGCTCCTTGCAATTCTTTCCCCTTCTGACTATACTCATCACGAATGAAACGCGCAGACATCACGCAGCCTGAACGACTTGAGCAGGAAGCCGAAATTGACCGAACGCTCCGCCCGACTTCCCTAGGCGAGTTTGTCGGTCAACAGAAGATCGTTGAAAACCTCCGCGTGTTCATCGCCGCGGCTCGACAACGAGGCGAATCTCTCGACCACGTTTTGCTCACCGGTCCCCCTGGTTTAGGCAAGACCACCCTCGCATATATTATCGCCAATGAAATGCAGACCGGATTGAAAATGACTTCCGGTCCGGCGCTCGAAAAACCCGGCGATCTCGCGGGAATTCTTACCTCTCTCGAATCAGGTGAGGTCCTCTTTATCGATGAAATCCATCGGGTTCCGGCGAAAATCGAAGAGTACCTGTATTCCGCTATCGAGGATTTCCGCGTCGATATTGTCATTGACAGCGGGCCGGGTGCAAAAACGATTCAACTTGGCCTGAAGCCATTCACGCTCGTGGGTGCAACCACTCGGGCCGGCTTGCTCAGTTCGCCCCTTCGCTCGCGGTTTGGCATTTCAAACCGACTAGACTATTACAACAGCGAACAGCTTCACAGTATCCTGAAACGTTCTGCCAGGCTTCTTACCATCGAGTGCGAAGGGGACGCGCTGGAAGAGATTGCAAAGCGATCACGCGGAACGCCGCGCATTGCGAATCGCCTTCTCCGGCGGTGCCGGGATTTTGCGCAAGCAGACGTCAAACTCGCTCAGCACGCCGGCGTCCTCACAAGAGGCGTCGCCGACTATTCCCTGAAGGCGCTCGAGGTCGACGACCTGGGATTGGACGAAATGGACAAGCGGATCTTACAGGTCATCATCGAGAAATACTCGGGCGGACCTGTTGGACTAAATACGCTTGCGGTTGCAGTCGGTGAAGAGCCGGGGACACTGGAAGAAGTATACGAACCGTATTTGATCCAGGAAGGATTTCTTGCGCGAACGCCACGAGGGCGTGAGATTACGGATCGGGCTTACAAGCATTTCGGAGTCAAATCGAAGAGGCAGCATCCTTCCCAGCCAAGCCTCGAATTGTGATTCTGGCTACCGACCTCTAAACTTCCGCAAGTAATTCAAGACGATTCTCATGTCCTTCGGCAGATCAGCTTCGAAAGAGATCCGCTGGTTGGTCGTCGGATGATTGATGGAAATGCGAAACGCGTGCAACGCCGTTCGATCTAGCAGGGGCTTCTCTTCCGCCTTCTTTCGATACACGGGCTTAATTTCAGAAAGAAAAAATCCCTTACCACCGCCATAGAGTGAATCTCCAAGGATAGGCAAGTCGACGGCACTCAAGTGGACCCGGATTTGGTGTGTCCGGCCAGTTCGAGGCTCCGCTTCAATCAGGGTAAACCTGTTGAATTGTTCGACCACGCTGTATTTCGTGATTGCCTTCTTTCCATCAGTTCTATCGACTCTCATTTTCCCTCTCTTCGCGCGGTCCTCGGATAATGGCAAATCAACATCCCCTTCGGGGTTTTGTGCGTCTCCTCTGCAAATTGCCAGATACTCCTTTTCGGTTGCACGGCTTTCAAATTGGCTGTTGAGCGATCGGTGTGATTCTTCTGTCTTTGCAAAGATAATCACGCCGCTCGTCTCCCTGTCAATTCGGTGCACAACGTAGATTTGTCCGCGATCTTCTTCGAGCAGACTCTTGAGATTTGGAATCGACGGATCGTATCGGTCGGGCAGGACGAGCAGACCGGAAGGTTTGTCGAGAACAAGAATGGTATCGTCCTCGAACAGAACCTTGATTGCCGAAAGCGATGCAGGAAAACGCTTGTGCGAGTTCATTGGCACAATGGAATGTACCCGGCAATGTGAATGGAAACAAGCTTGAACACTCAAATTGACAGGCATTCAAATTTGGTTTATATTCGGTTGGTATGCCACTCGACAAAGATCTCCAATCCATTCAAGAAGCGCGCAACCTTGTCGCGAGAGCGAAAGAAGCTCAACTCGCCTTCCGTCCATTCACTCAGCAAAAAGTCGACGCCATCGTCAAGGCCATGGTGGATGCGGGATTCGCCGCCGCTGAGAAGCTCGGCAAAATGGCCAATGAAGAGACCGGTTTCGGCAAAGCCGCCGACAAAAAGAAGAAAAATGAATTTGCGACGAAGCGGGTTTGGGAGTCCATCAAGGACCTCAAAACTGTCGGCGTCATTAACGAAGACAAAGAAAAGCGGATTATCGAAATCGGAGAGCCGATGGGGGTCGTTGCTGCGCTTGTTCCGTCGACGAATCCCACATCGACTCTGATGTTCAAGGCCATTATTTCGGTGAAAGGCCGAAACGCGATTGTGGCGAGTCCTCACCCGAAGGCTGTCAACTGCACGCTCGATGCAACAAACATCATCGCAAAAGCCGCTGAAGATGCCGGAGCTCCCGCTGGTTTGATCAACTGTATGTCGATACCGACGACCGAGGGAACCAATGAGTTGATGAAGCATAAACAGACGGCCGTTATTCTCGCGACCGGCTCGACGCCCATGGTCAGGGCAGCTTATAGCGCCGGGAAACCGGCTTATGGCGTTGGACCGGGCAACGTGCCGTCGTTCATTGAGAGAACTGCAAATGTCAAGAAGGCTGTCGCCGACATTGTCTCCGGGAAAATGTTCGACTGGGGTGTTTTGTGCTCAACAGAATCCGCCGCGATTCTCGACCTTCCCATCAAGAAGCTGGCAATGGAGGAATTCAAAAAGCGTGATGCATATCTTGTGTCGCCTGAGGAGAAAGATCGCCTGAGTCGATTGATGTTCGACTCACGCGGTGCTATTAATCCTAATATTGTCGGTAAATCTCCAGTTATCATAGCACAAATGGCGGGATTCGACGTTCCGCACGACACGTCCGTTCTGGTCGCAGAGATGCCGGGAGTCGGCAGAGAGTACCCTCTGTCACGCGAGAAACTATCACCCGTCCTCGCACTGTTTACCGTCAACGGATGGCAGGAAGGATGCGAGCTTTGCATTAAGATGCTCGAATTCGGCGGGATGGGGCATTCGATGGTCATTCACTCGACCGATTCTGAAGTTGTCCTGAAGTTCGGGCTGGAGAAGCCGGCATTCCGGGTTCTGGTGAACACCCAGGCGGCCTTGGGTGCTGTTGGTTACACAAACGAGTTGCTCCCTTCAATGACGCTCGGTCCTGGAACGTTCGGAGGATCGATTATTTCCGAAAATGTTTCCGCCAAGCACCTGATTAACGTTAAGCGCCTTGCGTTTGAGACACGACCGATCAATCCGCCGGAGCAGTTCATTGTAAAATCGGCACCAATTGCTCAATCAGAGCCGAAATGGAATCCCGTCGCGTCCAAGAATCCCACCCTGGCTGGAAAATCATGGATAGAAGAAATAGACGAGAGGATCAGGTTGAAGGCGGCGAATGCGACTAGCTATCAGTCGTCAGCATTCAGCGGACAAGGTAAAGTACGGGGCGAACAACATATCGCACCGATCTCGCCGGTCAAAGAACTTGCAATCGAAAAACCTGCAGGTCCCCCGACATCGGAAGAAAAAAAGGAAACTGCCGAAAAGAAGCACGAGTTCGGCACCGGAATTACCGCTGATCAGATCGACAAGATCGTCCGCGAATTCCAGAAATAGCCTACCGGGCAACGGCCTTTTTTCCTATCTACAATCTAATATCTGATTTCTCATTTGCCTTCTAAGCTTCCCCGCTCCTTTTATCTTCGCCCAACACTTCAAGTTGCAAAAGAGCTTCTTGGCCAACTCATCGTCAGGAATTACCACGGCGAGAGACTTGTCGGTAGGATCGTTGAGGTGGAGGCTTACCGTGGGTCAATTGATCCCGCCAGTCACGCATACCGGGGGAAGACAAAAAGGAATGAAGTGATGTTCCGGGAGGGTGGACATCTCTACGTCTACTTCACGTACGGTATGCATTTCTGTGCCAACGTTGTCACGCGGAGGGAAGGAATCGCTGAGGCGGTGCTGATACGTGGTGTCGAGCCCGTTCGTGGAATTGAAGTGATGCGAAGACTCCGTGGCAAGGATGTGACAGATGTGGACCTGACGAACGGACCGGCGAAGTTCTGCGAAGCATTTGGGATCAAACGAGCACAAAACGGCGTGAGCTTGATGGGAAACGAAATGTATCTTACGCGTGCAAAAAGGATTCTTACATCAAAAATTGCAAGCACTACTCGAATTGGAATCCAAGCCGGAGTCGAAAAGAAATGGAGGTTCTTTGTAGCAGGAAATCCGTGGGTCTCTGGCAAACATCACCGGGTGCGAAAAGGATAATGCCAAACATCAATATAGCAGAAAGAAGACATACAGTCGGAAGTTGGCGTCAGCCTGAGGAACGTGTCGAAACCTACTTAAGGACTTGCTTGAGGAATTGGCCGGTATAGGAATCCTTGTTTCTAGCCACCTCCTCCGGCGATCCCTCCGCAACGATGGTTCCGCCCGCATCCCCTCCTTCAGGCCCCAAATCAATAATCCAGTCAGCCGTCTTGACGACGTCCAAATTATGCTCGATGACGATAACAGTATTTCCTTTGTCGACAAGTTTATCGAGAACGGAAAGAAGCATCCGGATATCTTCAAAATGCAATCCCGTCGTCGGTTCGTCAAGAATGTAAAGAGTCTTGCCGGTGCCGATTTTTGAGAGCTCGGTGGAGAGCTTCACTCGCTGTGCCTCTCCGCCCGAAAGCGTGGTCGCCTGTTGACCGAGGCGAATGTAACCGAGCCCGACATCATAGAGCGTCTGGAGTTTACGCTGAAGCCGAGGTAACTCGCTGAACAAACTCAAGGCCTCTTCCACCGTCATCTCGAGCACGTCGGAAATCGACTTCCCTTTGTAGTGCACTTCAAGTGTTTCACGGTTGTATCGTTTTCCCCCACACACATCACAGAGAACGTATACATCCGGCAAGAAATTCATCTCAATCCTCTTGACACCGTCCCCTTCGCACCCCTCGCACCGTCCGCCTTTCACGTTGAAGCTAAACCGACCAGCTTTGTATCCACGGATTTTTGCTTCGGGCAACTCCGTAAACAAGTCTCGCACAATTGTGAACAAGCCCGTGTACGTGGCGGGATTGGACCGCGGCGTTCGTCCAATGGGAGATTGATCGATGTCGATGACTTTGTCCACGTGCTGGATACCGTTGATCGACTTGTACGGAAGTGCAACCATATTCGATTTGTAGAACTTCCTGGACAGGATCGGGAAAAGAGTCTCATTGATGAGCGTCGATTTCCCGGAACCACTGACTCCGGTAACACAAACGAATGTCCCCAACGGAATTGAGCAATCGAGAGACTTCAGGTTATTTCCCGAAGCGCCTTTCAATATCAAATGGTGCCCATTGCCCTTCCGTCGCTCCTTTGGAACGTCGATGCTGTGGATACCCCGTAAATACAGCGATGTGAGCGAATCCGCTGAAGCGCCGTTTTGCCGCTTCTTCAATTCCTTCGGAGAACCCGTGGCAACGACCGCTCCACCGTGTTCCCCTGCACGAGGACCGAGATCAATCACGTAATCCGCACTCTCGATCATCTCCTTGTCGTGTTCTACAACGATGACACTGTTCCCCAAATCCCTGAGCGACATCAGTGAGTGAATAAGCTTGATATTGTCTCTCTGGTGCAACCCGATGCTTGGCTCGTCAAGGATATAGAGCACTCCAACAAGCTGCGTCCCAATCTGCGTCGCGAGACGTATCCGTTGCCCTTCCCCGCCTGACAGAGTGCGGGCAGCCCGGTCGAGCGTCAGGTACTCCAACCCGACATTGAGCATAAAATCCAATCGCTGTTTGATTTCTTTCAGGATGGGGCGGGCGATCTCCAATTGCCTTGGATACATCGAGAGCTTCTCAAAGAATTCCCTTGCGTTGGAAATAGAGAGTCCGACGATGTGATGAATATTCCATTGCTTCCCTGTGTTTGTGTCTTCAAGTCGGATCGCGAGACTCTCTTTCTTCAGCCTCCCTCCTTTGCATGTTTCACACAACGTTGTCGTCATGAACGATTCAACCCATTCCCGTATTTGGTTCGACGACGTCTCATCGTAATACCGCTTCAGCATCTGCATAACACCGCCGAAACGATGCCTGTACGTTGTCACACGTCCGGAATCGTACACATATTCTATGTCGAGTTTCTCGCTTCCCGAGCCGTTCAGGAGGACTTCCATCGCATCTGGTGAAATCTTCTTGATCGGCGTGTCAAAGTCAAACTTGTATTTCTTTGCAACTGCTCGGATCTGGCTGAACATCCACGTCTGGCGCGGTTTTCCGAGCGGAGCGATTCCTTCCTGGTTGATCGAAAGATTGTCGTCCGGAACGATCAACCGAAGGTTGAATGCCTTCTTTTCCCCGAGTCCTTCACACGTCGGACAGGAGCCGTAGGGAGTGTTGAACGAGAATGAGTTGGGGGCCGGTTCGTCGTAGCTGATGCCACAGATGTGGCAGGAGTACTTCTGACTGAACAACTGGTCCTGTTTTCCGTCATTCACGATAAGCACACCTTCTCCAAACCTGAGCGCTACATCAACGGAATCCGCAACTCTCGTCCGGATTTCCTTCTTCACCACAACACGGTCGACAACGATTTCAATGTCGTGGACCTTGTAACGATCGGCCTTCATGCCTTTTTCGATTTGTCGTACTTCACCGTCGATCCGAACACGGACAAATCCGTCTTTGAGGATCTGTTCAAAAAGCTCCCGATAATGCCCTTTGCGCCCGCGTACAATGGGTGCGAGGATCTGGAGTTTTGCGCCCTCGGGATAATGGAGAATCGCATCGATGATCTGGTCCACCGACTGTCGCTGGACTTTGCGTCCGCAGTTGTAGCAGAATTGCGTACCGACGCGAGCGAAGAGCAACCGCAAATAGTCGTAGATTTCTGTGACGGTCCCGACGGTCGAGCGGGGATTATGACTGATGGTTTTTTGTTCGATGGAAATCGACGGACTCAGTCCCTCGATGTAATCGACGTCAGGGCGCTCCATCAGTCCGAGGAATTGGCGGGCATAGGAAGAAAGAGATTCTACATACCGGCGTTGTCCTTCGGCATAGATCGTATCGAACGCGAGACTCGATTTGCCGGAACCGGATAACCCTGTGATAACCACAAGCTTATCGCGAGGAATATCGACGTCGATGTTCTTGAGGTTGTGGACGCGTGCGCCGCGGACGATGAGTTTGTCTTCCGGCATTTGATCAACGGTATTAGAACTTTGTATGCAGGCCGGGGTTTCAAGCCAGCCGAATACTAAATATAGAAATGTTAACGGGAAAACAACAGGCGAAAGAGGAGGAAAATCAAGAAGTGGCTTGAGGCGAGCAACAGGACTCGAAGTTCAGGTGTGTTCCAACTCCAAGTACGGCACTGTGGTGTCGGGAGTTACCTCCCGACACACGACAAGTTTCTGGCCGGGCGT
>Ga0335081_10002308_pt1 | contig 30018 bp, 25 predicted proteins | sample Lox_Sample_35_FD_206713 | JGI IMG/M metagenome (GOLD analysis project Ga0335081, IMG submission 206713) | Soil microbial communities from Loxahatchee National Wildlife Refuge, Florida, United States - Lox_Sample_3.5 | ecosystem: Environmental > Terrestrial > Soil > Wetlands | place: USA...
AGCCGGCAGTTGCTCCCGGCCCTGCATGATGCGGATCCGCCGATACTGCGTCAGCCCACGCAGCTCTTCCATCAGTTGGTAGGCGGCGATGGAGTCGAGCGGAGCGTGCGCCTGCGATTGTCCCGCCAGCTGCCACAGCTGGTCGATGATCTCCCCACCCTCCGGCGGCATCTGGTCGTTTCGTAGTGCGGGCCACTCGCGGTTCAAGGCATTGTCGGCATAGCGAACGCAGAGTTCCTCGATGGCGCGCGCATTGGGATCTTGCAGCTGGGTCGCGATGCGGAAGACGTTGGTCAGCGCGTTGGCTTCCTGCTCCTCGTTGGCTTGTGCCTGCTGGAACATGTACCAGACGCCGGAGAGAGTGAAAGCCAGAATCACCGCGTAGGTCGTTCCAATAACGGCAACCACGGCTCCGGTAAAGTCATTGTGCTCTCTGCGGGCGTTTACGGACGAAGTATTCCGCACCGCGTACAGGAAGAGCAGTGCCGCAACAATACAGGCGACGATGATGAGAATATCGCCGATCAAGAATTCGTCTGCCGTACGAAAGCTGACACCGCAGGCTGCGAGCCGCGACCGCTTAGAACCCGTGCGGGCGTGACGGCTTCGACCACCAAAAGCCGGTGCAAGCCATTGATATCACGGCTGCACAATATTTTGAAGAACTCGCAGCAGGGAAGTATTCACTCAGCAACGGCTGTTGTCCCATCCGTGGAAGAGTACGGTCCGCAGCGCGGCGAGCCAGGGGTGCGGGCGCTCGTGCTTGTCGGCCGGCGGCCACAGTCGAGCCTTGAGAGTGCGCCTTCGGAGTTGCCGGCTGCTGCTTGCGTTTCCAAGGTGAAAGACCTCGCGGTTCAGCGCGCTCTCAAGACTAAGCAGCAAATGTCGGGCGTGAGGCAGGAATGATAGCGCACTTCGCCATGCGGCTCCAGATAGATGCAACGCCTATCAGCTTGATCGAAGGCCCGCCAGAATCAATTCGCTCGCGGGCGATTGCTGATGTTGTCGCTAAGCTCATCCATCTTGCGCTTCTGATACGCCTCTGCATCGGGACGTGAGAAGACGGCGCGCACGCTCTCCAGATACTTTTGCGCCGCGGCGTAGTTGCCTTGCCGGAAGGCGATCTCCGCTTGCGCCAAGGTTACGCCCGCCCCCCAATCCGGATCGCCCGTTAACTGCGAGATTGCTTTGATATCGAGATTGCTCAAATACTGCGAGGCCTCCGGCAGTTTGCCCAGTCCGATGAGGCAATTTGCCAGCGGCAACGCGGTTCCTCCTGCAAGTCCCGATTGCGGTCCGAAGGCCTGCACGGCGGCGTCGTGCGCCCTGCGCGCATTCGCCTCGCCTTCCGCGAGATGACCCGCTCGGCATCGTGCTTCGGCGGCGTCCGAGAGCGTAGCGATCGAATAGAACGAGAGCGGCCCCTGCTTCTTTACCGCGATGTCGTAGATGGCGAGATCGTCGTGAGTGGAATCATCGAAGAGCCCGAGGCTGCCTTCCGACTCCGCGCGTGTCGAAAGCAACTGCATGGTCAGTTCATGAGCCGGTCCGAACTTGTTAAGGAAGTCGGGATAAATTGCGTTGGCCTCATCCACCGCCTCGCGAAACTTCCTCTGGACCATGTAAGCCTGCGCCAAGTTGAGGCGAACACGCAGGACGTAGGGACTGTCGGGACTGGTCGTGCGCGATAAATCGGCAATCAACTCGCGCGCCAACCGCTCCGCTGTCGCACCGTCGCCGAGACGAATGTAGGTGAACGCCAGCCGCTGCTTCAGATTGTATCGGGCAGTGTCGTCGAACCCCGGCAAGGTGGTGGCTGCATCGGACGCCTGTTTGAAGTACTGATTCGCCAGCTTGGCATCGCTCTCCACCAGCGCAATCATGCCCTTTGCCGTAAACAGCCAAACCGCCAGATCCTTGCGCGGCTGCTTGATCTTCGCCAGCAGCGCCTCTTGCTCGGAGACCAGCGCCTTGGCGGTTGGTATGCCTCCTGACTGAAAGCTGCGCGCTTCCATTGCCGCGCGCTGCAACTGGGCGGCAATGGCATCCTGCGAGAGCGGACCCTCGGTCTGCAGAAACAACGCATGCGCGCGCTCGTACTCCTGGCGTGCTTCGGGGAAGGTGCTTCGATTATCCAACGCCTGCGCGATGGTGAGGTGAAGCCGGGCAGCAACCTGGGGCTCGCCGGCAAACTTGCGATCGATGCTGGGCGAGGCTTGTTGAATGGCATCGAGCAGCGTTTCCGCCGCCTTGCCGCTCTGGAAGGGATTGCCGCGGCCGAGCAGATCGTTGGCCAGGAACTGGTTCACGGCGGTGGCAATGGCGGTCTGGCGATTGGCATAGTCACGCTCCCGGGCCAAGCGCACGGTGAAGAAAATCACCAGCGCGACGACGACCGCAATGACCGTCGAGGCGGCCACCACCGGGCCTCGGTTTCGCGTGACAAACTTTCTCAGGCGATAACCTATGGTGTCGGGCCGCGCTTCCAGGGGTTCGCCGTTCAGGTAGTGGTCGATATCACGGATCAATCCCTCCACCGAGCTGTAGCGGCGACGCGGGTCCTTGTGCATCGCCGTCAGGCAGAGGACATCGAGATCGGCCCATTCCGCCTTACCTAAGAAAATCGGGTTCGCCTTCGCTCCCGAGCGTGCGGCGCGCCTGACCGCGGCGGAAGGCTTGCCCGGCTCGTGTTCGGCGACGACCGTCGCGGCCTCCGCCGGAGTCAGGTTCGACAGATCGAACGGCAGCTCGCCGGTGAGCAGCTCATACAAAATGACGCCGAGCGAATACACATCCGTAGTCAGTCCCACGCGATCGCCGCGCACCTGCTCGGGAGCCGCATAGGCTGGGGTCATCATTCTGAGCCCGATCATCGTCTGGTCCGCTGCCAGGTCCAGACTCTCTAGCTGCTTGGCGATGCCGAAGTCGAGCAGGCGAACGCTGCCGTCGCTCTTCACTAGAATGTTCGATGGCTTCAGATCGCGATGGATGACCGCGTGACCATGTGCGTGCTGCACCGCTTCGCAGACGGAACGAAACAACTTCAGCCGCTCCTCGATGGAGCACTTATGCTCACGGCAGTATTGCGTGAGCGGAACGCCCTCCACGTACTCCATCACGAAGTAGGGAGTTCCATCGTCAAGCGTAGCCGCATCGTAGAGCCGGGCAATTAAAGGATGATTGAGTTGCGCCAGCGTGCGCTGTTCGCTGGCAAAACGTTCGCGCCGCGACGGGGAAAGCCAGGCGTCGCGCAAAACCTTGATGGCAACTTCGCCGCCCAGCGTTTTTCGCTCGGCGAGATACACGACGCCCATGCCGCCTTCGCCCAGCAGTCTGACAATGTGGTAGGCGCCAAAATCTTTGGAGAACTCCGCCGGCGAGGCAAGTGTCTTACGCGCAACTTCGGCGAGTCCGCGATCGAGCAGCGAGCCGCCGCTGGAGTCCTGCTCCAGCATGGCGAGCACTTCGGAGATCAGCTCGGGATCGTGATCGCAGGCAGCTTGAACGAAAGCAGACTGCTCGGAGGGAGGAAGGGCTGCCGCATCGTGGAAGACATTCTGGATTCGCTGCCAGCGCGCGCTGTCCATGGGTTCGCCACCTGGGATAACTCAGCTTGCCCGGCGAAGCTTCTGTCCTAACCAGGCCTTGGCCGCACGCCAATCGCGCAGGATGGTGGCTTCCGAGACGCCGAGCATTCCCGCAATCTCGCTGATCTCCAGCCCTCCGAAGAAGCGCGCTTCCACCACCGTGGCCTGGCGCGGCTCCAGCAGCGCAAGTTCGGTGAGGGCGGAATCCAAAGTGAGCACATCGTCTCCGCCGGTGGCAACGCCGTCGAGGGTCTCGTCGAAGGTCACGAAGATGGCTTCGCCATCGCCGCCGCGCTTGTGCGCATTGCGCCGCCGCGCCGCTTCCACCAGCAATTGCCGCATGGCGCGCGCAGCAATTCGCTTGAAGTGCAGAGGCGACTCGACCTCGATGCCGGGAGACTTAGCCAACTTCAGCCAGACTTCGTTGACCAGGGCCGTTGGCGTGAGTGTGTTGCTGGGATCGCCGCGCTTCACCGTGGAAGCCAGCCGGCGAAGCTCCTCGTACGTCATGCTGAAAAGCTGATCGAGGGCCTGCCTGCTGTGCTTCGTTTCGCGTAGCTCCGCGGCCGGAAGGTCCGGCCCACTCGGAAAATTCGTTAACGGCATGACAGTTCAATCTCGCGATTTGCGCAATGCAAAGTAGAGCAAAGCAGGGAGACGCCAGTTTCGCGCGAAGCGCGACATTCCAGTTCGGAGAAGCCTATCACCGTGCGCGGAGGCCCACAACCGTTTTCAGACGAACGGCACATGAGAAAGCGAGGCAGAATCCTGCGCGAGCCCGGCAGCGCTCCGGGCTTGCTGATGGTCGAAGGCCGGCAGTTTCGTTTCGCGCATGACAACCGGTGGAAGTCGACGGTGGCACCTAAGCCTGGGCTGGTAGTGGACATTGATCTCGATCAGGACTCGCAGATTCTCGCTATCGCCGCTATCCCGGATTCGCAACTCGCAGAAGAGCAAGCGAAAAGCGCCGGTAGGAAGGCTGTTAGGAAAGCCAGAGCGATTCAGGCGAGAGCAACGCTCGCGGCAGCCGCGACGGATCTCCTCGCTGCTGGATCTCTGCTGGTGGGGTGGTGCGCGCTCACGACAGTGTCAATACGGTCGCCACTTCTAGGGGAAGTCGACTTCAGCTTTTGGCAGGTGCTGGGCCTGCTGAACACCAGGAGCTCACTGGAAGCGATGGAGCCGCGCAGCGTGCAGTACGCCACCGGACTGTACGGTATCGCGGCGTGCATCGCGCTGGCGGCACCGTTTGCTTATCACCTGTGGAAGAGCAGGTGGACGGCACTGTGCGGATTGGCTCCGCTGCTTTTCATGCTCAGCGTCTGGAGCATTGCCGGAGCCACGATGCAAAATGTGTTTGGCGGAAATTTGGCCAGTCCGTATCGCGAGTTGGCCAGACAGGCGCAAGCGGAAGTGGTGCAACATGGCTCGTTGGGCTTGGGAGCGTACGTGTGTGCCTTGGTGAGCTTATATTTTGCTGTGAGGTCAGTGACACGACTTTTCCCGGCGCACCCCGCCGAGGCTGAGTGTCTGGAGAAATCCAAACAGGTGGCAGCTTGAGCTGTGGCGATGAAGTTTCCTTATCCTTTGTCATGCCGAGCGAACTCCCGCAGTTGAGGGACCTGCTTTTTTGTCGGCGTTGGCGTACTGCTTGCGAACAGCAGGCTCGACTTCCTCGGCTTTCTTGAGTGCCGCCCCTAAAGAGACTGTGTCGTGACCGGTGGCGCCACTACGCGGCTCGGTATCTTCTCTCCCCTACCCAGGACTCTGCCGTCGGCTTCCTCCAGAACTGAGCCGTCCCGCTTCGTGGGACTGAATTGGCCGCTATCCCAAGTTCGGCGACCCGATTGGCTGCTCGCAAACTTCCGCGCCGACCTTGCGAGTTGTGGGATGTCACAGAACGGGACGGGAATCTTCACGCCGTCGTCACTGCAACTGCAGCTTGGCGTGCTCCAGCTTGGCTTGCTTATAGACCGGGAGGTCGGGATCGGCGCCGCTCCATAGCTCGAGGAAATCCTGATAGGCCGCCCGCGCGCCGGGCTTGTTGCCAATCATGGCGCGAGCGCGAGCCAGCTGCAAATGCGCCAGCGCCGCAAGCACATAGTTCCCCGCGACTCCCGGATGGTCCAACAGCATTTGGAATTCCGCCTCCGCTTCTTCCGCCTGCCCGGCTTTCAGATACGCAAGCCCGCGCACATACGACGGGTACATGGGGCCGGTGGCACAGCGGAAGTTCGCGGGCGAAGCCAGTTCCAGCCGGGAGGCGCCCTGCAGGGCGGCGATGGCCTGCTGGGGCTGGTTCTTATCCAGCGCGATGGCTGCGTGGATGGTTGGCAGCCAATAACCCTGAATCAACGTATCCAGCGGGAACTGTCGCGCAAACTTTTCCGCCAGTAGTTGGGCCTGCTGCGTCTCGCCGGCTCGCGCCAGGGTGAGGGCGGCCATTAACTCCGCGTCCGGCCCGGCTCCACGCGCCAAAACGTCGGTCACTTGTTGACGCGCCCGGTCGGCATTGCCGATTTCGGCCTCAATCAGTGCTCCCTTCACTTCCCAGGAGGTCATCGTTTCCGGGATGCCGGCCTGTTTGGCCGTGGCCACCGCCCGTTTTGTGAGCTCCCGCGCCTTGCCGACACGGCCGTAATACGCTTCGGTGTCGGCCTCAAAGCTTAACAGCGGGTCTTCCACTCGGGGTTGGCTGGCCGCCCATTTCAGCTGCTCCTGCATTCCCGCCTTGTCCCCTTGCAGAAAGGCCGAGATGTAGCGCGTCGCGTGCACATCGGTTCCATCCGCGTTACGCGCCCGCGCCTGATCGTACAAGGCCTTCGCCTCCCCTGATTCATTCAGCGCGTTGTAATCAACCATCAGAGTGTTGACCGACTGGGATGTGTCAGGCATCAGGCGCAGCGATTCCTGCTCTTGGGAAATGGATTTTTCATATTCCCCCATCTTCAGGAGGATGCCGCCCAGGTTGTTGTGGACGGTCCAGTTGCCGGGGTAGTTCCTGTCCATGTCGTTGTAGGTCTGGACGACTTTGTCCAGTTCCCCGGTGACGTCGGAATAATATTGGGCCTCGACGACCATGCGCTGTCGCTGCGTAAGCCGGTCGCGGGACTGGTAGGCCTTGGTCAAATTCTCCGTGGCCTGGTTAATCTCGCCGAGGTTGTGAAAGGTCACGCCCAGAGCGGCATAGGCAGCGGCGAAGTTCGGATCCAGCTCGACCGCCCGCCTCAGGTGAGAGAGCGTCGCGGTGGGACTCACCATTTGCGATCTTGCCGCCTGCATATAGGCCACCAGGGCTTCGGGCGAAGCGGTGAGTGCCTGGTCGAGCGGCTGATTGAATTTCTGCAGCGCCTCGCGGGATTCTCCCAGTTGTTCACGCAGGTGAGTGCCCGCGTCGCCCAGGCTGCGGATGACCTGGGTGCGGCTTTCCGCCAGCGCCTCCGCCCGCGCCAAGATTGCGCCGGTGTGGCAATTCACGGCCTTCAGCTCGATACGATACTGGTTGCCCACATCGGAGATGGAGCTGGCCACGACCGCAGTGCTGTTGGTGCGGCGGCAAACCTCGCCCGCCAGATCTTCGGTGAGGCGCTCGCCGGAGGATCGATTCATCGTCTTCAGCGCCGCGCTTACCTTCGGGTCCGCGAGCAGGGAGAGCACCGGCGACTGCCGCAGATCGATGGCCAGTGCGGTCTTGAGCGCATCATCGAAGACGGGATCGCCGGTTGTATTCGCGAAATCGGCGAGGACGATCGTATCTTTTTCGCTGAGCCGGAGGGTTAGATTGGACCGCCAGTACCTGAGGCCGGCAGAGGCGATCGCGACGATCGCCAGGATCGCGGCGATCGTCACAAGCTTGCGCCGGGATGCCCGAGGCTGTGTGGTGCTTCGCAGATTCTGCAGATCGGCGCGCATCTCGGCCACCGACTGGTACCGCTGCTCGCGATCTTTCTGCAGCGCCAGATCGACAATTTCCTGCAGCCTGGAGGGCACGGCGCTGTTGCAATCACGCATCGCTTCGGGAACCGCGTTCAGGATGGCCTCCTGCACCGGCGCCGCAGAGTCGCCGCCGAAGGCGCGATGTCCCGTCGCCATTTCGTACAGCACCAGGCCGAAGGAGAAAATGTCGCTGCGAGCGTCCAGCTTCTCGCCGCGTACCTGCTCCGGCGACATGTAGCCGGCAGTACCCATGGTGGCGCCGGCACGCGTCAACGTTGTGTCCGCCAGCTTTGTGATCTTCGGCGTTCCCACGCCGGTGCTGCTGAATTCCAGCCGCCAACGATCGCTTCCCGGCTCCTTGGCCGAGCTCATCAACTTGGCCAGGCCGAAATCCAGGATCTTCACTTGACCGCTGCCGGTCAGAAAGATGTTGGCCGGCTTGATGTCGCGATGCATGATGCCTTTTTCATGCGCTGCCTGCATGCCGTGGCATATTTGAATGGCAATGTCGAGCAGCTCCTCGAGCCCGAAGGTTGTGCCGCTGGCGGACAATTTGGCAAGCCGACTTGCCAGGGTCTCGCCTTCCAGGAACTGCATTACCAGGAACGGTTGGTCTTCGTACTCCTCCACCTCGTAGATGGTGCAGAGATTCGGATGGTCGAGCAGCGATGCGGTGCGGGCCTCACGCTCGAAGCGCTGCAGTGAGACCGGGTCCCATGCCAGCTCCTCGGGCAGGAACTTCAGCGCGACCTGCCGGCCCAGCTTCAGGTCCTCAGCCCGGTAAACCATTCCCATGCCGCCGCCGCCGACAACTTGCAGCACGCGGTAATGGGAGACCTTCTTGCCGATGAGATTGGAGACTCCGCCAGCACGGCCACTTTCCTCGCAAACCGTCGTGGACTTCTCATCCGGTGCTGCCGCCGGGACTTCTTCCGCGGCCGCTACTACCACCACCGGGATGAGCAGGCGATAGCCGCGGCGGGCCACGGTCTCGATGTAGATGGGCCGGTCCGCCGGGTCCTCGAGTGCCTGGCGCAACTTGCGGATGGCGGCGTTGATGCTGTGATCGAACTCCACTACGGTGTCGTTCGGCCACAATTTTTTCTGGATCTGCTCGCGGGTGACGATCTCGCCGTCGCGATCGATGAGCATCAGCAGGATTCGCAGGGGTTGTTCCTGGAGGCGGATGGTGCGATTTCCGGCCCGCAGTTCTCCGGCGCGAACGTCGAGTTCGTACACTCCGAGGCGCACGCGATCTGGCAGCGTGTCTCTCATAACGCCTGATATGGGGAGCGGAATACGGCTAAGCAGGAGCGAGTTCTGAGGAGTCTACTACAACGTCGCGTAGAATACCAGCGTCGTGTGACGCTACGAATCAAAATTAATAGCACGGGCTTCTGACCTTTGCCACTAAGCACTTAGACGGAATCACCCGCAAGTCATTCGCAAATCACCAGCGGTGCATTGTTCCCCAACCGCGCCTGAATCACACTCGCGCCATTCCCGGCAACTGCCGGTTTCTCAGAGCCCCCTGAGACACAAGGAGCGAGTATGCAGCGCGGCACACGAATGGTTTCTGCTTTTTGTCTGGCGGCGTTAGCGGTCGCATTTCTGCTGGCCACATCGGCGCACGCCCAGACTTACAGCGTGATCTACAACTTCGCCGGCGGGAGCGATGGCGCCACGCCCTTTGCCGGTGTCACGTTCGATAGCGCAGGCAGCATGTACGGCACGGCTTCCGCGGCCGGCAGGCGAGGGTATGGCGATGTCTATCGCCTGGTACCTGGCGGTTCCGGCTGGACCTTCTACCTTCTGTACACGTTTCGCGGATTAGGCCCGCAGGATAATGATGGCGCTGGTCCGTATTCCAGAGTCACCATCGGGCCCGACGGCGCTCTGTATGGATCGACCATCTCCGGCGGCGACGGAGATGGATGCCGAGAGCTGCACGGCTGCGGCACGGTTTACCGCGTGAGCCCGAAGCCGGGCCAGATCTACGATCCGTGGGAAGAAACCGTGCTTTATCGCTTCGGTACGTATGATGGCAGCGATCCGTATTTTGGCGATGTGGTGTTCGATTCGGCGGGCAATCTGTACGGCACCACGCGCAATGGAGGCGCTAACCTGCAAGGCGCGGTCTACAAGTTGACCCCGCTTGCGGGCAACTGGACTGAACAGGTCATATACAGCTTCGCAGGCATGCCTGACGGAAGCGCGCCGTTGAATGGGCCGGTTCTTGATCAATCGGGCAACCTCTACGGCATAACCTATGCCGGCGGCGTGAGCGGCTGGGGAACCGTCTACCGGCTGAGCCTATCCGGCTCGACGTCGCAGGAAAGTGTCCTGTACAGCTTTCATAATGGAGGCGATGGGCTCTACCCAACCTCGGCGGTCTTCCTCGATGCTTCCGGCAACTTATATGGCGCGACGCAGACAGGGGGAGCAGACGGCGGCGGCGCAGTCTTTGAGCTGACGCCCTCCGGAAACGGCGCCTGGAGTGTCAGCACGGTCTACGGCTTTAGCGGGCCCGGCTTGGCGAACTCCTACCGCACTCTGACCATGGACCGAGCGGGCTATCTCTACGGCACCGACTCCATGGGCGGCGCGCATGGGCAGGGCTCGGTCTTCAAGCTGACGCCGTCGAACGGCGGATGGATCTGCACCACGCTGCATGACTTTACCGGCGGCGAAGATGGAGGAGCGCCCTATGGCGTCCTGTCAGTCAATGGCAATGGCAACATCTACGGCACAGCGTCGACCGGAGGAGCCTATGGCAACGGAGTGGTGTTCGAGATTGTGCGGTAAGGCTCAGAGTTCGAGTCGCCAACCGTGAGGATCACGACCGCGCAACGAATGACATCCGTCGGGTCAACTTCAGCTTCCCGTAGCGCAAACCCGGAGCATGAGCTCCGGGTATCGTTTTGATCGCAACAAAACCACCTCTGCACGGTAGGAGAAGCCGCAACTCTTATCGGCGATTCCCCCAAGAAAGTGCTCCCGCTCCAGATCAGCCGCCACTCCGCATCGATCGTTAAAGCTGTCGATTGAACGGCTTGCCGCGATTCACCTGGAAATCATTCGCATTTCACCGCCAGAGCATTGTCGCCGCGCGCGTTCCGCCGCACACTCGCCCCAACGTTAGGCGCTCCCGCACAACTTAACCCAGTGGCCGATCAGCCTGGTCTGCCGGCCCAAAACTTTCGAGTGGAGGAAATGTATGAAATCGCTGATCTCAATGACTGGTTTGTTCCTTTGTGTGGTGGCGTTGTTGGCCGGCGCCAGTGCGCAGCAAGACCTTAACTTTGGAAAATTGCCCCCGGTAAAGGTTCCTGAGCCGATGCCGGCAGGCTACGGCGAACTCGACTGGGACAACGTCTTCTACGTCAATCCCTATGCCTGGCCTGGTTCCGGCCCGGGCGACAAACTGGGACTGAATGGCGAGGACATCGCGTTTATCGGAGCGAAAGACTGCCGTCTGGCGGACAACGTTTGTTTCGGCAAACTGACGAACGCCCGTGGCTTCTCCGCGGTAAACGCGCAGATCGCGGCCAGCTATGGGCCGACCCAGGTCGTGGTTCGCGCCTACGACCACGGCAGGTTTCTGGGATCGATCAGCATCTTCGCCTCGACCCTGAGGCGCGTGCTGAACTTCCCCCCATCGTGGGGAATTGCTACCGAGCTTGACTTCCAGGTGAGCGGACCACCGGACAGCCTGGCCATCTACAGCCTGGAAATCTACACCCTCGGCGGATGAGGCCTCCTGAAGTTGAGGGTGTTGCGGGGAGCAAAGAGTACCCGCTTTGCTCCCTGCTCTTCGGTTTGCGACGAGCAGAGTGAATAGCTTACGCCGGTTCACCCACAAGTCACCCGCAAGTCACCGCCAGAGCATTGCCGGCTGCGGGTCTGCGGCGCACACTCGCTCCAAGTTGAAGCGCTCCCACACAGGCTTGCCATTGGGCCCCAAAACTTTCGAGCGGAGGAAATCTGTATGAAGTCTCTGATTGCACTGAGTTGTTTGTCCGTTTGTGTGGTGGCGCTTGTAGCCAGCGCCAGTGCGCAGGAAATGCTTAATTTCGCGAATTTGCCTCTGGTCAGCATTCCGTCGCCCATGCCCAACGGCTATGGGCAGCTTGACTGGAACAACTTCTACTACGTCAACCCCCATGAGTGGTCGGGAGCGGGCCCGGGCGACCGACTGGGACCTGTTGGTGAGGACATCGCATTCGTCGGCGGCAAAGACTGCCGGCTCATTGGCGATGCCTGCTACGGAATTCTCAGCGACTCCCGAGGCTTTGTGCTGGTGGGCGCCCAGGTTGCCGCCAGCTATGGGCCCACTCATGTCAGCGTCATCGCCTATAACAACGGCGTCTATCTGGGTTCGGCAGGATACTTCCTGAACACCCAGATACAAACCCTGAAATTCCCCTCCTCGTGGGGAGTAGCCACCGAGATCATCTTCCAAGTGACCGGCGAACCCGGAAGTCTCGCTGTGTACACGTTGGAGGTCTACACCCTCGGCGGGTGATTCGCCCGAGGTTTCAGGGTACTGCGGGGAGCGAGCTTGGAGGACAGGCTGCGCTCCCGCTTCAAATCCGCGCCCAATGGGAAGGCGACATGAACACCGTTGAACAGCGACCAAAGCGAAATTCACGGGGCCCGATTCTGGGTCCGCTGGAAGTTGAGGTTATGGATGTCTTGTGGCGAGCCGGAGAATGCAGCGTGCGCGCGGTTATGCAGCGACTCGGCCGCAAGATCGCGTATACCACTGTCTTGACCACTGCCGTCCGCCTGTTCAGGAAAGGCTTGCTGGAACGCCGCGAGTTCGACCGCAAATTCATCTATTCGCCGCGCGTCACGGCGGAAGAGTGGCGACGGCTCATAGCGCATCACGCCCTCACTGGTTTCCTGGCCACGCCTAGCGCCTCGCCGGAGTTGCTCGCCTCGTGCCTGATTGAGTCGGTTTGTCAGGATGACGCTCTGCTGGCTGCGATCGAGAGACAGCTGCAGGCGGTGCGCCCCACTCCAGCTCCAACCGGACACACATCTCCAAAGGCGGGATGGATCTACTGACCTCCGCACTCCATTTCGGTCGCGGGCATCGCTACGGTCATCGATGGTGCAGCCGTTTGGGAACTCACGCGTCAAACCGGATAGAATCAAAACATGGTTCCCCGACGTGCTCTGCAACTGCTGGCTCTCGCGGCGACGGTAGCGCTGACCTCGCTGTCGCTCTGGGCGGCTAAAGATTTCGTTCCGCCGCGGCCGGAAAATGCGAGTACCTATGCCTGTAGAGATGCTCATCCCGCTGAGAAGGTGACGGCAGCCGTCGACCTCTACAACTCGTCGCCGAAGGACAACATCTTCATCACGCCCTACAACCAGGAGGGCATTCTGCCGGTGTTTCTGGTCATCACCAACGATGGCGATCAACCGATTACGATCAACAACATGCGTGTCGAACTGGTGACCGCAAGCCGTGCCAAGCTGGAATCGCTGACCACCGACGACGTTTTCCGCCGCGTAGCCCATATCGGCGGCAACAGCAATAATCCCGTACGGGTTGGACCGATCCCGCTAGGCGGCAACAAGAACAAGAAAGCCCAGAAGCAATATGAGGAGATCCTGAGCGCGAACTTTGCTGCCGAAGCGGTCGAGCCGCACAGCACCAAGGCCGGCTTCGTTTTTTTCGATGTGCTGAATGTCAAACAGCCGGTGAATGGCGCCAGCATTTACCTTACGGGAATGCGCGACGCGGGTGGCAACGATCTGATGTACTTCGAAATACCGCTAATTCCCTCGAATTCAGCTGCGCCGGGATTGCCGTAGCCTCGCCGACCATCAGAGCTCTACTGGAGTTCAGGATTATCTGGAGCGGGCAAGCCACCCTCCGCGAATTCGGCCGCATCTTACCAAACGTACAGTCTCGCGTCGCGAAACTTCCTCGAGCGAGGTTATAATCCTTCAGCCCAAAGTACCCGACAAGGGTGCTGAACTACACGACCCGCCGTATGCCAGATCAGACTTCGTTGTCGAATACTCATCTTTCAGCGGCAGCGCCGGCGCTCGCGCCTTTCCATCATGTCGTCCAGTTTTATGAAGACGATGGCTTTCTAGTGGAGTCGGTAGCTCGATTCCTGGACACGGCGATTGCCGAGCGCGGCGCCGCGATAGTGATTGCCACGGCTAAACATCGCGCCGCACTGGCGGAAGAGCTGGCGGCCCGCGGTCTCGACGTCTCCGCAGCCGTCCGGCAAGGGTCGTATGTGGATTTCGACGCCGGCGAGATGCTGGCAAAGTTCATGGTGAACGGCTACCCCGACGAGGCGCGCTTCGCCGCCGTGCTGCCGCCTGTGCTTGCTAACGCCCAGGCTATGGGGACAGGCCGAGTTGCGGTCTTTGGAGAGATGGTGGCCCTGCTCTGGGGCAACGGCAATCGCGAAGCAGCTATCCGGCTCGAACAACTCTGGAACGAGCTCGCCCACAAAGTCGACTTCTCGCTTTTCTGCGGCTACCCCATGAGCAGCTTTGAACGCGAGGAGGACCGCAAGCTGTTCTTCCGCGTCTGCGGCGAGCATTCGGAGGTCAATCCCACCGAGGAGTATCCGCTGTTCGGCAGCGAGAAGCAGCGGCGCCGCCGGGTCGCCAGTTTGCAGCAGCAAACCCGCGCTCTGCAATACAAGACGCGCGCTCTGGAGCGGGAGATCCGGATCAGCCGTGAGCGCATCCTGCTGCTGCAGGAGGCCAGCGGCGTAGGCACCTGGGAGATGGACTTGGACGAGGATGTGCTGACCTTTTCTTCCGCGGCCGCAAAAATGTTACAGGTTTCGGTGCATCCTCTTCCGCTGCTGCAGTTTGTTGATCTGATACCCTACTCGGGCGACCGGGACCGCTTTCTGTCGGCCTTGCAAAGGGTCAAGACCGGGCACAAGGAATTTGTAACCGAATTTCGCATTCACGTTGACGGCGGAGTTCGCGTCCTGGCGATTCGCGGCAAAGCTGTCTACAACAGCGGACAACCGCTCATTTTGGGGGTACTTTCCAACCTCACACCCCAGCCTACCCGCTAAGGAACGTTGGTTCAGCTAGCCGATTCGCCTTTGGATTGTTGGGCAACGCCGGCACGTTGCGTCGTCGTGCGCAGCTGCGATTCAGCTTCGGCCAGCCCGATACGATGCAGCAGGTCAGCATACCGCGGGTCATCCCGAATTGAATCGTAGATCGGTCCAACCTTCAGATAGCAGAGCAGTACATCGCGGGCCTCTGCCGCTTTATCGAGCCACTCGAATACGTGCTCGACATCACCGATTCCCAAGTACAGCATCACCCATGAGATGGGCGCAACGTAACCTTGCTTTCCTGCCTGGTTGAGCTGCTCCAGCAACGCCAGGGCCTTGTCCTTCGCACCGGATCCGGCATAGCAGGAACCGAGAGGCCCGAGGATGAGCGGGTTGTTGCCTGACAATATATAGGCTCTTTCCAACTCGACGATCGCCTGGCCGAAGTCACGTTTCTGCTCATAATTCAAGGCCAGCACGACGTGAGCTTCGATATCATTGGCGTCGAGCTCCAGCGCACGTCGTGCCTGCCCCAGCGAGCGATCATAATCGCGGCGATAGTGATACACGCCGGCGAGGTAGACGTTGGCTGGGACCGACAACGGATCGCTGGCCAGCGCTATGCGGATCTGTTCCTCGGCCTCTTCGGATCGGCCGGTCTGCACCAGCAGCAGGTTGTATTGCACGTGCGCCAGCGCCTCGCCCGGCTTCAGCTCGATGGCGCGCAGAAACTCCTGCTCTGCTTCCTTCCAGTTCCACTCGTACCACATGCGGATCACACCCATCGAGGTGTGGCCTTCCGCAAGAGTCTCGTCCGCCTGCAACGCTTTGCTAACGGCATCCTTGGCCTTGGGCCAGGCTTCTGTCGGCGGCTCCAATCCCCAGGAGGCAACGGAAATGTGGTAGTCCGCGATGCCGGCGTAGGCGGGGGCGTAATTGGGGTCAAGAGCCAGTGCGCGCCCAAAATACTCCAAGGCCTTCTGGAAGCCTTCCAGGCTGCGTTTGTTCCACTGAAAGCGTCCGCGAAGGTACAAGTCGTAAGCGTCGAAATTGGCGGTATAGGGCTTGACCAGCCCGGTTCCGGCCTTCGAACCCAGCTCCACCTTCAGCAGATCGGCAATGGATTGCGCCGTCTCTTCCTGGACCGCGAAAATGTCTTTCATCGTGCAGTCGAAGCGTTGCGACCACAGACAGTAGCCGTCGCTCACGTTCACCAGTTGCGCGCTGACCCGCAACCGGTCCTGCATCCGGCGTACACTGCCTTCGACGACGGTGGAGACTTTGAGCTGCTCGCCAATCTTGCGAACATTCTGCGCTTTGCCCTTAAACTCGAACGCCGAGGTGCGCGACACAACCTGCAGACCGGGCAGGCGGGATAAGGCATGGATCAGTTCCTCCGTCAGGCCGTCACTGAAGTATTCGCTGTCGGGTTCGGGGTTCAGGTTGAGAAAGGGGAGCACTGCAACCGACGCGTGCGGACGCGGGGCCACCGCAATCACCGGAACCGTGCCGCTCCGCACCGACAGCCCTTGCAGGTCACCGATCAATTCTCCGCCGTTTGCCTGGCGCTCCTCCCGGTTTTTGCGCAAAGCCCGACTGAGAACGAGCTCCAGCTCAAGCGGAACATCCGGACGCCTTGCCAGCAGTGACGGTGGTTCCAATTCCATAATGGCGCGCATGGTGGCCGGTTCGTTTCCCGCCTCGAAGGGGCGATCGCCGGCCAGCATTTCATAAAGCATGACGCCCCACGACCAGATGTCCGTCCGCGCGTCCAGCATATCGCCGCGCAACTGCTCGGGAGACATATAGGGAATGGTCCCCACCACGCCGCCGGTGTCCGTCAAGCCAACATCGCGGGGCAGCTTGGCGAGGCCGAAGTCTACAATCTTCACGACCCCGTCTGGCAGGAGCATGATGTTGGCCGGCTTGACGTCGCGATGCACAATGCCCATGCTGTGCGCCTTGGCCAGCCCTTGCGCCACTTGATTCGCGATGCCAACCGCGTCCTTCAGTTGCAGTGGACCGCGCTCCAGCCGGGTGCGCAGGTTTTCACCCGGACAGTACGCCATGGCGATAAACAAATCGCCTGCGGGCGTCTCACCAAACTCGTGGATGGTGCAGATGTTGGGGTGGTCCAACAAGGATGCTGTGCGCGCCTCGCGCACAAAGCGCGCCCGCTGCTCGGGATTGGCGGCAATCTCGCGCGAAATGAACTTGATCGCCACCGACCGGTCGAGCGTAGTGTCGCGGGCTTTGTACACCATGCCCATCGCTCCCCGGCCGAGGCGTTCCACGACTAGGTAGTGTGAAATTGTCTTGCCGATCATCCGTATGGCCCCGGAGGACGCGCAACTGTCGATTTTCTTTGGAGGGCTATTGTACGCTTTTGCGCGCGATCGGGCTCGGTCACCGAGAATGATCGATGCACCCAATTCCCAAATCCAAACCTGCCGCGCAGCCGTATTACAATGCGACGACCTTGCGATGACGCGGAGGCGATATGGCACAACGACGCGAAGTGTTTCTGACCGGCGGAACCGGATACATGGGAGCCGCGCTGGCGCAAGAACTGGTGCGTCGCGGCCATGGCGTGCGTGCTCTGATGAGACCGGGCTCGGAGCGAAAGTTACCCGGCGGCTGTGAACTTGTGCATGGCGATGCGCTACGCGCGGAAAGCTATGCTTCCCACGTCTCGCCCGCTGATACCTTCGTTCATCTGGTTGGGGTATCACATCCCAATCCGAGTAAGGCGGCGGAGTTCCGCAGCATCGACTTGAAGTCGTGCGAGCAGGCTGTGCGGGCTTCTACCCAGGCTCGGGTGCGGCACTTCATTTATCTCAGCGTCGCGCGGCCGGCGCCCGTCCTGCGCGAATATCAAGCGGCGCGTGCCGAAGGCGAGCAGAGGATCCGCGACAGCGGCGTCGCGGCGACCTTCGTACGGCCATGGTACGTGCTGGGGCCCGGACACCGCTGGCCGATGCTGCTGATTCCGATGTATGCGCTGGCCCGCCTCTATCCCCCGACGCGCAACGGCGCCGAGCGACTGGCGCTGGTCACGCTGGAACAGATGACACGCACTTTAGTCTGGGCGGTCGAGAATCCGGCAGAGGAGATTCGTGTGCTGGAGCCCCGGCACATCCGGCGGGGATTCGGCGAGCCGGAGATTGCGGCCCGTCGGGCCACCGCATAGAAGATCGTCGCTCCCGGCGCTAATCGAAAGAACTATCGAGCTCGGTCGCTCCGTAAAACGGACCGATTCCCGCGCCTCCTCCACCTGGCTCGCCTTGGCGCCTCTGACTGCTGCGAGAAATTCCGGCTGAGAAGTTTCCGCGTTTTCCACAACCGATTTGTCGGCTGTGCTGCCGGAAGCTCAGCCTATAATGATCCGGTTCGGCAAATCGGAATACCGCAGATCATTTCTTGCACTGCTCGGGCGAAGTATGCATGCCTGTTTGTTAATTGCTGGTTGCTAACCGCTAGCTGCTATTCATGACCACCGACAAACGCAAAGTTCTCGGCCGTGGACTGGAGACGCTGCTTCCCGCGCGGCCTATGCCGCACGCTCCGGTTTCTGTGCCTGCGATGCATCGGGCCAGCGGCGATGAAGTTCACCAGATCCCGCTGGCGCAGCTCGAGCACAATCCTTACCAGACTCGCAGCTCGGCTCTCGACCCGGTGGCCTTGAGCGAACTGGCCGCCTCCATCAAGTCGGTTGGGGTGGTGCAGCCCATCGTAGTGCGTTCCGTCGCCGGGGGGCGCTACCAGGTCATCGCCGGCGAGCGTCGTTGGCAAGCTGCGCTCGCTCTCGAGTTGCCGGCGATTCCCGCAATCGTCCGCCAGGTGTCCAACGAGCAGGCGATGGAGATGACCATCATCGAGAACCTGCAACGCGAGAACCTGAACCCCATGGAACAGGCGCGAGCCTTCGACCGGTTGGGGCGGGAGTTCGGTCTTACGCAGGAGCAGATGGCGCAGCGCACCGGCAAAGAGCGCTCCTCGATTGCGAATTTCCTGCGCCTGCTGAAGCTGCCGCTGCTGGTGCAGAGCTTGACCGAGAGCAACCAGCTCAGCTTTGGTCACTGCAAGGTGCTGATGGCACTGGAGTCAGCCGAGGAGATTGAGCGGATCGCGCGCCGTATTGTCGACCACGGACTTTCCGTACGCCAGACAGAAGAGGCGGTCGCACACCTGGTCGAGCCGCGTCCCCCCAAGGTGGAAAAAGAGCGCGTCGTCGATCCCAACGTGAAGGAAGCGGAGAATGCTCTGCAGCGCGCCTTAGGTGTACGCGTCACCATCGATGACCGCAACGGCAAAGGCAAAATCCTCATTGAATATTCTTCGCTGGAAGACTTTGACCGTATCGTGGAAGCGCTGGGCGGGAAATAGAATTCCATCCTGCTGCAACCGTATTCATCTCAGGCGCTGCCGAACCGCACTATAATCTCGCCTCGCGGGGAGGGGATTCCACGCCGGCTTCGGCCTGCGGCACAGCATCCCACCTACGGTTCTATCCCTCCCGTCGTGCGCTCCACGACCTGATCCGGTGCGGTCAGGTTCGGGGTTGCCGGAGCTTTCTTCCTGCGAAGTTCCTGCGGCAAGGTCGACTTCGTCAGCCACAGTCCCAGCGCCACGGCAATCACCCACACCGCGGTGATCGTCAGCAGAGAGAGCAAATCGGCCTTGCGACTGTCGTTGACGTGGACGACGCGGCCAGCCGCGAAACATGCGGCGGCAGCCACCACGGCGGTCGCCAGCGCCTTCATCAGCTCGCCCAACGGCAGCTCTCCCAGCAACACCATCTTCCTGCGATCCAGCAGCCAAGCCAGAGCGACGGTGTGCATCAGGATGCCGATGTCCGAAGCCATTGCCAGTCCGGTTACGCCGAAGCGGTGGAACATCGCCGCATACACCGGTAGAGAAATCGCCACGACGATGGTGCTGGCGATCATCGGGGTCAGCGTATTTCCGGCGGCATAGAAGGCGCGGGCGTAGAGCGCCTGCGCCGACCATAGCGCCAGCGACAGAGCGAACCAGAAGAAGTAGGCCGCCGTCTCGCGCGAGTCCTGGAAGTTGAATCGTCCGCGCCGGTATACCAGGTCGATGAGCGGCAGCGCGGCCGGCATCATCCATGCCGAGGAGAGCAGCGAGGCGGCCGAGATGCGATAGACCGAGCCGTTCACCGTGCCGGCGAATTCCTTGCGCTTGCCTTCGCCGTACAGGCGCGCGAAGAACGGCATCGAAGCCTGACCGGTCGCCTGGCCGAGGACTGCGATGGGCACGGCGAACAGCCGCTTGGCGTAATTCAGGCGGGTGATGTCGCCGGCGCCACCGGAGGCGAAGTGGCGCAGGATCCAGTCATCCACCGACACCAGCGAGACGCCGAGCATCAGCGGGATCGAGAGCCGCACCCATTCGCGGAACTCGCGATTGCGCCAGTCGAAGTTGACGCGATACCGCAACCCGTCGCGCCGCGCGCCGATTGCGTTGATCAGGAATGGTCCGAGAAACGAGCCCACCAGCGCGCCGTAGGCCAGCGACGCGATGCCGAAGCGCCGCGATCCAACCAGTCCTCCAAAAATGATGAAGACGTTATAGAGGATTGGACTGAGCGCGGGATACAGGAACAGCCGCCGCGACAGCAATACCGCGGAGACGATTCCGCCGGCGTAGAAGAAAATCTGGCCGGGCAGCAGAATGCGCGTCAGATAAACGCAGCGCTCCATCTGCGCGGGCGAGAAGTCGGGCGCCACGATCCGCACCATCTGGGGCGTGAAGATCTCCAGCAGCACGGTGCCCAGGCACACCACCGCCGTCATGATGGTAACGGTGGAGTCGAACGCCTCCTGCGCCTCGCGCGTGCGGCCCTTTGAGGTGTAGCGGGTGTAGATGGAGATGAAGGTGATAGACGCCGTGCCGCCGGCCAAAATGTAGTTGAGCCAGTCGGGCACGGTGAAGGCGGCAACGTAGGCGTCGGTGTTCAATCCAGCGCCGAAGGCCCAGGCGATGTAGGCCTCGCGCAGGTAGCCAATGACACGCGACAGCGAGACCGCTGCCATCAACAGCAGGGTCGCCGAGAATTCCGTGTGGCGATGGGAAGGCCGCAGGATGCGCAGCAGCCGCGTCCCGAAGCCGGGCGAGGGTGGGCTGGAGTCGGGTGCGGCCGCAGACGGCATCAAGCTGCGATTTTACACGCTGCTTCCGCGCCGGCCGCGTTGCGATTGGTGCATAACCAGGCACATGCGCAAACATTTTCCACGCGGTTCCTCGTTGTTTCTCCGGGCTGAGGCTACAGCAGCTCACATTCCGGCATCGAACCTGTGACGCCGGAGTGGGCCAGAACGAGTGGCGGTAAAGCAGAAGGAAGGGTATCCTTTCGAGGGGCGGCACTAAATGCTTATGAAAAAATCCGGGCATACGAACCAGACGACTCGCGGACGTTGGCTCGACGTGGAGGAGATCAGGCTGGTGAGCGATCTCCGCATCATGCACTCCAAAGTCGACGAACTGTACCAGGTGGTTTGCAATCTAAAGCGGCGTCACAGTGGAGCTGACATCCAGAAGTGCGCCGACCAGCCAGTGTTGAATGAGGACATCGACCGGGTGGACGAAATCTATCTCTGGTTTGTCAGTCTGAAGGACGACGGCAGAAACAGAAAAGCAATTTAGCTTAAGCTGGCGAGAAATGCGCGGAGGCGGCTGCGTCGTTAACGCCTCCACCTCCATCTACGCGGAGGGATCGGTCTGCGAGCCGGGCTACCGGTTTTCCATCTTCTGCATCATCTGCTGACGTTCCTGCTCGCGCATCTGCTGCCACGTCTGGTATTGCTGCGCCGTGAGGATGGGCTTCAGCTTGGCGTCGGTGGCATCGCCGATCTGGCGCAATTTCATAGCCTTCTGCAGTGGGCCGAGAGAGGTGTCGTTCTTGATGGCCTTCAGCTTGGGCGCTTCTTCCATCAGAATCGGCCGGACCTGCTGTTTCTGCGCAGGCGTGAGCTGCAAGGCCGCCGCCATCTTCTCCAGCTTCTGTAGAGCTTCGGCATTATTGCCTTGTGCGCCGCTCTGCCCACCCATATTGTTTTGTGCCGCAGCCATCGCAGTGCACACGGACATCGTGGTCAGCAGTGCGAGTAGCAGAGCGGCAAGTCTGCTTGCATCTTTCTTCATCATGTTCCTCTCGGCATGGTTGTGGATGATTCGCGCGCAACCCAGGAGACCACCCCCATGTTTTCTGCTCGAAAAGCAGGAAACGGGCGCCAATCTCGTTTTGCGGCGAGGGCTTGAGATATATGTCAGGCGCCTCCGGCAGTCAAGAGGAATATTGGGAAGCAGTAGCCAGTTACGCGACGTCAGCATTGCCCCAACTGGCGACTCGATACTGGCAACTGCCTACTGATCACGGCTACTGCCTTACTTCACCACCCGCATGCGCGACCAGTCGTAGTCGAAGTGCCGGCCGCAATCCAGGCAGACCACATAAGTTCCTGCGTCAGTCGGAGAGACGCTGTCCCAGTCGTTCTGGTTGGAGGTTTTTCTGCGCGGCGCGGCCGAGAATGGCAGCGACATATGGCGATGACGGCAGCCTACAGGAAGCAGTTGCAGCAAACGATCCCACATTGCGGCACCTTGAGACGGTAGTCAGCACTCAGCATTCAGAGACGCGGAAAAGTTTGCCGAATGAGCCTCCGGGTAGAGCTGGCCTTCAGCCAGCGTCCAAGCGCCCTGTGTCGATTTTCCGAGCCGGCTTCAGCCGCCGGCACAGGGTTCAGGCTACGGTTCGCGTTCAGCAATGTCTATACTGGCTGACGGCTGACGGCTGATACCTGACAGCTAACTCAAGACTCTCTCCGCCTCGCCGCGGAGTCAACAAGCCAGCCGCCTTAGAACCCGCGCAGCCAACCCAATTCCGAACGGCTGGCCGCGCGTCCTGTTGCGGGAAAGCTACGCTCTGGCGGCCGACGCCGAAGTGCCGCTCTCGCTTGTCGTCGACGATGTCGTCGTCTCCTTGGCTTCGCCATTGGCCTTCTGGCCCGGCTTGCGGATGTCGATGCCGCCCTTGAAGTAGGCGCCGTCTTCGATGCTGATGCGCTGCGCCACCACGTCACCGGTCAACGAGCCTTCGCCGCGGATATCCACGCGATCGCTGGCGGTCATATTGCCGCGCACCTTGCCCAATACCACGATCTCGCGCGCGGAAATGTTGGCCGACACCACGCCGTTGCGCCCGACCGTTACGCGATTGCCCGGCAGGGTGATCGAGCCTTCCACCCGGCCGTCGATGTACAGCGACTCCGAGCCGGTAACCTCGCCCTTGATGACCAGCGACTTGCCCAGCGTGGCCTGCTCCTGGGTATTCAGCGGCGCGCTCGCCGGACGTGGAGCGTTCACCGGCTCGGCCGGGGGCGTGAAGGAACGCTGCGGTTCAGGGCTGGGACTGGGATTCGAGGCAGGAGGATTCGTAGGTTTCCACATGATCGGTTCAAAATCCTTTCTGAAGGAATACGTGCTTCAGGGGCACTTGTTTTGCCAAACCGAACTTCACAGCTCTGGGTTCAGGACCTGCTGGTTTGGTGCGGCGATTCTGGATGCATCGCTCAGCTCGCACACAGCGCGCGGACCGGCTCGCGATGTAATTATTGCTAACATACAGGGACTTCTTGCATCAGGGAATACCCCTACGTAATTTTTCACCGCGGCTCAGTGAACAATGCGGAACGGATTACGGTGAAGGGACTACTGCGGGGCAGAAGCGCCAGACGTTAGTCCGACCGTGGCTGAAACCTCCTTCACGGAGGGTGGCATGCGGCCCGGCTGAAGCCGGGCCCTTTCAAGGCGCAAGGTACGTCGGGTTCGCTACAGGTTGGCGAAGGGATCGTAGCTGTCATCGGGATACCACGTGCCGGCAAACAGACCATCCTGATCGCGAACGCTACAGCGCTGGACATGATCGGTATCGCGAAACGAATGCGGCTGGTTAGGAGTTCCCCAGTCCCCGCCCCAGATAAGCCCGTGCGCCTTGGCAAGACCGGCGAAAAAAGAGAAGTCGCCGTCCCAGTTGGGCTGACCGTTGACGCTCTTCACGATGTCGCAGGCAAGGCCGTAGTGGTGAACTCCCACCGTGCGCAGCTTGCTGGCGCCGCGGTCGAACAGCACCTGCTGCCGCTCCTGGCTGCGATAGGTCTCGAAGACCATCAGGGAGATGCCTTGCGCGGCGGCGTCGGCGATCATCGCCTGCACGGCGGCGCGGGTCGCCGGTTCCAGCAAGCCGATGTCAGAGATGGCCTGGGTGGAGTGGAAGCGTGCATCATTCATGATCACGTCGGTATAGAAGTTGCCCATCGTGGCGCTCCTTGGGCTCACGCAATCAGCGCGAGGCCTACAAAATTATTGATGATGGCCTTACCGGCCGATAGCGCTGCGTTGAGCGCCTGCTCGGCGGCAATCAGCGTCATTCCCTCGACCGCGGCGATCACGGCGCGCGACGCGTTCTTCTGCATGTCCAGCAGCAACGGCGCCTGCTCCTGCGTAATCTCGCCGGAGGCGAGTCCTTCGCCGATGGAGACCACGGTTTGCGCGATCTTCTGGAATTCCGTCGTGGCGAACGATTTCACCTGAGGCCACTTATTCTGCAACACACCTTCGGCTGCCAGGCCCATGGCTTGCAACAACGCTCCGATGTCCAATTCTGCCATTCTCGTTCTCCTTCGCCGCGACAGAAATCACTTCGAGGGCGCCGTGGCTGGCGGCTGGTTCGCCTTCAGCGCAAGCTCATAGGCCAGCAGCGACTCGAACACCGGCTCAAATCCCTTGCGCGCAATTTCGATTACGGTCGCGTTCAGGCACGCGCTGCCGGCGTTCTGCTGCAGCGTTTGCAGGTCGGTGAGGTTCTTGCTCAGCGAATCCATCATCTCCAGCAGCTGCTTGGGATGCGGCGAAGCCACGGCGCGGGTGCGCATCACGGTGAGCTGCACGCTTTGCTGCTGATAGAACTTCACATTCTGCTGATAGGTACAGGCAGGGGCCTGCAAATTTTCCAGGTTGGTGAGAAAGCCTTCGGTGCTCTGTTGAAAGCTGGTGATGTCCCGGTCGAGCGTCTCATCGTAAAACGGCGTCCACTTGACGGCACAGCCGGCGGTGGCCAGCAGGACGATCAGGAGGAGTGTAGATCTCAAGCGCAATCGGGACGTGGGTGGCCTGAGCATGCGTTTCGGGAGAGCGATGCGATTGTAGATGAAGCGGGAGCGATGTCAACTGGGCGTGCGCAGCGCTCTACAAGTTCATCCACTCCGGGTGGTAGTCCTTCCAGATGCCGGTGCCGGCGGAGATTTGGCGGATGGGGGCGTCTTCGGCATGCTTCGAGGTGCGCACCCATTGCCAGGCGTGCAGGTTCTGCGACTCATCAAAGTAGCGCGTCTCGGCTTCGAGGATCGCCGCGCCCGCGGTGAGGATCGCCAGGATCTCTTCCCACTTGCCGGCGCCAACGACCGCCATGCGCGCGATGTGGTCGGTGTGCTCCTGCAGAAAGCGCAGCTCGTCCCAGCGCGCTTTCAGTTCGGCGCCGTGCATCGCCGCGAGATCGACGAGGATGCCGATCGGCTTGTGCTTGCGCTCGCCAATGAGGAACGCGACCTGCTGGTCGAATTCCTGGATGTCTTGCTCGGTCAGCTTGCCGGTGATTTTGAAGCCCAGTACTCCCCCCGAACTCTCATGAAGTCGTTCGATCATTGCGTGCCGTGCTCCTTATGAGGTACGAGGCAGTATACAGGGATTTTTTCGCCACAGAGACACACAGGCACAGAGAAAAGACAAATCAAGTGAAACACCTGTGTGCCTCGCTGGTTAAGCTCTTCTTCGCGCGGTGAAGTCGTTTTCACCGGGGACACGAAGCGCACGGGGAAATGCAAAATCAAACGAAAATGTCTGTATCCTCTGTGGCGATTTCCCCCCTACGGCGACACCTCCCAGATCGTTCCGTGGCCGTACTGGCCGCACCCGGAGGTCGTGCCGTAGAGATTGCCCTGCGCGTCGACCGCCATTGATCCACCGCTGGGGAATTCGGTGCCCATTGAGTCGAGGGTTGTGTATTGCCAGCCGTCAATTCCGTACGACGCCTTGAAGATGAATTCGTACGAATAACTGGCCGGCCCGGACTTTCCTTTACAACCCGAGCCCTGGCAGCCCTGCCCTCCAAATCCGGTGCCATACAGGTTGCCCGCGCTGTCGATGGTGAGGTTGACTAGGACGATGAAGTCACCGTAGTTATAGGTCACCAGGTATTCGTTGAACTGCCAGCCTCCGGGCGATGGTTGCAGCGTAAAGATCGGGCCAACGTCAAACCACTGGGTGATGCCATAGAGATTGCCGGCGCTGTCCTGCATCAGGTACTGCGGATTCGTGCCGTCGGTTTGGTACTGGAAGCTGTGCAGCACGCTTTCGCTCCAGCCATTGCCCGAGGGCGTAAGTTGGAAGACCACGCCATCACCATAAAGGCCGCCACCGGCGACGCCGTAGAGATTACCGTCGGGGCCCATCAGCACCTCAGTCGGAGCTGAGCCGTCGTCGGCACCGGTGAAGGTGTACAGGATGGTCTCCGTCCATCCGCCCGGCGAAGGCGAGAGTTTGAAGACGACACCGCAGCCCCACCCGTTGCAACCTGTACCGCCGCCGTCTTCCGAGATTCCATAGAGGTTGCCTTCGTGGTCGAAGGTGGTGACGTTGATCTGACCCCAGGCATCGTTGCCGCCGGCGAATTGGTACGGCGCCCACTCCATCCATCGGCACAGGGCGGTAAGGCAGGCATTCGGGAAAGGTGTCAATTTGTACGCCATCCCGCAGTATTGTTGGCCGGCGTAGCCACAGTTCTCGATACCGCCGGACGAACCGCCGTAGAGCGCTCCATGCGGGCCCACCATCACTCCGTTGGGCTCGGTTCCGTTTGCGCCGCCGAGAAAGCTGTACAGCGGATCGAAGATCCAGCCATCGCCGCCGCGGTACTGCTTGAACGCCAGCCCGGCGCTGTTGTCGCCCCCGGTCGCGGTGGTTCCGTACAGGTTGCCCGCGCCGTCGAGCACGACGCCGTTCGCGCCATATGTTCCACCCTCTTCGGCAGTGAAGTCATGAATCACCTGCACGACATCATCGGAGCCAAAGCACTGCGGCGGAGGCTGCGTTGTGCTGGCTTCGCCCAGGATGGTGAACGCCTCCGAGGGCAGGGTGCCCAGCTGATTTTCATCAGCCAGCGAAGGACAGCCGGAGGAACCACATCCGACGCCGCTGTTCTCATCCCAATAGACCGGATCGCCGGTATTGACGACCGCGTTCTGCAGAGTCACCCAGTAGGTTCCCGGCTGGAGCGCAGGACCGCTGAACATCGAGCTGGTCTCGGTGCAGACGTTATAGCCGTACTCGTTAGTAGAGCAGTTGCCCTGGCTGAACTGTACCGTGCCGTCAAAGTAGCTGGTGCCACCAAATGGATCGGATGTGATGGACACCTCCGCCGAGATCAGCGTGTCGCCGGGGGCGAGCCAGGCGCCAAAGTCCATGTGGTCGATGGTGTAGGGATCGGTGGAGATCGTGAATGTGTCGGCGACCGCATATCCGAAGTTGATGGTCCAGGCGTCGGTGGTGCCGTTGATGGGACCGTTCTCGTAGGCTATCTGGTCTTGCATTGGCCGTTGCGGAGGGCCGTGCCGCACCGGATTGGAAGGCCGCGGTTGCGGATGATGGGCCAGCCGCGAGGCAAAGGCCGGCATGTTGGCCGCCTGGCGCGCGCTGGGCGGAACGTTATTCTGCGCCCAGGTGCTTGCCGCAAGCAGGATGATTGCTGTCAACAGGAAAGGAATAATGCGAGAAGCCGGAGCGGAAGTGTGCTCTCTGCCGGACATGTCTCCTCCTTTTTTCACCACAGAGACACAGAGGACACAGAGAAAAACGAATCAAGAAATCTCTGTGCCTCTGTGGTTAAGTCCTCTACGGAGTGACCTCGAAGATCACGCCATTGGCGAACGCTCCGCCGCTTGCGGTTCCCCAGAGATTGCCGTTGGCATCCATCGTCAGTCCCGAGGGCGCGGAGCCATCGTTGCCTCCGGTGAAGTCGTAGAGGTCGGTATAGATCCAGCCGCCGAGAGTGGGCGTCAGCTCGAAGACGGTGCCATAGCCGTAAGCGCCTTCCTGCACTGTGCTGCCGTACAGGTTGCCGGCTGCATCGGCTACCAGCGTGTTCTGCGGTCCGGGATCGAGGTTGGTTGGGCCGTTGTAGGTGAAGGCGTAGAGAGATGCAAAGTTGCCGGAGCCGGGCATCTCGAAGACCGTGCCACAGCCGCAGCCACCGCAGCCAAGTCCGCCGCGCGCGGTGGTTCCGAACAGGTTGTTGTTCTGGTCGCGCAGCAGACCGCCAAGCGGGCTGGCGCCGTAGCGACCGAGATAGGTGAAGTCGTGCAGGACGTCGAGGCCTCCGCCGGCGTTCAGACGGAAGACCGTGCCGCCGCCGCCCGGTTGAGCGCTGGCCGTGCCATACAGGTTGCCCGCGCTGTCGAGAATCACGCCGCTTACCGGAGTACCGCCGTCCTGCTCTCCCTGGAAGTTGTATAGGATGTTCTCGCTCCAGGAGCCGTGGCTGGGCGTCAGCTCATAGATGATGCCGCAAGGGAAGCCACAGCCGCAGTTGCCCGGCCCTGAGCCGCCCCACGGTGCCGTGCCGTAGACGTTGCCGGCGCTATCGAAGGCGAGGTCGCCGCTGGGCTGCGATCCGTCGGCAACGTTGTTGGGCGAGGGCGCTCGCTGGGTCGAGGCGCCGAGCGGCTTCTGCAGGCTACATGCTGGCGAGCTGCTGCGACCATCGGAGCTGAAGCCTCCGAAGGTGTGAAGTACCGTCTCCTGCCAGGTGCACATCGCATTCGGGCAAGCGTGCGCCGGAGGCCTGAGATTGAAGACGGTGCCGAAACCACCGCCGCCGCCCTCGGTCACGCCATACAGGCTGCCATTCTGGCCGATGGTCACGCGCGAGGACGGACCAGCACCATCATCTCCGCTGAAACGATACAGCGTCTGATGCGTCCAGCCTGAGCTCTGCTGCGACAGCCGGAACACGGTGCCGCAGCCCGTGGCATAGCACACTCCGCTGGTATTGCCTCCACTGGCGGTCGCTCCGTAGAAGTTGCCGGCGCGGTCGATAGTCAGTCCCAACGGTCCGCTTCCATCGGTGCCACCGAGAAAGTTGTAGATCACCTGGAAGCTCTGCGCCATCGCCTTGCCGATCTGCTTCCAGCTGAAATTTCCCAGCCCGCACGCGGGCTGATTGCCGGCCACGTCGAACGATTCCGATGGAATGGTCCCGACGGTGTTGAATTCGGCCTGCGAGGGACAGCCTGTCGACTGGCATCCCACGCCGCTGTTCTCGTCCCAGTAGACCGGATCGCCCGTGTTGACGTTGGCATTCTGCAAGGTCAGCCATGTGGTGCCTTCGATATACGGGCCATTGAAGGTGGCGGCCTCGAGGCAGACGTTGTAGCCAAACTGGTTCCCGACACAGCTCGACTGGACGACGTTAACGGTACCGTGAAAGAGATCGGTGCCAAAGGGCTGCGAGCCAAAGTCGACTTCGACCGACATCAAGGTGTCGCCGGGAAACAGCCAAGCATAGAAGTAGACACCTGCCGTCTCGCCTTGGGCGACCACGCTGTCGGTCACCGCGAATCCGAAGTTGAGGGTCCAGGCGTCGGTGGTACCGTTCACCGGTCCGTTGTCGTAAAGGAAGAGCGTGTCCGGCACCGCCTGCCAGCTGCGCGGCCGCGAGGTGAAGCTGTGGCCTGCCGCCGCAGGGGCGAGGCGCGAAGCGTACTCCGGCATGGTGGCTGCCTGCCGCGCCGTGGCGGGTACAGTGGTCTGCGCCAGGGCCGGGATCGACGTCATTACGATGGCAAACGCTGCAACAGCTACCACCGAAATCGTGCAAGGAATTGGAGTGTAGTTCTTGCCCTGCATGGGCGTTCCTCCTTCTGGTGGAACGAAGCTGAACCTGAGGTGGGCGCACTGCGGACGTCGGGAGAAGAAGATTGGGTCTGGGTCTCGCCATACCGCGGCGAGGACAGTGAATCGGAAAGGCTGGAGAGTCTTCTCCCGGGACGCCCAACTCACTTTCCCATTGGCAGCGAATCTCTGTCAGTGATGGGTGCCGCGGCTGTCGGTGACAACAGACAAAGTGACAGCGGGGAATGATCGGAAATCCGTTGTCTCGTTGCGCCTGATGCGAAGCCGAATGTTGAAAAGGCCGGCACTCAAGTCAGAATGCCGGCCGGCGTGAATCATCCTGCAGCTAGGGGGAGAGCTGCCAGATGGTTCCCGCTCCGTACGCTCCACAGGACCAGGTCGTGCCGTAGAGGTTGCCCTGTGGGTCGAGTGCCAGAGCACCGCTGGCGGGAAACTCCACGTCACCGAAAAAGCGG
>Ga0335081_10002310_pt1 | contig 30012 bp, 27 predicted proteins | sample Lox_Sample_35_FD_206713 | JGI IMG/M metagenome (GOLD analysis project Ga0335081, IMG submission 206713) | Soil microbial communities from Loxahatchee National Wildlife Refuge, Florida, United States - Lox_Sample_3.5 | ecosystem: Environmental > Terrestrial > Soil > Wetlands | place: USA...
CGTCAACAAGATCGCTGCTCACATCACGACTCCATAGTCTCGTCGCCCCACGAACCTCGTGTGGCGCCACGAAACCAACCCTACGTCGCGTCGTCATCACCCCAAGCGGGTGAAACCACCGACACTAAGCGAACGAAGCGACTGGGCGCCAGGCGCCGGCCGGGGACTGCTGCTTCGATCGACTAGGGACAGTCTCGGCGGCGCAACCCGCGCGCCGCCACGAGACACCCGGTGTTCGTCCGCTCCGGAAGCGAGCGTCAGCCCGAGCCTGGTGCCCGCGTTCTTGGCGGAGCGGCAGCGCGGGTGTTAGCGGGCCGGCGTCGGCGGAGCTAGCACGGCGCCCGGCCCGGGATGCGCTTGGTCGCCGAAGCGATTCTAGGGTCGCCGCCAGCCGCAACGAGAAAGCCTTCGTCAAGCTGGCGTACGCGATTGAGTCAGCGATGCGCGCCCAACATCGGGCTGCGCCGGGACTTCTCGTGACCAGCTGATTCCGCGTGCCTTCCATCTCTGGCGATGCTTTTGGTGGGAGCGACCGATCGGTGGCTGGCAGGAAACTAGTCTTGTGTCGGGGCGGTCTGGGCGAGCGCCTCCTCGAGCGCGCCTTTGCCGCCGGGTTTGCCGGTGATCGCTAGCTCCGGGGACCAAGTGGGGATGCGGCCGGCGAGCGCTGCGGCGCGCTTGCGGCCCGCGACCTCGATTGGTGCACGCTGACGGATTTGCTCGAGCAGCCGCGTGCTGTACTCCTGCGGTGACTCCTCGGGCGCGATCGCGGGTCGATCAAACTCGAAGAACTCGAACCGCACGTGCGGACGTGATCTTGGGAAGCGCGGGATCGCGACCGTTCCGCTGCACGCCCCTCCAATGATCGTCGCCTCCGGCACCGCCCGCGCCATGTAGCCGACGCCGCTACGGGCCCGCAGCACTCGGCCGAGCGAGCGTGTCCCTTCGGGGTAGATCCCGATACACGCGCCGTTGCGGAGCTCCTCGATCGCCCGGTCAAGCGCGCCGGTGTTGCCAGACCCACGATCGATCGGGATCTGGCCCATCCCGGTCAGGACCGCGCCGAGCAACCTGTTCCTCCACATCGAGGACTTCGCCAGCGCCCTGATCTGCCGACGGCCCAGCGCCGCGATCCCAGCCGTCACTGTGTCCCAGTAGCTATCGTGGTCGCCGACGAGCAGCAGCGGCCCCTCCAGCGGCAGCAGCTCGTGGCCGGTCACCTGCAACCGGCCCCACCAGACAACGCCAGGAGTAGAGGCGATCATCACGCCGCGGTAGGCCGGAGTGATCCGCTCAATGCGATCGGCCATCGCCCGGCAGGCTACTTGGATCGGTCGGGCGAAGCCGTGAGTCCGCCGCCCCTTGTACCCGCGGACGCCTCGATCTCGAACGCGATCACTCAGTTCGCTCGTCGGGTTCGCGACCGTCGGAGGAGCAGAGCAATCGTCAGCGAGGGCGTTATCGCGCGCCTGCGTCACGCCTATTGCGGCAGTGTCGGTGCCGACGCCGTCGTGACTGCCTTGGTGCTTGCGACTTCCCGAACTTCAGCTAGCGCGCTGAGGATTTGCTGGACCCCTTCGGCGGCGAGCGGCGTGTGCGCTTCTGGCGAATCTCTGGACCGGGTCGGGACGGCGGTCACGTCCTGCTTCGTTGGTGCGGCGGTACATCGTGTCGGGCCGAGCCGGACTGGCACGTTGCTTCTAGGACGAACCTGCGATTCGTCGATCCGAGCGTGCCTCGGCGGAATGCGTTGTTTTGCGTCGCCCTCAGGACTCGGTCGGGGACCTCGCCCAGCTCCCGGACGGTGGGGGTGAGAGATCCCCTCTCCCGCGTCTCAGCAGTGCACAGCGTCTCAGCAGTGCACACCGGGATGCGCCGCGAGGTCCGCCGTCCGGGCACGGACTCGCGTCCTCTAGTGCTCGTCGCGGCTGTGGGTCTCTCCTGTCTCGATGGGCTCCTTTCCTCGTCGGGCCGCTGCTGATTGCTGCGGACGGGGGGGAGGGACCGCCGCTTGGGGGTCCTACGAGATCTCGATGAGCATCTCGAGTGTCGTCGACCCCCTACGCGCCTCGTCGTCTTGTTTGCCTCAGCTCAATTGGGGCAAGTGCTTGGGTTGGGGTTCGGCTCGTCGATCCGTCTTGGGAAGCCTGCGGGGACGAATGAGAGGACGTAAACGTCCGCGTCGATGGTGGCGTCGTTGCGGACGATGTGCAGATCATGCCCTTGGTCGATGAACGTCGATCCGAGCGGAGACGCCGGCCCGAAGTCCTGCGGGATGCAGTCGGGGGCGTGGTAAACGCTGAGAGTGCCGGATTGGACGATCACGAGGCTCGGCCCCGGGTGGCTGTGCCACCCGAATGTGCCGCCTGGGTGGATCACGTTTTCGAGGATGTGGACGTCCGTTGCGCCCTTGGCTTCGATCCGCATCTTCCAGAAGTTGGTCGCGGAGCCGGGGTTGATGTCGGTTTTGGCGGTGGCGTCGATCCCGCCCGCGAAGTGTCCGATGATCGGGGACCATGGGGGGTTGCTCACGCCTGAGAGTGGCGTCGCTGAGGCGACTGTGCCGTAAACGGCGAGACCCATGAGCGGGAGAAGCAGAGCCCAGATGTATTTCGACTTCATTCTTCCTTTTCTCCTTTGCCGTTGCTGTTGTTCGGGAGCACCCCGCTAGTGCGAGGTGCAGAGGTCGGTTAGCGCGGTCACGCGTCGGAGAGCCGAGCCATGGCACGGCGGGCGACGAGCACGGGATCGCCGACGCGGACCGGGGGTGCCGTTGAGTTGTGCGCCTGGGTCAGTTCGCGGTGCGTGACTGGGTCCGCCGGTGCGCGAGCAAGAGCGTCCCGCCGGTGGCGGCGAGGATGAGCCCGAGAGCGCCGCCGGCGCCGATGCTGGCGTCGCCCCAGTCAAAGCCGCTGTCGCGCGAGATGAGCCGTACGACGGTGGGGGGGACTCGCGCGAGGTCATAGCCGTTGGTGCTTGAGACGTCTGAACCCGGCCCGGTGCTTGTGGGTGTAGCGGCCGGGCGGCTCGCTCTCGGGCCGTAGCCGCCGCCGGAGCAGGCCTCCGAGCACGGTCCCGTGTTGGCGATCTTTGAGCGCGGCTGGGTGCTCGTGGGTGTAGCGGCTGGTTGGCTCGGCGCTTGCGTGCTGGCCAATCCTGCTGGGACGTTGGAGCCGTTCGCATTGAGATCGAACGGCCTCGCCCCGGCCGGCGCGGCGCTGGCGGCCAGTGCCAGTGCCAGCGCGACGCTGGTGCCGATGCGGTGGGTGGTGGTCATGGTGTGCCTCCTCGGTGGTTGCTCGATCGCCGGTTGCGATCGGCTAATGCGGCGGACGCTGGCGTGCGACGGTTGAGTGTTGGTTGTCGGCGGTTGGAAGCGGGTTGGGTGCCGGTTGGGCGGAATGTGTTGCGGCGATCCGTGGGCGGTGTAGAGTCGTCACGACGACGCTGGGAGGGGGTTGTGTTGCAGTTCCGGATCCTTGGCCCGCTTGAGGTGATGGAGCGGGATGCGTCGCTGTCGCTGGGCGGTGCTAAGCAGCGCGCGGTGCTTGCGATATTGCTGCTGCACCGTGGTGCGGCGATCTCCAGCGAGCGGCTGATCAACGAGCTGTGGGGCGAGCGACCGCCGGCAACTGCCGCTAAGACGCTGCAGGGATATGTCTTTCACCTGCGCAGGGCACTGGGCGATGGCTTGTTGCACACCCGGCGGGCGGGGTATGAGCTTGAGCTCGCGCCCGGGCAGCTCGACGCTGATGAGTTCGAGCGTCTGGCCGCCGAGGGCCGCGCGGCGCTCAGCGACGGCGATCCCGCCGCCGCGGCCGGCTGCTTGCGCGATGCGTTGGCGCTGTGGCGCGGTCCGGCGCTGGCCGACTTCGCCTACGAGTCGTTCGCTCAGGCCGAGATCGCTCGGCTCCAGGAGGCTCGCTTGGCGGCGTTGGAGGACCGGATCGACGCGGATCTCGCGCTCGGCCGCCAGGAGCAGCTGGTCGGTGAGCTGGACGCGTTGGTCCGCGAGTTCCCGTTGCGTGAGCGGTTGCGCGCTCAGTTGATGCTCGCGCTGTACCGGTCGGGCCGTCAGGTCGAGTCGCTGACCGTGTACCGCGACGCGCGGGAAACGCTCGTGGGCGAACTCGGGCTCGAGCCCGGGCGATCGCTGCAGGAGCTCGAGCAGGCGATCCTGAGGCAGGACCCGCAGCTTGGCGCGTCGGTGCGGCGGCTGCCGCGTCCGCGCGCGCCGCGTCGCGCGGCTTTGCTGGTCGGGCTCGGCGGGCTGCTGCTCGTGTGTGCCGCGGCCGCTGCGGGGATCGTGGCGCTGACCGCGGGCGGCGGGGGCGACCGCATCGAGACGCTCCGCAGCGGCGTCGCCGCGATCGATTCGAGCACGGGGCGCCTGGCGTCGTTGACCCAGACCGCGACGGCCGCCAGCAACGTCGCCGTCGGCGAGGGGGCCGTCTGGGTGCTGAACACCGAGGACAGGACCATCTCGCGCATCGACCCGGAGACCAAGAAGGTCGTCAAGCGGTTTGGGATCGGCGGCGTGCCGAGCGACATCGCCGCCGGCGCGGGAGCGCTGTGGGTGGGGACGGGCGGCGGCCTGCAGACCAACGGCACCGTCAGCATCTCTCGCGTCGACCCCCGCTCGAACCGGATCACGCGCACCGTGAGGCTGCCCGACACGGCGAACGGCAGTCAATGGCCGAGCGTGGGCTTCCCCGGCATCGCGGTCGGGGCCGGCGCGGTGTGGGCGATCAACCCCGACCAGACCATCTCGCGGATCGATCCCAAGACCGGCGGAAGGGTCGCTACGGTCGACGCCCGGGCCAGCACGATCGCCGCGGGCGACGCAGGCGTCTGGTTCGTCGACTCGGATCGCCCCGCCGTCACGCAGATTGATCCCCGCACCAACCGGGTTGGCCAGACGATCTCTACCGGCGCGAACGTCCTGCTCGGAATCGCGGTGGGCGCGGGGTCGGTGTGGGCAACCGGCGAGAACGAGGGTCTCGTGTGGCGTATCGACCCGGGGACGCATCCGGTGACGAGGAGCATCGACACCGGCGCCGGCGTGAGCTTCATCACGTTCGGCGAAGGGATGGTGTGGGTGGCCAACTGGGTCGACGGCAAGGTCTCGCGGATCGACCCCCACACCAACGCGGTCACGGCAACGGTCTCGATTGGAGCCTCACAGGCGATCGCGGCCGGCGAGGGGTCGGTGTGGGTGAGCGTCGCGGGTGCAGCGCGCAACGGAGCCCTGCCGGTGTCCTCCTGTTCGGACGTCGTCTCCGGTGGCAGGACACCGGACGTGCTGATCGCCTCGGACAACCCGCTCCGGGGCCCCAGCAGCGGCGGCCCGCGCACGATGACCGACGCGATCCGGCTCGTCTTCGAACAGCACGGCTTCATGGCAGGCAAGTACGCGGTCGGCTACCAGTCCTGTGACGCTTCGACCGCACAGAGCGATACGTTCGAGTTTCGCAAGTGCGCGGCGAACGCGAACGCCTACGCGCGCGCGACGCGACTCGTGGCCGTGATCGGCCCGTACAACTCGCAGTGCGCGACCGTGGAGATGCCGATCCTCAACCGTGCTCCCGGAGGGCCGCTGGCGGAGATCAGCGCATCGAACAGCTATCCCGGCCTGACGCGCCCCGTCTCCGTACCGGCGCAATGGGGCGGCTCCAGAAACGAGCCGAACACGTTCTACCCAACCGGTGTGCGGCACTACGTCCGGCTCGCGGCCAACGACGACTACGAGGGCGTCGCAGACGCCATCCTGGCCAAGCGGCTCAGGCTCAGCAGCGCCTACCTCCTCGACGACGGCCAGGGCCTGCAGAACGTGTTGATCACGAACTCGTTCCGCCGGACAGCCCGCAGGCTCGGTATCAGGATCGCTGGAGCGGAGCGTTTCGACCCGGCGGCGAAGAGCTACGACGCGCTCGCCGAGAAGATCGCCCGCTCGGGCGCACAAGGGGTAGTCATCGGCGGCGACGTCTCGCAGGGCGGCGACAGGCTGCTCAAGGCGTTGCGCGCCCGCCTCGGCCCGCGGACCCCGATCATGACCGGCGAGGTGGGGTTCACGCCGGTCTCCGACGTGCTCAAGCGCGCCGGGCGCGCGGCACTCGGCCTGTACGTGAGCACGGTGAACATCCCCGGGGCAGCGCGCGACCTGAGTCCCGCCGCGCGGCAGTTCTTGCGCGATCTGGGCACCACGCAGCCCCCGCCATTTGTGCTCGAGGCGGGCCAGGCGGCCGAGCTCGTGCTGCAGGCGATCGCGCGCTCAGACGGGACGCGCGCGTCAGTGCTCACAGAGCTGCGAGCGGCTGACGTCAAGAACAGCCTCCTCGGTAGCTTCCACTTCAATCGCAACGGCGACATCACGCCCGCCACCGTGATGATCGTCCGGATCACCGGCAGCACCCCGCCGGGCAGCGGGTTGGACAGAGACCTTCAGGGAGCAGTCGTCGAGCGCATCGTGAAGATCCCCGCCAGCCTCGCGGGCTGACTCAGCTCACCTCCAACCAAGCGACGTTGAGCGCGGCCGTCGGTGGCCCGTGTGAGCGGCCAGCCGACAGACCAGCAGTACCGACCGATCAGGAATCCGGCCGCCCAGCCGGCTCGACACCGCCGACCTAACCCAGAAACGCTAAGACTGAGCCGATTGACATCCGCCGGAGTCACCTCCGAGTCTTTCTCACGCCCGCCCGCCCGCGCCGCAGCGCAGATGCGCAGACCGGCGATCTCCACACTCCGGAGGGACGAAGCTCAGAAGCGGTGGGCAGCCAGACGATGCCAAGCTCCGCTGACGCGCGGACGACACGATCGGCGGCGACCATGCCGACGTTCGGCGCTACTGCTTCAGACGTAATTCGACAGCGCGGACGGTCGCTCGCGGAACCGGTGATCGGACCGGGCCGCGCCCTGCTCTGATTCCGCGGCGAGCATCTCGGGCATGATGTTCGACTGCCCTGCAACGCGCGGAAAGGGTGCACGGGCCTCCGAGTTCGTTGCAGCCGAGTTCGATGAGCTGGCGCTAGCTGGTCGCCGAACCGCTGCAAGCAGGAGAGCAGCAAGGACGCCGCCTGCGCCCTCGCTGGCGGAATCGGACAATCTCGGCGGCGCCGCAACCTCGGGCAGCACGGCCCCTCTGGTCTGAGAGCGGTCGCCCGGGCGGCGTCGAGGTCGCCCCTGGGAGGACGCGAAATGTCGCCATAGGCATCGTCAGCTCGACGGCGGAGCGAGCAAAGCAGTAGCGCGCGAGCAGGGCTACGCGCGCCTGCTCCTGGGCGATAGGAGCAGCGCGCGATTCGGCGGTCGGCGCCGTTCGTCGCGACCTTGGGACCAGCATCGACGCCCGCGCGGACTACTGCTTCGATCCGGGCGCTAGCACGAAGGCTGCAAGCACGCGATGCGCGCTTGTGGCGAACAGCAGGTGCGCGGCCTCGACGCGTGCGAGACCCGCATCCGTGCTCGTGCGGGTATCGGCGCTGGCGAACACTGCGCGGCTCCCTTTGTCCCGATTCCGGTAGCGCTGTGACCGACCGACCCCCGGCGGCGTCGGTGGTTTGCTGAACGGTCGAGCATGGCGGTGGCGGGTGATCCAGCTCGACGCTGGCCACAAGCGGCAGTGCGAGATGGCGTCTGGCGACTGCTGGCTCGATGCGCCGCGGCCCCGGGGTACCCGCGTGCTTGCAGTACCGGCCGTGCGCGCACGAGCAAGCACATCGCGTGCTCGGACCCCCGCTGTCGCTTCGCGTTGGCGAGCCGCATCGCGGCCAGCGCGTCGGCGGCGTCGAGATCTTCGTTCGGGGGAACACTCGCGGGCGGCAGCGCAGTACGTGTCGTTTCGTGCGGGCGCTGGTCGCGCGGGTCTGGTTGGCTTGGGGGATGAAGGCGCTGGTTATTACGTGGGGGCCTGGCGGGAATTTGCCGCCGCTGTTGGCGACGGCGAGCATCTTGTCTCGCCGTGGTCATGACGTGACGGTGCTGTGCTCCGGCAAGACGCGCGATGCTGCGCAGCGCCTTCGGCTGCGCGTGACTGGGTACGAGCGCAGCCCCGATCCAGACGTTGAGGTTGCGTTCGAGGCGCAGGCGGCAGAAGTGATGGCGATTGCGGCGGGCGCGGATATCGCCCTCGACGTCGCCGATGCGGTTGCCCAAGTCCGGCCGGATCTCGCGGTTGTCGACTGTATGCTGCCTGCTGGGATCGCGGCCGCCCGGGCCGGTGCCACGTCGACGGCGTCGCTGGTGCATTTCCTTTACTGCCCTGCCAGGACGCAGATGCTGCAAAGCGGCAGCGCATGGACAACCGATCTCGCGACGTTGGCGGCGACTTACCGACTGCTCGGGCTCACGGCGCCGCGTAACGGCCTGTCGGCGTGGGAGGCCCCGGGTCTAGTTCGTTTGACGGCGAGTGCGATTTTCCCGAACATGTGGTGCATGCCGGGCCCCTGGGCGTCGCGGTGCGCCGGCGCCTTCCGCGTTCGGCAGGCGCGTCTCAGCGGGTGCTCTTGACGTTCAGCACCACCGTCATGCACGGCCAGGCCGAATTGATCAACCGCGTCGTCGATGCCGTCTCTGACGTCGAGCTCGACATAGTGCTAACTCTGGGGTCCGCCCTCGATCGGGATGCCGTCCGGGTTCCCGAGAACGTCCGGGTCATGACCGTTGGCGATCATGATCGCCTCATGCCGACCTGTGATGCGGTGATCGGACACGGCGGACTGGGGACCGTGTTGCGCGCGCTCGCCCACGGCGTGCCGCAGCTGTTGCTTCCGCTCGGGCGCGATCAGACGGTCAATGCAGCTCGCGTCGGGGAGATCCGCGCCGGCATCCCGCTGCCGGCTGACAGCCCGCCCGCAACGATCCGCCGTCAACTGGCCGCGCTGCTCGCCGATCGCTCGTTCGCGGCGGCGTGCGCTCGAGTCGCCGGCCGCATCGCCGGCGCCGATCCAGATCGAGCCGCAGCCGAGGCGTTGGAAGACTCGCTGGCGCGTGACCAGCTCCGGTGAACGGTCGGGTTCAGCTTGGCGCTCGCTCTCCTCGGACAGCCCGGGTGCCAACACTCCCGGGATGCGACTGGCGGGTCCTCAGCATTCGCGATACTCGATCTCGCTAGGCACGGTCAAGACGCCCAACGATCGTGTCCGAAGGTCCGGGTTCTCATGCTGATCATTTTCGGTCGGACGGCAGGCTCCGAGGGGTGGAGCGGGCTCCTGCGGGACGTCGGTCTTCACAGCATCGGGAGGGGCAGATTGATCGACGAACACGGGGTGGCGGCGCAGCCGCTTTCGGCACGCGTCGTTCATCACAAGCTGGGCGACCTCGCGCAGCACCGCCGGCCGCGCGCAGCCTCCACGCGCCAGCATCGCGGCGGCGGTCGACAGCAGCAAGCGTGAGGTAAACACCCGGGCTGGCAGCGCCCGGTGTTGAAACACATCCGTGAACCGCCCCAGTTCGCCTCGACCCTCGAGCCGGCTCATCATCGCCGGCAACACGGCAGGACTGCGGCCGGCGGCGCCGAGGTCGCAGGCCATCCAATGGTGCTCGAAGGCGTCGTCGTCGCGCCACCGCGTCCACGCCGCCATTGCGTCATCGAGCTCTGAGTCAGACCGTCCGATGGCGCGCGCGATCGCCGGTGCCATCGCCGCGGCCTGCCGGAACGCATCTGTCATCCCCTGGCCCAGTGTGGGGTCCTTGAAGTGGCCAGCGTCACCCACGAGCGCCCAACCAGGCCCTGCGGACTCACGGAAGAAGCTCTCCCAGCGAACGCTGCCACGCAGTTTGCCGACCCGCCGAGCCCGCCTAAGCCTTTCGGCGACCGGGGTGCACGCCTGTGCCTGTTGCATGAACGCGCGCTCGAGACTGGCGCGGAACTGCGGCATAAGCCGCATGTCAGGCACAACGATCACCTGATAGAGGCCGCTGTCCGCTGGGCAGGCGATGACCACGCGGCCATCCCAGTGGTGGAACACGAGCTCCGGCGCACCGCCGGCATCGGCGCCCTCGAAGAAGCCCCAATAGCCAAAACGCTGGCCTGGCACGACGTGATACTTGCGTGCGCCGGTCAGTTTGGCCACCGTGGAGTTCCGACCGTCGGCGCCGACCACCAGTCGGGCCGACAACACACGCTCGGACCCGCTGGACTGCACCCGGACACCGGTCACCCTGCCGTTCTGCACGAGACCGGTCACGTTGGTCTGCATTATCACCTCGGCCCCGGCCTCCGCCGCTGCCTCGGCCAGGATCGGATCAAGCAGGAACCGCCGTACCGACATGGCACCGCCGGCGTCGCCCGGCCACAGCGGGGGCTCAATCCTGGCGGCAAACTCGTCCTGACGGAAATCAAGCCGCCGAATCGGTTCGGCACCAGTGGCGCGTACGCGATCCAGCACCCCAAGGCGACCAAGCAGGTTGATCCCGGGAGCCTCGAAGATGTGCGTGGAGAGCGTGTCACACGGGAACTCCGCTCGCTCGACCAGCGCCACCCGTACGCCCTCGTGCGCCAGCAGCGTCGCCAGAGGCGACCCTGCGCAACGCGCTCCAACGACGACTACATCAAATTTCTCAGACATCAGTAGCCCTCCAGTACTCCGACGGTGTCTATTGCTGTGTTGGGACTAGGGAGAACCGACCGGGTTGTTGTCGCAAACCGGTTGCCCTCCTGCTGAGTGGTTGGTTTCATTCGCTTATCACCCTCGCGGGGACCGTCACGGTCGCTTTCACGAGTGACTCGGTCGTTGGGGTGAACCAATGGCCGACGATGCACCTCACCTTGAGATGCTCGACATCGTCGGGTACGCCCGGCAGGGTGAAGCGGTCGATCACCTCCATGGGGGTGCCGCAGGTGGGGCAGTCGAGTTCGAGGTCAGGTGTGGGTGGGTGGGTGGTGGTGTTCTCACGCATGGTTTGGTCAGCCTTGACGTGAGTGGAGGTGGGCGGCGAAGCTATCTGCGTGCGATGCGCGCACGGTTGATTTCGGGCTATTGGTTTGACGTGTCGGGGCATGCGTTTGGGCTTCTTGGTTTCCGAGGTCGAGGCTGGTGGCTTGGGTCGTGTGGTCGATGGCCTCTGTTGCGGCTATGGCGCTGGCGCTCATGATGAGTTCGAGGGCGTGGGGTGCCTGTTCGCGCGTTCCGAGCGTGAGCTGCTCCGCTGCGGCCAGGAGCGCGTCGATGCGCTCGAGCGCGGACCGGGCTGCGCCCGGGTCGGGGTCGCGGCAGGCTGCTCGAGCCAGCTGGATCCCGATCAGCCCTCGCGCCGGGTCCGGCGGCGGCCCGGCGCTGACGGTCGCGGCGAAGCTCATTAGCAGGTAGCCGTTGATTCGCGCGAGGCTGCCGCTGGCCGGGCGAACCTGCGGGAGGCGAGGCGGGGTTGCGGTGGCCGGGGGCCGTCCGTCTAGAAGCGCGGTGATTGTGCCGCCGGCGATGAGCGCGCGTTCGGTGTGGCCGAGCCTGGCGTATGCGGCGGCTCGCATTGCTTGGAAGAGGCCGCCGACGGGTCGGCCGTAGGGGGTGTCGGAGCCGAACACGATCCGCTCAGCCGGAACGCGAGCGAACAGCTCGACCACGTCCAGCGTGGAGAAGCAGGATGTGTCGTAGACGACGCGGGGATGGTCGGCCAGCACGGTCGCGAGCATCCCCTGGTCTGCGATGGCGGCGTGCGCAAGCACGAGCGAGACGTCCGGGTAGCGCATCGCCAGGTCGGCAAGCGAGGTCATCGGCGGCATCCCCCGGCCCGCGTGGATCAGGATTGGCACGCCGGCCTCGCGGGCGACGCGGAAGATCGCGTCGGCGGCCGCGTCGGCGAAGCCGAACGATTGGGCGCGGGGGTGCAGCTTGATCCCTCGCGCGCCAAGCGCAAGGCAGCGTTTCGCCTCCGCCACCGGATCGTCGGCCGGGTCCAGCCGGCAGAACGGAAACAGCCTGCCCTCGGACTCCGCCGCCCACTGCAGCACCCGGTCGTTCGGAACCCGGTACGCCGGCGGCCGATCAGGATCGTGAAGCGGGAACACGATCGCTCGTGCGTGCGGATCGACCTGGTCGAGGTATTCGATCAGGCGATCGAGCGCGAGCGACTGCCCGTCCTCGTCCGCTCCGAGATGGGTGTGCGCGTCGATCACTGCGCCGCCCGACGGCATGAGCTCGCGTAGCTCCGCAGCGACGGATGCATAGGCCGACTCGAACGAACCCTCGGGCAGCGTGGTGGTCGCAGCGAGCGATGCACCGCTTGCGCCGGCCCCACCCGGTGCGTGTCGGACCTTGCTCATCGTCCGTCGCGGCGTGACGGTGCGCCGTCTGATTCGCCGGGCCGCGGGAGCGGGGCGAACAATCCCATGTACGAGGTTTGCGCGAGGCCGGTCAGGATCGCGCGCAGCAATCTGGCGAGGGCGTTGAGGATCGTCTTCATCGGGTTCTCCTGTCGGTGGTTTCGGAGTTCCGCGATGGTCCGCGAACCGGGGCGATAGCGCGACGGGGGCGACCCTAGACTTCGACCCTACGATTTCGACCTGGAACATAGGACCGGGATCGGCGAGTTGCTTCTAGAGCGATGCGGCGAGCGCGCGCGGATCGACGCCGCTCTGGCGACGGCGAGGATGGGGGCTGGCTGCGCGCTCGTGATGGAGGGCGAGCCCGGGATCGGCAAGACCGCCCTGCTGCAGCTCGCGCGCGAGTCCGCCGCCGCGGCCGGCCTGACGGTGCTCCATGCCTGTGGTGTGGAGCTCGAGGCCGGATTCGCGTTCGGAGTTGTCAGGCAGTGCTTGGAGCCGGCGATCCGCGCGGCCGATCCGCCCGAGCGCACGCGCCTGTTCTCCGACGCCGCTGCACTGGCCGAGCCGCCGCTGACGGACATCGTCGGCACTGACCCCCAAGCGTCGTTCGGCGCGCTGCACGGTCTCTACTGGTTGCTGGCCAATCTCTGCGAGCGCGGGCCGCTGCTGCTCACCGTCGACGACGCGCATTGGGCCGACGACGCGTCGCTGCGGTTCTTCGCCTATCTGGTGCGGCGGGTCGACTCGCTCCCGCTCGCGCTGATGATCGCGACCCGCCCCTCCGGGCAGCAGGAGGAGAGCACTGCGTTGAGCGGACTGCTTTCCGATCCGGGCAGTCAGGTCCTCACGCCAGCGGCACTGAGCCGACTCGCGGTCGCGCAACTGCTCGAACGCGAAGCCGAGGACGCGTTCTCACGGGCTTGCCACGACGCGACGGGCGGGAACCCATTCCTGCTTGATCAGCTGATCCGGGCAATGCGCGAGCAGGACCTGCCATTCACCGCCGCCAGCGCGGAGCGCGTTGAGAGCGTGACTGTCCCCCAACTCGCCCGCGCTACGCGCGCGCGGATCGCACGCCTCGAGCCGGAGGCCGCGATGCTCGCCCGTTCACTGGCGGTCCTCGGCGGCCACGCTTCGCTCGAGCTGGCATCCGAGCTCGCCGGGATGACAACCGCTGAAGGGGCACGTGCTGCGGAGGGTTTGACGAGGGTCGGCCTGGTCGAGTTCGAGCGGGTGCTTCGGTTCCGGCACCCGCTGTTGCGCGCGGCCGTGGACACCAGCGTCACGCCGCTCGAGCGCGACGCCGCGCACCGGAAGGCCGCATCGCTGCTGCGCGAGCGCGATGCGCCACCCGAGCAGATCGCTGCGCACCTACTCGTCGCCATCCCCACCGGGACTGCGGCGGACGCGCAGACACTGCGTGAAGCGGCCGCGCGAGCCGCGCAGCGGGGTGCGCCGGCGAGCGCGGTGTCCTTGCTCCGCCGGACACTCGAGGAGACCCTGACGAGCGCGGATCGGGTCGAAGTGCTGCTCGAGCTCGGTGACGCCGAGCGAGCGGCCGGAAAGCTTCCCGAAGCGGCCGAGAGCCTCCGGGAAGCCGTCCGCCTCGCGGATGACCCGATCATTCGGGCGCGTGCCTTGGTCGAGCTCGGGCGGACGATCGATCCCGACCCCGCGACTCAGCGCGAGCTCCTGGCATCGTTCGAGGACACGCTTGCCAGGGCCTCCACGGTCGGGCTCGATCGCGATCTCGAGCTGCGGCTAAAGGGCGCGTTCCTGACCGCGGCCTTCTTTGCGGGTGCGGGAGACCAGCCTCGCGTCGGAGAGATCGCCGCCGAGCTGGCGCAGCTCCCGGGCGACACCCCGGCCGAGGCAATCGCGCTATGCGGTCTGATCGAGTCCGTCCTTCAACGAGGGCTCCTCGTCCCGAACCTCGCGCTCACCGCAGCCGCGATCGGCTCGCTCGTAGAGCGCGCTGCCTCCCACGCCGACGATCTACTCGCGTCCGGCGTGCGCGACAGCCGTCTGCATGGCCTGCTGTTGGCGCTGCGGTGGGCCGATCACCTCGACGCCGCCGAACGCATCACCGAGCAGTGGACCGAGATCGCTCACCGTCAAGGCTCTGAGGAGGCGTTCGCCGGCGCCAGGATTCACAGCTCGCACCTCAACCGCATGCGCGGGCGTTTGCGCCAGTCGGAGGCCGACGCCGAGATGGCCACCGCGGCAGCCCCGCCGGCCAGCGCGATCTTCGTGATGGCTGGCGTCGCGTTGACCGACTGCCTCGTCAGCAAAGGCGATCTCGACGCCGCCCAGGCGGCCTATGACGCGATCGGATTCGGCGAGCAGATCCCGCCGTTCCCGCCATACGGCGCTGTGCTCGGGATCCGCGCCGAGCTGCGCTGCGCGCTGGGCCAGCACGCCGCCGCGCTCGCCGACTGTCAAGCGCTCGCAGGCCGCCCCGGCCCTCGCCACGGCGGGAATATTTCAACCATCCTGGTCGCGATTGAGTCCAACTACGCACTTGGGCATCGGGACCTAGTAGACACCGATCTCGATCAAGCAGTCACCCTCGCGCGGCAATGGGGCACCCCATCGGCGATCGGATCGGTTATGCGGGTCCGCGGCCGGCTCGCCAGCGATCCGACACAGGGAATCGAAGACCTCCGCACCGCGATCGAGTACCTGCAGCGCTCGCCGCGGCGCCTCGTGCACGCCCGCGCGCTCATCGACCTCGGCTCCGCTCTGCGCCGCGCCGGCCACCGCAGCGACGCGCGCGAGCCGCTACGCGCAGGCTACGACCTCGCGCGCGTCTGCGGCGCCCCCGGGCTCGCTGAAACCGCCCGCGTCGAGCTCGCCGCAAGCGGGGTCCGGCTTCGCCGCGAACGGCTTACCGGTGCCGAGGCCCTGACCGCGAGCGAGCGACGAATCGCTGACCTCGCCGCCGCAGGGGCCAGCAATGCAGAGATCGCGCAAGCGCTGTTCGTCACCGTCAAGACGGTCGAGATGCATCTCACACACGCCTACCGCAAGCTCGACATCACCAAGCGCGCCGAACTGCCCAGGGCGCTCACGGGCACCGCAGATCACCCCGGCTGAGCGGCGAAAACCTAGGGTCGCTGTATAGGGGTAGCTCCGTCGCGATCAGCGATCGAGCGGGTGAGGATGCGCTTATGCGCAAAACCGCCTCCACAGCGACCAACGCGCACGGGCGCTCCATCCCGGACCTCGGCGCACTGGTGAACGAACAAGCCCCGAGCCGCACCCAGCATGGCCGCGGCTTGAAGCTGCGCCCGCCGGGCGCGGGGGCGACCGCCTGTGAGGACGCTCGACCAAACCCCAATCCCCACACCGTGAGGAGATCAAGACATGCCGAAAAGCTAGCAACCCAAGACAGGCACATCTGGCGGGCGCCGCCGACCATTCCGTCACCCAGACGCGACCTTTGATCCATCCGAATGGAGATGCAATGAGCACGACCACGATGTACCTCCCACGGGAGCACGCCACAACCTCGACGCGCGGCACACCACAGCAAAATCAGCCGGTCCGGCTTGGCACGTACGCCGACGGGCAGCGCGCCGTCGCGGTGACGGTGACCTACTCGCCGACAGTCGGCTCGTGGGGCAACGTCGAGCGAAACTGACCCGGGTGCACAGTCGGGTTTGTGTCGTGGCTGGCTCCGCACATGAGCCGGCCACGACGCGACATCGGCATAACACGTCCACCGCCTCCCGTTTGACGCCGGGCACGTGGCTGCGCGCGCTAGCGCGCGCAGAACGTCGTCCATATCACTCCCCGGCGGCAGCCACCACCTGTCTTGTCCAGTAGGCCCCGGCCTCGACTCGCTACACGCCGCATCCGGCTCCCCCACCAAACCGTCCCGACCGCCTACCACCAGCGTGTCCGTTCTGAACAGTAAGGACCCGCATGATCATCGCCACCGCTCTCGCGCTCCTTCCCGTCCTATTCGTCGTCATTATGGCCGCGCGCGAGCTGAGGCCGTGGTGGCTGCAGCTGAGCAGATCCGAGCGCTTCCGGAGCAACCCCAAAGATGACGACACTGACCACGACACCACGGCAACCCCGCCCCGCCCGACAGTCCTGCGCGTGCCAACCAATGCGCTGCTCCCGCATGTTGTGACGGGCCAGCTAGGGTCGCTCTGGACGCGTTGGAAGGAGTGTTCGAATGGCCGAGATCAATCGTTTGGTGTGGGAGAAGGGCGACTTCGGCGCGGTCGCGCACATGGGCTGGGACGTGGGTGAGGTGGTCGTCGGCCACGTCGGCGTCAAGCGGGGCGAGCGGGTCCTCGACGTGGCCTGTGGCACGGGCAACGCGGCGATCCGCGCGGCCCAACGCGGAGGCATAGTGACCGGGCTCGACATCGTGCCCGCGCTGCTCGACCAGGGACGGGCCCTAGCGGCCAAGGCGGGTGTGGAGGTCGAGTTCGTGGCAGGCGACGCCGAGGATCTCCCCTTCGAGGACGCAAGCTTCGATGTCGTCCTCTCCACGTTCGGCTGCATGTTCGTTCCTGACCACGAGCGCGCCGCGTCCGAGATCGGCCGCGTGCTGCGGCCGGATGGCCAGATCGGTATCGCCAGCTGGACGCCGGAGGGTTTGACGGGGCGGTTCAACAGGATCGCCGCGACCTATATGCCGCCGCCGCCGGAAGGCTTCCAGCCGCCGACTCTGTGGGGAAGCGAGGACCATGTGCGCCAGCTGTTTGCGGGAACGGGACTGAAGCTGGAGTTCGCCCGCGAGGAGACGAAGAACATGGCCTTCGATTCGGCCGAGGAGGGCGTGTCGCTGATGGAGACCAAGTTCGGCCCGGTCGTCACCGTCAAGCAGGCGCTGGAGCCGGAGGGCAAGTGGGAGCCGCTGCGCGCGGAGATGGTCGCGTTCTTCGACGAGCACCGTAACGACGGCGTGGAGTACCTGCTGGTCACCGGCACGAAGCGAGGCTGACAGCGGGGGAGGGATTCGAAGCCTCGGCGCCGACCCTCTGGGTTCCGCCTTCGCCCACCATTGGCGACGGCTCGAGGGCTTGGACCGAGCGACACGGCCCACCGACACGCGGTGTCGACGCGCGATCGAGTGACCCCCGCGCGCGGCATGCTGGGGCGCCGGCGGGCGTCGTGCCGAGTTCGCCGGCGTCGATGCGCCGCCGCGTTCGGTGGGCGCACTCGCGAGACGCGCCTTTTGTCGCCCGAGCAGCCACGGGCTCGAGACCGCGGCATCAGGCGTCGAGCAGCTGCTGCCTCCTGGTGGATCACGATGTCGGCGCGCGCTCAGCTACCAGCGTGACCCCAGGTGTCCGACAGGGGCCGCGAGATCGCCGACGCGAAGTGGCGCCGGCGTGGCTGGATCTGCGGGCACGCGGTCATGCGCGAAACTCGATCGATAGGGCCTTCGGGGATGCTTCGAGCCGTCCGCGACGCGCTCGAACGGGCGACCGTTAGCTGCAGTCCCAGCGACACCTGCTGGCGCCGGATGTACGGATCTGGCGAAGAGCAAGTCGCTGGGAGCTTGCGTCAACAGACCTGCTTCGGCGTCGTCGCGATACTCAGCTCGCGGGGTCGGGCCGCGATCGAGTCAGTTCAAAGCGCCGTGACTTCAAGCCTATTGGCGGGCTTCCGGAGGGGCTGGCTGAGCGGGGCAACGACACGGAGGACAGGCCAGGCCGGTCACGTGTCTTTGGTGCGAAGTTGGTGGCGCCGCGGCGGTCGGGTGGCTGCAGGGTGGCTTAGTTCGCTACTTGCACGGCGTGAAACGTGCCGGCGAAGAAGATGAGTGGGTCTTTGGCGGGCGTGATGCGCAGGTTGTCGACCCGTCCTACGATGATCCAGTGATCGCCGGTGGGATGTTCGGCGACCGTTTCGAACTCGAAGGAGGCGAGGGCGTCGGTGAGGAGTGGTACGCCGTCGTGTCCGGGTTCCCAGTGCACGCCGGCGAATCGGTCGGTGCCCGGAGGGGTTGCGCGTGCAACGAATCGCTCGTGCTGTCGACCGAGGACGTTCACGCCGAAGCGTCCCGCCCGTCGCATGCGGCACCAGGTGAGCGACCTCCGGGAGGGACAGAACGAGACTAGGGGCGGCTCGAGCGAGACGGATGCGAGCGAGTTCACGATCAGGCCCGTGGGCTCGCCGTCGAGAGCTGCCGTGACGAACGCAACGCCGGTCGCGAATCGGCCGAGTGCGTCCCGGAACGAGCGAGGGTCTCGTGGCGGCGGGTGGGTGGCTGGGGCTGCGAGCGCCATGTCTAGTGGAGTGCGGTTTCTTCGCCGAGGGCAACGTGGGCGAGGTAGTCGTAGGCGCGGTTGGCGCCGAGCGGGTGCATGAAGGACCCGGCCTTGACGTCGCGGTACGCGCGGGCGAGTGGGCTGCCGTTGACATAGCCGGCGCCGCCCGAGAGCGCGAGCGCCCGGTCCACGATGCGAGTGGTGGCCTCGTTGACGAACGCTTTGGCGGCCTGCGCTTCGGCGAACAGCGCCTCGAGCTCCTCGGGGCTGCCGTCGGAGGTCGGGTTTGCCGCGCGATGCTTGTCGATCAGCGTTGCGGCGCGCGACAGGACGCCGCGCGAGGCGGCGAGGTCGATGGTGTTCTCGGCGACCTGCATGCGGGGGCGCGCGTCGCCGTTGATGCGGCCGGCGATGCCGCGGCGGGCGAGCTGGTCGGCCGATTCGGCGATCCCGAGCGAGGCCGCGGCGTGGAACAGCCCGGCCACGAGGTTGCGCTCCATGTACGGAACCGGGTCGCCGGCTCGGAAGCCACCTCGCACACCGGATTCGGGCAGTTGAACGCCGTCGAACGTGATCGAGTTGCTGCCGGAGGCACGCATCCCGAGTGCGTCCCAGTCGTCGTTGACGACGACACCCGGGGCGCCCGTGGGCACCATGGCGTAGGCGTAGCGCTCGGCGCCGTCGCGGTCGGCGTAGGTGACGGCCACGTACAGATCGGTGGCAGCGGGCGACATCGTGGCAAACATCTTGCGGCCGTCGATCCGCCACCCCGAGTGGATACGGGTCGCGAGCGTGCCGGGCCGCGTGAGGTCCTGGCCGCGCTCGCTGATCGCGGCGGCGAGCACCACGCCGTCGCGAGCGATCTGCTCGAGCGAGGAGGCGAAGCCGCGGGCGCGGCGCTCCGCGCCGGCGGCGAGGGCAACCTCGCGACGGCGTTCCATGTTGAGGACCGCGACGAGGTGCATGTTCACGCCGATCGCGACGGAGGCGTTACCGCGCGCGAGGCGACTTGATGCAACGAGCAGGTCGTGCGCGGAGGAGACGCCGAGTCCACCGAGCTCGACCGGGACAGGGGCCGTGAAGTAGCCGGCGGCCTTGAGCGCGTCGATCGCCTCGAAGGGGTAGGTGCCATCGCGATCGTGTTCGGCGGCGCGCGAGGAGAACTCCTGAGAGAGCTCCTGGGCGATCGCCACGAGGCGGGCGCCCGCTTGGGTATGGGCTGTGAGTTCGATTGGCATTGCGGAATCTCCGATCCGCTCGTCGCGGCTCGTGGCCGGAGCATGGCTCCAGCCACGAGCCGCATCCGAGGCTTTAGTGGGTGCTCACCTCGACGGCGACGGGCACGCCGTTGGTGACCATGTCGTAGACGGCCGAGCGCTTCTGGGCTCGCTCCACGACCTCGCGGAGCTTCTCCTCGGGCGCGTTGCCGGCGATGCGGAAAGAGACGGCGATGTGCTCGAACCCGTTGCGGCGCTCGTCGTCCACCCCGAGCGCCCCGCGCACGTCCATGTCGCCGGTGAGGGTCGACTCAACAGAGCTGAGCTCCACCTTGCGCGCCGCGGCGACGTAGACGATCGATGTCGTCAGACACGCGGCGAGCGCGTGCAGCAGGTGCTCGGCCGGGTTGGCGCCGGTGTCGGTGCCGAGCAGGATCGCCGGCTCCCCCGCGTCGAGCACAAACTCCTCGCTCCGGGTCTCGTCCTCCCCGCCGGCCGCGTAGAAGTCCTTGATCGTTGAGCGGTTATGCGATCCGTCGATCCAGCGGTTGGTGGCGCGGAACTGGAACCTGGCGAGCTCGGGCTGCGCCTTGATCAGATCGAGGGTGCCGAACAGCTGCTCGGTGTCCACCCCGTTACGGACCGTCTGTGTGTCTGTTACTGCAGTCATTTGAGACCTCCTCGGTCGTCGTGGTGTTGTGGGGCCCTCCTCCCGGGTCGCTCGCGCGACCCAAGTGCCACCACCCAAACTCGGATGGGAGGTGTGGCGGAATGCGGCTACCGGCTTACGCGCGAGCAGCCGGATGGTGTGAAGCCGTACGCGTAACTACCGGGGCAGGGACCGCCCACCCTCGCAGCTGGATGAGCTTCTTGCGCATGAGTCGGCGGTACAGGTGCGGGGACATTGGGTGGTTCCTTTCGGTCGGTGTAGGTGGCGGTGCCTGATCGGAAGAACGCCGTCCCGATCGCGAACACGGGCCACGAGGTCTCGAGGATCGTTCATGGCTCGGTCCGGACGAGCTCTTCGAGCTTGAGCTCGTGCTCGATTTCGCCGCCGCGGCTCTGGCGCGCGCGGAATCCTTGTTGTCGTAGCAGCCGGCGCGCGGCGTGGTTCTCCCAGCGCGTGGTGGCGGTGAGGGACGTCAGGCCGTTGACGCGCGCGTGCCGGATCGTGAGGCTGGTGAGGGCGGTGCCGATGCCCATCCTCTGGAACGCATCGGCGACCTCGATCGCGAACTCGGCGACACCGGGTGCGTTGCGCACGTACCGGGCGACGCCCACGATCGAGTTGTCACGCTGATCGACCGCGACGTTGGCCTCGTGATTGAGGTGATCAATGTCGGTGAAGAATGTGAGCTCTCGCGGTGTTAGCTCGCGCTTGGGAGACCGGAAGCGCTGGTAGCGGGATTCGGGCGTGAGGCGCGCGAACAGGCCGGTCATGCCGGCACGATCCTCACCTCCAATCTGCCGGAGTGAGATCCGCGTTGCATCGGCCGCCACCAAGCTCTCGACAGCAACCCCTGAGGATGCGCAGAGCGCTTGGCTCGGAGTCATGACTCGCACCTCACGCACTGTTGCGGCGGTCCGGGACTTGCCGGCTGCGCAGCTGCGGCCAGGCCGGCGGCCCCGCGCCGCCATGACGCGATGAGCCGGCCGAGATTCGAGCGTCGTGGCTGCGCCGACACGGCGGCACGCGCCTCACGCCCGAGCCGGGCCCGCTCGGCGCGATAGGCGAGCTCACGTTGTTTCTGCTGGACCATGAGGTAGTTGAATTGCGGGTTCATCGGGTCCTCCGGGTGGGTCAGTTGGTGTGGGTGGTGGCAGGGTGCTCTGCACCCGCCGTCGTGAAGGTCAGAGCTTCTGATGGGATTGCGGGCGCCCACGGAGTTGTCACCACGCGCCGCTGCCCTCGGCGGCTTGTGCGGTCGCTGCCGGGGAGAGCGCCGCGGCGTCGCCACGTGCGGCAGCTCGCGACGATCGCCACCCCAAGCGCGGCTAACGCCGCGGATACGAGCGCCGCGACGTTCCAGCCCTCGATGAGGCTATGAGAGCCGGTCGAAGCGATCGAGACGATCAGTGAGGCGCCCGCTGCCCCACCTAGGTAACGCGCGGTGTTGTTGGCGCCGCTCCCCATCCCAGCGCGGCCGGGAGGCACCGACTCGACGGCGATTCGGCCCAGGGCGGCGTTGACCACGCCGGTGCCCAGGCCGGCAAGGAACAGTCCGGGCACCAAGCGTGTCCAGCCCGCGCGAGCGCTCAGACCGGTGAGCGCGAGCTCACCGATGGCAGCCAGGGCCAGCCCGATGAGCACCCGCGTCCGGGCCGATAGCCGGCTGCCCAATGAGCCCGTAGCGAGCGCTGCAACCATGCTGGTGGCTGACCATGTAGCCAGCACCGCCGCGCTGCCGATCACGCTGATATGCAGGGACTGCTGCATCACCGCCGGCGCGTAGCTCATCAACCCCACGACGGCCAGCCCGGTGAACAGGGCGCCGGTGATCGACGCGAGAAACTGCGGTTGGCCGAGCAGGCGGGGATCGAGCATCGGACGGCTAGAGCGCAGCTCGGCAGTGGCGAATCCTCCGAGCATCAAGGTGGCGGCGGCGAACGGGACAAGCGTGCTGGCGGCCGTCCAGCCGTGGCGAGTCTCGACCAGCCCGGCGACCAGGAACGTCATAGCTGCCCCAAGCGTTGTGATGCCGGCGAGATCAAGCCGGGCCCTCGCGGTCGTGCGCGACTCGCTCAGCGTTGCCGCGGCCGTCATCACAGCGCCAGCGGCCACCGCCTCGAGCCAGAACCCAGCACGCCAGCCAACTGCCGTCGCCAGCCCAGCACCGGCGAGCGGGCCGACCGTGACTCCTGCGCCGACCGCCGCGCCCCACACAGCCGTCGCGCGTGTACGCGCAGTACCGGAGGGAAACGCGCGGCCGATCGAGCCCAGGCCGGCGGCCACGATGCCGCCACCGGCCACGCCCTGCAGCACCCGAGCCGCGATGAGTATCTCCATGCTTGGGGCGAGCGCGCCGAGCGCGCTCGCGCCGGCCAGGAGCCCGGCGCTGACGCGAAGAACCCGCGCGTGACCGAGGTCATCGGCCAATGCGCCGGCGGTCAGCAGAGCCGCGGCGAGCCCCAGGCCCATGCCGCTGAGCCCCCACGCCTCGCCGGCGACACCGGCGTGAAACGAATGCATGCTGGCGCCGACGGTTACGACGAACCCGGCGAAGACGGCCATTACCAGTGCCGTGCCCGACGCCGCGACCCACAGCGTACGGTTGGTGCTCTTGTTGGCGGACATCGCGACTCCTTCGACGGGGGGCTGGGCTGCTTCCCATCGTCGGTCTTGGGCCCTTGCCGCACATCGGCCCGTTGACGGCAGCTGCGCGAGACAACCGCGCAGGCCGGCTACGTCATCCGTCCTGCCTGCGACCCCGCGGTGCGAGGTCGCTTACGCGACGGCGAGCCGCACCGTCGTGCCGCAATCCGTTGCGCTCTCGACCGTCAACGTCGCACCGATGCTCATGGCGCGCTCCCGCATGTTCCCCAGACCGAGATGACCCGGGCGATCCTGGCTAGTGTCGAAGCCAGTTCCGTCGTCCGAGATCATCATCTCGACCCTAGGGACCGCCGTGATATTGACTCGGACCGCTGCCGCCTGGGCGTGTTTGATGCTGTTATTGATCGCTTCGAGCGCGATCCGGTACAGATGCTCCTCGACCTCGGCGGAGTAATCCAATCGCTGCGCCGGCCCTTCGACCACCACCTGCACACCCGTGCGCGCCGAGAGGGCTGATGCCTGCTTGCCGAGCGCCTCGACCAGTCCCTCCTCGGCCAGCCCATCCGGCCGCAGCTCGAAGATCAGCGCGCGCATCTCAGCCAGCGCGGCCTGGGTGAGCTCGCGGAGCGCCGCGACGCTGTCCGCAAGCGCCGTGTGGTTTGCGATCGCACCGTTGTCGAGAGCGAGCTGCGCGGTGCGCGCATGAAGGGTCATCGAGAACAGCGCCTGGGAGACGGAGTCGTGCAACTCGCGCGCTAGTCGTGAGCGCTCGCGCAAAGCGGAGCTCTCGTGCGCCTCCGCGAGCAGTCGCGCGTTGATCATCGCTACCGCCGCCTGGTCAGCCAGGGCGCCGTAGAACGCGAGCTCCTCCTCAGTCGGGCCGGACCCAGCCGGCAGGAACACCGCCATCGCTCCGAGCACCGTCTCGCCCCACATCAGCGGCACATGGACGGCACCCTCCCACTCGAAGTCCTGGAGGGACTCGCCGATCGCCGCCCGCGCTGGCTCGAGCCAGCGACATCGCGCGTCGGGAACCACAGCGGTGCGGCCGCTCAGCACCACGTCCCCGTCGGGCAGATCGTGGATCCGCACCGCACCGGAGCGCACGAGACGCCGGAACGGCACACCGAGACCAGCCGACCCTCCAACTCGAAGCACACCGTCGCCATCGGCCCTGCCGACCGCGCCTGCCACCGCCCGCGTGCCCTCCACGGCATGGCGGGCGATCTCCCCGAAGATCTCCGACAGCGGGCTGCGCCCAGCCAGCCGCGCCGCCGTCTGCCCAAGCGCCGCCGCCTTTCGGCCCGCTTGGCGGGAGTCAGTCGTGTCGCGGAAGATCGCCGCCCCGTGCGGTCGACCGTCGATCTGAAACGACATGTTCGACCAGGTGATCTCCCGCTCGGTGCCATCGGGACGCACGAGCGTCGATGTCCACACCCCCGTGGAACCCGCCAGTTGCTCGGCAAAGTGCTCAAGCAACGCCTCATGCTCACGCTCGGGGAAGTTGATAAGAAAATCGGGCAGCCCGAGAAGCTCCTCGAGCGAATAGCCCATCACGCGACAAGCCGCCGGATTGGCATAAACGTACTGGCGCTCCGCGGTGCACACGACGATCCCGTCCAGGGACCGATCGACAAGGGCAGCAAGTGCCTCAATCCCCACATCAGCCGCGCGCTCGCTCACGACAGACTCGGCCCGAATCGGCTGCAGGACCCGCCGTAGCTCATGTCGGTGCAGGCGCCAGACCTTCGCGGACAGCCCACAATGCGGCCTGCGTGCGCGAGGTCAGACCCAGCTTGGAAAGGATGTTGCTGACATGCGTCCGCGCGGTCCGCTCACTGATCACCAGCTCGGCCGCGATCTCCTTGTTCGCCTGGCCCCGGGCCACCAGCAGCAGCACCTCCCGCTCGCGATCAGTCAGAAGATTCCTCGGGTCCTCCGTGGGCCCCCGCCGCAACGACGCCGTGAGCTGACGCGCGACCGCTGGATCGAGGTGCACCTCCCCGCGCTGCGCTGAACGAATCGCCGCAGCAATCTCGTCAGCCTCAGCGTCCTTGAGCAAATACCCCGCCGCACCAGCCTCCAGCGCAGCGTGCACCTTTTCCTCCTCGACGAAGCTCGTAACCGCCACCACCTCAACCTCCGGATAGCGCGCCTTGATCGTCGCGGTTGCCGCGATCCCATCCATCGGCTCCATCAGCAGATCCATCAACACAACATCAGGCAGACCGGGCCCCGCCTTCGCCCGCGCCAACGCATCCAGCGCCGCGCGCCCATCAGCAGCCTCGCCCACCATCTCGATGTCATCCACCAGGCTGAGATACGCGCGCAGACCCTCGCGCACGATCCGGTGATCGTCGACCACCAGCACGCAAATCATCGCTCAGCCATACCTCCATCATGCACCATGGTCCAAACCGCCAGCCACGGACGTCTAAACGAAGATCGGCCATCCAGCTCATGAGCGCGGCGCGCAGGCCGCGGTTCCGCCATTCGGCGGCAGCACGACACACGTGGGCGGACCGGACGGCCGTCGGTAACAGCGGCACATACAACGCCGCGGCTCGCGTCAACCCGCGGTGCCAACCGCGCCATCATTTCGAACACCTCGACGCCTCCCGGCCGGCCGAGCCACCATCGGACACCGGCACCCACGCTTATGGATCACCGAAGACCTGCCTTGCGCGCGCCGCGAGCATCCCGGTCGCCATGGCGACCGACCTGCGTTGCGCGGAACTCGAGACCGTCGCGACCCGGGTGCTAGCCAGGAAATTGCAAACGCTGCCGGCCGAAGAGTCGCCCTTGCCGCGCGAAGCGGGTGCGCCGGGGCGATACGCGAGATGCCCGTCGCAACGCGAGAGCAGGTCCGCTGTAGCGAGCCGTTGATGTATCGGCTCCGCGGCGCGAGCGTGACGCGCGGCCCTGACTAGCTCTGTTCGGGCGGTGGTCCGACGACCTCGATGTCGTAGCGGCTCGACAGGTGCTCGCGGACCGCCATTGCGGCGTCCTCCGAGTCCGCGGTCGCGAGTCCGTCCGCGAGCTCCCGAAAGTAGGCTTCAAACCCGGACGGCGAGAGCACGATCATGCAGCTCGCGGTTTCCTCGCCCGCGTTCCAGAACGTGTGCGGATGCCCTTTCGGCACCAACACGTGCTCGCCGGCCGCCGCACCGATCCGGTCGCCGTCGAGTAGGAACGCGTACGTCCCGTTTACGACATAGAACCCCTCGTCGGTCTCGCGGTGGATGTGAACGGGAGGGCTCGGAGCAGCGGCTCGCGCGATCCACTCGAGCAGCGAATACGAACCCCCGGTCTCGGCGTGCACGTATCTGATCGTCACCGGCCCGAGCCGAACGATCTCCACTCGATCGACCTCGCCCATCGCTGGGTCAGCTTCGCGGCGGAAGCGGCCCGTGGAACATCAGGATGCCCGATCCGATCCACCAACCCGGCGACACCCCGCCACCGGCCAGTCGGATCGACCAACTCGACGTCTGTGATCACTGCTCGTTCAAGCGCTGCGCGCCGCTGCTCGGGATCCGATTCGTTCCAGGCCGCGAAGTAGGTGGCAAGAACGTCGTCCACGAGCAGCGACTCTACCCCCGACGACGACCCACCCGCACGCTTCTTGTCCGAGCCGTCTCGGCGGCTCGGGCCCCGCTTGCCGCGCGGAAGCGAGACTGGGGAGGGTTAGCCCCAGATGCTCGTGCCGTCGTAAAGGCAGGAGCTCGGACGGGTCGCGCTCGGGCTTCCTCGGGTTTGCACAAGAGCTACAGCGATCACCAAGTCTTCCCGCGGTGGATCGACTTTCGCTGGATCGTGTTAACGCCCTCGGGGCGTGTGAGACATCAGCCAGTCGATCTCCTGCCGTTGGACGTCGATCTGCCGCTGCTGGCTCTGGATCTCCGCAAGCAGCAGGACCGGCAGCTCCTGGTATCAGACGTTCTCCGGCGCCGAGGGTCTCGCTGTAAGAGGCCTATCGGCTGACAGCGGGCGTCACGCCGCCGAACGCCCCCGCGAAGAATACGAGCGGATCCCGGACGTCCGATGACCGCAGGTCGTCGACGCGGCCGACGACGATCCAATGGTCGCCCGCGGGATGCTCCGCTATGACCTCGCAGTCGAGCGTCGCGAGCGCATCGCTGAGCAGCGGTACGCCGCCGATCCCCGGATCCCAATCGAGGTTGGCGAACCGGTCCGCCTCGGGCGGAGTTGCGCGCACGGCGAAGGCTTCGTGATGGCGGGCGAGCACATTCACCCCGAAGCGACCCGTCCGCCGCATCCGCGACCAGGTGAGCGAGCTGCGTGCAGCGCAGAACGAGACGAGCGGGGGCTCGAGCGATACCGACGCGAGCGAGTTCACGATCAGCCCGGTCGGCTCGCCGGCCGGCGCCGCGGTAACGAAGGCGACGCCGGTGACGAAGCGCCCCAGAGCGGTTCGGAAGGCGGCCGCGTCGAACGGCTCTGGAGTCGACCCACCGGCATCCACCGTCTCGGCGGACACCGGGGCGAGCGCGCTCCGTCCCATAGTGCTCACCGTCCTCAGCTCAGTGGAGCTCGGCCGGTTCGCCGAGGGCGACGTGAGCGAGGTAGTCATAGGCGCGGTTGGCGCCGAGCGGATGCATGAACGACCCGGCTTTGACGTCGCGGTAGGCGCGTGCGAGCGGGCTCCCGTTGACGTAGCCCGCGCCGCCCGAGAGCGCGAGGGCGCGGTCGACGACGCGGGCGGCGGCCTCGTTCACGAATGCCTTGGCCGCCTGCGCCTCGGCGAACAGAGCGCCCAGTTCCTCGGCGGTGCCGTCGAATGCCGGGTTGGCCGCCCGGTGCTCGTCGATCAGGTCCGCCGCGCGCGATAGGACCCCGCGCGAGACCGCGAGGTCGACGGCGTTGTCGGCGATCTGCATGCGCGGGCGCGCGTCGCCGTTGATCCGACCGGCGATGCCCTGGCGCGCGAGCGCGTCGGCCGATTCCGCGATACCGAGCGAGGCTGCGCCGTGGAACAGCCCGGAGTGCAGGTTGCGCTCCATGTACGGCAACGGATCGCCGGCGACGAATCCGCCGCGCACGCCCGACTCGGGCAGCTCGACGCCCTCCAGGGACACGGAGTTGCTGCCGGAAGCGCGCATCCCCATCGCGTCCCAGTCGTCGTGGATGATCACTCCTGGCGCGCCGGTGGGGACCATCGCGTACGCATAGCGCTCGACGCCGTCCTCATCGACGTAGGTGACGGCCACATACAGGTCGGTGGCCGCGGGGGACATCGTGCAGAACATCTTGCGACCGTCGATCCGCCAGCCGGAGCCGGTCCGGGTGGCGACCGTGCCCGGGCGCGTGAGGTCCTGCCCGCGCTCGCTGATCGCGGCGGCCAGCACCACGCCGTCATCGACGATCTGCTCGAGTGAGCCGGCAAAGGCGCGGGCACGACGCTCGGCCCCGGCCGCAGCCGCCACGTCGTGGCGGCGGACCATGTTGAGCACGGCGACCAGGTGCATGTTGACCCCGATGGCCACCGAGGCGTCGCCCCGGGCCAGGCGACTGGAGGCGACGACGAGGTCGTGCGCGGACGACACACCGAGCCCGCCGAGCTCGATCGGGATGGGTGCGGCGAAGTAGCCGGCCGCCTTGAGCGCGTCGATCGCCTCGAATGGGTATGTGCCGTCGCGGTCGTGTTCGGCGGCGCGCGCGGCAAGGTGCTCTGAGAGTTTCTCGGCGATCGCGACGAGGCGATGACCGGTATCGGTATGGGCTGTCAGTTCGATCGGCATGGTGAAAGATCTCCAATCCGCTCATGATGCGGCCCGTGGCCGGAGCATTTGGCCCGGCCACGGGACCGCACGCGAGCCTTAGTCGGTGGCCACCTCGACGGCGACGGGGACGCCGTTGGTGACCATGTCGTAGACGGCTGAGCGCTGCTGGGCTCGCTCCACGACCTCGCGGAGCTTCTCCTCGGGGGCGTTGCCGGTCACTCGGAACGACACCTTGATGCGGTCGAATCCGTTGCGGGGCTCCTCGTCGACGCCCAGCGCGCCGCGGACGTCCATGTCGCCGGTCAGCGTCGACTCCACCGAGGTGAGCTCGACCTTGCGGGCTGCGGCCACGTAGACGATCGATGTCGTCAGGCAGGCGGCGAGGGCGTGCAGCAGGTACTCCGCCGGGTTGGGGCCGGTGTCGGTGCCGAGCAGGATCGCCGGCTCGCCCGCGTCGATCTCGAACGCCTCGCTGCGGGTCGTGTCCTCGCCGCCCGCGGCATAGAGGTCCTTGATCGTCGAGCGGTTGTGCGCCCCGTCGATCCACCGGTTGGTGGCGCGGAACTGGAACTTGGCCAGCTCCGGCTGCGCCCTGATCAGATCGAGCGTGGCGAACAGCTTTTCGGTGTCGACGCCGTTGCGGGTCGTGTTTGTGATGGTGGTCATTGCGAGACCTCCTGGGTCGTTGTTGTGTTGGTCAAATCCTGCACCGAAGCCGCTTGAGCGGCATCGGCGCCCTCACCCAAATTGGGGCTGGAAGGGTGGCGGGAACCACGTACGCGTCTGGTCGCCAGGAGCGAGATGCTGTGCGCGGCGTACTTCTCGGTCGTTTGCTGCGCCCGCTCGCTGGTGAAGCGAGCTCGAGTTGGGCTGGACAAGGCGGCCGCTCGGACGGAGGCGGGTCATTACCCCGTCACCTCCGTGCAGGCGGTCCTGGCCGGCAGCTGCTGCCAGTTTCGAGACATACCGCGCGTCAAGGCGTGTCTGACGCGGCATCACGCGACCTCGCCGACCGCGCGTCCGGCATAGATGAAAGGGTGGACGAACGCATCGGATGCGTCCGCGGCGCTCACCGGGAACGTGACAGCTTGACTCTCGCGATCCACGACCACGATGCGCAGCGCATCGGTCATGGGGTTCCACTCGAGCGTTACCTCGAGACCGTCTGTGGTCCTACGATCCAGTTCCCGATAGATGCTGGGGGCCATCGCGACGGCATTGCTCTCTATGGCGCGTAGCGCAGTCGGATGGCAGGGACCGGGCTGAGCGCGAGCAGCGA
>Ga0335081_10002311_pt1 | contig 30006 bp, 33 predicted proteins | sample Lox_Sample_35_FD_206713 | JGI IMG/M metagenome (GOLD analysis project Ga0335081, IMG submission 206713) | Soil microbial communities from Loxahatchee National Wildlife Refuge, Florida, United States - Lox_Sample_3.5 | ecosystem: Environmental > Terrestrial > Soil > Wetlands | place: USA...
TTCAACTCCTAAAACCGCGGACCAGCGCTTGACGAGGGTCCCCTGCACAAGTAAGGAGGTGCGCGCGTGCGCACCGCATCGCCCCCCTCCTGCCGGAGGTGGAGGCAGAGCTGCTCGCGCTCGATGCGCGGCTTCAGCAGATCGCGCGCGGCTACGTCCGCCGGCTCGCGCTGGAGCCGTACCTCGGACCCACGGCCCGCCGCGGAGCGCTGGCCACGATGGGCGTCCGGCGAATCTACTTCGGCCGTGGCGACCAACCCGGGCAGCTGCTCGGCAGGTTAAAGAGCGGCGCCCGCCAGGGACACGCGGACCCGGCATCGGGGCCGCGGTGGCGGATCGTGTACCTGGCGCGTGAGGCAACACGATCCGACGTTCGGCTGATCGTGATCCTCGCGATCGGCGAGGCCCACAGCAGCCAGCCCGACGTGTACGAGCAGGCGACCCGGCGGGCGCTGAAGATCAGAAGGAGCTCACCATGAACGCATACCTCGTCAGAGGAGCGGGTTACCATCGGATCATGTCCGACGACGGCCTGCCGCACCCCTCCGAGGCGCTGACATTGTCGGAGATCGCCGGGCAGCTGGACTGCGTGATCGCGATTCTCCAGCAGGGCGGCGCGATCATCGTCTACAGCGACGACCAGCAACACGAGATCGGCGTCCTGACCCGCGACCGCCGCCTGCTCGACGAGGCCTCAATCGCGGCGATGATCGACACCGGCCACCTGCCGCCGCTCGTCGAGCTGATCGCGATGGACGACCGCGGCGAGACGCCGTAGGGCCGCGGCGTGAGGACCCGGCATCGGTCGACGGGCGCGACGGTGAGGAGAGGGCCGCTGTAATGAGTGACGAGCGTCCGATCGTCGAGGAGGTCCTGCGGTTCGAGGACCTGCCGGCCGGTGCGCTCGCCAGCCGCCGGGCGATCGTCCGCTGGAGCGACGGCACGGAAGGTGAAGCCGCTCGCTGGTACCACGATGAGGTCTTATCTCCAGTCGATCGCGTCGGGCGGCACTGAAGCGGCTGAACGCGGGGAATTCCGCGTCATGAGCATGTTCACGACGCCAAACCCCCTCGATGGGCTTGATGTCCGGCGAACCCGTCATAGAGCGTGATCGGCCTGTCGAGGAAGCTGGTCTTGGCGGGGGCGAGTCGCGGCCGCGGCTAAGGCGCTCGTGCTCCGGGATCACTGCTGCTTCTCGCCCGATCCAGGAGTCTGAATCGATCGCTCGGGACGAATCAACGCTGCTGGTGCTTCGTGCGAGCAGCACTCTCAGAACGACGCTTCACATCGCGGCTCGGCGGCTATGGCTGCTCAAGAGCCGCGAGCGCTTCGGCAGAAAACTCGAACTCGAATGGCATCGCGATCAACTGGTCTTGGGACACGTTCGTGCCGTGCTCTGCGAGAAGCTCGATCAGAGGATCCCAGCTGAGCCGAGGCGGGCGGTGCATCTCCGGGTCGCGACCAAGCATCTGGTTCATCGCATCCTCCACGTCGTGGCGCTGAACGTGGTAGGCGTCTAGGGCACGTTGACGCGCATCGGGATCCTCCGGGAGCGGCGGTCCGGCGTAGCGCTTTGTGATCGCAGCGATTCCGTGGCGCGGCCCGGCCGCGCCCATGCGGGCGGGCGCTGCCGTGATTCGGCTGCCATCCGTGCTGACAGCGAAGAGTGTTCCTTCGGCGCTCCATTGTTTGCTTGTGGTTTCGACATGAACGATTGCGCCCACGTGGTCGATCTCGAAGGCCATCTCGCTCGCAGTATGTCGTCATGTTGCGTCCGGGAACCCACTCGGTGCTCACGCATTAGGCCATTCGCGACCAGGCAAACAAGCAGCAGCCGATCCGCGACCCGCGACGCGCTTCTGGAATCGCCAGCGCCAAGCGCTTGCTCGGCGCGGATCTGAGGCGGCCTGGTGTCAATCGCCGCCGCTGCTGCATCGTCGCCGATCCGGCACCGAGCCGCAGACTGCCGGTTTCGATCGAGAAGCAGAAGCCCGCGTGCGGACTACCGGCGTTGCTCGCCGAGCCTGCGCCGTAGCGCGAGGATCTCGCCGTGTGCGGCGGCGAGGTCGTGTCGTAGCTGCGCGACTTCGTCGCGGTGGCGGCGCTTCAGCGTGGCGATCTGCAAGGTGAGGGTGCGGACGGCGGAGCTCGGGGCGTCCGGGTCGACTCGCGGGACCGGAAGGGTCGCGCGCCGGCGCTGCTCGCGGAGGTGCGTGATTCGTCGCTTGAGTTCAGCGTGGCCGTAGAGGAAGGCCGTCGAGCATGGGGCGTGCTCGGCGACGGCTTTGAAGGTGACCGGACGAGCTTCTTTGACGAGCTGGCGGATGGCCCGCTCGGCGCGTTGGACGGCGTCCTCGTGCTTGCGTGCCGCGGCCGCGCGGAGGACCTGTGAGCGGTCGCTGCCCGGGTCGCTCATGCGAGGCCTTCCTCGAGGCACGCTTGGACGCCGGCTCCTCGCACGGCTTGATCGGTCTGCGCGGTGGCGTCGAGCGCGGTGATGATGCTTTCCAGAGCGCGTCGCTCTCTGCGGCGCTCGCGCAGCCAGATGTTGTCTTCCGGCATCTCGCGTCCGGTCTTGCGTTGGAACTGCTCGCGACGTGCCTCGACGATCTGAAGCAGCCCGGAAAGCTGACGCTGGTGCTCGTCGCGGTGGGTGCGGTCGGTAGCGAACTTGTCGCACGTCAGGCACGCGTTGCCGCGGTCGCAGCTCTGGCGGGGCGGCAGCAGGCAATACCCGTTCGGCAGGATTCGGTCTGCGCGCTTGTCGAGCTCGAGCATGTCGTACAGATCGCGCGGGTCGACATCCAGCTGGCGGCCGTCCGCGGTGACCTTGCGGTAGCGCAGGAATTCGCGCTCGTGGGTCTCGGCCAAGGTGCGGGCGTAGCGCATCGTCATGGTCGGAGACAGGTGTCCGAAGTAGCGCTGCACGACGTGCAGCGGCACGCCGGCGTTGATCAGGGATGTCGCCTGGGTGTGGCGAAAGCGATGGGTGCGTGTCAGGACGACAGGTCGTCCGCGACTGTCTTTCAGCTCGTGGGTCTCGGCGAGCCAGGACAGGCGCTGACGGAATGTCGCGTAGGCGTAGCAGCGGTCGGCGTTGCGGTTCATGCGTGGCCGCATGAAGAGGTACTTCGGTTCGGCGTCGATGCCCTCGGACTGGACCCAGCCGCGGGCCCACCGTTGCTGCGATTCGATGATGGCTACGGTCTCGCGGTCGACCAGGATCGTGTCTGGCGCGCCTTCGATCTTGGTCTGCTGGTAGCGCAGCTTGGCGACGAACCCGTCGGTGTCGTCGGCACTGACGCCACCGGTCAGGGGGAGCAGTGGGTCGAAGTCGAGCTGCAGGATCTCCATCACTCGGCGGCCGGTTTTGGCGAGCAACAGCAGCATCCGCTCAGCCTGTTGGTCGCCAGCTCCGCCGTCGCTAACGGCGCGGCCCAGCTCGCCTGCGACCGATAGGACGCGGGTCATGACCGCGTCCTCGATGACCTCTTCCTCGTCGGGGGCCCTGGCGCTGGTCCGAGGCCGCTCGCCGGGTTGATAGAACCGGCTGTGCTCGATACCGAGAGCGAGCCAACGGTCGTCCCCGACCGCGCGCGCCAGATCGACACGGTGGTCGAGCAGCCACCCATAGAGGTTCTCGGGGTGGTTGAGGTACTGGTAAGCCGTTGACTTCGACAGCGGACCGCCAGTGCGCTCGGATCGCATCGAAGCGACCTCGCCGCGCCAACCGAGGACCAGATCGCGTAGGCCTTCGCGATCCTCGGCCAGGCGCGGGTGCTGGACGCCGCGGTCTTGCAGGTAGCGGCCGAACTTGCGGACAGAGATCAGGTAAGAGCGAGCGCTGGCCATCGACAGCGCGCCGATCTGCATCTGCATCCCGAGGAAATACTGGAGCCCGTCGCGCAGCCAGAGCGGGTGTACGTCGACGAAGTGACAGGCGTGCGTGCTCGGTTCGTGCTCGCGCAGCGGGATGCGCGGGTCGCTATCGGCGTCCCAAATCTCGCGTCGCCACCACGGCCGGGTGTCGTAGGCGGCATAGACGGCGAAGTACATCCGGTGCAACTGGCTGCGGATGCGCTGCCGATCCCAGCGGTCAGGGACCTTGCCGCGGCGCGCCGCGCAGGCGCGCAACAGGTCCTGCTCCCACCGCGCCACGGACACGTCCATCAACGACGCTCGGGGCGGCGCGCAGCCCTTCAGCGCTCGCCGCAGATCGCGAAGAAACGTGCTCGTGTCGCCGACCTGGACCGCGGCGCCCAGATCGAGCAGCCGCCAGGCGGCATACAGCATCTCGCAGGCGATCGCCTCGGGAAGGTCGCGCAGGTCCAGCAGCGTGCGGACCTTCTTGCCCCGAGAGAACCGGCCCTCCCACTCGGGCGCGTCGCCGACCACCAGGTGCAGCCGGCGAAGCTCCACGGGAACGGACAGCCAGAGGCGTCCGCTGTCCGGGCGGATGTGGCCCTGCGTGCCGTCGATGAAGTCGGCCGGGACGGTGTCGCTACGCAGCAAGACCGTGCTCCCAACTCGCCGTCAGACGCTGCCAATCGGCAACCGCGCGCAACTCGGCGTCGTCGCTCACCCACCCATAGAGGTTCATCGTGGTCTGCACGTCGGCGTGGCCCAGGCGCCGCGAGACCACGTGCAACGGGACGTCGGCCAGAAGCAGAGCCGTCGCGTGCGTATGTCGAAACCAGTGGGGCGTCCAGCCAGGCGGCACCTTGTGCTTCAGGGTCCGCTTGAGTCGCGCCACCAGCGAGTAGACGCTGCCCGGCCTCCACGGGGCAAACAGCTCGCCGCCGGCCACGTTGACGAACACCAGCGCTCGGTCCATGTCACCCAAGACCACGTCGGCGCCCGCATCGCACAGCTGCCACAAGTACTCGCCGTAGAGCCGGTCCACGCGATCGGTCACGTAGATCCGCCGCGACAAACCGCTCTTGACCCGCTGGCCGTGAGGATGCTCGCGGGCGACTACGTTGACGTACGGCGTGTCGCCCCGGCCCGTGACCCAATCACCGTGCAGAAGCCCGAGCGCCTCGCCAAGACGCATGCCGCTGCACTCAAGCAGCTCGAACAGCAGCCGGTCGCGAACCGACCCAGCGTACTCGCCGCTCGACGCGTCCACATACGCACACGCATCCTTGATCAGCGTCATCTGCCCCGGCGTGAAGACCGGCGAGATCTCCCGTCGCGGCGCCCGCACCCGCACCGTCTGGGTCGGTCGCCCCCGCCGCCTGGCCACGTGCTCAAGCAGCGGCCGGAACTGCGGCGAAGAGCGATGGATTCGCTGCGTCAACGCGACCGCCGCCGGCACGCCGTTGAGCGCCTGATAACGGTAGAACGAAAGCACCGCCTGCAAGCGAACAGCGACGGTGCTCTCTGACAGTCTCGGCGTGGCCGGCGCGAATGCGACGACCGTTCCGTCCTCGCCCGTGCGAAGCCAGTGCACGAAGCCGGTGAACTCGCTGAGCCCGACATCCCACCAGCCGACCTGGGTCATCTGCAGCCACCGCCACCACAGCGCGAGCGCCCGCGCGTACGACTTGACCGTGTTGGGCGAACTCGAGACCCGCAGGTACTCGAGATACTGCTCGGCCGCTTCGATCGGAAGGCCGTCGCCACCAATGACCGTCCACGTTTCCGCGCCGCTCGGCAGCCGCACTCGTTGAACCCGAACCCCACCCATCCCAGACGGGGATGCTACGTCGGGACCAGGACGAAGCTCTTGACGTGACCCCCGAGGATCGGTCTAACGGGGTGTTCGGGCGGCCGCGCCGCGACCATCGCCGCTACGCCGTCTCGCTACGCTCGCCGGCTCCGCGACGACGGTCGCGCGAGGTCCCAAGCGCGCCGCCTGCCCATGACCCCCTTCCCCTTGGTCCGTCCGGGGAAGAGCGTTTGCTCTCTCGCGGCACATCCACCAGTCTCTCGCTCGTGGTGGACCGACAAACTGGGTCCGGCGCTCTCCCTCTCTCTTGAAGAACGCCTGCGGATAAAACGCTCACAACGCGGAAGGAGCTTCTGGGAGCGCTTCGCTCCGAACGTCGTGAGCACATCCAATTCGACTGCAGATAAGAGGTGTTGATCTGCGAGGGCGATCTGCTCGCCAAGACGCGCGAGCAGATCCGCACCCTGCACTTCCGCCGCGACCGCGACTGGCTTCGGTCATGAGGCTCGCGGCGTCCAGGTAAGCGCGAGGGGGTCTGGTGAGCGCCGGCAGCGAGGAGTTCCTCACGGTGGCCGACATCGCCCGGATCCTGAAGCTGAACCAGCAGACCGTGAGGAACTGGATCGACCAGGGATCGCTGCCGGCGCTGCGAGTGGGTAGGCGCGTGCGCGTGCGGCGCTCGGACTTCGACACGCTCCTGGAGCGCGGCCGCACCGCGGCGCCGGCAGGACCAGAGCGGCCGCCGGCCCAGGCGTTCTGGGAGGGCGAACTGCTCCCGGGCCCGATGGTCGACCAGACCGAAGGCCTCTAGCAGCCACCGCCGCGTTGGCGGCATCCCGCAACGGGATCGTTCAAGGCCGGGGTCAACGACCGCTCCCCGACGGTGGGGGGTGAGCCTCGCGCGTGCAATAGCGGCACGGACCGCGCGCGAGCGAGCGCGGCCGCGAAGCAGAACCGGCCCGCGTGGGGTGGCGCGAGCCAGAGCACAGAAAACCGCGAGCCCGTGACGACACGGGCTCGCTGGGTGGAAAATAGCGCCTGTACAAGCTCCCCCGGTTTCAGGTGCAATAGGCCATTTTCACCCGCCGCGGGTGGGCGCGCCGGCCAGGGGAACTGAAAACGACATTCAAGAGGAGGCCCTGATGGGTTCGATGCTGAAGGCCGGTTCCGAGCGGCGAGAGCTGGTGCGCGAGCGCCGGCAGGCGCGGATCGAGCGCAAGCAGCAGCGCCGGGACGCTCGCGAGCGCAAGCGCTCGCGGATCGCCGTGCCGCCGCCGGCCGTGTCGGCAGTCCAACGGGCCGCCGAGGAGCGGGTCGACGCGGCGGTTGACCGGATTGTGACCGAGGCGCTGGAGCGCCACGACCAGATGACCGCCGCCGGGAACATGCACCGCCCCTCCGGCGAAGGACAGGCAATGCAGACGGCCGAGGCGCCGGTGACCGTGGAGCGAGTCCCGGACGCGAAGCTTTCGCCCGCTGGCTCGTCGACCGGGTACCCGGGCGGGAGACCGCGCCTGGCGACCGAGGTAACGCGGGTCGCTGGAGGCGGTGAGCGTGGGTCGCGGCGGGAGCGTGACATCGCGGCGTTCCGGGAGCGTCGCCGGCAGGCGGCCGAGGAGGCGCGCGAGGAGGCCCGCAAGCGGATCGCGCGGGCGGGCGAGCTCGCGTGTACCGCGGACGCGCTCGCGGCACTCGCGCACCTCGAAGCCAGCCCATGGGACGTGGAGCGCGAGCAGCTCGAGCGGGCGTTACAGAGCGGTCGGATCGTCGAGATCGGCGCTGTCGCGCGGCAGTCGCTGTGGGAGGTCAGTCGCGACGCGGCGCGCAGCTCGCGCCGGGCCAGGCGCGATCCGGATCTCGCGCTGGCCGTGTGCGTCGCGTACGCGATCATCGCCCGCCTGCCGCGTACCGCGCTGCGCAGCGCGCAGCGAACCCGCCCCGCGCCGCACCCGCGGCCTGTGCGCCGGCGCGCGTTCTGGCGCTGAACACCGCCCGGCGGTCGCTTGTGCGACCGCCACGGAGATCACCTAACCAGCGAAGGAGAGAGATCCATGCACAACCCCGTCCTCCCGGCCGGACCGTCATCGTGACCGGCGATCCGTCACTCACATCGCTCAGTGCGCCCGATCCCGACGCGAAGTTCGCGCCGCTGTGCACCCGTCAGGTCGCGCTCGCGGTCACGACGGTCAGCGACGAGCTCGGGCGGCCGTTGGTCGGCGTGTTCCTGCCTGACGGCGAGCAGCTGTAGCGCCTGGCGAGACGACCGCCCGCACGCGGCGCAACCGTGACCGCCGGAGGTGCCGCGACGTGCCGCGCCGAGCGTCTGACGGCCGTCGCGCATGCCGCGGCCCGGGCGCCGGCGATTGGCTCATGGTGCTCTGAGGTCGCGAGCGGGCCCGCGAGCTGATCGCCTGCGAGCACCACCTGCCCGCTCCACCGGCAGGCGTCCCCCAGCTGCGAAAACGCCTGCCCCACACCGGGCCGGGCCCTTGGCCCGCAGCTGCCCATACCTGACGCCGGTCGCAGCAAACGGCCCCCGGACATTGGGGGCCTTTGGCGCTGCGGCCGGTACCTACCCGAACGAAAGGAGACCTCTCGATGAGTTCTCAGCTGATCCTGATCGTCGAGGAGAACGCGAGCACGCGTACCTTCCTCGCCGAGCAACTCGAAGCGGACGGCTACGAGATCCTGCTCGCCGACAGCCGCCGGCACACGCTGCACCTCCTCGAAACCCGCCAGCCCCAGCTGGTGCTGGCGGACATCAACGGGCACACGCTCGGTCTGCTCGACACCATCCGCGGCGGCGACGGGTCGGCCGGGGAGATCAACCCGGACACGCCGATGATCGTGCTCACCAGCCGGGCGGACGAGCTCGCGCGGGTGCGGGTGTTCGACCGCGGCGGGGATGACGTGCTCGCCAAACCGTTCTCCTACCCGGAGCTCCGCGGACGGATCCGCGCGCTGCTGCGCCGAGCCCAACACCGGCCGCCCGCACGGGTCAGCCGCGCCGGAACGCTGACGGTCAACCACCTCACGCGCGAGGTCCAGGTCGGCAAGCAACCCGTAGAGCTGGCGGCCAGGGAGTACGAGCTCCTGCGAGCGCTGATCGCCGACCCCACCCGCGTTTTCACTCGTCAGGAGCTGCTGCGCGATGTGTGGGGCCTGGGCGTGCAGGCGCGCACGCGCACGCTCGATTCGCACGCGTTTCGGCTCAGACAGAAGCTGGCGGCCGCCGGGCCCGGCAGGCGGCTGGTGATCAGCGTGTGGGGCGTCGGCTACCGGCTGATGGATCGCGAGGCCGGACGGTGAGCGCGCCCGATCAGGTCACCGACCTGTACCGCGAGCTGGCGATCCATCGCGTCCAGGCGGCGATCGACAAGCTCGGGCAGGCGCCCAGCGACCGGCTCGCCGCCCAGACCGCCGAGGTGCTCGAGGAGGCCGCAGCCGCGCTGGCCTGCACCACCGCCGTGTACGTCACCCCCGGCGGACGTCTGGACGAGCGCCTCCACCAGCAGATAGGCGAGCTGATCGCCGCCGCCGCGAGCCTCGAGCAGCTCGCCGACTTCAGCCGCCACAGCGCGACCGGCAACAACCACGACCAGTGAAGAGACAGTGATCATGCCCAACCCCACCTCTGCCGCCCCGTTCACGTACCGCGACGTCACCGGCACCCGGCATCGCGTCGTGGTGCACAAACGCGCCGATGATGCCTGGCAGGTGCTCGACATCGCCGTGATCGAGACCCTCACCGGCGACGGGGAGGGCCGCGACGCCGCCGAGGCCCTCGCCCGCGACTACGCCCAACAACACCACCATCCCGAGGCTCACGCCGGCCGTCGCGCAGCCGAACGCCGAGCCGCGGCGTGACCACGCACTCGCCACGCGCACCCGTCAACGGCGAGCGGACCGGGCGACCGGTCCATGACATCGGCGGCGAGCACCCGCGACCGCCGCGCGACAGGCCACCCCATCCGTGTGGGTTGCGCTGCCGCGTCAGGCTCGACGACGGGCGAGTGTTCTGCGGCGAGCTGCCGGCAGAGCGCCACCGGGCGCTGCAGCTCGGGATGCTGCACGCCGAGTCAGACGGCCTGGTCGAACTCGCAGCCGGGCGGCGAGAGGACGGCAAGCTCAGGATCACCACCCGCCCGCGCCCGCCTCGCACCCGGCCGGACCACTTCCTGCCAGGCGGCGCCACCCGGAAGCAGGGATGGCTGGCCGGAATGCTCTCGCTCGCCGACCGGCACGCGAAACGCGGCGAAGAGGTGTTCTTCGCGCCCGCCGTGCGCTCGCACCCGCATCCCGACATGCACGCGGTCGCGTATACGCGGGCGCTGTGGGTCGACGTCGACCAGCCCGGACAGCTGCATCATCTGTGGGCGTTCCTCGCTGAGCGCCCCTGCCACCTCCTCGTCGAGACGGGCGGCAGCGGAGGGGTCCACTGCTACTGGCTCTTGGATGAGCCGCTGCCAGGCACGCGGACGCTCCAGAACGGCCGGGTGGTCGAACCGATCGAATGCGCACACCTGCGTCTGATCCACCACCTCGGCGTCGATGATCGCACCGGCCGGCCGAACGTCGCCGACGCGCAGTGCAAAGACCGCAGCCGGGTGACGCGCCTCGCAGGAACGGTGAACGGTAAGAGCGGTCGGTATGCGCGCATCCTCGAAGCCGACTTCCAGCTCGTCCCCTACCCGATCGAGCAGCTCGTCGGCGACCTCCCCGACCCGAGGCCACCCGCCAGGACACGCCGAGACGGGTGCCGAGTCGTCCACCACGACCCGTACAAGCGGATCAGCCCGCCCGAGTACTTCGAGCAACTCGCCGGAATCGAGGTACCGCGCGGCGGGCTGGTCCGCTGCCCCGCCCCCTGGCACGAAGACCAGCACCCGTCCTGCTCGGTCGGAACCGACTCAACACGCGGCTGGAAATGCCATGGCTCCAGCTGTGGCGCGGGCGGGGCGATCTACGACCTCGCCTCAGTCCTGCTCGGCGGCCCGTGCGGCCGCGATTTGCGTGGCGAGCAGTTCAAACGCGCCCGCGCGTACGTCGCCGACGTGTTCGGCGAGCTCACCTGAACCCAAACCAACGCGGAAAGGAACACACGATGGTCACCCTCACCCCCGAGACAACGATCCCGCAGCAGGTCCGCGCGCTCGGCATCGCGAACACCCGCCGCAGCGCCGCCGCCGCGCTCAAGACGCGGCTGCGCCGGCGCGAGATCACCCTGCGCGAGATCCTCGCCGACCCGCCGACGGAGTTGGAGCGGCAGATGACCTGGGAGGTGCTGCTGTGGACGCCCGGGATCGGACGCACACGACTGCGCGCACTCAACGTCCACGCGATCCGCGACGGCCACGTCAACCTCGCCGCCCCACTCGGCGCGCTGACCGAACGCCAGCGCAACTGGCTCGCCGGCCACCTGTGTCCATGAGCACCCCGAACACGAACAACGGCCGGGTCATCGTCCGCGTGCGCGATCAGGTCAACCGCACGCTCGCCGGCCACGACGGACGGAAGTACACCAGCCCGCCGCACGAGCCCGCGGACGCGCTCACCCTCGTCGGACTGCTCCTCGGACGCACACCCCACACCAACGGAAACGGCACGGAACCGCCCAGCTGGAGCTGCCCGGTCGCCGGCGGCCGACGCACCATCACCCTCGACCCCATCCCCGGCCAGCCGCAACCGGCCGCCGACGGGAACCGGTCATGACCAACCAGGCCGCATCGGGTGACCTCCTCGCGGCCATGACGCTGGTGTCCCCCACACTCGCGCACGCCGGCGGCCGAGCCGCTGACGCCCGCGCCCCGCTGTCAGGCGACGCCAGGCGGCGGCGGCGCGACGCCTAGCGGTGCGCCGCCCGCACGGGCGGCCCAAGCTCATCGCAGCACCGCACAACTCCAAACCTCATCGGAGGTGCCATATGACGCACCCGATCCCGGGCGCCCATTCCCCACCCGCCGAGCCGCGTGAGGACGGGCTGCTGGACGGGCTCACGGCCGAGCAGGCGCAGGCCGTCCGCCACGGCCCCGGCCCCCTGCTGCTCATCGCCGGCCCCGGCGCCGGCAAGACCAAGACGCTGATTCACCGGATCGCCCGCCTGCTGCGGGACGGCGTCGCGCAGCCGTGGGAGATCCTCGCCGTCACCTTCTCGGTCCGTGCTGCCGGCGAGCTGCGCTTGCGGCTCGCGGACCTGCTCGGCGAACAGGTCGCGCGCGGTGTCACCGCCGCGACGTTCCACTCGATCTGCGCACGGATGCTCCGCGAGCACGCCGGCGTGTTCGGCCGCACCGAGAACTACACCGTCTACGACCAGACCGACGTGCGCCGGGTGATCGAGTGGCTGCTGTCCGACCAGCAGCGCGGGCAGATCCAGCAGGCGCTCGCCGACCACGGCCAGCCCGCCGCCGCCGAGGTGCTCGCCGAGATCTCGCTCGCCAAGAACCGGCTGCTCTCCCCCGACAGTTACGAGCAGGCCGCCAGGCACGCCGCCGCGCCGCTGATCGCCGCCATCTGGCGGGAGGTCGAGATCGAACTGCAGCGCTCAAACGCGTGGGATTTCGATGATTTGCTCACGCATGCCGTGCGGCTGCTCGCCGAGCACCCGCACCGGCTCGCGTTCTACCAGCAGCGCTGGAAATGGTTGGTGGTCGACGAATATCAGGACACCAACGAGGCGCAGAGCGTGCTGGTCGCTTTGCTGGCGGGAGCGGGCGGCAATGTCTGCTGCGTTGGCGATGACGATCAGCTGATCTACGGCTGGCGCGGAGCCGAGCCGCGGAACGTGCTGGCGTTCGGCGAGCGGTTCCCAGACCACGCGCGGATCGTGCTCGGCCGCAACTTCCGCTGCCGCGCAGAGGTCCTCCGCGGCGCCGTCGCGTGCGTCGCCCGCAACCAGCAGCGCGAGCCGAAGGCGCTGATCGCCGAGCGTGGCCCCGGCGGCCAGGTCTGGGTGCAGGCGTTCGGCACCGACCGCGACGAGGCCCAAGCCGTCGCTGCCACCATCGCGGAGGCGCTCGCCGACGGTACTCCCGCCGGCGAGGTGCTGATCCTGGCGCGGACGGGGTATGCGAACGGGCCGGTACAGGTGGCGCTGGCGCAGGCCGGGATCGCGCACCGGGTGCTTGGCAGCCTCGGCCTATACGAGCGCTCCGAGGTCAAGGATGCGCTCGCCTACCTGGCGCTGCTGGCCAACCCCGCGGACGCGCAGGCATTCAAACGCGCCGTCGGCTCACCCAAACGCGGGGTCGGCGCGGCGACCGCCAACCGCGTCGTCCAGTTCGCCCGCAAGACCCACCGCGGCGACCTGATCACCGCGAGCGCGCACGCGACCCGGATCGAGAGCATCCGGCCGCCGGCGGTGCGCGACCGGCTCAGGCGGTTCGGCGAAGGACTGGACCATGTTCGGCGCGAGCTGCGGGACGGACGCTCGCTCGGTCACGTCGTCGTCGCCACCGTGATGCTCGACGGCGGACTCGTCCAGCACCACCAGCACCGGCGGGACAGCTCCCCGAAACCGGATGAGCGCCAGGACGCCGAACGGGTGCTCGAGGACCTGCGCTCGCTGTGCCGCGCCGCCCAAGCGTACGCCGAACAGCAGCCAGAGAACGCCACGCTCGCCGGCTTCCTCGAGCACGCCGCCGGCCTACGCGCCCACGAGCTCGCCGCCGGCCAGCCCGACCGCCGCATCACCGTCTCGACGATCCACCGCGCCAAGGGCACCGAGGCGCGGCTCGTCGTGCTGATCGGCTGCGAGGAACGGCTACTGCCCTCCTGGCGCGCGCTCGCATCACCTGACAGCGAGCAGCTGGCCGAAGAACGCCGCCTGTTCTACGTCGCCTGCACCCGCGCCAAGGACCAACTGATCCTCACCCACGCCGCCACGCGCGGTAGCCGGCCCACCGGCGGCCCCTCCCGGTTCCTGTCAGAGGCCGGGCTGATCGACCCATCCCAGGCGCTAGCCGCCTGAACACCACCCACAAGTCAGGAGCACAACATGCCCAACCCCACCACCGACACCCCGACCAGCCCGGCGACGGCGCCCGCGCGCACGCACGCCGAGGCCGGCGAGCTTCTGCGCCGGCCGTTCGCGCCCGGCGCGATCGGCTTTCGCGCGATGACCAAGGTCACCCTCAACGGCGTGCAATACGGGGGCGCGCAGGTCGCCGCGTTCCTGGGCGCCCAATCGGTCGTACAACGGCTCAACCACGTGGTCCCCGGCCGCTGGCAACAGCAGTTCACCCCCGTCCTCCCCGAGCTCACCCCCAACGGCGACAACGGCCGGGCGCCGAGCAGGCTGTACCTCGCCTGCCGACTCACGATCACCCTCCCCACCGAGCCCGGTGGCCCGGATGTCGAGGCCGTGTACGAGGACGTCGGCGAGATGGACGCCGGGTCGTTCGCCGGCCTGAAGGCGCTGTACTCGGATGCGCGCAAGCGCGCCGGCGTCGCTGCCGGGATCGGCGCCTACCTGTACACGTCGCTGGCCCCGGTCGTGCTCCCGGTCGGCCCCGGCGACCGACAGGTCCAGGCGATCCGCCGCGGGCAGGGCAAGTCCGACCTGCTCACGATCTCCGCCGCCACCGAGCAATGGCTCAGACAGGGCTATGAGGCGCGCGTGAACACCCCCGCGGTCACGCGCGACCTCGGCGAGATCCTCGCCCACGGCGAGCCCGAGACCGGGATGGGCCAGGGCGAAGCCGCCGAGGCAAACCAGCCACCCAGCGAAGCTCTCATCCCCGACCCGGCCGGCGTCCCGACCGCGGAGGCGGAGGGCAACGGCAAGGGTGTGGTTAGTGTGGACTTCGGCGGGCTCGGACCCGCCGCGGCATGAGCACCGACCCGCGCAGCCGGCTCGCCGCCCAAGCGGCGGCGGCCGGCTACCCGCCCGGCCTCCTCGCGGTCATCGCCCACGCCACCCTCCCCCGGTACCAGCCCGGCGACCAGCTCGAAGACCCGCACATCGAACAGCTAATCGGCGCGGTCGAGGTGCTCGCCCAGGCCGGCTACCGGGCCGACTCGCTTGCCCGGCACATTGGCGACTACCGGCGCCGCCACGGCGACGGCTGGCGCCAGCCGTTCTGGGCCCGCGCGCTCGCTCTCGCGAGCGTCCGCTACCGCCACCCGGACAGCTACGGGCTCTCGCCCTGCGAGACCGACCCCGACCGGCTCGCCAAGCACGCCGCCAGCCGAGCCGCAGCGCGGGCCGCCTGAACCCCCTGTCCTCCCGAAACCGAAAGGAGAGCGAGATGACCGATCTCGCCCTCGCCCCCGCCGACGCCCCGGCGCAGGGCGCAACCACGGCGGCCGAGCTCGCCGCGCGCATCGCAGTCCCACGCCGCCTCCCGCCTCGCCAGGATGGAGAGCCGATCCGACACCTATCGCACTCCAGCTACAGCCTGTGGCTGGCCTGCCCCGAGGCCTGGCGCCTCAGGTATCTGCAACAACGCAAGGAACCGGCCTCGGGGGCGATGTTTCTCGGCTCGCGCGTCGACGACGCGCTCACCCTCTACTACAAGAGAATCCTCGAGCACGACGAGCGACTCGACCCCGAGCAGGTCAAGGACGCCTACCGCGACCTATGGCACACCGAACTCCAGGCCGAAGAAGAGGAGAAGCTCGGCGTCGACTGGCAGGACCTCCAGCCCGACAGCGCGTTCGAGCTCGGGCTCGCGGCGCTCGAGCTGACCTTCGAGCAACTCGTACCGAAGCTCGGCGAGCCGCTCGCCGTGCAACGCCGGCTCGAGTTCGCGCTCGCGCCGGGCGTGACGGAGTGGACGATCGTCTGCTACCTCGACCTCGAAACGCGCGCCAGCGCGCTGAGCGGCGAGCCGATCGACCGGGTCGTCGACTACAAGGTCAAGGGCAGCCTGATCGGCCAACCGGCGGCCGACCGCGACCCGCAGGCCGGCCTTTATCTCGCCGGCCGCTGGCTCGAGGGTCGGCCCGCTGCGGAGTTCGCATTCGCGCAGATCGGCAAGCCGGGCCGCCAGCGCCGACAGATCAGCGCGGCGCTCACCACGACCCGGCGAACAGCGGGGCAGCTGCGCGCCAGCCTAGCCCGGATCGCGCTCGCCGCGGCCGAGATAGACGCCTACTACCGGCACTTTGGCCCGCACAGGCCGTGGGGGCTCGCCGACCCCACGACCTGGAAGTGCTCGGAGCGCTTCTGCGCCCACTGGCCGACGTGTCCGGGCGGCGCCGGCCTATAACCCGGGCGGGCTGTTGCCGCCGCTCAGCTAGTTGTGTCAGTGACACGTAGTTGAACCTCGCAGTCGTGCCCGTGACACGTACTTGCACCCCCGCGAAACCGATCCCCTGCAATCACCGGCGATCGACGTGGCGGCGGTAGCCCTCTGGACAGTCGCGCAACCTCCAGGGCCGCCAGCACTGTCGGTCGGCTCGGCAGCTCGACGGTGCCGGCCGGTGCGAGTTCCGACCGTGTCTACGGGGCGGCCCGATGGGTTGCACATACACAACTTCGGCTGAGCGGTGACACGGGGACCATCGGGCCGCGCGCCCGGTACCTACCACACGAACCCTCGGAGAAAGGAGCCAGGGATACCCAACTCGTTCGCCGACCGCTACCGCGCCGCCATGCGCGAGACGGGCGGCGACTGCCCGATCGAGGCCGGGGTGCTCGGCCGCCTCGCCGACCACGAATGCCAGCACGGCCGCCTCCCCGGCGATCGCAGCGCAAAGTGCGGCTGCTGGCCTCAGGAGAACGCACCCGTGATCGCGCTCACCCCACGGGCACGACCGCCGCGGGCCAGACGGAAGGCCGCCTGACCCCGGCATGGCGAGCGGCGACCGCATCCACGGCTGCCCGGTCGGCGACTGCAACACCCGGGTCCCGCGCGAGCTGCTCATGTGCCCGACCCACTGGCAACTCGTGCCGGCCAAGCTCAAACGCTCCCTGCGCCAAGCGTGGCGAGGCGGACACGGCGCCGGCACCCGCGCGTACCGCGCCGCCGCCCAAGCGTGCATCCAAGCCGCCCGTTCAAACAGCCAGCCGACCTGCGACCAGAGCCTGCGAGCGATGGTCCGCCGGTTCCTCGCCGCCTACCGGCACCCCAACAAGCCTGACGGTGAGAGCTGGGACGACGAGGACACCGCACGCGTGCTGCGCGTGCTGCGCTGCCGAGCGCACAAGCCCGACGCTCGCACCAGCCGGTGCCTGCGCTGCGGCGCCACCCTCGCCACATGACCCATGACCCATGACCCAACCGACACAACCACCACTCCAACAATCAAGGAGACGCTGATGCGAGACATCGCCACCACCACCCTGTCGGGAAACCTCACCCGCGACGTCGACCTGCGACAGCTGCCCTCCGGCGCCGACGTCGCACGACTACGCGTCGCCACCAGCACCCGCCGGCGCAACGGCGAGGAATGGGTCGACAAGACCAACTACCTCACCGTCGAGGTGTTCGGCGCGCAGGCCCGCGCGTGCGCCCAGTACCTAGGGAAGGGCTCACGCGTGTTCGTCGACGCCGAGCCCGACTGGCGCGAATGGACAGACCAGCACGGCAACCGGCGCGAGGCCGTGACCTTCAAAGCCCGGCACGTCCTGTTCGAAGGCGCCCGGCGCGAACCGAGCCCTGACCGTGACGGCCAAGAGAAGCCGCCAGCGCCCGTCGCGGCCACCCGGCCGGCAGCAGCCAACACTGCTGCCGCGGATACCCCGGGGGACGTGACCGGGGACGCGACGGCCGACGACCTGCCGTTCTGATGACCCGACCAACGATCACCGCTCACTTCACCGAGCCCAACGAGTACCTGGCCGAGCTCGCACGCGACCGGCGCCAAGTCGAAGGCGGCATCGTCCGCGTCACCAAGATCGCCAGGCCCGACAGCGCCGGGGCGATCACCCACGTCACGGTCGAGGCCACAGCGATCATCGAACACCGCCTGTGCCGGCTGTCCACGTACTGCGGCGTGCTGTGGGGAATCGACCACCCCGACGAGGAGGTCCAGACCCGCGCGAGCACGCTCGTACGCGAACTCAAGGAGAAGCTCCTCGACCTCGGCCTCGAGGTCCGCGCCGGCCGGTGGCACGACACGTAGACACGACCACCCGCCGACCTGCTCACCGCCCCGCCCCGAGGGACCCGCTCGCTCAGGACAGCCCGAGCGACTTCGTCTGGGGCGCCCGCGACCAGGACAGCGGGTACGGCGGCCTGAACCTGCTCGGGCTGATGCGCGTCGGGGACGAGCTGATCGCCGACGTACGCACCGGCCTGACCGCGCTCGCACCCGGCCGCTGAACCCCCGGGCGCGCCGCTGACGCGCGCTCAAGCCCATAGGCGCACGACCGCCCGACGGCCGTTGTGCGCACCTCTGGAAAGGACGCTTATATGACCGATGTCTACGACGCCGCCGGCGGCGCGCCGGCGGCCGCCTCCACCAGCTCGGGGCGCGAGCTGAGCCTGCCCGGCTGGGGCCGGGGTCTCGACGGCGAGCGTGTCGAGCGAGACCGACTCATCGCCCAGGCGCGCGGCACCGACGCCGCGCGTCAGCTGCAGCGCTGCTTCCCACGGTGGGCCGCGGCGTTTGACCACTTGAGCTGGCGGGCGCTGGTCGGGCTGGCCAGGAATGAGCCCGTCGACCCCAACCACCCCGACACGTGGGAGAATCGCGACGCGCGTGCGCAGGGGGTGCTGCGCCGTCACGGGCTGACCACCGTCAACGCTGGGCGGCTGAGCCTGGCGGCCGTGAAGGTGCTGGTGGCCGGCCAGGCGGCCGTCGACCGCGAGGCCGGGCTCGACTGGAGCCGGCTGACCATTCCGGCGAGCCGCCTGGACGACGGGCTGCGCCGGGCGCACGCCAGGCTGCCGATCGACCTGCAGGACCCGGCGGTGTGGGTGTATCGCGAGGATCAGCGGCGGGTGCTCGGCGAGCGGCTCGGCGTCGAGGTCGGCGCCGCTGATGACCTGTCGCGGTGGGTGCTCGCGAACCCCGGACGGTTCGACACCGAGGATCTGCAGTCGTGGCGGATCGGGTCGCGTACGTGGCTGGCGCTCGCCGACGAGCAGCTCGATCCGGTCGGGCACGTGGCACGGCCGGTCGGGCTGTTCGTGGTGCCGGCGCTGACCGGCGAGGGCTGGCAGCTCGTCCCGGTGCTGTCGCTGGACGCGATCCGGCTGTTCAGCCAGCTCGGCGGACGGGTGGAGCGGGACCTGTGCTCGGCGGTGCTCCCCCGCGACCGCGTAAGCGAACTGCTCGGTCGGCTCAACGTGCGAACCCTGCACGCCGGGCCAAGGGAAAATCTCGACTCGGCCGGGCAGCTCGCGCAGGACCTCTCGCGCATGCTCGGACAGCCCGTAAGCCCGGGCGTGCCGCAGGACAAGCGCGACCGGTGGGGCAGACTGCACGTCTTCCGGCTCACCTATCGGACGACCGATGGCAGACAAGACGTCGAGGAGATCCGGCTGCGGGTATGGACATTCCACGTGCGCGACTTCGGCCAGCGCCGCCTCGGCGCCCACCGAATCGACGACCGGCAAGGAGGCCAGGGCAGCGCGATGATGGAACTCGGCGAAGCGGTGCAGACCGCCGTCGAGCGCGAGCTGCCACTACTGCTGTCAACGGAGGCGGCAGGCCAGCTGAAAGGAATGGTCAGGATCGGCAGGATGAAAGGCCGTCCGGGGATGGTGACTATCACCAGCAGTGACGGACTCAGCGCCACCACCCGCAGCCTCGTCGCCGAACAGGCGGTGCCAGAACTCCGGAAGCTCAAGGCGGCCAACGCCAAGGTGACGTTGGACGCCGGTGCGCGCCAGGTAATCCGGATGACACTCGCCAAGCCATTGGACGACGACCCGGTGCTGCTCGGCCGCCAGCGCGAGATCGCCGCGCTCAAGGTCGTCGGATCCGGCCTGGATGCCTCGGCGACCGGCAGCGGGAAGACGATCACGACCGCTCGGGCGGTCAGTCACAGGGCGACCGTGCAACCTCGGTTCCGTGGTCTGCTCGTCGCCGAAGGACGGCTGCTCGGCCAATGGCGCGACGCGCTCACCAACGGCGCGCCGGAACGCCGGCTGCCGCCGCTCGCGCCCAACGTGCAAGTGCTCACGATCACCGACGACCGGCAGATCGCCGGACAGATCCGCTCGTTCGACCGGCAGCTCGGACACGACGCGGGGCTGGTGCTCGCCGGTAACAGCATGCTGGACCGCTACCCGGCGGATTTCCAGGCGGTCAAATGGCACGTGGTGTTCGCCGATGAGGCGCTCAGACTGGCCAACCCCGCCACGCGGGCGCACCAGGCGTTCGCGCAGGTGCGGTTCGGCGCGGCGGCCGACGCGTGGCTGCTAACAGCCACTCCGCGCGGGAAGTCCGCGGACACGCTCGACGTGCTCGTCGGGCTTGCCGTCGGCGACCAGGGGATGGTGACCGAACGGGTCAACACCAGGGAGGCCGGGGACCTGCTCAGCGAGCTGAACGCCCACCGGCTACGCGCCCGACTGGGCCCATATCTGGTTCGCATCACGCGCAAGGACATGGCCCGGTGGCTGCCCGAGGTGCTGCCCGCGAAGGCGATCGCGATCGACCCCGACCCGGCGCTCAACGAGCTCCTCGAGGCGATCCGCACGGGCGGCCAGCGGGCGTACCGGCGGCTGCTCGAAGTGCTCCGAGACCTCAAGCACCTCCAGCACGCCGGGCAGTCCGGCACCGGCCTGTACAAGCAGGCGCTCGCCGAACTCTCCCGCGCCCAAGCCACCGTGCTCGGCAACGTCGGCGTGTTCGTGGCCGCCAGCACCGAACCGGCCTCGCTGCTGCACTCCAAGGCGGCGCTCGCGCAGGCGCTCGTCCGCCAAGGCCTGGTCGAGCGGGCGATGCACGGCGGCGGGGACGGCCTCCCCACGCTCCGCGGGATCGTCGCCGAGACGATCGCGGGCGTGGTCGGTAACGGCCGCGGCCCCACTCGGAGCGGTGACGATGGTGAGCAGGTGTTGGTGTTCGCCGAGCGTGTCCCCGCCCTGCGCTACCTGGCAGACACTCTGCGCGACCGTCACGGCGTGATCGCGAACGTCGCGGACGGGTCATTGTCAGTGGCGGAGTTCGAGGAACTCAAACGGGCGTTCACGAACGGCGACGTGGACGTGCTCCTCCTCAGCCCGATAGGCCGGGAAGGTCATGACCTGCAATGCGCGGGGTGTGTCGTGCACTATGACCTCGGCTGGACGCCGCAGCAGCTCGAGCAGCGGATCGGACGCGTCGTCAGACCGGGCTCCAGGCACGCGGCGGTACAGACGTTCCAACCGTACATCCGCGGTGGAGCGGTCGAACACCAGACCCGGATCCTTGCGGAGCGCAGCGCCGAGACACACCTGATCCTCGACTCATACGACGGGGTTCACTCGGCCAGCGAGAGCGTGCTCGCTCTCCAACTCGGCGAGCTGACCGCCCAGGTCGCCGAACACAAGGCCCAGGCCGGCTACGAAGCCACGGCCGCCCGGCTGCGTGTCGCGGCCGCCGTGTTCGGCCACTAGCCGCAAGCGACCACCGGGGAGCGGGCGCCAAACCCGCACAGCGCAGCCCGCTCTGCACGCGCGTCACGTGACGCGCCGCCGGCGACACCCGGGGGTGGTGTCGCTTCAAAGCCACAAGCTGAAAGAGGAACACTGATGAGCGCAATCACTGCTGCCCTCGGCCAGATCGACAGGGTCGGCGCCGAGGGCGAGATGGAAGCGAACACGACCGACCCGGTCAGCTTCGACCCCGACGACGTGTCCGATCCGATCACGCTGCCCGAAGGCAACCTGGTGTACCCGCCCACGATCCACGGCGAGCCCTTGCACGAGCTGGCGGCGAACCTGATGGACGGTCACAACCCGGCCGGGTCCCGGTTCCTTCGGATGATCGGGCCGCCCGGCGTCGGCAAGAGCCTCCTGTGGAGGTCCATCGCGTACACGCTGTGGACGCGACGCGGTCTCGCGGTCGAGACGCGCCACGGCAGCCCGTTCTACGGGTTCACCGAAGTGCAGCTGGGCCCCGAAGCCGACGAGCACAGCGTCAGACAACAGTACGTGCCGCTCGAGGACGGCACCGTCAAGCTCGTCGATTCCGGGATCGTGAGCACGCTCAGAGAGGGCGGGCTCGTGGTCCTGGATGAGATCAACGTGGCCCGCGAGGTCGCGCTGATCACCCTCAACCCCGCCCTGGCCGCCGGGAACAACTTCACCCTCTACCTTCCCAGCACGGGGGAGAGCGTCACGGCGCACCCCATGTTCCGGTGCGGGCTGAGCTACAACGCCGGCCTGGTCGGCGCCACGGACCTGCCCGAGGCGTGGTACTCGCGGTTCCCGGCCGCGATCGAAGTCACATCGAACTGGGCCGCGCTGGTCAAGATCGGCGTGCCCGAGCAACTGGCGGCGGCCGCCGCCCGTCTGGACCGGCTGCGGCTCGCCGGCGAGGACTCCCTGACCTGGTGTCCGCAGTTCCGCGAGCTCGAGTCACTGCACCACCTGACCGAGCGTGTGGGTGAGCGGATGGCGCTCAGCCTGTTCGCCTCCGACCTGCACGAGCGGACGCTCGGCGGGCGAATCCAGGAGGCGGAGGCCGCGGCCGCCTGCCGGATGCTCGATGAGGCCGGCTACGGCCGCCTGAAGGTCGGCGCGACCTCGAAGATCCCGCACCTGCACGGCTACGCCCGGGCGGTGGCCAGGTGACCGCCACAACACGCCGGCGCCGGGAAGGGAGCGAACGGTTCGTTCGAGAGATCAACCGGGCGCTGGTCGCCCGCGGCCAGCTCGACCCGGTGATGCAAGGCATCAGTGACCACTGGACCCTCGTCCTGCAGCGACTGTTCCCGGTGTGGTGTGTCGTCGGCCCGGGCCTCGCGGACCCCGGTCACATCGAGCTCACCTCCAGGACGGTGTACCTGGACAGCGATGCGCTGCTCGGGACGCGCGAGGAGATCGTGGCGGGACGGCTGGAGCCCAGGCGGATTCTGGCGACGTTCGGCGTGGGCATCCACGAGGTCTGCCACGCCAAGCACACCTCGGCGTGGGTGATGGACCGCGACAATTTGCTGTCCGAGTCCGGCGATGAGCAGCTCCGGCAGCTGGCGGTCGACCGCCGGCTGCTCGAAGAGCCGCGGATGGAGGCCACGGGCGTCCGGGAGTTCCCCGAGCAAACCAAGCGGGGGGTGTTCATCAGAGCGGCGTTGTCCGCGGCCGTGGTGGACGTGATCGTGCCTCGCCTCGCCGAGGCGATGATGCTCGAGGCGCTCGCCACAGGCGGCGTGTCGCGCGATCTTGCCGGCCGGGCGTTCGTCTACCTGGGCGCACGGTGCGGCTACCTGCTCGACCTGGGGCGACTGGGGCCGCTGCCCGACCTGTGGCGCCAAGCGCTCGGCGGCCAAGACGTCACCAAGCTCGAGGACCTCTGCGGCCGACTGATCTGGGTGTCCGACGGGGACAACGACGAGCTCGACCGGTACGCCGCGGCCTACAGGGACATAATCGGACCCCCGCCCTCCCCTCCGCGTAGCGGTAGCGGGCGGGGGCAGGAGGACGGCACGCCGTGTGGTGAGACGAGCGCGGACGGCCGGGCCGCCGGCGCCGCCGACGAGGCGGGCGGCGGCGGCACCGGGCCGACCCCGCAATCGCTGAGCGACGCGCTCGCGCAGGCGATGGCCGAACAGCGCGACGGGCAGCTCGAGCAGCTCAACGAAAACGTCGATCTGCAGACGCTGCTCAAGGCCGCCACCAGGCCCGACCCGCCCGGGAAGCGCGGACGCGGAACGGGCCTGCCCACCGGCCGGCTGCCCGACCGGGGGGTGAACCGGCCACCGTTCCCCGACGAGGTGAATATGGCGCGGCGGTACGCGCGTCGGCTGCACCAGGCCCGGGAGGTCGGGCGCAAGCGGATCAGCAAGTGGACCCCCGGCGGGAAGTTCAACAGCACAGGCCACATGTGGGGTTACGCCCAGCGGAAGCTGAGCGTGCCGGTCACCGCGAAATCGTGGGAGATGACGCGGATAACCCGCGCGCCGATCCGCGAGCCCCACGTCGCTCTCGTGATCGACACCAGCGGGTCGATGTACGCGTACGAACCGAGTCTCGGCCCGATCGCGTGGGTGCTCTCCGAAGGCCTGCGCGAGGTCGGCGGCCGGCTGGCGATCGCGCTGTTCGGCAACAGCGCCGAACTACTGTCGGACGGCCGCCGGCCGCTCGCACTCGTGCCGTCAATCAGGACCGGCGGCGGGACCGCGTTCGCCAGCGACGCGATCACCCTGGCCGCCGAACACCTCGAGCTCGAGGACCAGCGCAGGCCCCGGTTCACCTACTGCCTCTCAGACGGAGCCTGGAGCGACACACAGACGGGCGTCGAGAAGATCCGGGAGCTGCAGGATCTCGGCGTACCGGTTGTGCACATCGCGATCGGCGCCTACCCCCCGCTGTCCGTGGAGGCCTCGGGCGTGGTCACGGTGACCGACCCGGCCGACGCGATGGACCTGATCGCGCAAGAAACCGTCGACGCGCTCAAAGCCCGCCGGCGACGCTGACACGCGCCGGGCGCAACCCGCGCCCACCCATCAAACCGAAAGGAGAACGCATGAGCACTCCATCGATCAACGCTGCCCTGCTCCCCGACCCGCCGCTGTTCGACGTCACCCGCCTCGCCGACGCTGATGTGGAGGCGGTCGTCAAGCGGTTCGCGATCGAGGACCTCGAGCTGGCGCCGAACGCGCGCCGGCACATCGACGGCCTGGAGCCGCTGGCGGCGAGTCTCTGTCGTAACGGTCAGCTCGTCCCACTCATAGGCCACCAAGCCGATGACCGACCTGCCGTCATCTACGACGGCCAACGGCGCCTGCTCGCCGCGCGGCTAAGCCACGAGCTTGCCGGCAGCGACGGGTACGAGCATCTGCAGCCCGTGCGGAGCCTGATCGTCCTGCTGCTCGACCACGAACCAAGCCCCGATGAGATCCGACGCCTACAAGCCGTCGTCAATAACGCGCGCGACGCGCTCAGTCTCGTCGATCAGCAAGCCCAGTTCGAAGCGTGCTGGCAGGCTCGCGCCGGCCTCGACGAGAGCGACCGGATCGCCGCCGTGTGCGCCGACCTCGGGATCAGCCCCAAGAAGGCGCACAACCTGCGCCGGCAGCTCACACTGCCCCACGAGATCCGCGAGCGTGTCGCGGAGCGCCCAGCCGGCAACCAGCTGTCCGCCACGCTCGCGAACCGGCTCGCGGACATGCACGAGATCGCCCCCGAGCTGACCAGAGCCGTCGCGAACCGGGTCAGCAGCAGCGAACTGCACGACGCCGCACTGCGCGACACGGGCGGGTTCGTGCACAGGACGCTGGTCGAGACGGACACTTACGCCGTCCGGATCGACGACGGGGCCCTGCTGGACGCGCACGAGGAGGTCAAGCGCGCCCGGCCGCACCTCGACGAACAAGCCCAAAAACAGCTCGCCGGCATCCTCGGATGCGACCCCGACCAGGTCCAGAGAGAACTGGACACGCTCGAGGCCAGGGCGAAGGACAAGGCGCTCAAGGTACGGATCACCGGCGGGATCCGCGACCGCGCCGCCAACGGACGCTATGGGTTCGTGGACGAGCGCGGCCGGGACTTCGCAGCGTCAATCTGGGTCGTCGACCCGGTGTTCATCATCGACCTGTGCGCCGAGCAGGCCAAGGACGCCAGCGACGGCACGCCCGCACGCGAGGAGGCGTACTTCGCCGGCGCCAAACTCCAGGACGACGAGATGCACGAAGCGGCCGCCCAGGAGCGCGACCGGATCGCCGCCGAGCGCGTCCGACAGGCACAGGCCGAACGCAGCAACCTCGGCCTCGGGCAGGACATCGCCGCCGGGCTCACCGACCCGACCAGCGGGCAGCTCGACGCGCTCCGCGCCGCCGTCTGCCACATGCTCGCCAGCCACTACCGGGAAGTCCTCGCCTACGGCGCCGGGTGGACCGACCGGGACCGCCAACAGCCCATCGGCGACACCGGCCGCTACGAGCCACGCCACATCGACGCGATCCTCGCCGCCGAACTGCACCGCGCGCTCGACGACCCCGACCCGCTACGCAGCATCGCGCAGCTCCTGGCGCGGATCGGCGCCGCGTTCATGCTCAACCCCGAAGGGGTCACCCGCACCAAGGCGCTCGGCCGGGAACGCATGGCCCGCAAGCTCTCAGACGCCCTGCCCGGCGGCGCGCCCCCGCTCCGCACCGCCATCTGGGAGTTCATGCGGCCGATGCTCTCCCCCGCACTCGCCGAGCTCAACCGCGACGCGTTCGTGATCGACGAGGCGCACACCAGCGTCGACCTCGACAAACACCGCGGCGACTCCCCGCTCGAGGACCTCGACCTCGGCGACGCAGCCTAGGCCGCAAACCAACCCCTTGCCCAAGGCACGAGCGCCAAGGGCAAGGGGGCCCCCTTTTTCGCCCTATTAGTTGAGTGGTCAATCAGTTCCCTGACGCGACGGCCTGCGCTCGGCACGTACGATCACGCGCGCGTACCGATGCATCCACGGTGTCGTCCGGTTCGGTACCCCGACCCGCGCGCGCGAGCACCGTTCCCCGAACCCCAGGGGACGATCGCCTCGTGCACCGCAAGCGTCGCCAGTTGCGACCCCGACCAGGCGCGCCTCGACGTCGTCGAGACCGCCGCAACAACTACGCTCCCAACGACATGCCAGCCGGAACCGCCGTCAGAAATCGGTCCGAGATCGTCACTGTCGCGACGCCGCGCGGCGAAGTGGAGGTAGCCCGCCAGGAGATGCGCGGCCTGAGACGAGGCAGCTCCTGGACCTGGTTCTGGCTCGCGCGACGAACGGGCAGCAGCGCCTGGAGTGAAGCGTCGACCACACGCGAGGCCATCAGGAGAGCGATGCTGCTACCACCCCGGAAACTCCCGGCTTGGTTGCACAACGCTGCCGCCGAGGCCGAGCGGGAGCTCACCGCTATGCAGACCGACAACGGCACGGCGAAGTCACCCGGGCCTTCTGAGACTCCAGCGGCCGACGAATCGCAATGACCAACGTCGACGGCCATGCCAGCGGCGTGTCGGGGCCTGTGAGTGACGCGGCCCGACGTGTTCAGTAGCCGTAGCGGGACACCCCCGCGGCGGCATACGGTGTTGGCGATTTGCGAGGCCCGCGTCACCCACGGGAAGACACCCGCCTTCGGCCACGCGCGTTAGCGCACGGCGCGACCATCCGCCCGGCTCCTGTCGTCCGAGCGCAGCCACGCCGACCATACTCTTGCGCTCGCCGAGGCAGCTGCTCCGCGCCGACAGCGGAAGTGTCGCGCGCCGCGGCACCGGTCCCCAAGACTGTCCCATCTTCGTGCAAACAGCACAGATTCCGTACGCCTGGCTCCTCGTCCAAGGGGCGATCTGTGCAAGCTCGAATCAAGCTAGCACCAGCTACTCCTTCCGTGGCAAAGGCATAGCGATGTCGTCGCCGGCTGAATACTGGACCACCTACGCCGGTTGAAAACTGACCCACCGGGAGGCGCGCGGTGCCGTCCGGTTGGGTCCCGAGCCTGGCTTGGTCATCGTCGATCGAGTCAGGAGATGAAGGGTGGTCAGCGTGCAGCAGTGGGCGGAGGTCCGTCGGATGCGGTTCGTCGAGGGGTTGGCGATCAGGGAGATTCGTCGGCGGACGGGTCTGCATAGGGAGACGATCCGTCGCGCGTTGGCGTCGTCGACTCCGCCGCGGTACTCGCGGCGGTGGCGGGGGTCGAAGCTCGATCCGTTCAAGGACGAGGTGCATGCGCTGCTGCGTGCGGATCCCGAGATGGAGAGTCAGCGGATCCGTGAGCTGCTCGTCGAGCGGGGCTATGAGGGCGGCAAGACGATCACCGACGACTACGTGCGGGAGGTGCGTCCGTTCTTCGTGGATCAGCGGACCTTCCAGCGGACGGTGTACCGGCCCGGGGATGTGGCCCAGTTCGATCTGTGGCAGCCCAAGCGGGAGGTCCCGGTCGGCTATGGGCAGACACGCAGGGGGTACGTGGTCGTCGGCGTGCTGGGCTATTCGCGGTTCGGTGCCGGGGCGCTGGTGTTCTCCAAGGAAGCACCGGACGTGCTGTGGGGGATGCGGCGCTGTGTGTGGCGGATCGGCGTGCTGCCCGAGCGGCTGGTGGTCGATCGTGAGGGATGCCTGCACGCCGGCGGCGGCCGCCCGACCGAGGAGTTCGCCTCCTTGTGCGGGCAGCTGTCGGTCGGCTGGCGGATCCTCGATCCCGGGGACTGTCAGGCGAAGGGGGTCAGCGAGCGGTTGCAGGGGTTCATGGAGACGAGCTTTGAGCCGGGCCGGTCGTTCTGCAACGAGCTGGACTTCCAGGACCAGCTGGATCGCTGGTTCGACGAGCGCGCGAACGCGCGTCTGCACCGCACGCTCCGCGAGCGCCCGGTCGCCCGGCTCGAGCGCGAGCGCGAGCACATGCGGCCGCTGCCCGAGCCCGCGCCGGACCTTGACCGGCGGATCGTCATCCGGGTGCCGCCACAGCCCTACGTGCACATCGATCGCAACGATTACTCGCTCGATCCGCGGCTGGTCGGCCGGCGCGTCGAGCTGCGCGTCTCGCAGTGTGAGATCGTCGCGGTCGCGCTCGATACCGGCGAGCTCGCCTGCCGGCACCGGCGCGTGTTCGCCGCCGGGCAGGAGCTCACCGATCCCGCCCACCAGCAGACGCTCGAGCGGCTGCGGCTGGAGCGGTACGCCGGCAAGCCGCCAGCGGGCGAGGACGTGCAGATCCGCGATCTTGCCGACTTCGACCGGCTGGTCGCGTGATGGGCACGCAGGCCGAGCTCGCGTACCTGTTCCGGGCGCTGAAAGCGCCTGCCGCGGCGAGGGCGTTGCCGAAGCTCGCCGACCGGGCCCGCCAGGGGGAGTGGAGCTATGAGCGGTTCGTGCAGACGCTGCTTGAGACCGAGGTGTCCGCGCGCGACAGCCACGGCGGCGAGGCGCGGATCCGCCAGGCACGGTTCCCGGCCCGCAAGACGCTGGAGGAGTTCGACTTCACCTTCCAGCGCTCCGTGCGAAAGATGGTGATCGAGCACCTCGGGCAGCTCGACTTCCTGCACGCTAAGGAGTGCGTCGTGGCTCTTGGCCCGCCGGGTACCGGCAAGACACACCTGGCGATCGCGTTCGGCATCCGCGCCTGCCTCGCCGGCCACCGGGTGCGGTTCGCGACCGCGACCGAGTGGGTCGCCCGGCTCTCAGACGCCAAGCGCGACGGCCGGCTCGAGGACGAGCTCGCCGCGCTCGGCCGGATCCCCTTGTTGATCGTCGACGAGGTCGGCTACATCCCGTTCGACCCGCAGGCCGCGAACCTGATGTTCGCGCTGGTCTCCTCCCGCTACGAGCGCGCGTCGATGATCGTCACGAGCAATAAGCCGTTCTCCCGCTGGGGCGAGATCTTCGGCGACGACGTCGTCGCCGCGGCGATGATCGACCGGCTCGTCCACCACGCCGAGATCCTCAACACCAACGGAACGCAGGCGCATATCGCTTGACAGTGGTTCTGCTGGCTCGGTGCGGGGGCCGGCGGGATCGTGGCTGGGTGGTTCACCGCTGGGCGGCTGATCGTCGGGTCCTTGGTCGTCGGGTGGTGGTTCCTCGACGAGCGGGATCTTCAGGTGGATCTCGACCCGCCAGCCGGTGACGCGCACCTTCTCGACGACGAGCCGTAGTAGTCGCTGGCGGCCTTCGAAGTCGAGCTCGTCCAGCGATGCGGCGATGCGCTTGGCGAAGCCAGCGAGCCCGCGACGTAGCCGGTTCTCGGTGGCAAGCTCGGTACTGCGCGCGGTGAGCGCGTGCTGCTCTTGGAGGAGCCGCTCGCGGCGGGCCGTGAGTGTGGCGGTCCGCCGAGTGAGCTCGTCGAGTTCGAGCAGGCCGGCCTGGTACGCGTCAAGCAACCTGGCGCGCTCGCGCTCATTCGCGTCGATGGCCGTGTCCAGCCGCTTGAGCTGTGTGGCGACGAGCTGGTTCTCGTCGGGTGCGCCGGCAATCACCGCGCGCTCGGCAGCGATCAGCTGTTGGGGGTCAAGCAGCGCTTGGCGGACCTGTTCGAAGACGTACCGATCGAGCTCGTTGGCGCGGATGTTGCGCTCCGGACAGCGGCGGTCATCTGAGCCGGCGCGCAGCACGTCGTGGTTTGGACAATGGTAGTAACGGTGAATGCCGTTGCGGCCCCGCATGGGCTGACAGTGACAGGCAACGTGACAGTGGCCGCACTGCACCAGTCCGCGCAGTAGCCAGACGCCGGGCTCGACGTCGCGGGGGTTCCACTTCGAGTTATCGTGAGTTACCTGCTTGACCCGCTCGAACGTGTCACGGTCGATGATCGCCGGCACCGG
>Ga0335081_10002313_pt1 | contig 29989 bp, 28 predicted proteins | sample Lox_Sample_35_FD_206713 | JGI IMG/M metagenome (GOLD analysis project Ga0335081, IMG submission 206713) | Soil microbial communities from Loxahatchee National Wildlife Refuge, Florida, United States - Lox_Sample_3.5 | ecosystem: Environmental > Terrestrial > Soil > Wetlands | place: USA...
AGGAACGCGATGATGTCGTCCTTCGACAGCCAGCCCGAGAACGGCGGCATGCCCGACAGGGCCAGGCCGCCGACGATGAAGCAGGCGAACGTGGACGGCAGCGCGCGCCGGAACCCGCTCATCCGGTCGAGTGACTGGTCGCCTGCCATCGCGCCGATCAGCGAGCCCGCGGCCATGAACAGCAGCGCCTTGAAGAAGGCGTGGGTCATCAGATGGAACAGGCCGGCCGAGTACGCGCCGACGCAGACGCCCATGATCATGTAGCCGATCTGCGACATCGTCGAATACGCGATCACGCGCTTGATGTCGGTCTGCACGAGCGCGATCGTGGCGGCGATCAGCAGGGTCGCGCAGCCGATCGCGGCGCCCACGTCCTGAGCCGCGGGGGCCCGTTCGAACAGCGGGTGCATGCGCGCGATCAGGTACACGCCGGCGGTGACCATGGTGGCCGCGTGGATCAGCGCGCTGACCGGCGTGGGGCCCTCCATCGCGTCGGGAAGCCAGGTGTGGAGCGGGATCTGGGCCGACTTCGCGAACGCCCCCACCAGCAGCAGCACACAGCCGGCGACCAGGTCGCCGTTGTTGGGGTGCAAGCCGAAGGCACCGTGTTCGGTCGCGTGGAAGGCGCGCAGGAAGTCCAGCGTGTGGGTGTGCTTGAAGATGAAGAAGGTCCCCAGCACGAGGCCCGCGTCGCCGACCACGTTGATCACGAACGCCTTGATCCCGGCCGCGGTGGCGGTCGTGCGCCGGTACCAGAACGAGATCAGCAGGTACGACGCGGCGCCGACGAATGCCCAGCCGATGATCAGGATCACGAAGTTGCCGCCGAGGACCAGCAGCAGCATCGAGAAGACGAAGAAGTTCAGGTAGGAGAAGTAGCGCGCGTAGCCGCGGTCGCGGTCCATGTAGGCGACCGAGTACAGGTGGATCATCGAGGAGACCCCTGTGACGATCACGATCATGAACACCGACAGCGGGTCCACGAGGATCGACACTTCCGCGTCGACCCCGACGGTGGAGGCGTAGCTCCACAGCGAGGACACGAGCTGCCGGTGCTCCGGCGCGTGCCCCTGCAGCGAGATCAGCGTCGCCACCGCGGCCACGAACGAGAGCAGGATCGCGCCCGTGCCGATCCACCCCGCCGCGCTGCCGATGCGGCGGAACGACAGCGCGATCGCGAGCGTGCCCGCGAGCGGGAAGGCGAGCACCAGCCACGCGTAGGTCGTCGTGCTCAAGGGCCTAGCCCTGCAGCTCCCGCAGCTCGTCCACGTCGATCGGCAGCCGCCGGCGGTACAGCGCCACGATCATCCCCAGCCCGATGCAGACCTCGCAGGCCGCCACGGTCATCACCACCAGTGCCAGGATCTGCCCGTCGCCGTTGCCCCACATCCGCGAGAAGGCGATCAGCGCGAGGTTCCCGCCGTTGAGCATCAGCTCCAGGCACAGCAGCACCACCAGCGGGTTGCGGCGCACCATCACCCCGACCGCCCCGAGCGAGAACACGATCGCCGACAGCGCCAGGTACCAGGCGATGCTCATCGGCGCTCCCGTTGTGTGCCGACCGCCTCGGCCATCGTCCCGGTCCCGCGCGGACGCACCAGGCCCAGCGGCGTCAGCACGCCGTCGGCTTCGTCCTCTCCGATCCCGCCCCGGCGGCGGGCCAGCACGACGCCTCCGACGGCGGCGATCAGCAGCAGGAAGGAGGCGATCTCGAACGCGAGCAGGAAGCGCGTGAGCAGCAGGCGGCCGATGTAGGCGGGGGTGCCGAACGTCTGCGCTTCCCCGTGGGCGGTCGAGAACGGCGCACCGTCGTGGCCGATCGCCTCGAGGCCCGTGCCCAGCAGGGCGATCAGCAGCTCCACCAGCAGCGCCGCCCCGAGCACCGCGCCGAGCCCGCGCAGCCCGGAGGCCACCGGCCCGCCGCCGGCCGCGGCCGAGGATCCGCGCAGCCGCTCGCCGATCGCCTCGCCCTCGCCGCCGACGTAGGCGACCACGAACACGTACAGCACCATCACAGCCCCGGCGTACACGACCACCTGCACGGCGGCCACGAACTGCGCGCGCAGCAGCAGGAACAGCGCCGCCAGCGAGACGAGGTGCACGACCAGCGCCAGCACCGCGAAGAACGGGTCGCGCAGCAGCACGACGCCGATCGCCCCGCCGATCACGCCGATCGCCGCGATGAAGAAGAACACGCTGCTCATTCGTCCTCGTTTCGCAGCGGGGTGCGCTCGATCGCCTCGGCGAGCAGCATCTCCTTGGTGAAGATCAGGTCTTCGCGGTCGTAGTCGGAGAGCTCGTAGTCGTGCCCCATCGTGATCGCGTCGAACGGGCAGGCGGCCTCGCAGTAGCCGCAGAAGATGCACTGGGCGAGGTTGATCTCATACACGGCGGCGTACCGCTCGCCCGCCGAGACGCGGTTCTCGGGCGTGTTCTCGGCGGCCACCACGCGGATGCAGTCGGCCGGGCAGGCGGCGGCGCACAGCGAGCAGCCCACGCACTTCTCCAGGCCCGCCTGAGCCCCGTTATGGGGTATGTCCTCGAAGCGGTGCAGCTTGTGGCGGCCGCGGAAGCGCGGGAACACCGGGACCTTCTCCTCGGGGTACTGCACCGTGGTGGGGCCCCGCAGGATCTGCCCGAAGACCGTCCGCAGCCCGCGCGCCGTCTCCCTGAAGGCCCGCCATGTCCCGCGCGTGGCACCCGGCTGGGGCGAGCGCACGACCTGGATGACGTCCTCCGCGGGCCGCCATTCGCCGAGGCGCTCCGGCACCGGCGTGTCGAGCGGCTGCTCCGACGCGGGCCGCGCGACGGCGGACGCGGCGGACTTGGCGGACGCGGGCGACGCGTCGCTCGGCGGCTGCCCGGAGCGGGGGGTCTCGGGCGCGCCGTCCATCAGTCGGTGGCCACCACGACGATCGCGGTCACGAGGGCGTTGAGCGTGGCCAGCGGCAGCAGCACCTTCCAGCCGAAGCTCATCAGCTGGTCGTAGCGCAGCCGCGGCAGCGTGGCCCTGGCCCAGATGAACAGGAAAGTGACGATCGCCATCTTGGCGAGCACCACGAACGGGTCCACCCAGCCGGGCGGGTGGATCCCGAACGGCAGCAGCCAGCCGCCCAGGAAGATCGTGGCGACCACGCCCGCCACTACCAGCACGTTGAGGTACTCGGCGAAGTAGTAGGAGGCGAAGCGCCCGCCACCGTACTCGGTGTTGTAGCCGCCGACCAACTCGGCGTCGGCCTCGGTGAGGTCGAAGGGGGCACGGTTGGTCTCCGCGAAGCCCGCCACCAGGAAGATCAGGAAGCCCACGAACTGCGGGATGAAGAACCACATCCCGGTCTGCGCGTGCACGATCTGGGTCAGCGACAGCGTCTGCGCGGTGACGATCACGCCGACCAGCGCGAGCCCCTGGGAGACCTCGTAGGAGATCAGCTGGGCGGCGCCGCGCATCGAGCCCAGGAACGAGTACTTCGAGCCCGACGACCAGCCCCCCAGCATGATCCCGTAGAAGGCGATCGCGCCACATGCGAACAGGTACAGGGGGCCGATCGAGACGTCGATCCCGTACAGCCCGACCTCGGTGCCGAAGATGTTCTGGGTGTCGCCGAAGGGGATGATCGCGAACGCCGCGCAGGCGGTCAGGATCGAGATCACGGGGGCGAGCGCGAACAGCACGCCGACCGAGGTCGTGGGCCGGAACTGCTCCTTGGTGAGCAGCTTGAGGATGTCGGCGAGCGGCTGGAGCATGCCGAACGGCCCGACCCGGTTGGGGCCGTAGCGGTTCTGCATGCGGCCGAGCAGCTTGCGCTCGGCGATCAGCACGATCGGCACCAGCTGCAGGGCGATCGCGAAGATGATGATCGCCTTGATCACCTGGATCCACCAGTCTTCGGCGTAGTCGACCGTCGCGAGCAGCATTCAGGCGAGCTCCCTCTCAGGCGCCAGGAACTCGAGCGCGGGCGAGAAGCGGACCTCGGGAGCGTCCCACAGCGAGCGGTATCCGACGGCCGCGTCGCCCGCCCCGTCGGTGCCCTGCGAGAGCACCTGCCCGGCCAGGTCCGCGAGCGGGCCGGGGTCCCCGGCCGGGAAGGAGCCGGCGGCCTCCCGCTGCTGCCAGCGCACGCCCCGTCCGCCGATCTCCTCGAGCGTCAGCCCCTCGTAGAAGGGGACGGACCCGAACAGCCGGCGCGAGGCCATCGCCGCGCCGAGCACGTCGAGGTCGACACCGAGCCGCAGCGCGAGCTCGCACATCACGTGCCACTCGGCGTCGACCTCGGCGGGGCGCGCGATCGCCGGGCGCAGCCGCTGCAGGCGCCCGTCGGGGTGCACCACCGTGCCCTCCTTCTCCGGGTACACCTCGGCGGGGAACACGACGTCGGCGTGGTCGCGGATGGCCTCGGTCGGGAACGAGCTGTGCGCGATCACGCTGCCGGCGCCGTGCAGCGCGCGCTCCCACAGCTCGCGCTGGGCGAAGTCTTCGAGCGGGTCGACGTGCATCAGGTACAGGCAGGCCAGCTCGCCGCCGGCGAGGCCGGCCGCGATCGCGAGCGCGTCCCGTCCGGCCGCCCCGGCGCCGCCGTCGGGCTCGCTCAGGCCGGGCCCGGCGTTGGGCAGGACGCCCGCCTCGCGCAGGCCCCGGCCGTTGCTCGCGAGCGGCACTTCGAGCAGCCCCGCGCCGGGGGTGGCGGCCATCTGCAGCTCCTGCGCGATCGCGAGCAGGGCGCGTGCCCCCGCGCTCCCTCGCGGTCCGGCCGCCAGGCGCTCGCCCCACAGCAGCACGACCTCGGGTTGCTCGCCGCCGCCCTTCCCGCCGCCGCCCTGCCCGCCGTCCTGCCCGCGCAGCAGCCCGGCGAGCTGCTGCAGCGCGGAGGCGTCGCAACCCGCCACACCGGCCAGCTCACGTGCCCGCGGCTCCCCGCGCAGCTCCGCCGCGAGCGCGGCGGCGAAGGCCGCGCCCTGCCCCGGCTCGTAGCGCACGCACAGGGCGGCGCTCTGCTCGAGGGTGCTCGCCCGCGGGGAGGCGAGCGCGATCTTCAGGCCCCGCCTCCGGGCGCCCTTGCGCAGGCGCAGATCGAGGATCGGCGCGTCGTCGACCGGCTCGAGGTCGAGCACCAGCGCGACGTGGGCGAACTCGATGTCGGAGGTGCTCGCCTGCAGCGAGGGCTGCCCGAGCGCCCGGTGCAGCCCGAGCGGGAGCGTGCCTGCGCGGCGCGAGTCGATGTGGGGCGAGCCGAGCACCTCGCGCATCAGGCGGGACAGCAGCAGCCCCTCCTCGTTGGTCGTTCCGGAGCCGGCCAGCGCCGCCGTGGCCGCACCCGAGCGCTTCAGCGCGGCGGCGGCGTGCTCGAGCGCGCGCTCCCAGGCGACCGGCCGCAGCTGCCCCCCGTCGCGCACCAGGGGTCGCGTGATGCGCTCGTCCACGTGGAAGGACTGGTAGGCGAAGCGGCCCTTGTCGCACAGCCAGCCGTCGTCGACCTCGGGGTGCTCGCGCGCGAGCACCCGCAGCGCGCGCTCGTCGCGCACGGTCAGGGTGACGTTGCACTGCGAGGGACACAGCGTGCACACCGAGCCGGCGTCCTCGACGTCCCACGGGCGCGCACGGAAGCGGTACGGGCGCGAGGTCAGTGCCCCCACCGGGCACAGCTCGACGATGTTGCCGGCGAACGGCGCGACGTACGGGTGCCCGTCGAAGGTGGAGACGTAGGAGTGCGTCCCGCGCTCGAGCAGCACCAGCTGGCAGTCCTCGGCGACCTCCTGGGAGAAGCGCACGCAGCGGTAGCAGAGGATGCACCGCTCGCGGTCGATCGCCACCAGCGGGGACAGCTCGAGCGGCTTGACGAAGTGACGCTTGGGGTCGACGAACCTCGAGATCCCCGACCCCCAGCCGAAGGTGATGTCCTGCAGGGGGCACTCACCGCCCTTGTCGCACACGGGGCAGTCGAGCGGGTGGTTGATGAGCAGGAACTCCACCACCGAGCGCTGGGCCGTCTTGACCCGCTCGGTCTGCGTGTAGACGACCATCCCGTCCTTGACCGCCGTGGAGCAGCCGGTCTGCAGCTTGGGGATGCCCTCGATCTCGACCAGGCACATGCGGCACGCGCCGACCGGGGCGCCGAGCTTCGGTTCGTAGCAGAACACCGGGATCTCGACGTCCCCGTACTTGGCCGCGTCGACGAGCATGGAGTTCTCCGGCGCGATCACCTCGCGGCCGTCGATCGAGAAGGAGATCATCCGCTGCTGGGGGCGCGGCATCGCTCTAGACCCTCCCGTTCGCCACGCGCGCCCGCTCGATGTGCGCTTCGAACTCCTCGCGGAACTTCGCGATCATCGAGCCGATCGGCATCGCCATCGCGTCGCCGAGCACGCACAGGCAGTTGCCGATGATGTGCTCCTGCACGGAGGCCATGATCTCGAGGTCCATCGGGGTCGCCTCTCCGGTCTCGATGCGTTCGAGCATGTTCACGGTCCAGTTGGTGCCCTCGCGGCACGGGGTGCACTTGCCGCAGGACTCGTGGCGGTAGAACTTCGCGACCTTCAGCGCGACGTCGAGGATCGGCGTGGAGTCGTCCACCACGATCACCGCGCCGGAGCCGAGCATCGAGCCCGCCCTGGCCATCGAGTCGAAGTCGTAGGGGAGGTCGAGGTCGTCCGCCGTGAGCACCGGCGAGGAGGAGCCGCCCGGGAACCAGCACTTGACGGCGCGCCCCTCCGGGGGGCCGCCGGCGAGGTCGTAGATCAGCTCCCGCGAGGGCATGCCGAGCTCGATCTCGTAGTTGCCCGGCCGCTGGACGTGGCCCGACACCGACACGACCTTCGTGCCGGTCGAGTTCTGCACCCCGATCTGCGCGTACTGCTCGCCGCCGAGCCTGATGATCGCCGGGACGGTGGCGAGCGTCTCGACGTTGTTGATCAGGGTGGGGCCCTGGTAGAGGCCCTGGTTGGCGGGGAACGGGGGCTTCAGCCGCGGGTTGCCGCGCTTGCCCTCCAGCGAGTCCAGCAGCGCCGTCTCCTCGCCGCAGATATAGGCCCCCGCGCCGCGGTGCAACACGAGCGAGAGCGAGTGGCCGGAGCCGAGGATGTCATCCCCGAGGTACCCCGCCGCGCGGGCTTCGTCGAGCGCCTGCTCGAGTGCGCGGGCGGGCTCGACGTACTCGCCGCGGATGTAGATGAACGCGCGGTTGGCGCCGGCCGCGTAGGAGGCGATCACGATCCCCTCGATCAGCATGTGCGGGTTCTTCTCGAGCAGTTCGCGGTCCTTGAAGGTGCCCGGCTCGGACTCGTCGGCGTTGCACACGAGGTAGCGCTCGATCGTCCCCTTCGGCAGGAACGAGATCTTCTTGCCCATCGCGAACCCGGCCCCGCCGCGTCCCCGCAGACCGGAGGCTTCCAGCGAGGCGAGCACCTCCTGGGGCTCCTCGGCCAGCGCCTTGCCCAGCGACTCGTAGCCGCCGCGGCCGCGGTAGACCTCGAGCGTGCGCAGCCCCGGCAGGTCGATGCCGTCGAACAGGAGCAGGGGAGGGGCGGCCGCCACCTAGGACCCCCCCTCCGGGGGCTCCCCCGAGGACGCGCGCCCGCGCGGGTCGCCGGCAGGCTCCTCCGAGGACGCGCGCCCGCGCGGGTCGGCGACGGGGCGGCGGGACAGGTGCCGGTCGGGCAGCACCTCGCGACCTTCACGGATGTCGTCGAGCAGGGCCGGCACGTCCTCGGGGGACAGGGGGCCGATGTAGGCGCCGTCGACGCTGGCCATCGGCGCGATGTCGCACGCCCCGAGGCACTCGAACGAGCGCACGTTGGCGAGGCTCCCCGCCTGGGCGCGCAGCTCCTCGTACAGCCGGTCGGCCCCCCGCAGGGAGCACGAGATGTTGGTGCACACGTAGACGCTGTGGGCGGGCACCGGGTGCAGCTCGAGCATGTCGTAGAAGGTGGCCACCGATTCCAGGTACGCGGGCGTGACCCTCATCACGCACGCCACCTGCTCGAAGGCCTCGGGCGAGCACCAGCCGTGGAGCTCCTGGGCGGCCCCCAGCGCCGGCAGCACCGCCGAGTGGGGATCTGGGTAGTCGCGCATCCGCGCTTCGATCTCCTCGCGCAGCGCGGCAGGCACCTGCACCTGCTCGGGGTCCGGGATCAGGGCCGGGTCCTTCTCGAGATCCGCGGCCTGGTCCCAACCGGGCACACGGGAGCCGTGCTCGAAGCGCCGTACCCGGGCCGGCCCCGGGATCCCCCCCGCGCCCCCGGCCCGGGGGGACCCCCCCGGCGAGACGATCTGGCTGGCCGGGGCGCCCTCCTCGCGGGCGCTCACCGGTCGATGCCTCCGAGGATCGGGTCGAGCATCGCGACCGTGGCGATCAGGTCGGCGATGTAGCTGCCCTCGACCATGTGGGAGAGCGCCTGGAGGTTGACGAAGCTCGGGTCGCGCATGTGCACGCGGGCCGGCTTGGACGAGCCGTCGGAGCGCACGTAGCAGCCGAGCTCCCCGCGCGGAGACTCGATCGGCATGTAGATCTCCCCCGGCGGGACGCGAAAGCCCTCGGTGACGAGCTTGAAGTGGTGGATCAGCGCCTCCATCGAGGTGGCGAGCTCGTGGCGCGGCGGCAGCGCCACCTTTCGATCCGTGGTGATGAACGGTCCTTCGGGCAGCCCGTCGATCGCCTGCTGGATGATCTTCACCGACTCGTAGATCTCGGCCAGGCGAACCGCGAAGCGGTCGTAGTTGTCCCCGACGGTGCCGACCGGGATCTTGAAATCGAAGTCCTCATATGAGCAGTAGGGGTCGGCCTTGCGCAGGTCCCAGGGGTGGCCGGCGGCGCGCAGCAGGGGCCCGGTCACTCCCAGCGACAGCAGCGTCTCGGCGTCCAACGGGCACGTCCCCCGAAGCCGCTGCAGCACGATCTCGTTGGAGTTGAGGATCGCGCCGTATTCGTCCGCGCGAGCGGGCATGTCCCGCAGGAACCCGCGCAGCCTGGGCTCGAACCCTCGCGGGATGTCCTCGAAGACCCCGCCGACCTGGAAGTAGCGCGTGTGCATCCGCTGTCCGGAGGACATCTCGAACAGGTCGAGGATCAGCTCCCGCTCGCGCAGGCAGTAGAGGAAGATGGAGACCGCGCCGAGGTCGAGCGCGCTCGTTCCCAGCCAGATCAGATGCGAGGCGATGCGGTTCAGCTCGAGGTGGATGACCCGCAGGTACTGGGCCCGGGCCGGCACCTCCACCTCGGCGAGCTCCTCGACGGCCGCGCAGAAGGCCATCGCGTTGAAGTAGTAGGCGAGGTAGTCCATCCGCTCGATCACGGGGATGACCTTCCAGTAGGACTTGTCCTCGGCGGTCTTCTCGATGCCGGTGTGCACGTAGCCGACGATCGGTTTGAGGTCTCGCACGATCTCGCCCTGGAGCGTGACCAGCAGGCGCAGGACCCCGTGTGTGGCGGGGTGGTGGGGCCCGAAGTTGAGTGTCAGCAGCTCTTCGCGGGTCTCCTCGGCGCCGACCTGCGCGATCTGCTCCTCGATCGGCGAGAGCGTGATGCTCTGCTCGCGGCGGCGGTACTCGGACAGCGTGGCGGGGCCGCTGCCCTCGCTAAAGGACGGCCCGCTCACGCGCCGGTGCCGCTCGCGGAGCGCTCGTTGAAGGTGAACGTGACCGGCTCGCCGCCCACGGGGAAGTCGCGTCGCAGCGGATGGCCCTCGTAGTCCTCGGGCATGAGGATGCGCCGCAGGTCGGGGTGACCTCGGAATACGACCCCGAACATGTCGTAGACCTCGCGCTCCTGGTGGTCGGCTGTCGGCCAGCCGGGTCCGTCCTCCCCGTCCGGGTAGACGGAATCGATCTCCGGCTCATCGCCGTGGAGCAGCACCTTCACCGTGATGCGGTCCACGCGGGCCATGTCGAGCAGCTCGTAGACCACGCCCAGTCGCGGCTCGTGCGGATGGTGGTCCACTCCGTGCACGCTGCACAGAAAGCGGTATCCGCGCTCGCGCAGTCGCGCGAGCACCGCCCGGACGCGCTCCGGCTCGATCATCAGGGTGCCGCGCCCGCGGAAGAAGATCGTGTCGGTGACGGGGCTGCCGGTGGCGGCTTGAGGCCCCGCTCCCTCCGCCGCCCGCAGCTCCTGGGCGATGAGCTCGAGGCCGGTGGCGTCAGGCACCCGGCGTGTCTCCCTCCGGCGTGTCTCCCTCCGGCGAAGCGATGTCTGCTGCGCCGGGCGGGCCCCCGTGTGGCTCCGGCAGGATCTCCTCGGTCCCGCGCGCCTGGTAGCGCTCGCGCCAGCCGAGGTCCGGGTCGTCCTGCACCATCTTGCGCAGCTTCAGGATGCCGTGCATCAAGCCCTCCGGCCGCGGGGGGCAGCCGGGCACGTAGACGTCGATCGGCAGGAACTTGTCGGCCGGGACGAGCGCGTAGTTGTTGAACACCCCCATCGAGCTGCAGCAGGCGCCCATCGAGACCGCCCACTTCGGCTCGAGCATCTGGTCGTAGAGCCTGCGGATGATGGGGGCCATCTTGATGGACACGCGGCCCGCAAGGATGATCAGGTCGGCCTGGCGAGGTGAGGCCCTGAACGCCTCGTAGCCGAAGCGCGCGATGTCCATCCGTGGTCCCGCGGCGTGGAACTGCTCCATCGCGCAACACGCAAGCCCGAAGGCGAGCGGGAAGAAGGAGTTCGAGCGCGCCCAGGCGACCGCTTTGTCGAGGCTCGTCGTGAGCACACGTTCGTGAACGTAGCGTTCGAGCTCGTCCCCTTCGAGCTCCGCCGCACGCAGGTGGGCGGGTTGGTTGATGCCGTGGAGCTCGCTCCCGCGCAGCAGCTGGCGCGAGTTGAGCTGGGAGACCAGCAGGCGCCTTTGATCTGCGCCGCCCGCATCCTGCGCCAGCGGCTCGCGTCTCACCTCCAATCCAGTGCCCCCCTCCGCCACACGTAGACGAAAGCGACGAACAGCAGGGCGATGAACACGACCGTCTCCACGAGCGCGTAGCTCCCGAACGCGCGCAGCTCGATCGCGATCGGGTACAGGAAGATCACCTCGATGTCGAAGAGGATGAACAGGATCGCGATCAGGTAGAAGCTGATCCCGAAGCGCAGCCCCCGCTTGACATCGGAGGGGAGCCCGCACTCGTAGGGCTGGTGCTTGTCGGCCACCGCCCGCCGCGGGCCGAGCAACGAGTTCACATACACGAACGTGGCCCCGACCGCCCCGCCGAGAACGAGGAAAACGATCGCCGGGAGATAGCTTCTCAGCACCTCGGGTGTTTATATCACTGCTTGTGGCAGAGTGTTACATAGTGGCAATCGGCTCGAGACCGCCCGTTGAATGAGGCCGTTGTCGCCGGCGCGCTGACGGTCGCCGCCCTCAACCTGGCGGCGGCGCTGATCGGCACCTGGGTGTGGACGCGGGGGGACGTACGCGGCCCTGTCGCCCGCGCCTTCTGGGTGGCGCTGCGCATCGGCCAGGGCAGCGTCCTGGCCCTCGCGATCGCCCTCGCATCGCTCGCCGCCGCCGGCCACAACGCCAGCGAAGACCTCTTCTACCTGTACGCGCTGCTGCCGCTGGCGGTGGCGTTCGTGGCCGAGCAGCTGCGCGTGCTGTCAGCGCAGGCGGTCCTCGACCAGCGGGGACTGGAGGGCTCCACCGCGGTGGGGAGGCTGCCCGAGGCGGAGCAGCGGGGGCTGGTCGGGGAAGTGCTCCGGCGCGAGCTGGGGGTGATGACGATCTCGGCCTACGTGGTGGCCGGGCTGGCCCTGCGGGCGGCCTCGACCGCCCACGGATTCTGAGCGGCGCCCAGGGGCGTGGGGCCGGGGCGCCGACGCGGCGCGGCACCGGCGCCGGCGGTGGGCCGCGGGGTCGGCGCGCCCGGCGCGGCAGCGGGCGCCGGTGGATTTCCGGCCACCGGCGCCAGCGGCTTTCCGGGGCCCCGGCGGTCGATATATTCCCCGCGCATGAAGCTCGCCGTGACCACGGTCCTGCTGGTGTGCGCCACGGCGCTGTCGGCCTGCGGATCCCAGGGCGTCCAGCTGAAGAAGAGCAACCCCGACTACGAGGGTGCCGTGCTCTTCCGCGAACACTGCTCGGGCTGCCACACGCTGTCGGCGGCGGGGGCGCAGGGCTCCGCCACCAGCATCAACAACCGCGTCAAGACGAGCGGGCCGAACTTCAACATCCGCAAGGAGAAGGTCGAACAGGTGCTCTACGCGCTGCGCAACGGCGGCTTCTCCGGGGCGATCATGCCGCAGAACATCGTCGTCGGCGACCAGGCGCAGGCGGTGGCCGAATTCCTCGCGAAGTACTCCGGCCGCGACGCCCAGCACGTCCCGGCGACGGAAATCACGCTGTCGGACAAGTAGGCCGCGCTCGCGTCTGTAGCGGCGTGCTCGACCTCAAGCGCATCCGCGAGCACCCCGACGACGTCCGGGCTGCGCTCGCCCGCCGCGGCGAGGGCGCCGTCGAGGGGCTCGACGAGGTGATCCGCCTGGACGCCGACAGGCGCGCGCTGCTGCCCGAGCTGGAGGGCCTGCGGGCCGAGCAGAACGAGGCCAACGCGCGCATCCGCGCGGCCACCGAGCCCGGCGAGCGCGAGCGCGAGATCGAGGCGATGCGGACGGTGGCCGCCCGCGTGAAGGGACTCGAGCAGCGGCTCGCGGGGGTGGAAGAGGCGCTGCACGCGGCGCTGTCCCCGCTGCCCAACCTGCCCGACCCGATGGCCGCGCCGGGACCGGAGGACGAGCTCGTGCGCGAGGTCGGCGCCCCGCGCGAGCTCGGCTTTCCGCCGCGGGACCACCTCGAGCTGGCGGGCGGCCTGATCGACATGGAGCGCGCCGCCAAGCTGTCGGGTGCTCGCTTCGCCTACCTGCGCGGGGCGCTCGTGGTGCTCGAGCTCGCGCTCGTGCGCTGGGCCCTGGAGACGCTCGCCGGCCACGGCTTCGAACCGGTGATCCCACCGGTGCTGGTACGCGAACGCGCGCTGTTCGGCACCGGCTTCCTGCCAGACACCGAGCAGCAGATCTACACGCTCCCGGAGGACGAGCTGTACCTCGTCGGGACCTCCGAGGTCGCCCTCGCCTCGCTGCACGACGGCGAGATCCTCGACGGCGGGAGCCTGCCGCTCCGTTACGCGGGCTTCTCCCCCTGCTTCCGCCGCGAGGCCGGCGCGGCGGGAAAGGACACGCGGGGGATCTTCCGCGTCCACCAGTTCGACAAGGTCGAGATGTTCAGCTTCGTGGATCCAGCGGACTCGCCCGCCGAGCACGAGCGGATCCTCGCGATCGAGGAGGAGATCCTGCTGGCGCTCGAGCTGCCCTACCGGGTGATGAACATCGCGGTGGGGGAGCTTGGCAACTCGGCCGCCAAGAAGTACGACTGCGAGGTGTGGCTGCCCAGCCAGGAGCGTTACCGGGAGCTGACCTCGTGCTCGAACACCACCGACTACCAGGCCCGCCGCCTGAACATCCGGGCGCGCCGCGAGCGCCCCGGTTCCGGGCGCTCGCTCGAGACGGTGCACACGCTCAACGGCACCGCCGTGGCCGTCGGCCGCACCATCCTCGCGCTGCTCGAGAACGGCCAGCAGCAGGACGGCTCCGTGCAGCTGCCCGCGGCGCTCGCGCCGTTCGGAGCGCCGGCGCGGATCGGAGCCGTGTCCGGCTAGGAGCGGATCGACGCCGCGGCTAGGAGCGGACGTGGATCACGAGCGAGCGCGTGATGCCGTGCGCCGCCGTGAGCGTCAGCCGGTAGGTGCCGGGCGCCAGCGGGCCGGTGGCGAGCCTGCCGCTGTTGCGGCCGGGCTTGGCCGAGATCGTCGCGCTGCGGTGCAGCGCGTGCCAGCGCACCCGCCGGTGGCTCGTGACCCGGCGCGAGAGCGTCACGCGGACATGCACGGTGGCACTCGCCGTGAACGAGAACGCGAGCTGGTCCAGGTGGTGGCGGGTGGCCGCGGCCACGGTCGCCGCCGTGAACGACAGTCCCGAGATCGCGCCGCCTGCTGCGGCCGGCTGCCCTTCTTCGCCGGCTTCGCCTTCGCCTTCTTCGAGGCCCGGCGGGACGCCGACGGAAGCTTGCCCGGCGCCCGGCGGGGATCCTCCGCCCGGCGGAGGCGAGGACCCGCCGCCCGGGGGTGACCCACCGGAGCCGCCGCCCGGCCCTTCCGAGTGGGGGGCTTCTTCTTTGCCGCCCGGCGTGGCCGGCTGGAAGTCGGTGACGCCGTCGGGGGTCCCGACGCCGGTGGGACCGTCGTAGCCTTTGGCGGCCAGGCAGATGAGCTCGCCCGCGCAACTCGTCGCCTCTTCTTTGGCGGTGCATTTGGACTGCCCTTTTTCGGTGAAGCCTTTGCTGCACGCCCCGTTGGAGCCGACCGTCACGTCGTGCAGCGCTTCCGGCGTGGCGAGCGCGTCCGCGTACAGCGTGGCGGCGGGATAGGAGACGCCGCTGCCACCGCCGCCGAGGGCGAACACCGCGGCCACCAGCGGGGAGGCTGGTGCCGCCGAGCGTGCACCACTGCACCGTGTGTTCGGTTGTGCCTTCGCTGTAGGTGGTTGCGCAGCTGGGGGTGGACGAGTCGTAGACCGCCACGCCCGTGTACGGGTCGGCGTCGGCCGCGACGTCGGCCACGGCCCGGGTGCCCGTTTCGCACCCCACCGCCGCCCAGTCCGACAGCGCCAGCTGCCAGCTCGGGGCAGCGAAGATCGTGCTGCAGCCCCCGCCGCCGGCGCCGTCCCCGTTCCACACCGTCTCTTTCACCCATTTGCGTTCTTTGTCCAGTTCCAGCCGCGTGCCGCCGACGGCCACGACGTGGGGGGAGGCCGCCGGGAACTCGACGGGGCCGGGGAACGACGAGTCCCAGTCGCGGTAGCCGTTGTCGCCGGCCGAGGCGGTGATCACGGTTCCGGGGTGGTCGAATGGACTCAGGGACTCGGCTTTCGTCGTCTCGCCTTCCTCCGGACCGCCCCAGGAGTTGGAGATCTCGTTCGCGCCCAGGGTCTCGGCGGCGTGCTCGGCGGCTTCGAGGTCGGAGTTGAGAGGAGCGTTCCCCTCGACCAGCAGGATGTGACACGACTGGCAGACCGCGTGGGCGGTCTCGATGTCCAGCGAGATCTCGAGCCCCCAGCCTTCGGCTTCTTCGGCTTCTTCTTCTTCTTCGGCCTGTCCTCCGGCGCGCGCTTCCTGGAGTTCTTTGAGGGATTTCGGGAACGGCAGGTTGCTCGTCTGGCCGCTCTGGTTGACCTGCTTGAAGCAGCCGTTTTCGGATGTGCAGGCGGGCAGCGAGAACTGTTCGTCATAGACACCCAGGTCGGCTTCGGCCGCCGGGTCGTTGTAGGCGTCCACGATCGCGATCGTCTGAGCCGAGGTGGCGGTGGCGGGCAGGGAGTAGGCCGTGTGCAGGTCCTGCGGTCGCAGGCCGAAATAGCCCGTCTCGGGGGAGGGCGCGTCCGGCGCCGGTGCGACCACCAGCCCCAGCGGATGGAGGTGTGCGCGTGCCGCGGGCGTGCGCGCAACCAGCAGATCTGCCATGCAGCTCACGTGTCCCGGCAGCGGTGCCTGGCAGACGCTGCGTGTTTCGTAGTCGCTGCTTGGCAGCGGCGAGACGGTGCCCGCTTCGGCTTGGGCCGCCACAGCCGGCGCCGTCGCGAGTGCGCCCACCGAGCTGGCGAGCAGGGCCGCGGTGGCGCACGCGAGCGCGCCCCATGATCGGCACGCGGCAACCGCCGCTCGCCGGCTGTTGGAAGGAGGAGAGGGCACGCTCACGCGCTAGGTCGGCCGGCGGCGAGCCGCACTTGAGCCGAACGGACCCGCGACAGCCCGATTGGCGGGGCGTAACGGGATCGTCACAGGGTGGTCACGGCTTGCTCACGAGCGCCCGCGGCGACGCCGGGAATCATTCGCTGCGCCGGCGAGCGCCGTGGCCCGACCAGCCCCGGTAGCGCATGGAGGGACGAGCGCCGGCGCCGTGCAGTGCGCACCGAACGGGGCGGCCCCCAGACGCCGCCCCGTTCGTCATCTACGCTGTCGGCAGGGTCATGTCGAGGTCGTTCGGATCCCTGATCGCCAGGAATCCGCCGTCACGCGCGGCAGGGGTGCTGACCGCGACGGCGCTGGTCGGCGTGTGCACGCTGATCGTCTACCCCCTCGCCGAAGTGGCGCCGGTGGTCTCCCTGGCGGTCGTGTACCTGCCAGCCGTGCTGCTCGTGTCGATCACGTGGGGGGCGTGGCTCGGGGTATTGACGGGCGTCATGAGCGCGGTCGCATTCGACTTCTTCCACCTCGCCCCGGTGGGGCGGCTGACGATCGGCGACTCCAGGATGTGGGTGGCGCTGGCGGCGTTCGTGGTGATCTCCGCGCTCGCGAGCTCGGTCAGCGAGATCGCGCGGACGCGCACCCGCGATGCCGAAGACCGCCGCCGCGAGGCGGATCTCGTCGCGGAGCTGGCACGGCTGCTGCTGTCCGGGGACAGCCTCGCGCAGGCGCTCCCGACCGTCGCCGCGCGGCTCGCGGGAACGCTGGAGCTGCACTCGGCGGCGATCGAGATGGACGCCGTGCAGGGCGACCGGCGCACGATCGCGTTCCCGCTGCGCGACGGCACGAGCACGATCGGGACCCTGCTGGTGGGGGCGGACTCCCCTCAGGCGAGCCTGCGCCGGCTGGGGGAGCGGGTCGTACCGTCGCTGGAGGCGGTGCTCGGCCCCGCGCTGGAGCGCGAGCGGCTGATGGCCGGCGCAGTGGACGCCGCCGCCCTGCGCCGCGCCGACAACGTCAAGACAGCCCTGCTGCGATCGGTCTCCCACGACCTGCGCTCGCCGCTGACCGCCATCTCGGCAGCCGCGGAGGCGCTCCAATCGCAGTCGCTGTCCGAGGAGGAGCGGACCGACATGGTCTCGGTGATAGGCGGCGAGAGCCGGCGGCTGTCCCGGCTGATCGAGAACCTGCTCGACCTCTCCCGCCTGCAGGCCGGCGCCGCGCGGCCGCGGCGGGACTGGTGCTCGGTCGAGGAGCTCCTCGTCGAGGCCGTGGGGGAGATCGGAGGAGAGCAGTTCAGCCTCTCGATCGATCCCGAGTTGCCGCTCGTCAGCCTCGACCCGGCACAGATGGCGCGCGCGTTCGTGAACGTGCTCGAGAACGCGCGCCGCCACTCGCGCGGCCAGCAGGTGTCGGTGCGGGCGCGCGCGGTGCACGGCGCCGGCTCCGGCGCCCGTCGTGCCCAGGCGGGGGACGGTCACGGCCGGCCCCCGGCCGCGGCTGCGTTGCGCGGGGATCGGATCGTGATCCGGGTCGTCGACCGCGGGCCGGGCATCGCACCCGCCCAGCGCGAGCAGGTGTTCCAGCCCTTCTACCGCGCCGCGGGACCCGCCGACCACGCCGGCTCCGGGCTCGGCCTGGCGATCGCCCGCGGCTTCACCGAGGCGAACGGCGGGACGCTGCATGCCGAGTCCCTGCCGGGACAGGGCTCGACGTTCGTGTTCGAGCTGCCCCTCGCCGGCGTGCTCGAGCCCGGCGCGGCGCCCGAGCTCGAGCCGGTCCCGGAGCAGGCGTCGCTGTTCGGTGTCGATGACGGCACGCCGGACGAGCTGGCGGACCACGCGACCGCAGCCATCGGGGACCCCGCAACCGCAGCCATCGGGGAGCGGGCGGGCTCCGGCGTCGGCTAGCGCGAGGTGGGGGGCGAGAAAGAGGACTCGCCGGCCAGACCGGCGCGGGTGCTCGTCGTAGACGACGAGCCGCAGATCCTGCGCGCTTTGAAAGTGGTCCTGCGCGACGCCGGCTTCGAGGCGGTCGCCGCGGAGAACGCGTCGGAGGCGCTCGACATCGCCTCGCTGCGACCGCCCGAGGCGGCGATCGTCGACCTCGTGCTTCCGGACGAGGACGGGGTGGCCCTCACGCGCAGGCTGCGGGAGTGGAGCGAGATGCCGATCCTCGTGCTGTCCGCCGTCGGCGAGGAGGAGGAGAAGGTGAGGGCGCTGGAGGCGGGCGCCGACGACTACGTCACCAAGCCGTTCGGGGCCCGCGAGCTGATCGCGCGCTTGAACGCGGCCCTGCGGCGCAGCGTGCGCGCCGAGGAGGAGCCGACGGTCACGGTCGAGGGGCTCGAGATAGACCTAGCCGCGCGGGCGGTGCGCCGCGACTCGCAGGCCATCCACCTGACCCCGATCGAGTTCGATCTGCTGCGGGCGCTGGTCCGCAACCGCGGCCGCCTGCTGACCCATCGCGCGCTGCTCAGGGAGGTGTGGGGACCCGGCTACGAGGAGGACATCCAGCCGCTGCGCACCCACATCGCGCGGTTGCGGGCGAAGATCGAGCCCGAGGGTGCGAACCATCCACGCCTGATCACAACCGACCCAGGCATCGGATATCGCTTCAGCGCCTAGCTGTAACGGAATCGTTATGCGGAGGGCCCTCATCGTTACGGATCCGTGATGGCGGATCGCCAATAGTGGCCGCATGGATGCCGTGTCGGTTCTCGCCGCGATCGCGACGTTCGCGATCCTCATCGGCCTCATCTACGCGATAGACCGGATATGAGGCTCGTTCTGGCCACGATGAGTGGCGCCGACGTGTTTGGCCTGATCGCCTCAGTCGCGGTGATCGCATACCTGCTCTACAGCCTGGTGCGCGGGGAGAGGCTCTAGATGCCTCAGGGCTGGCTCCAGATCGTCATCTTCGTTGCGGTCCTCGTCGCGCTGACGCCCCCGTTGGGCGCGTACATGGCGCGGGTCTACACGGGCGAGACCGTGCTGCTGGCGCGTTTGCTCGGACCGTTCGAGCGGCTGCTCTATCGCGTGTTCGGAGTTGACGCCGCCGCAGCGCAGGACTGGAAGCGTTACGCGCGCTCGCTCCTGTTCTTCTCGTTGGTGGCGTGGCTTCTCATGTACCTGATCCTGCGGACCCAGACGATCCATCCATGGGCGAGCTACCCGGGCGTGAAATTCCATTCGGGGACCTGGGACGTCACGTTCAACACAGTCTCCTCGTTCGTCACCAACACCAACTGGCAGTACTACGGCGGGGAGACCACGCTCACCTACTTCAGCCAGATGGCGGGCTTGACCGTCGAGAACTTCGTCTCCGCGGCCGTCGGGATCGCCGTGCTCGTCGCGATGATCCGCGGGATCGCCGCGCGGAGCGGCAAGAGCCTCGGCAACTTCTGGCAAGACCTGGTGCGGACGCTGCTGTACGTGCTGCTGCCGCTGTCGATCGTCGGCACCCTGCTGCTCGTCTCCCAGGGCGTGATCCAGAACATCGCCCACTATACGTCCGTTCACACACTTGTCGGCGGCGTCCAGACGCTCGCCCAGGGGCCGGCTGCATCGCAGGTGATCATCAAGCAGCTGGGCACGAATGGCGGCGGGTTCTTCAATGCCAACTCGTCGTTCCCGTTCGAGAACCCGACGGCATTCTCGAACTTCCTCGAGATGCTGGCCATCATCCTCATCCCCTCCGCCCTCACCTACACCTACGGACGGATGATCGGCAATCGCCGGCAGGGCTGGGCGATATTCGCCGCGATGGCGGTGCTGTGGATCGGCGGCATTGCCGTCGCCTACAACGCCGAGCAGCACGGCACCCCGGCACAGCACGCCGCAGGCGTGAGCACTGCAGCGATCGGTGGCTCCTCTGGAGGCAACCTGGAAGGCAAGGAGCAGCGCAACGGCATCGTCAACTCCGCGCTGTGGGCGACGACGACCACCGATACCTCGAATGGCTCCGTCAACGCGTCCATGGAGTCCTTCACGGGTCTCGGCGGCGCCGTGCCGATGGCCGACCTAGGCATGAGCGAGGTCGTCTTCGGTGGCGTCGGCACCGGCCTGTATTCGATGCTCGTGTTCGTCCTGCTCGCGGTGTTCCTCGGCGGGCTGATGGTCGGACGAACACCCGAGTACCTCGGCAAGAAGATCGGTGCGCGGGAGATCAAGCTCGTGTCTTTGGCGGCCATTGTGACGCCGCTGACCGTGCTGCTGACCACCGGTGTCGCGGTTGCCAGCTCCGCGGGACGCGCTTCGCTTTTCGCAAAGGGACCGCAGGGATTCTCCGAGTCCCTGTACGCGTATCTCTCGCAGGCGAACAACAACGGCTCGGCCTTTGCCGGCTACACCGGCTACGAACAACCGAACCCGGGCAACCTCGGCGCCCACGGCGTCAAGCTCGCTGATCTCATGGGCGGCCTGACGATGATGTTCGCCCGCTTCATACCGATCATCCTCGTCCTCGCGATCGCTGGTGCCCTTGCGGGCAAGAAGGTCGCGCCCGCCGGTCCCGGCACGATGCGCACCGACACTCCCACCTTCGTCGTGCTGCTGATCGGCGTGGTGATCCTGGTCGGCGCGCTCACGTTCTTCCCCGCGCTCCTGCTCGGCCCGATCGTGCAGAGCCTGACCACCCACCTGTTCTGATGGTGCGCGAGTTCCGGACATCCGTTGTCGCGGTCGTCGTGTTGACGGTCCTGCTCGGCCTCGCCTATCCCCTCGCGATGACAGGCATCGCGCAGGTCGTGTTCCCTGGCCGGGCGAACGGATCGCAGATCAAGTCGGGCGGACACGTCGTCGGATCGCGCTTCATCGGTCAGGACTTTCGCAAGCCTGTGATCGGCCCCAACGGCAAGCCGGAGGAAAAGGAAGAAGAACCGGTGCTGGCGGCCGACCCTGCCTACTTCCAGGAGCGTCCGTCCACGAGCACCTCCTACAACGGCGCTGCGTCGGCGTTCACCAACGCAGGACCGAACAGCGCTGAAGCCAAGGAAACGTACGGCGAAAACCTCAAGAGCTATCTCGAACTGGAACGTCCGTACGATCAAGGCCTGACCGCTGCGCGGGTGCCCGTTGATGCTGTGACGAGTTCCGCGTCGGGGGTGGACCCCGAAATCTCGCAGGCGAACGCCGCTGTCCAGGCACACCGCGTCGCCGCCGTTCGTCACATACCGCTGGGGACGGTCAATCAGCTCGTGAAGACCTACACGAAACGTCGCTTCCTCGGCGTACTCGGCGAACCCGGCGTCAACGTGTTGGAACTCAACCTCGCACTCGACAGGCTGACGAGAGGCGGAAGCTGATGTTCGCGGGGCAGGCGAAACCAGGCCACACCGGCGACTCCGGCGAGGGGCGTCGCGCCGTCTCCTTGCTGCAGCGTGAGATCGTCGTGCGTGCTCTGCTCGACAGCTTCAAGAAGCTCGACCCGCGCGTGCAGATCCGCAACCCGGTGATGTTCGTGGTGGAGATCGGCTCGGTGATAACTACGGTCACCTGGCTGATCCAGGTGTTCGGAGGCAAGCCGCTCGGCGGCGGTCACGAGCCGGCCTGGTACACGTTCGTGATCTCGTTCTGGCTGTGGCTGACGGTCATCTTCGCGAACATGGCCGAGGCCTTCGCCGAGGGTCGCGGCCGCGCCCAGGCCGACACGCTGCGATCGATGCGCAAGGAGACCATCGCGCGCATGCGCGACGGCTCGAGCAAGCCGGCTGCCGAGCTCGACCGGGGCGACATCGTGGTCGTCTCTGCGGGAGAGCTGATCCCCGGGGACGGGACCGTGATCGAGGGCATCGCGACCGTCGACGAGTCGGCGATCACGGGCGAGTCGGCGCCGGTGATCAGGGAGTCCGGGGGCGACCGCAGCGCCGTCACGGGCGGCACGCGCGTGACCTCGGACGAGATCGTCGTCGAGATCACGCAGGAGCCGGGCAAATCGTTCCTCGACCGGATGATCGCGCTGGTGGAGGGGGCCGAACGCCGCAAGACGCCGAACGAGATCGCGCTGAACATCCTGCTCGCCGCGCTGACGCTGATCTTCATGATCGTCGTGGCGACCCTGCGGCCGTTTGGGCTCTTCTCTGGGACTGCCATCTCGGAGACGACGCTGATCGCACTGCTCGTGGCGCTGATCCCGACGACGATCGGAGCGCTGCTGTCGGCGATCGGGATCGCGGGCATGGACCGCCTCGTGCGCCGCAACGTGCTCGCGCTCTCCGGCCGCGCGGTCGAGGCCTCGGGCGACGTGGACGTGCTGCTGCTCGACAAGACCGGGACGATCACGATCGGCAACAGGCTCGCCTCGGAGTTCATCCCGATGCCGGGCGTGCCCGAGTCGGAGCTCGCCGAGGTCGCCCAGCTGGCCTCGCTCGCGGACGAGACGCCGGAGGGTCGCTCGATCGTCGTGCTGGCCAAGCAGTACGGGATCCGCGAGCACGACATGGCCGCGCTGCATGCCGAGTTCGTCCCGTTCACCGCCCAGACGAGGATGAGCGGCGTGGACCTCGACGGACGCAGGATGCGCAAGGGAGCGGGCGACGCGATCGTCGAGATGATCCGCCGCGAAGGCGGCGCCCCGCCGCCCGAGCTGGAAGCCGAGCTTGAACGGATCGGCCGCGAGGGCGGGACCCCGCTGGCGGTGGCTCGCGACAACCAGGTGCTCGGCGTGGTGTACCTGAAGGACACGGTCAAGGAGGGCATGAAGGCGCGTTTCGAGCACCTTCGAGCGATGGGCATCACGACGGTGATGGTCACCGGCGACAACCGCCTCACGGCGGCCAAGATCGCCGAAGAGTCGGGCGTGGACGACTTCCTGGCCGAAGCCACCCCCGAGCGCAAGCTCGACCTGATCCGCGAGCAGCAGCAAGAGGGCCGTCTCGTGGCGATGACCGGGGACGGCACCAACGACGCGCCGGCACTTGCGCAGGCGGACGTGGGCGTAGCCATGAACACGGGCACCCAGGCGGCCCGGGAGGCGGGCAACATGGTCGACCTCGACTCCAACCCGACGAAGCTGATCGAGATCGTCGAGGTGGGCAAGCAGCTGCTGATCACTCGCGGCTCGCTGACGACCTTCTCGATCGCCAACGATGTCGCCAAGTACTTTGCGATCCTCCCGGCCATCTTCATCGCGACCTACGCCACGAGCCCGGGAGGCAAGGGGCCGCTGCACGTGCTCAACGTGATGGATCTCGGCTCCCCGCGCTCGGCGATCGTGTCCGCGATCATCTTCAACGCGCTCGTGATCCCCCTCCTGATCCCGCTGGCCCTGAAGGGCGTGCGCTACCGGCCGATCGGCGCGACCGCCCTGCTCCGGCGCAACCTGCTGATATATGGGTTCGGCGGGATCATCGCGCCGTTCGTCGGAATCAAGCTGATCGACCTGATAGTCCATAACCTGCTGGGAGGATGACCCCAGACCCCCCGGCTCCCGCCAGCCATCCCCGGTGGTGAACGGGGACCTCGTGATCCGATGAACGAGGACCTCGCGACCCGCACCGAGGCGCCGTCCGGCGCCGGCGGCGCCTCACGGGCGGGGCGCCTGAAGGTCTTCATCGGAATGGCAGCGGGGGTCGGCAAGACCTACCAGATGCTGCTCGAGGGTCACGCCGAACAGGAGGCCGGCCGCGATGTCGTGGTGGGCTTCCTAGAGACGCACGGCCGTGCGGAGACCGCGAGGCTGGCCCAGGGCCTGCCGATGATCCCCAGGCGCCGTGTCAGCTATCGCGAGACGGTGATCGAAGAGATGGACCTGCCCGCGGTCCTGCACAGGGAACCCGAACTGTGCCTGATCGACGAGCTCGCGCACACCAACGCGCCGAGCGTCGAGCACCTCAAGCGCTACGAAGACGTCGAGGACGTGCTCGCCGCCGGGATCGACGTCCTCTCGACGGTCAACGTCCAGCATCTGGAGTCGCTCAACGACCAGGTCACCGAGCTGTCCGGGATCCGCGTGCGCGAGACGATCCCGGACGCGGTCGTCGCGCGCGCGGACGAGGTGGTGCTGGTGGACCTCACCCCCGAGGCGCTGCTCGACCGCCTGCGCGCCGGCAAGGTGTACCCGCGCGAGCGCATCGACGCGGCGCTCAACAACTTCTTCCGCATCGAGAACCTCTCGGCGCTGCGCGAGGTGGCGCTGCGTCAGGTCGCCCAGGAGGTGGGCGCCAAGCGCCGCCCGACCGAAGTCATCTCCTCGCGCGAGGAGAGCCTCGCCGAGGGCACCCCACAGGCGATCGGGGAGCGGCTGCTGGCGCTGGTGGAGCCCTACCCCGGCTCGCAGCGGCTGGTGCGGCGGGCGTGGCGCTCGGCGCAGCGGCTGAACGCCGATCTCGACCTGCTGTGGGTGCGCAGGCCCGGCCAGCGGCTGGAGGACGACAACGAACGCTCGCTGAGCGCGTTGCGCCAGCTCGCTGCGATCCTGGGGGCGAAGATGTACGAGGAGGAAGCGGACGACGTCGCCGCGGCCGTGGCGGACTTCGCCGCCCGTCACGGCACGACGTACATCCTGCTCGGCCGTTCCCGCATCCCGCGCGGGCTCGCGCGTCTGCGCACGCCGCTTCCCCAGCGCCTGATGGCGCGGCTGCCGGGCGTCGACGTGCGGATCGTCGCCGACCGCGCGGCCCGCCAGAACGGCGAGGCGCGGATCGCCGACCCGGGGGTCGTGTGAGCCCGCTGGCCGTCGTGCTGATCGTGATCGCCGGGGTGCTGGTCGGGGTCGCCGCCGGCTACTGGTTGCCGCCCCACGGCCGGCGCTCGCGGCGCGCCGCCCCGACCGCCGTCAGGCGGATCCTGCTGCCCTTCACCGGGCAGGCGATCTCGCGGCGCTCTTTCGAGGCGGCCGTGCGGCTCGCGAAGGCGGAGAACGCCGTGATCATGCCCGCGTTCCTGGCGAGCGTGCCGATGAACCTGCCGCTCGACACCGCCCTGCCGGCCCAGTGCGGGCGCGGGATGCCGCTGCTCGAGGCAATCGAGCAGCGGGCCATGGCCCAGGGCGTCCCGGTCGACTCGCGGGTCTCGCGCGGACGCTCCTCGCGGGATGCGCTGCGCAAACTGATCGAATCGGAGCACTTCGACCGCATCATCGTGTCGGCCGACGAAGACCCCCATTCCGGCCTCAGCTACGAGGACCTGCGCTGGATGCTCGAGCGCGTTCCCGCCGAGATCATGATCCTCAGGCCGGCCCCGGAGGACACCCGTCGCATCTCGCTGGAGGCCGTCGGAGGGCACTTCTAGCGGGTATCCTTCCGGCCGGGTGAGCCGGGAAGTCTGGTCGGCGGACAGCAGCCTGCCCGCAGGAATGGTTCGCGACCTCAGCCCATCCTCCCGCCGCACCCGCCCCCGCCCGCGGCGACGCTTCGCCGGGCTGTAGGGCGTGCCGCGGCTGTCCGCCTATAGGCGCGAAGCGCTGCGCACGAACCTGTGGCTCGTGCCGACGGTGCTGATCGGGCTGGTCGTCGCCCTGTTCGCCGGCACCTACGCGCTCGACCGTGCCGCCCACGACGAAGCGTGGCATCTCCCGGCGTTCGTGATCAGCGGCAGCGCGGACGCCGCCAGGCAGATCCTGACCGCGATCGCGGCGGCGGTGATCACCGTCGTGACGCTGGTGTTCTCGATCACGATCGTGACGCTGACGCTGGCCTCCACCCAGTTCGGGCCCCGGATGTTGCGCAACTTCATCCGCGACCGGGTCACGCAGCTGACCCTCGGCGGCTTCGTGGCGACGTTCGTGTACGCGATCCTCGCGCTCGTCTCGATCGGCCCGAGCAGTCACGGGGAATTCGTCCCGCACATCTCGATCACGGTCACGATGGCTCTGGTCGTGATCGACGTCGCCCTGCTGGTCGTGTTCATCGACCACATCGCCACCTCGATCCAGTTGCCCCAGGTGATCGGCAGCATCGCCGCAGACCTCGCCCACGCGCTCGAGGCCGAGGCCGACGATCGGGAGCCGACGGGCTCGAAGGCCGGGCCCTCGCTCGGGGAGATGGTCGTCCGTCTCGACGAGGAGAGCACCACCGTGCGTGCCCCCCGCACGGGCTACCTGCAGTACGTGAGCATGCCGGCGCTGATCGCGATCGCGGCGAGCCGTCGCGCCGTCATCAGGCTGCTGCACAGGCCCGGGCACTTCCTCGTCGAGGGGGAGCCGCTGGCGGAGGTGTGGCCGCCGGACGCGGCCGAACGCGTGACGATCGCGCTCGGCGGCGCCCACGCCACCGGTCCCTACCGGACGCTCGCGCAGGACCCGTCGTTCGCGGTCGACCAGCTGGTGGAGATCGCGATCAGGGCCCTCTCACCGGCGGTGAACGACACCTTCACCGCACTCACCTGCATCGACTGGCTCGGGGACGGGCTCGGCAAAGTCGTCGACCGGCCGCGTCCTGCCTCCGTCCATCGCGACCCCACCGGCCACGTGCGGGTGATCACGGTCACCGTCAGCTCACAGCGACTCATCGAACGCGCCCACGAGAAGATCCGCCAGGCCAGCCGGGGCATGCCGGCCGTGATGATCCGCCAGCTCGCCTCGCTGTCGAAGATCATGGCCCGCACCCACACCGCCGAGGAGCGCGAGTTCCTGTTGCGGGAAGCCGACATGATCCTCCGCGCCTGCGAAGAGTCGGTGCCCGAGCCCCACGACCGGGCCGCGGTGCGCCGCCGCTACGAAGCGGTCAGGGACGCCTACGCCGCGCTCGAAGGGGTGGTCGGCTGAGCGGCGCCCCGCTGCCGGCGCGCGAGCCAGCGGATCCCCGGGATCTCGCTCGCGCCGTGCACGAGGATCGAGCAGAACACGGCGAGCGCGGCGAGGTCGAAGATGCGCTCCGCACCGCGCACGTTCCTGGACAAGACCAGCAGCGAGAACGTGATCGTGGCGACGCCCTTCGGCCCGAACCAGGACATGAAGACCCGGTCGACGCGGGGGACGCTGGTGCCCGCCAGCGCGGTGAAGATCGCGAGCGGCCTGGCCAGCAGCAACGTGCCCGCGACCACCCCCGCGCCGGCCCACCCGTCGAGCAGCAGCTCGTGGACCGTGAACAGCGAGCCGAACACGGCGAACACGCCGAGCTTGACGATCTCGACCACCTCCTCGCCGCGATCGGCGAAAGACGACCGCAGGTCGGCCCGGCGGTTGCCGATCACGATCGCCGCGACGAACACCGCGATGAACCCGTTGCCCCGCGGCGGCACCACCGTGAGCCCGTACGTGGCGAACGCCAGCCCCAAGCTGTAGAGCGCCTTCTGGCGGCCCGGGATCGCGCTGCCCCGGGCGGCCCCGCGCGGCATCAGCAGCGAGCCGATGACCCCGCACACCAGCCCGAACACCAGCCCGAGGCCCACGTCCTGCAGCACGAAGTGCCACCACACGAAGTCGCTGTTGCCCGCTTCCAGCGCGGCCGCGAATGCGAGCACGGCCGGGAGTGCCAGCCCGTCGTTGAGGCCCGACTCGAGGTTGAGCGTGTGGCGCACGAGCGCCGGCACCCGCTCGTCGGTCACCACGCGCGAGGACAGCACCGGGTCGGTCGGCGAGAGCAGGGCTCCGAGTAGGAAGGATTCGGTCCAGTCGAGCCCGACCAGCGCACGTGTCAGCAACGCCACCGCGATCGCCGTGATCGGCATGCCCACGGCAAGGTGCCGTAGTGGCACCTGCCAGTGGCCGCGCAGCAGCTCGGCCTCGACCTCCAGCCCGTCGCGGAACAGGATCACGATCAGGGCCACCGCCGCGAGCCCGCTCACGAAGCCCGAGTCGGCGTGGAAGGTGAGGATCCCCAGTTCGCCGAGCACGAAGCCCGCGAGCACGTACACGGCCGCCAGCGAGAGGATGCTGCGCCGCGCCAGGCCGGACACGAGCGCTCCGAGTACCAGCAGCCCGCCGAGCGTGGCCGCGCCGGTCTGAAAGGAGGTCACCCCCGTAGCCTTCCACGGCTACTGGGCGGGACCGCGCCGCCCTAGCCTGAAAGGAACGTTGCGGGCGGCCCGCAACCGGCGTGGGGCGGCCGGGGTGTGTTCTACGATCGGAGCTTCGCGCGGTCCCCGGGCCGCGCTCCCGCTCCGCCCCCTATCCCCAAGGATGATGCCCAACCGACGCCTATCGCATCCGCGCCTGCCCAGGCGCCTGTCCGCCGTGGCCGCCACGATCGCCCTGCTCGGCGCAGCCCTCTGGCTGCTTCCCGCCAGCGCCGGGGCCGGTGGCCCGCGGGCGCACGCCGCGTCCGGCTACATCACGGGCATCGGCGACGAGCACGTGTCGATGTTCAGCGAGCCGATCTACCAGCGCCTGCACACCAAAATCGTGCGCTACATCGCGCCGTATGACGCCGTCAGGCACAAGGACTCGCTGTCGCTCGCGACCGCCTTCATCCGCTCGGCCGAACTGGACCACCAGCAGGTCCTGGTCGCCTTCTACCACTCCGAGCACACCCCCACCGTGCTGCCGAGCGTCGGCACCTATCAGCACGACGTCGAACAATTCATCAAGCGCTTCCCTCACGTCCGCCAGTACCAGTCGTGGGACGAGTCCAACCGCGGCAACGTCCCCCACGCGTTCTCGAGCCCGTCGGCGGCCGCCGCCGCGCGCTACTACCAGGCGATGCTGCGCGTCTGCCACGGCTGCACCGCAATCGGGCTCGACGTGCTGGACGCGCAGAACATCATCCCGACGCTCGCCTACATCTCCGAATTCAAGCGCGAGATCCGCCGCCTCCACACGGTCATGCCCTCGATCTGGGGGCTGCACAACTACTCCGACATCAACCGCATGCAGAGCTGGCGCACCCGTCAGCTCGTGCGTGCGCTGGGCGGTCAGGTGTGGCTCACCGAGACCGGTGGGCTGGTCAAATTCTCGGGCTCGGGCTCCTTCACCAACGTCCACGGCGCCGGGCTGCGCCGCGCGGCCAAAGTGCTCAAGTACATGTTCGCCGTGGCCGCTGAGATCCCGCAGGTCAAGCGGCTGTACATCTACGACTGGACGGGTGGAACCTCCAGCACGCGGTTCGACGCCGGGCTCACCAACTCGCACAACCAGCCACGCGAAGGCTATGCCGTGGTCTGCCGGACGCTCCACGCCAGCGGCTGCAGCGTGAAGCTCGCCCACAACTGACCGGCGGAGCCGGAGGCGGCTTCTTGTCGGTAGCGCTCGTCACCGGTGCCAGTCGCGGGATCGGGCGGGCGATCGCCCTGCGCCTGGGCGAGCAGGGCCACGACGTGGCCGTCGGCTACTCCAGGCGCCGCGAGCAGGCCGAGCAGGTGGCCGGGGAGCTCGCCGCGCTCGGACGGCGCTCGATGACCGTCGGTGGCGATCTCGGCGACCCCGCCGCCCCCGCGCGGATCGTCGCGGAGGTCGAGGGCCGGCTCGGCGGGGTGGAGATCCTGGTGGCCAACGCCGGCATCGGCAGCGCACCCACCGGCGCCCTGGAGATCGAGCTGGCCAACTGGGAACGCACCCTGGCCGTCAACCTCACGGCCCCGTTCCTGCTGGCCCAGCGGGCGTTCGCGGGGATGCTCGAGCGCGGCTACGGGAGGATCGTGTTCCTGTCCTCGGTGGCGGCCTACACCGGCGGGCTGATCGGCGCCCACTACGCCGCCTCGAAGGCGGGGCTGCACGGGCTGGCCCACAGCCTCGCCCGCCAGGGCGCCGCTCACGGGGTGACCGTCAACGTGATCGCCCCGGGCCTCGTGGACACCGACATGATGCCCGCCGATCCGGCCGTGCGCGAGCAGCTCGCCGCCAGCAGGGCCGTCGGGCGGCTGGGCAGCGTCGAGGAGGTCGCAGACCTGGTCGCGGCGGTGGTCGCGAACGCCTACCTGAGCAACCAGTCGATCGTGATCGACGGCGGGACGCTTCCCACCTAGCCACCGTGGCCGGGCTCGACGCGGTCGTTCTCGGCGCCGGGGTGATCGGGCTGACGAGCGCCGTGCGGATGGCCGAGGCGGGCCTGGCGGTGGAGTGCTGGACGGCCGAGCCCCCGGCACGGACGACCTCCCGCGTGGCTGGCGCCCTGTGGGCGGGCTCGCCGCTCGCCGGCGCCGACGGGCGGCTGACGCGCTGGGCGCGGGCCTCGCTCGACGCGTTCGGGGAGCTGGCCGGCGAGCAGTCGAGCGGGGTGCGCGTGGCCCACGGGGTGGTGGCCTCGCGCCACCGCGCCGGCGAGCCCCCGCAGATGTTCCCCGGGGTGCCCATGCGCACCGCCGCGCCGCCGGACGGGTTCGTGTCCGCGTTCGAGCTCGACGCGCCCCTGATCGACATGCCACGCTACCTCGAGTACCTCCACGGCCGACTGCTCCGGGCGGGC